>Ga0210054_1000344_pt1 | contig 45212 bp, 34 predicted proteins | sample CryGeymeta201516_FD_185470 | JGI IMG/M metagenome (GOLD analysis project Ga0210054, IMG submission 185470) | Groundwater microbial communities from Crystal Geyser aquifers in Utah, USA - Crystal Geyser metaG 2015-16 (SPAdes) (version 2) | ecosystem: Environmental > Aquatic > Deep subsurface >... | reverse complement strand
ATCTTGCCACATATTGCCCAAACTCTTCGCTTACGCGCATGTTCATTTGGTGGTCTATCAGCCACATGGCAACTTCCGCTATTTTTGCGGCAAACTCATCGTATTCAATGCCGTAAAATTGGTCTACATCCAACCACAAAATGCTGGAAACATCCAACACTTGTTCGCCTTTTTTAAACAATTCTCTCAAAATATCAATCTCCAACAAGCGCAATTCACGATAGGTGATGATTAAAAAATTGCCACTTCCGCAGGCAGGATCCAAAAAGCGAAGGGTAGATAATTTGTGATGAAATTCTTTTAGTTGTTTGCTGCTCGATTTTACTTTCTCAAATTCTGCACGCAATTCATCCAAAAAAAGTGGTTTGATAAGTTTGAAAATATTCTTTTCAGACGTATAATGAGCTCCCAAATTTCTACGCTCTTCAGGATTCATCACACTTTGAAACAACGACCCAAAAATAGCAGGCGATATTTTTCCCCAATCCAAGCCAGCAGCTTCCAACAACACCGTGCGCATGTTCGAATTAAAAGAAGCAATGGGCAACACCTCTTCAAACAGTTTTCCGTTTACATACGGAAACTGGCTCAAATGCTCGTCAAGATTGGTAAATCGTTTTTCTTTGGGCGTGTTCAACACCTGAAAAAATTGCGCCATCAACGCTCCCAAATCACTGCCATCTTCTTTCGTTTTTTGGTCTAAAAACTCTTTGAAGGTGTCCTTTTCAAAAATACTGGTATCATCGGCAAACAAGATAAATAGCAATCGCACCAAATACACCTCCAATGGATGCCCTTGATAGCCAAAGGTTTCCAATTGATCGTGCAATTTGCCCATCAATTCAGCCGCTCTGATGTTTACAGGGTCTTCCTCTTTGAAGGTTCTTTTTTGATATCCTGCAATAAAACCAAACAGTTTTACGTGTTTATACAATTCCGAAACAGGGAATTCGTGTTCAGTACCTTCGTCCAAATCGAACAATTTGATGTTCTCAAAGTCCGAAACCAGAATATATTTGGGCAATTCGTGCTCTTTAAGCCCTGGAAAATAATCAGTAGCTTGTTCAAAAGCCTTGTCTAAACTTTTGCCTTTCGATTTGTGTTCAACGAGCAATGTCCCTTTCCAAAAAAGGTCGATAAACCCCTGATTGCCACTCAACTTTTTCACAGGCTCCTCAAAAGTAGCCACACGTCTGCGCGAAATGCCAAAGACATTGAAAAAGTCGTTCCAAAACGTGTCCTTTTCAGCACGTTCTTTGGTTTCTTTTGCCCATTCGTTTGAGAATTTTAAGGCTCGGTCTTTAATTTCGTTCCAGCTTAATGCCATTTAACCATGATTTAAAGGATTTATAGGTTTTATTCAGGCACTAAACTACCCCATTCTGTCCAAGAACCATCATAAACCGATATATTTTTATATCCGGCGATGTCTGCACCTAAAGCCAATACACAAGCTGTAATGCCAGAGCCACAAGAAAAAATAATAGCCTCTTCCTTTTTTGCAAGTTGCTTAAATTTAGTTTTAATTTCTTCTTCTGAAATCAATACATTTCCGTTTAATAAGTCTTCAAAAGGCAAATTAACAGAATTTGGAATGGTACCACTTCTTAAACCTGCTCTGGGTTCGGCTTCCAAACTTTTAAATCTGGCTTCAGAGCGTGCATCCATGATGAGATGAGATTTTTTTGAAGAGGCGATTTTTACATCATCAAAATATTTCATAAATCCTGGTTTGTAATGGGCTTGAAAATTGCCTATACTAGCATTGTTTTCTATTTTAGATTGTGTTTTATAACCAGCTTTAATCCATTCTGGTAATCCACCATTTAAAACAGCAACATTATCATGGCCCATAGCTTTAAACAGCCACCATGCTCTGGCACTTGAATAAATGCCTTGCTCATCATAAACCACAATAGCACTATTTTTATTAATGCCTAAGGCTTGAGCCGATTTTGTGAATTGCGCTTCGGAAGGAAACGTGGTTGGAAATGGTGCAGAAGTATTACTAAACGCCATTTTTAAATCGAAAAAACGAGCCTTAGGGATCTGAAGCTCAAGATTGGAAGCATTATCTCCAGTAACTTTTGGGATGCTGGCATCTAGAATAATTAAATTTTCAGCATTTATATTTGAATGCAACCAACTTACAGAAACGACTGGATTTGAAATGATAAGATTTGACATACATTGAATATTAAGAATCTAAATCGAAGGTTTCCGTTGGATCTTTCTCATCAATATAATCCAACATATGTTCTCCATCTGCAATGATAGTACAAACCGTAGCATCGCCCGTTACATTCACCACGGTTCTAAACATATCTAAAATTCTATCTACCGGAAAAATAATGGCTATCCAAGCGGGATTTAAACCCACAGAATCTAACACAATAATAAGCATGACCAAACCTGCACTGGGTACAGCTGCAGACCCAATAGATGCCAAGGTTGTGGTAAGAACAATGACTATTTGTTGTTGAAAGGTTAAATCTATCATATGCATTTGTGCTAAGAAAATAACCGCAACCGCTTGATATAAACTGGTGCCATCCATATTAACAGTAGCACCAATGGGCAACACAAAACTGCTTATTTTTTTATTGATCCCAAGGTTTTGCTCAACACATTCCATAGTGACCGGCAAGGTAGCCGCACTACTGGAGGTTGAAAAGGCTAAGGTTTGCGCCGGACTCATGGCTTTAAAAAACCCTTTGTAAGATATTTTTTTAACAAATGCTTTTAAGATGCTTGGATATACCACAAATATCATGAGTAAAAGCCCTATTAAAACAGTTAATGAATACCAACTCAAACCTTTAAAAATTTCGACCACTTTACCAATATCATCTCCAGCCATTTTGCTTACCACACCAGCCAATAAGGCAAAAACAAAAAAAGGTGCAGCCTGCATCACTATATCAACCATTTTTAAAAAGACCTCATTAATACCATCAACTAGGCTTAAAACAGGTTGAGATTTCTCGTTGGGTATAAACAATAAACAAACGCCGAAAAAAATGGCAAAAAAGATAATTTGCAACATCAATCCGTTATTAGACAGAGAATAAAAAAAGTTATCTGGCACAATATCAACCAAAGGTTGTAATGGCGTTGTTTCTTTTCTTTGGGTTGCCTTTTCTAATTTATCTGAAACCGAAGCTTCTTTTAATTCAACCTTTGATAATTTTGAAATTTCCTGAGCACGCTCAAAAAATGCTGGATCTTGTAGATAATTGATGCCATCTTTAATTTGATAACCTTGTGAACTTGCCCAGATTTCATAGCTAATTCTATTGTCTATTCTACTCTGTTCATCAATTAACTTTCCAGGTTTTATAACATTAACTAACAACAAGCCTAGGGAAATTGCCATGACTGTGGTAATGAGATAAATAAGGAGTGTCTTGCCGCCCATGCGTCCTAAACTGGCAGGATCACCAATATTGGCAACACCACTAATGATAGAAAATAACACTAGCGGTACTGCGATAAGCTTTAAAAGGTTTATAAAAATAGTACCAAATGGATCAATCCAGTTAATGGTAAAAGCACTCCATCCTAATGAACTTGATAATAAAGCCCATATAATACCAAGGGTCATTCCTATTAATATTTTCCAATGCAATGCTAATTTTTTCATATGATAAATCTAAATTTAGACTGATATTTTAATGATTGAAGACTACACCCTAGCCCTGATTGAGGCATTTGTTGGAGCTCCTCGCAGAGAGCGACTGCCGAAAGCAGGAAATAGCTACAAATTGGCCACTTTATTTTGCAACCAAAAATCTGCTATAACCAACGCTGCCATGGCTTCAACAATAGGCACCGCTCTTGGAACCACACAAGGGTCATGGCGCCCTTTTCCTTGCATTTCTACATAGTTACCATCTTTATCGATGGTTTCATATTTTTGAATGAGTGTTGCCACTGGTTTAAATGCTACATTAAAGTAGATATCCATGCCATTACTAATACCACCTTGAATGCCTCCAGAAAAGTTGGTTCTTGTGGTGCCATCGGCATTAAAAGCATCGTTATGCTGGCTGCCATACATGGTGCTGCCTGCAAAACCACTGCCATATTCAAAACCTTTTACAGCATTAATGGATAGCATAGCTTTACCCAATTCGGCATGTAATTTATCAAAAACAGGTTCGCCCAAACCAACGGGAACATGTTTGATAACACAGCTTACAATACCACCAACTGTATCGCCTTTAGCTCGAACTTCTTTGATATATGTTTCCATTTTTGAAGCCATGTCTGAATCTGGACAACGTACTATATTGGTTTCTGTATTGTTTAGGTCTAACTCCTGATAAGGTCTATTAAGTTTCATAGTGCCTACGGCAGAAACATAGGCTTTAATTTGGACGTCTTTGAGCATTTGCCTGGCAATAGCGCCAGCAACCACGCGACAAGCAGTTTCTCTTGCAGAGCTTCGTCCGCCACCTCTGTAATCTCTTACCCCATATTTTTTATCATACACATAATCGGCGTGACTTGGCCGATAACTGTCTTTAATATGAGAGTAATCATGAGATTTTTGATTGGTATTTTCTATAACAAAGCCAATGGACATTCCAGTGGTTATGCCTTCAAAAATTCCTGAGTGAAATGTAACCGTATCGGGTTCTTTTCGTTGGGTAACAATGGAAGATTGTCCTGGTTTTCTTCGGTCCAATTCTTGCTGAATGGCCTCTAAATCTAATGTTATTCCAGCCGGACAACCATCAATAACACCTCCTAAAGCAGGACCATGCGATTCTCCATATGTGGTTAATTTGAATAGTTTTCCAAAGGAATTTCCTGCCATAAAAAATAATTTTGTTGCTAAAGTAAATTTATTCTAAGAGAAACAAAAATTGTTGTTGCTAAATACTTCAAAAAAATTAGATTAATGCTTGCCTTAAAATGGTTATGGGATGATACGCCATACGCTGAGTACCATCTTTGATTTGATGCCTACAACTGGTACCATTGGCTGCAATAATAGTGTCTTTTGAGGCCTTTTTTATGGCTGGAAAAAGCGTTTGTTCTCCAATAGCCATGCTAACCTCATAATGTTCCTTTTCATACCCAAAACTTCCAGCCATACCACAGCATCCGCTTGGTATGATAGTAACCTTGTAATTTTCGGGTAAATTTAAAACTGCAAAACTAGACATTTGATTGCTCAAGGCCTTTTGATGACAATGCCCATGAAACTTGATGGTTTTTGCTTCTTTTGTAAATTGTTCTGATTTAATATTCCCTAATTCAATTTCCTTTTGGAGAAACTCTTCTATTAAAAAGGTGTTTTTGGCAATAAGCTCTGCCGAAACTTTGTTGTCTGCTAATTTTAAATAGTCGTCTTTAAACGATAAAATAGCCGAGGGTTCTATGCCTACTAATGGGGTTTCTTTAGAAATAATATCTTTGAAAATAAACACGTTTTTATTGGCTAATGCTTTGGCTTGCTCTAATAATCCTTTTGAGATAAAGGCACGTCCGGATTCTTCGTGATTTATAAATTTTACTTCATAGTTTAATGCTTCTAAAAGTGCTAAGGTATCTAAACCAACAGAGGTATCTAAAAAATTGGTAAACTCATCATTAAAAAAATATACTGATTTAATATATTTTTTATTAACATTTTGTTTATCGGTTAATTGTATGTGTTTACTTAAACTTTTATTTGATATTAACGGCAGACTTCTTTCTTGGGCAATTCCAACTATTTTTTTTATGAATGATGCTGTTAAGGTATTTGAAAACATAAAATTTGTAAGCTTTGGAAACTGACTTCCCAATTGATTGCATTGGTTATTAAAAGCAAACAATTTGGTTCTCAAGGACACACCATTTTCTTTTTGATATTGATATTGAAACTCTGCTTTTAAACTGGCCACATCCACACTACTTGGACATTCACTGGCGCAGGCTTTACAACTTAAGCACAAATCGAAAACCTCTTTAAGTTCTTGATGATTGAATTTATTGGGTTTGTTTGAATGTGTTAAAAACTCACGCAAGGCATTGGCTCTGGCTCTTGTGGTGTCTTTTTCATTTCTGGTAGCTCTGTAACTTGGGCACATGGTGCCACCAAACTCAGGTAATTTTCTACAATCTCCAGAACCATTACATTTTTCAGTTTCGCGAAGAATTCCTAATGATGAGGAAAAATCTAACAAGGTTTTAATTTCTGGCTCCTTTCTATCTGGTTCATAACGTAAGGATTTGTCCATAGGAAATGAATCTACTATTTTTCCAGGATTTAATACATTGTCAGGGTCAAAGGCCGTTTTAATACGCTTTAAAATATGGTAATTTGCTTCACCAATCATCAACGAAATAAATTCAGCTCTTACAATTCCATCCCCATGCTCACCACTCATAGAACCTTTATATTTCTTTACAAGATGGGCAACATCCGTAGTAATTTTTCGAAATAGTTTAACATCTTCACTCTTTTTTAAATTTAACGTTGGGCGCAAATGCAATTCACCGGCACCAGCATGTGCATAATAAATAACATCTTGATGATGGCTTTTCATTAAAGCTGTAAAATCATGAATGTAATTAGCTAAATCTGGTAATGCAACGGCTGTATCTTCTATACAAGCCGCTGATTTCTTGTCGCCTATAATATTGCCCAACAAGCCTAAACCGGCATTACGCAACTGTACTGCTCTCTCAATTTCATCGCCGATCAATTTTGGGTAAGCATAACTTAAAGCGCTGTTTTTTAAATCTAAAATTAATACATTAGCTTGCATTTCAGCTTCTTGCAGTGAATCTCCTTTAACTTCACACATTAAAATAGCTTTGGGATCTCCTTCAATAAAGGCTCTGTTTGCTTGCTGTGTTTTATTATGTTTAGTGCAGTCTAAGATGGTTTTGTCCATCATTTCACATGTAAATAAATCGTGTTGCATCAGTGGTTCGACTGCCTTTAAGCAATTTTCAATACTCGAAAAATGTGCTAAAACCATCACGGATTCTTTTTTTAAGATTCTATCAAGTTTTAGTTTAATGGCTGTTGTAAATGCTAGCGTACCTTCACTACCTGCAAGCAAATGACACATATTAAATGGGTTTCCATGGTTTGAGAATACTTCAGACTTGATTAATTCATCAATGGCATAACCTGTATTTCTACGGTGTATTTCTGGCTTTGGAAAGTTTTCTTGTATGTGTTGCTGAACATCTTTAGGTGACAATTCTTCATAAATTGTTTTATAAATATGTCCTTCAAGTGAGGTTTCGTTAGTCTTACTTTTAAATTCAATATGTGACAATTCTTTAAAAGTTGCTTCACTTCCATCACTTAAAATAGTTTGAAGTTCTAAAACCTTATCTCTGGTCACACCGTATTTGATGGAAGTAGTTCCAGAAGAGTTATTTCCAACCATGCCTCCAATCATGCAACGGTTTGAGGTGGATGTATTAGGACTAAAGAATAACCCAAACGGTTTTAAATAGTTATTGAGTTCGTCGCGCACCACTCCAGGTTGAACTGTAATGGTTTGTTCCATTTCATCAATCTCTAAAATTCTGGTAAAATGTTTTGAAACATCTACCACTATTCCATTGCCAACACATTGGCCTGCTAAGGATGTTCCGGCCGTTCTGGGAATTAATGATGTGTTGTGTTTTCTGGCAAAATGTATCAGTTTTTTTATATCGTCCTCATCTTTTGGATATGCAACTGCCAAAGGAAGCATTCTATAAACGGATGCATCTGTGGCATATATGGATTTTATTAAACTGTCATAAAATAATTCACCTGAAAGAGATTTATTTAATACCTGTAAATGAGGCGTTAACACCATAAGTTTAATAACTAAATTTAAAATCTATTACAAAGCTAAATATAAATACATTTTTGGCGTTATTTTTGTTTTTGAGAAATAAGAAATAAAAATATGGGCTTTTTTTTAAATAAGTCCGTATATAGAATAGTAACTAAAAACTTTTTAACTTATGAAAAAATTATTTTTAATTGTCATTATTTTTATTGGATTTACAGCAGTATCAAATGCACAAACCATTTCAGAAAACGCCATTGGATTACGTTTAGGAGATAGTGACGGTATGGGTGCAGAGGTTTCATATCAACGTGCCTTAGGCGATGCTAACCGTTTAGAATTAGATTTAGGTTGGAGAAATGGCAATGATTATGACGGTTTTAAACTCACAGGATTGTATCAATGGGTTTACAACCTTGATGGCAATTTTAATTGGTATGTTGGTGCTGGTGGGGGTCTTGGTTCTTTTGATGGTAAAAAGAGCTTAGATGGAGTTAACGACACCTTTTTTTACGCCGCTGGAGACATAGGTATTGAATATGCCTTTGATATTCCATTATTATTGTCTTTAGATTTTAGACCTGAATTAGGTTTTGGTAATGATAATTTAAACAATGATGATTTAGATTTTGATATTGCATTTAGTATTCGATATCAGTTTTAATCAACACAGAAAGCATAAAGAAAGCGCCTAATTGGCGCTTTCTTATTTTAACATTATAAAATTAATAAAACCAGTAAAATTATAATTATAGCGCCGGCCGACAAATATAAACCACCGCCTTTCGCTTTTATTTCCTTTTTAATTTCTCTAACTTCCTTTCTAAGCTCTTTACGCTCTGAAGATTTTAAAGTGGATTTATCTATGGCTTTAATTTCATCTATACGATTCAGCAACGTTTTAATTTCTGCTAGAATTTCTGTGTTTGGTTTATCTTTAGCTACCAGATTTTTACCAGTTGCCATTGCCGTACTTGTAAACAAACTCAATAATAAAACTACTATTAAGTGAAATGCCTTTTTTCTCATTTGATTCATATTTAAATTGTTAGTAAATAACTATTTATAAAGATACGCTAAATGAGCACATAATAGTATTTAAACTGTTTTATTATGTATTAAGGGCTACAGAACCAAGCATTTAGAAAGTGTATCTTGATAAATGGCTTCGTATTGAGGTACAATTTTATGAAGGTCGAATTTTAAAGCTTCCTTTCTGGCGTTGTTTTTAAAGGTTTCTAAACGAGTTTTATCTTTTAAGATATAAAGTGCGTTTTTGGTCATATCTTCAACATCTCCAACTTGACTTAAAAATCCTGATACACCGTGAATATTTACTTCAGGAATACCACCTGTATTGCTGGAAATTACGGCTACGCTCGATGCCATGGCTTCCAATGCAGCCAAACCAAAACTCTCAGTCTCTGAAGGCAATAAAAATAAATCGCTAAAGCCTAAAATTTTATTTATTTCATTACTTTTTCCAAAGAAAATTACGCTATCTGATATTCCCAATTTTTGACATTGCAGCTCAACATATTCCCTCTCTGGGCCTTCACCAACCAACATGAGTTTAGCTGGTATTTCTTTTTGAATATTATAAAAAACAGAAATAACATCTTTAACCCGTTTTACAGGTCTAAGGTTGCTTATATGGGTTATGATTCTTTCGTCATCTTTGGCCATCATAGCTCTCTGGCAATCTGTAAAAGAATTGTTATATTTATCTAAATCTATAAAATTTGGAACGACCGATATATTTTTTTTAATATCAAATAAACGCATGGTATCGTCTTTCAAGCTTTTTGAAACTGCTGTAACGGCATCCGATTTATTGATACTAAAGGCCACCGCTGGTTTGTAAAAAGGATGACTCCCTACAAGGGTTATGTCTGTGCCGTGCAGCGTTGTTACAATGGGCACAAAAATCCCTTCTTCTTGTAGCATTTTTTTAGCCATATAAGCTGCATAAGCATGAGGTATGGCGTAATGCACATGTAAAATTTCAATATTGTGAAGTTTAACCATATCGACCAACTTGCTTGATAAGGCCAATTCATAAGGTTGATAATGAAATAACGGATATTCTGGAACGGTTACTTCGTGGTAATGTACATTATTACTTAATAATTCCAATCTTACGGGTTGATTGTAAGTAATAAAATGGATTTCATGCCCTCGCTTAGAAAGCTCTAATCCAAGCTCTGTTGCTACAACACCACTACCACCAAAAGTAGGATAGCATACAATTCCTATTCGCATAATTGATTGTTTTTTCTTTATTAATCTTCTATCGCTTCATAAATTAAGCGTTGAATAACGGTTCTAATATTTTCTTTTAATAATAAATTTTTTCCTGCGCTGGGGTAGGTTCTGTTGGCTAAAAACACATAGACAATATCTTTTTCGGGATCTGCCCAAGCATATGTTCCCGTAAAGCCTGAATGCCCAAAGCTAGCCATGGAAACACATCCACAAGTAGGCCCTTCATCTTGTAATTGAGGTTTATCAAATCCAATACCTCTTCTATTATCTTTATTGCAAAAATAACAGGTGTTAAATTTATCAATAGTTTCTGGTTTTAAATAGCGTTTTCCGCCATAAAATCCTTTTTGCAAATACATCTGCATAATTTTAGCAACATCGTTAGCGTTGCTAAAGATTCCAGCATGTCCACCAACGCCATTTTGCATGGCTGCTCCCATATCATGAACGTATCCATGAATTTCTTGGTTTCTGTAATAATCATCAATTTCTGTTGGCACAATATTTTTATTACTTATTTTATGATAAGGATTGTATAGGGTTAAATTAGCGCCTAATGATTCATAAAAATGGTCTTGGATTAATGCATCCAAAGGTTTGTCGTAATGGGTTTCAATAAATTTCTTTAAAATATAATATGGCAAATCGCTATATCTATATTTTAGCCTATCTAATAACTTGCTTTCTTTAACAATAAATTGCATACTATCTTGATAATCAGCTCTTAAATATAAACCTTTGGCGACTTCAAGATTAAATTTACTGCTAGGCGTACTTCTGTAGTATTTTGCGCTCGGCTTTTTTGTAACAGAATCTAAAGTGGCCACATAAAACGGAATCCATGGTGCAAGTCTTGCATAATGAGATAGCATTTGCTTTAGCGTTATCTTAGCTTTATTGGAATTTTTATATTCCGGTAGTATTTGAGATAACTTAGTATCTAAATTCACAATACCTTGTTCTTCTAACTCCATAAGTAATGGCAACGTTGCCAGAATTTTTGTTAATGAAGCCACATCATAAATATCGTTTGATGTCACCATTTCTTGACCTTCATAAGTATGCTTTCCAAAATTTTTATGGTAAATAACCTTACCCTTTCTGGCTACAAGTAATTGAATTCCAGGTGTCATTCTATTTTTAATAGCATATTGGGCAACAGAATCTATTTTTTCCATTTTTTTTGAACTCATACCGGCACGTTCTGGAATGGTATAGCTTAAGCGTTCTAAATCATTAATATGAATACCATCACCTGCTTTAAAAAAATCTCCGGTAGAAACTGGTAAATTTCCTTTAGAAGGGATGGCTCCAAATATTAATTGAGCCGATTTTTGTTGGGCAATGTCACTGTTCTGGTAACTTACAATAATACTTTCAATGTTTTCTATGCTTTTAAAATCTGAAAGCACATAAGGTTTTACAAACACATCCAAAATAAGGGTATGGGTCCTTGCAATTTCATATAACCAAACCAATTCTTGGTCTGAAATCTCAAAAGATTTCCAAGGACTGGCATTTGAACGATGAAACCCAATAATAACCGTGTTATACGATTGTAATTTGTTTAAAAGTTCATCTAATTTTTTGGCTTTTACTTCATGTACTTTTCCGTATTTTTTTAACTCTTCAAAAAAGGGCGTTCCATCATCATCACCCATTTTTACATACGCTATGGTTTTGGTTTCTAACCTTCGTAAGGGTAGAATATTGGATGTGTTTTTTACAACGGTAATAGCATTTTCAATAAGTTCTTCATACAAAGCATGGTCTTTAATACGGTTTAAATCTTCAACCAAATGCTTGGTAGCTATAGGTTTATACTGATTTAAACCTACTTTAAATTTTGCCTTTAGAATTTTCTTTACAGAGTACTCTAAACGATATTCTGAAATTTTGCCTTCATAATAAGCATCGACAATTTTGTTGATTCCTATTGAAGGGTTTTCAGACATGAGTAATATATCATTTCCTGCCATAAAAGCCGCCAAATCTATTTCACCAGACTCATTAAAATCTGCAGCTCCTTTCATACTAAGTGCGTCAGAAATAATAAGTCCTTGAAATTTTAAGGAATCCTTTAAAATATTGGTAACGATGTGTTTTGACAAAGACGAAGGATATTTACCCTGCGTTTCTAAACTTGGCACATTTAAATGCGCTACCATAACACTGGAAAGCCCTTCTTTTATTAATTTTTTATAAGGATACAACTCAACGGAATCGATTCGTTTAGCATCAAAATTTATAGTTGGCAATGTTTTATGAGAATCAGAATCGGTATCTCCATGACCAGGAAAATGCTTCGCATTGCCTAAAACACCAACAGATTGCATGCCTTTCATAAAAGCTAATGCCTTGTTGGTAACATTATCTCTATCTTCACCAAAGGACCTGTTTCCGATTATAGGATTTTTAGGGTTGGTATTAATATCAACAACAGGCGCAAAATTTAAATGAACACCCAAACGTTTACAATGTTCTCCAATGTGCTTTCCAACTTGTTCTATTAATTGGTTATTATCAATGGCTCCAAGAGTCATATTCCAAGGAAAAGCAAAGGTTGAATCTAATCGCATGTTTAAACCCCATTCTGCATCCATACTTACAAGTAATGGAATTTTTGAAAGCTTTTGCAGCTCATTATCTAGGTTAGCCTGACTTACAGGATCTCCTTTTGAATAAATAACACCTCCTATTTGATAGTCCTTTATTAAGTCTATTATAATTTTTTTAGTGGCTTCGTCCTGTTTTGAAAATACTTGAATGGTATATAATTGTCCAACTTTTTCTTTTAATGTTAATGAATTATAAACACTATCTACCCATTTTTCTTGAGCCTTAGCATTTAATGATATTAATGGATCCTTAAAATTTTGACCAAAAACAACATTTAAAATAAAGAATGTAAAAAAAGCAACCTTAAAATGACGCATAAACCCGTATTAATTAACGTTAATTGGCCTTCTCTAATCCTGCACAAATAACCATGGCAAAATACTACAATTATAAAGAAGAATAAAAAACTTTAAGATAGATTTATAACTAGTTTGTAAACAACTAATCCATAGCAAATTTAAAACCCAAGGAAATAATATTAGCTGTTAAACCGGAATTTCGTTCATAGTTATTATACTTTAAATCGATATTTTTCAAGCCAAAATTTTTAATGTGCCATTTAGCAAAAATATCGGCATAACTTATTCCAAAGCCATATTGATTGGCACTGAATTTAGATAAATCATAATCTGAAGTATAATATCTTTCTGTAGAAACATGTTCTTCAAAAGGCTCAAAGTAATCTGCCGCTGTTTGGTTATAATATCTATAAGAAGGATATAAGGTAAATTTTGAATTAATTTTTATAGGGATTTCAATATTAGCGGTATGCGAATTAATTCCCCAGTCATCATAATAATATCGATAATAAGTACGTAAGGTAAAGGTTTCATTTATATAGTAATTAAAACTTAATCCTATGGGGATTTTAAATCTGCTATTAGGTAATCGTTCTATATCATCAGCCAATTGAAACACGTCGTTATTAGATGACGACCTGTAATTTGGAATATTGGAAGCGTTTCCTATATAGAAATTATCAATATCAGAAAAATAGACGCGTTGCATAGGATTTCCTAACCATCCATCTTGTTTAACTATATCAAAAAACAAAGAAGCCTGAGCGTTTTTACTTAAAATTTGAGAAAAACTAAAAGAGATTGAATACGAGTTCCTTGATTTATTTGAAATACCTTGATAACGATCTGGACTCCAAACAGAACCAGTTGCTCCAGATTTATCAATGGCTATTCCATTTTGATTATAAATAGGGACGTCTCTAAAAACACCAGCATTTAAATCGCCATCAACGTAAGTGTGCCATTTCAACTCAATAGGAAATTCTGGTTTCCAAGAATCTAAATATATTTTTGTGCTAACATTAATGGTAGTGTTTTTTTCATTAAAAAGTTTTGTTATGCCACCACCAAAACCAATTGAAAAATAGTCATACTCACTAGCAAATGAAACGTCTGCATTCCAAATAGTATTTCTATCAGGAGAGCTGTGTGAATAATCCCCACTTATACCAGCCCATAAATCGCTTTTTGAGGCTCCAGAAGATGCCACCCAAGGACTTCCAATAATATTAGATGGTGCCATTTCAGAAATATCAACCTCCTCCCCTCCAAAATTAAATGGATTTAAATTACTGGACGAAGCCGAAGAATATGCAGAAACCCCAGCATCAATAGTTAAAACATCATCGTCGTTTAAGGGCACACTGACCACAAATGTAGGTGTAAAATCTGTTAAATGTTCGTTACCAATACCTCCTGTAACAGCTGCATTATCACCTTCTTGGGTATAATAACTTGTTAAAAAATCGACTTCCGTGGTTTCTAATACACGTTTTTTGTAAGTCTCAGTTTCATTTTGTTGAGCAAATATAATGGTAGTAAAAACTAAAAAAACCACTAATGTTTTATACGATTTATTCATGATATTATTTTTTGTAGATAATTAATTACAGCCACAACCACCACCAGATTTTCCGCCATTTGCACCTGAAGCACCTTCTCTATAAACCTGAAAATTGGTTTCGAATCTATCTACTTTTTTTCTTGTTAGCGCCATATCTGGATCGTTTAGGTTAACTTTTTCATATTCTTTTACTGTCATACAAGATGTTACAGTAAACAAGGCTGTAAACGCAATAAGTAACTTTTTCATAACTAATTCAATTCTTTTAAATTTATATTTTTTGAGGTACGAACTTTGCTGTCTTTATCAACAAGAATGCACTCTACTCCTTTTAATTGATTAATAAAATCAAGACCAACATCAACACCCATAACAAAAATAGACGTTGCTAAAGCATCTGCGAGTTCCGCATTTGCTGTAAAAATAGATACACTTAAAATTCCAGTACATGGATATCCAGTTCTTGGGTCAATAATATGGGTATATATCACGTTATTAAAAGAGACATACTTTTCATAATTACCTGACGTAACTACGGCGCTATTTTTTACTGGCAACCAAGAGAAGACCTTTTCTTTGTTAATAGGATTAACAATTGCAACCATCCAATCTTTACCGTCTGGTTGTGTGCCCCAGGTATTTAAATCGCCCGATGCATTGATAATACCTGCCTTAACCCCTTTACTTATCAATAGTGCTTTAGCCTTATCTGCAGCATATCCCTTACCTATAGCTCCAAAACCAATCTTCATTCCTTTCAATTTTAATAACACAGAACGATTGGTTTTATTTAAAATAATGTTTTGGTATCCTACCTTAGCAACCGAACGCTTTATGGTTTCTTCACTGGGCATTTCTATCATACTGCCATCAAACTTCCAAACCTTATCCATAGATGCATAACTGATATCAAAGGCACCATCTGTTAATTTTGAAATTTTTATGGATCGTTGAATTAAATTAAACAGCTCTTCACTAACCATAACGGGTTTTATTCCAGCATTTCTGTTAATTTCTGATGTTTCCGTTAAAGTATCCCAAGAAGAAATCACTTTTTCAATTCTTGAAATCTCATTTATCGCCATGTCAATAAAACCGTCAGCTTCAATTTGATTTTCTGCCACTACAGTAATATCAAAACGACTTCCCATAATCTTTAGGGTTCTGGTGTAAACTTGCTTGGAAAATGCAAATGAACTTAAAAAGAATACTATTGCAACAATATAGATTTTCAAAATTCTTATTTAAAAGAAGTTAATTTTTCGAAATATGCTTTTGGGGATATTTTTTCATAGCCTATCTTTCCTAAAACATGGCCTTCTGCATCTAAAACAACAACCAATGGAAAAAAACCCTGTTTATTATACCTCTCTGCAAGTTTGGCATTGTGTATGGTTTGTTCTTCAGACAATTTATTGGCTTTTCTTCTTGGAAAATCTGCCTTAAGCATCACAAAATGATTTTTGGATAATGTTTTAAACTCAGGCGTACTCCACACTTCATTATCAAGTTTTATACAAGGAGCACACCAATCAGAACCTTGGAATACCAAAACAATCTTAGATTTGTTTTTTAAGGCAATTTCTTTTGCGCTCTCAATATCAGTTAACCATTCTTGTGCAGTTGCATTTAGTGAAAACGCCAACACCACTAAAACAATAATTTTATAGTTCATAATTTTATTTTGTTATTAAAATTAACTTTAGAAATTAAAACTTAAAAAACAGGGCTTTATAATTTAACCTATCCATTTTTTCAATACTAAGATTTATCTTATAGCGTTTATTTAGTCTTATATGTTTTAAAAAAATTACAACCACATATAAATATACCCTACCAAAAATGTTTAATATTTATAAAAAAAACCTTATAAAATAAGTTTTTTCGCTATTAATCAACAATTTAAGGAATTGCTATTTGTTATTTACGAGGGTATTTTTAAGATAACAATCCCTTTACTTTATAAAGTATACAATTCATTAATTAAATACCCTACCCAGCTATGTTATATTTTTTATTTAGATTTGAAACTTCAATGAATACATGGTAACATGAATGCAAAATCAAAAAACATTTGCAACGATAAAGTCTTTGAAAATATTTTTAATACCTATGCTAAAGATGTAAAACGTTTTATTTTTTCAAAAACAAGAGATGTTAAAGTTGCTGAAGATATTGTACAAGACACTTTTGTTAAAATTTGGGAAGATTGTGAAAAAGTATTGTACGATACCGTAAAAAATTACCTCTTTACCATCGCAAATAATTTATTTCTAAACATTGTAAAACACAATAAAGTTGTACAAAAACACCAACAAGAACAAAATAAATCAAGTACTAATGAATCTCCTGAGTTTATACTGCTTGAAGAAGAATTTTTAATAAAACTTGAAAAAACCATTAAAGATTTACCAAAAACTCAACGAGAAGTTTTTTTGCTAAATAGAATTGAAAAAATGAAATATAAAGACATTGCTGAACAATTAGGGATTTCGGTTAAAGCGGTAGAAAAACGAATGCATACTGCGCTAATAGTGCTTCGTGAAAAGATTGGCAACGTATAAATAAAGTAGGGTTTTATAATTTTTAATTGTATTAGTTTCAACAAACACAATAGTCTCTGGCATGAAAACTACTAAACACAATGATGATGTCTTTTTGTCACAATGGATAGATGGACAAATTTCTGATTCTGAATTCAAAGATATCGTAGGTGATAAAGATTTTATATCCTATAAAAAAATAGTTGCTGGCATTGGTGTTTATGAGCAATTACAAAAACCTTTGGATCATACTTTTGAAAAGATTAAAGAAAAGATAAAATCAAAAAACAAGACTCGTTCAAGCATAAAAACCAAAAACCTATACCCTAAAATAGCATTGGCTGCTGCTGCTGCCATCGTGTTGTTTTTCAGCTTAAACACCTTGTTAAAAACCCATGATATAGAATACGTTTCTAATTTTGGTGAACAAAAAACGGTTACTCTACTAGATGGTTCTGAAGTTATAATGAATGCAAAATCTCAATTAAAATACCATGAGAAAGACTGGAAACAAACACGGGAAGTTTTTTTAGAAGGAGAAGCATTTTTTAAAGTAGCCAAAGGCAAAACCTTTACCGTTGTTACCCATCATGGAACCGTAACAGTATTAGGAACTCAATTTAACATTATTTCAAATGCTGGCTTTTTTGATGTTTTATGCTATCAAGGAAAAGTAAAAGTCGCTAGTAATAATCAGGTTTTTATTATTGCTCCAAATCAATCCATAAGATATAACAACGGTGTTTTTGAGAATAAAACTTTAAATTTTTTACATTCTAATCCTACTTGGATGGACGGGGAAAGCAGTTTTAGACGTGTTCCTTTGAGCCAAGTCATTATGGCTTTAGAAAAACAATTCAACATTGCCTTCAATTCTTCAAACATTGATGAGTCTGTTCTTTTTACAGGAAGTTTTAATAATAAAAATTTAAACATAGCTCTTGCATCCGTTTTTGAAACCGTTAACATTAAATATACTATTTTAGACAAGAAAATATTATTGTCTCCATAGTTAATGAAAATTTGTATCTATCTGTCTTTATTATTGCTTCCATTTAGTGTTTTTTCACAAGAAGAAACCACTTTTTTAATATACTTTAAAAATGTTCAAGCAGCCGACGCTATCATAACATTAGAGAGAACTTTCAATGTAAAAATTTCATACCAAAACCAATTTATTGACAATAAAATTATTACGTTACCTAAAAAAAAAAGAACTCTTAAAGAAGTTTTAAATGAATTGTCCATTTTGTTGCAGGTTAAATTCAAGATGATAAACCAACGATACATAGTTGTTAATGAGATGGCTGATGAGAATGAGATTGAATATTATCTACAACAATTAGATGAAATTGTTATCAACGAATACCTAACCAAAGGCATTGCAAAAAACAGGAATGCTACTTTTAAAATTCAGCCAAAGCAATTAGACATTTTACCGGGTCTTATTGAAGCAGATGTTTTAGAAAGTATTCAAGAATTACCCGGTGTTATAAGTCCTAATGAAACGGCTACCGGATTGAATGTTCGTGGTGGAACTCAAGATCAAAATCAAATTATTTGGGACGGAATCAATATGTATCACAACGGTCATCTTTTTGGAATGATTTCATCCTTCAATCCAAATATCACTCAAAGCATCACGTTTTATAACAAAGGCACAAACCCTCGATTTGGAGACAGAATTTCTAGTGTGATAGATATTTCTACAAGCAATACGATAGCCGAAAAAGCAGCTATTGGTTTTGGTTTTAATGGCGTTAGTGCCGATGCCTATATTGAAACGCCCATAATTAAAAATAAATTAAGCCTATTACTAGCCTACAGAAATTCTTATGAAAATTTTTTTGAGACCGGTACGTTTCAAAAAATTGAGCAAAAAGTGTTTCAGAATTCATCCATTTTAGATAATGAAACTTCTGAAGAGGAGTTTTTTTTTAAAGACTATAACTTGAAGCTAAACTATCAATTAAACAAAAATAATACTTTGTTGGCAAGTCTTATTCATATTGATAACGATTTGCAACATGACTATAACAATATTAATGAAGATGGGTATTTTCAAGAATTTTTAGTTAGTAAAAATAATGGGTATAGTTTAAGTTGGAATAAAAACTGGAATGATGCCGTCAAGCAGACTACCACACTAAGTTATTCTTTCTACAAGCTTGATTACAATTTTATTTCAGGTGAAAATCAAACCCAATTATTAAAATTTGAAAAAGAAAACCAAATAAAGGATTATAATCTTTTAACAGAACTAACGCTATTACACAAACAAAAAAACCATGTGTCTTTGGGTTACCAAGCTTCTTATAAAAAGGTGAATTATGATTTTATGGAAACAACCGATTTATCATATATTTTAGATAAAAAAGATGTCGCTTTAAATACACATTCTGTATTCTCAAATTTTTCGGGCAGGCACTCAAAATGGTTTGATTTTGAATTAGGAATTAGAGTAAATTATTATAACCAGCTCAATACCTTTAGATTAGAACCTAGAATTTTATTGATTAAAAACCTAAATAACTATTTTAAGATTCAAATCTCTGGTGAAATCAAAAATCAAATTATTTACAAAATTGATGAAACTATTTTTAGCGATATATCGCTTGAAAATAAACTTTGGAGATTGGCAGATGGCAATGAAGCTCCCATAATTAACAGCAAACATGGTAGTTTAGGTTTTATGTATCATAATAACGGTTGGACTTTTGACATGGATACCTACTACAAAAAAATTAAAGGTATAAGCGCTCTTTCGTTAGGTTTTTTTAATGAAAACAATACTAAATATTTTACTGGAAAACAAAACATTTATGGTGTTGATTTTTACACCAAAAAAGATTTTAACAACATTAAAACATGGGTTAGTTTTTCAATTAACAAAACAGACAACAAATTTGAGGGTATAAATAATAATAATTATTTTACGGCCAGTAATGAAATAGCTCAACATGTTTCTGCATCCATAACCTATAAAATCAAACAATTTCAAGTGGCTTTAGGATGGAAATGGCATTCGGGAAAACCTTTCACAAAAACAATTATAAACCTAGATGATAATAGTGTTGGTTTTATTGGTGTCAATACAGAAAGACTTCCTAATTATCACAGATTGGACCTCTCCTCGGTTTATAATTTTTCATTTTCAAAGCCCTCCAATATCAAAGGAAAAATAGGTTTCTCTATTTGGAATTTATATAACCGAAAAAATTTTATTAGCAGGGAATTTAAAGGAAATAACACAACCAATGACCCCATTCAAATTGTTGACTTTTATTCACTAAATGTTTTGCCTAATTTTATATTTAGGATGATTTGGTAACATTTGTAAAACCTGCTAAAATAACTTTTATAAACTACTCAAGCAAATCTATATGTCTGTCATGGTAACCCAACAAGTACAACACACCATCTAAACCAATGCTTGATATAGAGCTTTGTGCATTATCTTTTACCGTTGGTTTTGCATGAAAAGCTATGCCTAAACCAGCGAGATTTAGCATTGGTAAATCATTGGCACCATCGCCAACAGCAATGGTCTGACTGATATTGATGCCTTCTTTTTCAGCAATTTCTTTTAAAAATTCTGCTTTTTTATTTCCATCAACAATCTCACCAAGATAACCGCCGGTTAAAGCGCCATCTTTAATTTCTAATTGATTGGCATACACATAATCTATTCCCAATTCTTTTTGTAAATAATGTCCGAAATAAGTAAACCCACCTGATAAAATAGCAGTTTTAAACCCATAGTTTTTTAAGGTCTCTATAAGTCTTATTGCTCCTTTGGTTATGGGTAAATTAATGGCTACCTCATGAAGAACTTCTTCTTTCAAACCTTTTAAAAGTTTCATTCGACTTATAAAACTTTCTTTAAAGTCTATCTCTCCTTGCATGGCAGCTTCTGTAATGGCTCTTACTTCGTCACCAACACCGGCTAACTCGGCCAATTCATCAATAACTTCAGTTTGTATTAACGTAGAATCCATATCAAAACAAACTAAACGCCTGTTTCGTCTGTAAATATTATCTTCTTGAAATGCAATATCAACATCTAAATCATGAGAGATCTTCATAAATTTTTCTGTAAATTCTGCCTTATTGTCAATTTTACCTCTAATAGATAGCTGTATGGAAGCTCTCGGATATTCGTCTTTTTTTACAAGTGATGTGCGCCCTGTTAATCTGGTGATAGCATCAATATTCAAATTTTTTTCTGAAATTACATGAGTCACTTTAGATATTTGCTCGGCTGATAATTTTTCTCCTAAAATAGTTATAATGTATCTATCTTTTCCTTGAAGACTTACCCATTTCTCATAGTTTTCAAGGGTAATTGGAGTGAATTTGGCTTTAATACCAAGCTCGTAGGATTTAAAAAGTAAATCTTTCAATACTGCTGCAGAATTTGCCCCCGATTGAATTTCAAACAATATTCCTAACGATAAGGTATCATGAATATTGGCTTGACCAATATCTAACACTTTAGCGCCATATTGAGCCAAAACACTTGTTAAACTTGAGGTTAAACCAGGTTTATCTTGTCCCGAAATATTTAATAAGATAATTTCGTTAGCCATAATGGATGCGTTACTTTTTTAAAAGCTGTAAAATTGAAAATTCTATTTGATATTTGAAAGGTTTTTTAAGATTAATGTCTGAAACATGACATATAATACAGAAAGAAAAATAAGAATGAATAAATCTTGAAACATAGAAAACATAAAAACTTATAGCAATTATTTGACAAATCTGCTATGCCAACTTTCGCTGGCAGGAACTTCCCAGTTTTCTTTAAACTCAGCTATGGTGTTAACCAAATTGTTAAAAACTATGGTGTTTTTAGACACCGCATGGTCTTTGGCCATTTTTCTAAAATCAGTAAGTGTTTTATAGGCAACAAATTCACCTTGCTTATAGGACACATTCATTTTATCTAATAAATCCACTGAAAAATCTTTTTCTAATTGTTGAATAAAATGAACGGAGGCGTCAATAGAACAACCCGTAGCATTATTTAAGTTTTGATTTAATCCAATGACTATAAACCGCTTGTATTTAATACAATAACTAGATTCTAAATCGCCGCCATGAGCGGTCCAGTTTTTTATAAATTCATGCAATCTGGATTGTATTTCTTCAATTTCTTGATCTGAAAAAGAACGATTGGCTTGGTAAATCCAAACTCTTGATTCGTCGGGTAATGTGTCGAAGGGTACGTGCATTATTTTGTTATAATATTTGTTATTATTTTGGTGGCAACAAAACTATTTAAGTTACTATCAAATAAATTAGCTTCATAATAAGTTACTATGACCTCTTGATTAGATTTTAATAACCTATCTGTAATTAAATAGGCATTTTCAAAGTAATCAAGCAAAATTAATTTTGTTGTTTTACCGGTTGGTTCTTTAATAATGACATTAAAAAAAGCTTCGGGGTTGGTTCCGTTAAAAACACCTTCAATAGTTAGATCTTTAGAAATGGGGGCTTCATTTAAGTTTTTTCCTAACTTTAATATCATCTTAGGGCAAAATTCAAGCATTCTGGTTGCAATGACTTCGCCAAAATTTTCCATTTGAGCATTATTCTCATAATCTAATTTTTCATTTTCAGCAAATTCATTTATATGCTTATTATATGATTCGAGCATACATAGCCCAAAATTCAATTCTAAATCAGAACTATTCATGGCATCTGTATCAAACTTTGAAACACATTCGCAAGTTTCTTTTGCAATGGTATCTTTAATATCTTGAGCAAATACAGATATGCTTAAACTAAAAACTAATAATAGAATAACGTGATTTCTATTCATGATAAAAAAATAATTATAAATCTTGTGCATTTGCTATCAATTCTGCTATATCCATAACCGTAACATGGCCTTCTTTTTCTTTGGCTTTTATACCATCGGTCATCATGGTATTACAAAATGGGCAACCAGCCGCGATAATGTCTGGCTTAACTTCTAAAGCTTGTTCTGTGCGCTCAATATTGACTTCTTTGTCGCCTTTTTCGGCATCTTTAAACATTTGTGCGCCACCAGCACCACAACATAAACCATTTATTTTACAGTTTTTCATCTCAATGAGTTCTGCTTCAAGTTTTTTAATTAAATCTCTTGGAGCTTCATAAACATTATTGGCTCTGCCTAAATAACAAGGATCATGAAAAGTAATGCGCTTGCCATTGAACTTTCCTCCTTCTATAGTTAAACGACCTTCATCCAGTAAAGTCTTTAAAAATTGGGTGTGATGCATGACTTCATAATTCCCTCCCAACTCTGGATACTCATTTTTTATCGTGTTAAAACAATGAGGACAGGCTGTAACTATCTTCTTAATTTCGTAAGCATTCATAACCTCAATATTGGTAACGGCTTGCATTTGAAACAAAAACTCGTTTCCAGCTCTTTTTGCAGGATCACCAGTACAACTTTCTTCAGTTCCTAAAACAGCAAACTCAACTTGAGCTTTATTTAAAAGCTTCACAAAGGCTTTGGTTATTTTTTTTGCTCTGTCATCAAAACTACCGGCGCAACCAACCCAAAATAATACTTCGGGTTGTTTTCCTTGAGCCATAAAATCGGCCATGGTTGGGACATTAAGTAATTCGCTCATTTTTAAACGGTTATTTTTTTTGCGTTAGGGATTGAGGCATTTGTTGGAGCTCTTTTTTGTTTTTCACAAAAAAAGCGACTGCCGAAAGCCCGACCCTTGTGGTAACGCCATTACTAATTTATTCGTCTTTCCAGTTTAAACGGTCCATTTGATTGTAAGGCCAAGGTGCTCCGTTATTTTCTATATTGGTCATCATAGTGTTGAGTTCTATAGGTGCTGCTGATTGTTCCATAACTAAAAAGCGACGCATCTCTAAAATAATAGACAACGGATTGATGCTTACCGGACACGCTTCTACGCAAGCATTGCACGATGTACAAGCCCATAATTCTTCTCTGGTAATATAATTATCCAACAATTGTTTTCCATCGTCTTTAAACGTTCCTTTGTTGGTCTCTATATTTTTTCCGACTTCTTCTAAACGGTCTCTGGTGTCCATCATTATCTTACGAGGTGATAGTTTTTTACCGGTTATATTTGCAGGACATTCACTTGTACAACGACCGCATTCTGTACAAGTGTATGCATTGAGCAATTGAACCCAATTTAAATCCTGAACATCACTGGCACCGAATTTTGCAGGAGCTTCAGCACCTTCTGCCGGAGCTGCAAACGGGTCTACATTAGGATCCATCATCATTTTTACTTCTTTGGTAACAGATTCAAGGTTATTGAATTGTCCTAATGGTTTCAAACTAGCATAAAAGGTATTGGGAAATGCCAAAAGTATGTGCAAATGCTTTGAAAAATAGAGATAATTTAAAAATATCAAAATGCCTAAAATATGAAACCACCATGCGCCACGTTCTATAATATGCAAGGTATTTTCTGATGCCCCATTAAAAAGTGGCGCTATAAATTGACTGATTATGTTCCCTGAGTTGAGCGATTGAAAATGGCTATCGGTGGCATTCATTATTAAAAATAAGCTCATCAAAACCATTTCAAAATATAAAATATAATTGGCATCATTTTTTGGCCAACTGGTCATTTCATTTTTCCAAAACCGTTGAAGTTTAAGTATATTTCTTCTTATCCAAAATACAATGACGGCTAAAAACACTAACACAGCAAGTACTTCAAAAGAGCCAATTAAAAACCCGTAAACAGGTTTTGGTAAGACTTTTAACCCTATTCTATGTGTGCCAAAAAGCCCATCAATAATAATTTCTAAAACTTCAATATTGATAATGATAAAGCCAATATAGACAATAACGTGCAACAACCCGGCTATTGGGCGACGTACCATTTTGCTTTGTCCTAAAGCTATCATGGCCATGTTTTTCCAACGTTGCTTTTTGTTGTTGCTAACATCTACGTCTTGACCAAGTTTTATGTTACGCACTAGTTTTTTTACGTTTTTTGTAAAATAAACAATCCCCAAGATTAAGGCTATTAAAAAAAGGACATTTGGTAAATAATTCATTAGGCTATTAATTAGTTTCAGGCTCTGAATAAGGAATCTCTTTCTTTGATAAAATTCTAAAATATCGTTTTGGATGTAGTTTAATATCTTTTAACAAAGCCTCTATTTCTTTAGAAGCGCCTTCAAGATTATGGTACAAGGTTTCATCTTTAAGTAATTTACCCATAGAACCTTCACCTTTGTTTAAGCCTGAAATAAGTGTATTTACGTTAGTTAAGGTTGTGTTTAATGATTGAACGGTAGCTCCTAAATTAGCTTCTTTTAAATTGGCTGAAATTTGAGATAGCTCATTACTGGTTGTTTTAAAATTTTCAAGAATGGTGCTGATATTTTTATCGTTTTCTGAAACAACGCCATTAATGGAATATGCTAAATTTTTATAGGCTTTTAAGGTGTTATTAAGTTCTAAAATGGTTTTTTTCAAACCTGCATCAGATTCATCAACAACCATTTTATTTAAATTGATTATCAATGTATCTGTAGATTTTAAGGTTGCATTTAAATCGGTACTTAATCCAGAAAAATTCTTGGACAAGCTTCTAATTAACCCAACTTCAACTTCAGATTTCAACACATCGCCTGGCTTTGCCAAGTCATTGTCATTGCTCATAATAATGGCAATGGCATTTCCGCCCATTAAACCCGTTTCATATAACCTTATGGTACTGTTTTTTGAAAATTTTAATTGGTCGTTTACTGAAAACGCTATTCTAGTTTTTCCTGAATTATAATCGTAAGCAATATCTTGAATCTTTCCAACCGTATTGCCTTTTACAGTAACAACAGAATTGGTGCTTAAAGCATTATAATCAAATTCTGAGTAGTAAATATTTTTAGACTCAAATAAATTTTGACCTTTTAGGTAATTAAACCCAAGAATGAAAAGGATTATTCCAAGTAGAACAAGAATGGCCGTTTTAACTTCTCTAGATATTTTCAATGCATAGTGTTTTATGAATAACAAATTTAAAATAAATTTAAAAAGAAAGCTGTTAATTGACGGTTGTTTTTAAAGCATCTGATAAAGGGATTTTTTTACCATCTTTAAAAGCTACTATAAAACTAGAGGTATAGCCCTTTGACTTAGCAGTATTTTCTAAGGTTTTTACTTCTTCATAACTGGATGTTGCTCCATAATAATACTTATATAAATTGTTTACAAAATCATATGAAATATTTTCAAGCTGTTTGAAATTATAGGGTTTGGTGTCAATTTTTTTAGAACCGGCAGCTATTTGTACCTTATAAATGATATTACTGTCTGTTTCGTGGGAAATTGGTGCCTTTTCATCTAATACCGCTTCATTGACATATTCTTCAAAGGTAGTTTCTCCAATATTGCCATCTATTTGGTGCTTATATTCTAAAATAGCCTCTGCAATGGCTGTTGATATTTCTTTTTGTCCTTTTTGAGAATTTAAATATTTACCTTCTTCTATGAATGTTAAAAATCCCATTTCTACCAAAACACTTGGCATAACGGTTTGATGTAACACGATAAAACCAGCTTGTTTTACACCTCTGTTTTTTCGATATAATTTATTAGTAAATCTATCTTGAATGGTTTTTGCTAATTGAATACTTTGATCTAAATACTCTTCTTGGGCCAAAGTTAAACCAATAACAGATTCAGGTGAATTAGGATTAAAACCACCATATTTGCTTTCGTAATCTGACTCTAAAAAAATTACTGAGTTCTCTTTTTTGGCAACTTCAAAATTGGTTTGGTTTCTATGCGTCCCTAAAACAAAGGTTTCTGTACCATGAGCCTCAGAACGGTGTGCATTGCAGTGAACCGATACAAATAAATCTGCATTTGCTTTGTTTGCAATTTGACCTCTATAGAATAAATCAATAAAAACATCTTTTTCTCTTGTATAAATAACTTTAATCTCTGGATTTTTTTCAAGTAGTTTTCCAACTTCTAAAACAACATTTAAAGCTATTTCTTTTTCTTTATAACCATTACCAACATTTCCTGGGTCATGACCACCATGACCAGCATCTAAAACCACTACAAAAGTATGCTTTGGAACATGGTTTATAGAAACAAATGAATAAAGTGTTAATACAATAATAAAAGATACGAAAAGTAATACTTTATGCGTTTTCATAAGGATTTTTAAATACTTTTAAGCTCCAACCAATTAATTTAATTTTTATTCAATAAAGAAATAATCACAAAAAAAATATATGTAATTTTGACTTTTCAAAAACCGAGCCATACTTTTACAAAAATACATTTAAAAGCATTGCATACAAACAACTTTCAACTACTTTTTGCCTTAAGTTTTACAGTGTTTATCAACATGTTAAGCTTTGGGCAAGACATCCCTAAAAAGGGAACTTCAATACAACCAGTAGTAAAAGATAGTTTAATTTTTAATCAAAAAGATTTACCAGAACTAGAGGTTTCAGAAAAGGTTCTGGATAGCATTTCTCAAGACACTTTAAAAACTAAAAAGAAAGAATTTTTAGAACACATTGTAGATTATTCTGCCAAAGATTTTACCACATTCAATCAGAAAAAGCAAAAACTCTATTTATTTAATGAAGCTGAAATAACGTATGGCGACATGAATATTAAGGCTGGTAATATTATTATAGATTACAGTAAAAATGAAGTGTATGCCAAAGGTATAACAGATTCTTTGGGTGAATATTCACAAGCTCCAGTATTTAAACAGGGAAGTAATGTGGTTGAACCAGATTCTATATTATTCAATACAAAAACTCAAAAAGCACTTATATATAATTCTAAAACAGAGCAGTCTGGTGGTACTGTTATTGCTGAAATTACTAAAAAGGAAAATGATTCGGTTTACTTTATTGCTAGAGGAAAATACACAACATCTGAAGATTTGGATGATCCGGAGTATTATATTCTATTAAGAAAAGCAAAAGTAGTGCCTGGCAAAAAAATTGTGACGGGTCTAGCCAATTTGTTCATATACAACGTGCCTACACCATTAGGCTTACCATTCGGGTTTTTTCCTCAATCTGAAAAGCAAACCTCGGGAATTTTGTTCCCAACCTTTGGAGAGCAAAATCAACGCGGTTATTTTTTACAAAATGGTGGGTATTATTTTGCTATAAATGATTATGTGGACTTATCGGTTTTAGGCGATTATTATACCAATGGAAGTTATGGATTTCGCTTAGAAAGCAATTATGCGTTGCGTTATAAATTTAGAGGTAATTTTGCCTTCAGATATGAAAATTTAATTAATAGTGAGCGTGGTTTTCCCGACTATTCCAAGTCTACCGTTTATAATTTACGTTGGTCTCATAGCCAAGATGGAAAATCCAATCCTAATTCTAGATTTTCGGCCTCTTTAAACCTTGGTAGTAGTACGTTTTATAGAACTTCTTTAAACCAAGTAAATTCAGGTAATTTTTTAAATAACACACTTTCTTCATCTGTATCTTATTCAAAATCCTATCCCGGCGATCCACAAGTCAATTACAGTTTAACGGCTACGCATTCACAAAACACCAATACAGAGCAAATAAACATGACGCTTCCTACATTTCAAGGGAGTGTAGGAAGAATTTTTCCGTTTGCTCCTAAAACTGGAGCGAAAAAGGGGATTATTCAAAATATTAATTTTCAATATAACATAAGAGGTGAAAATAGAATCCAAACCACAGATTCTCTTTTTTTCAAAAAGGAAATGTTTAGAGATGCCAAAGCTGGATTTCAGCATACCATTCCATTAAGTACCAACTTTAAGGTCTTTAAATATTTTAGTTTAAGTGCTAGTACTAATTATAATGAAGTTTGGACTTTTAAAACCATTAAAAAGTCTTTTGACCAAATTGAAAACTCTACGGTGACCGAAACTATAAACGGATTCGATTCCTTTAGAACTTACAATTTTAGCACCAGTTTAGGAACCACCATTTATGGGATGTTTAACTTTAAAAGAGAAGGTAAAACCCCTAAGATACAAGCGATTAGGCATGTCATGAGACCATCTATTAGCTACAATATAAATCCAGCATTCGACAAATTTTATGAAACTTTTGAAGTAGTAAGCGCCGACGGATTAACCACTCAAGATGTTGAATATTCACGCTTTGAAGAAGGGATTTTTGGTGCACCCAATAAAAACTTTTCAAGCTCTATGGGCATTTCGTTATCCAATAATTTTGAAGCTAAAGTAAAAGACAAAGACAGTAGCGCTACAGAGGCGAAAAAAATTATTTTACTTAATAATTTAAACTTCTCGACCTCGTATAATTTTGCAGGCGATTCTTTACAATGGAGCCCTCTTAGAGTCTCTGGCGGAACCCAGCTTTTTAAAAACAAAATGAACATCAATTTTGGAGCAACCTTAGATCCTTATGCTCTTGACAATAACAATAATAAGATAGATAAATTTAATATCGATAATGGCGGAAGTTTATTTAGATTAACTAGTGCCAATTTAACCTTAAACTATTCTCTTTCTAGTAAGGGTAAAGACTCAAAAGATAAAAACAAAGAAGGTATTGAGGAAAACTTAAGAGGTGGCGGACGTGATGATGATTTGTTTGGGCTACCCGATGGCACCACCACCAGTCGGTTTGATGAAGAAGACAAAAAGGGCAATAATGAAAAAATGAGTCAGTTTTATAATTTTAAAATACCTTGGAGCGTACGTTTAGCGTATGCCGTAAATTACAGTAATTCAAGACGGCAAAACGAAATTTCATCACATTCTTTAATGTTTTCGGGTGATATTGAACTCTCTCCAAAATGGTCTTTAGGTGTATCTTCTGGTTATGACTTAAAAAATCAAGGGTTTACCTATACACAGTTCCGTTTTGAGCGTGATTTATTGAGTTGGAGAATGAATTTTAGCTGGGTTCCTTTTAGTTCAAGAGCCTCTTGGTATTTCTTTATAGGTATTAAATCCAGCATATTAAAGGATCTTAAATATGATAAACGAAATCAGCCAGATATTCAGCTTTAAAAAATATATTGTTTTTACTTTTATAAATACATTATTATGAAAAAAATTATAAATACACCAAATGCCCCAGCTCCAATTGGCCCTTACAGTCAGGCCATTTTAAAAGGTAACACCTTATATACATCGGGGCAAATAGCCATCAACCCAATTACTGGTGAATTAATTTTAAATACCATAAAAGAAGAAACCACTCAAGTCATGATAAACATGAAAGCAGTCTTGGAAGCTGCCAATATGACCTTTGACGATGTTGTTAAAACCTCTATTTTTATTACAGACATGAATGATTTTGCACAAATAAACGAGGTTTATGAAAGTTATTTTAATGAAAACAATGCGCCTGCTCGTGAAACGGTACAAGTAGCTAAACTACCCAAAAATGTTCATGTAGAAATAAGCATGATTGCCATTAAATAGCTAATTTGCTTCTGTATGGTTAGGTGCATACTTCACCAATAATTCTCTTAATTTTGCTGTTTCAATGGGTTTAGCTAAAAACTCATCTATCCCGGCAGCTTTAGCATTTTGAATATCTTCATCAAAAGCACTTGCAGAGACTGCAATGATTGGAACTTTATGGTCTTTATATTTCTTACTTAATTTAATGAGTTTAGTGGCTTCATAGCCATCCATTTCAGGCATAAATATATCCATGAAAACCATATCAAAATCAAGAATATTAAAAAGTTTTACAGCATCTGAACCATTTTTAACAAACGTACAATCTGCTCCTTGTTGCTCTAATAAAAACTTAATGACCTTCTGATTCATTTTATTGTCTTCAGCGACCAATACTGTAAACTTATAATCAAATTCATTTAATAAAATAGAACTTGGTTCTGCCTTTTCTCGTTCTAAATTCAATGTTTTTTGAAGTTGAATACTAAAATAAAAAATGGAACCTTCATTTTCTTTACTTTCAAGTTTAAGCTCACCACCCATTAAATTTATAAGTTGGCTGGATGCCGTAAGCCCTAATCCTGTTCCTCCATAATAATCTATGATGGATTGATGATTTTTTTCGGACTCGCTAAAAATTCGTTTTGCCTTTTCTGGAGGAATACCAATGCCTGTATCTTTTACGTAAAAAGTGACTATTTGATAATCATCAGGACCAACGGTTTGGTCAATAATTAAGGATACTTTTCCTGCATTGGTAAATTTAATGGCATTACTTAGTAAATTGGTTAAAATTTGTTTGATTCTTTTTAAATCACCAAGTAGCAAAAACTTCTGTTTTTCATCTGCTAAAAACTGAAATTCAAAATCCAAACTTTTATCCCATGCTTCATATTCAAATACCTTGACAAGCTTTTCTAAATCAGACTTTAAATCAATGGCCGATAATTCTAGCTCTACCTGTCCGCCTTCCACACTTGAATTATCCAATATCATATTAACCAACTGTAAAACATGCTCTGATGAGTATTCAGCAATTTCCAACTGTATTTGTTGCTCGGTGGTTAATTCACTTTGCTTGAGCATATTTATCATACCCAAAACCGAGTTTAATGGCGTACGGATTTCATAACTCATATTGGCTAAAAAAACCGATTTATAATCACAGGTCTTTTTTGCTTCATCCAAATCTATTTCCAATCTTCTAAGCTTAGATTTTAACAATTCAAAAGATTTATCCAAACTCTTTATATCTTGTATTTTTGTAACCAACGGTTTTTCACTCAAGTCATCAGGATGAGCCATTTTTTGTTTTAGCTTGGAAATATCATGAGTCATTCTGCCACTTAAATAATAGACAAACCCAATCATCATCACAGCTGTTAGTATTAATAACAGCAAGGTATTATTATAATGCTCTTTACTTTTGGTTTGGTATAAACTCTTTAAACTAAGGGTTATTGAAACCAATTTTTCGTTTAAATTTTGATGATAGATTTTAAGAGAATCAGGGTTGTTATTCAGTATGGATTCTTGCATCAAATCCATAGCACTCATAACATCATCTAACTTACTATCAAAACTATTAGAGTTACTGTTTAATTTATTTTTAATACTTGCAACTTGCTCATTGTAAGTATTGAAATCCTGACTAATAAGACTTAATGGTTTATCAGCTCTTGCTAAATTGTTGGAAACTTCAAATTTAATTTCATAAATTTTTTCAACTAAATCAGGTAAGTAATCAAGTTTTTTTTGGACTTGTAAAAAGCCAATAAAAAGCGTAATAACCATACCTATAAAAGTAAAAAAAATCAATGCCATCCTTACCTTAAAGGATCGCATTGATTGAAAAAGAAATGCCATCTTTAGTTGCTTTGCTACAAACATATTTATATTTGATGTAATTCCCAAAACAATTATTATTATTAGTTTTTATGAAATTTATATTTAAGTTTAACTCCTTAATTTTAAAGATACTACTAAATTTTTAAATGACAGGGTTCTATTTTTTGGTAATTTTTAAATTTTCCGTTTTAAAAATAATACATTTGAATGACTTATAATTTATAAAAAAATGCGCATTGAATATGATATAAAGCTGGGTTTTAAAGATGTTATGATTAGACCAAAACGTTCAACTTTAAAAAGTAGGGCTCAAGTTAATTTGGAGCGAGATTTTAAATTTCTGCACAGTCCATATACATGGCAAGGCGTTCCTGTAATAGCCGCAAATATGGATACTGTAGGAACTTTTGAAATGGCTAGAGCCTTATTTAAACAAAAACTCTTTACAGCCATCCATAAACATTATACTACCGATGAATGGAATACGTTTTGCTTAAATGCGCCAGAGGGCATTGAAAACTATGTGGCCATAAGCACTGGAACTGGTGTTAAAGATTCGGAAAAATTGGCTTTAATTTTTAATAGTAACCCACAATTAAAATTTATTTGTATTGACGTTGCCAATGGCTATTCTGAACATTTTGCGAATTTTGTAAAAAAAACAAGAAAGCAATATCCTAAAAAAGTTATTATCGCTGGCAATGTTGTAACAGGTGAAATGGTTGAAGAACTTTTATTATCTGGCGCAGACATTGTAAAGGTAGGCATTGGACCAGGCTCCGTGTGTACTACGCGAGTTAAAACAGGTGTAGGATATCCACAATTATCGGCTATTATTGAATGTGCCGATGCTGCACATGGCTTGGGTGGACAAATTATAAGCGATGGTGGTTGCACAACTCCTGGTGATGTTGCTAAAGCTTTTGGTGCTGGTGCCGATTTTGTAATGCTTGGAGGCATGCTTGCGGGACATGATGAAAGCGGTGGTGAAATTACTGAAAGAAATGGCAAACCTTACAGAAAATTTTATGGCATGAGCTCTGCAACTGCCATGGAAAAACACATTGGGGGCGTTGCAGATTATAGAGCTAGTGAAGGTAAAACGGTTGAAGTGCCATATAGAGGCAAGGTAGAATCAACCTTACAAGATATATTAGGCGGTCTAAGAAGTACTTGTACTTATGTTGGTGCACAAAGATTGAAAGAACTAACCAAACGAACTACATTTATTCGAGTAGCTGAACAAGAAAACAGAGTGTATTCAGAATAATTTATTTCAATGATTTTTAAAAAATCATTGAAATAAATTATTGGATGCAATTCAGTTAGATAAAATAAAAAAAGAGGTTTAAACCTCTTTTTTTTATAATTATTTTAAACTTTTTGTATGAAAAGATACCAAACCTTCAATAGGCCTTCTTTCAAAATTACCTACATTAAATCCCATTTCTTGAGCAACTTGCTTAATTTCTTCTTGTGAAAAATAGGCAATAGATCCAGCAAAATGTACAGGAACTGTTTTAAGTTCTTCTTTATATTGCATAATGTAATTTTTAACAAAGAGGACGATACCTTCTTTGATAAGCTTTCTTATATATTCTGACTCTTTATTCAAAAACATAAATTCTGCAAAATTTGCCAAATAGGCATTTGGATTAGGTTGCTTGTAAACATTATATTTAATATAATCGGCATCTAAATTATATTTCGTGGAAAAAGCAACTTTAATATCGGTTGGCATGCTATTAAAATAGTAATCTCTTATTAAGTGTTTACCAAAATAATTTCCAGCGGCATCATCCATTAAAATATATCCTAAAGATTGTACTCTTTGATGCAATATTTCACCATCATAATAACTACAATTTGAGCCAGTACCTAGAATACAAACAACCGCAGCTTCGTTATCGTGATTAATAGTAGCATAAACAGCTGCCATAGTATCTTCTTCAACTTTAATAAAAGCATTTATAAAGATATCTTTTAATGCAGTACTTACGATTTCTTTACCTCTGTCGGTACCACAACCAGCTCCATAAAAAAATACATGGGTTACATCTAACCTATTGTTCTTAAGATCACTATTTTTCTTAATGGTTTTCTTAAGTTTTTTTTCCGTTAAAATTTCTGGATTAAGTCCTTTTGTACGGATTTTTTCCAATAACTGGTTTCCCTTTTCATCCACTGCAATCCAATCGCATTTGGTAGAACCACTATCAACAATTAAAATCATAAGCTTTAAAATAAATAAAGTCCATAGAATTATATAAAACATTATAATTCTATGGACAATATATTAAAAATTATACAGAATGAATGTGTTGTGCTAAATCAATTAATTTAGTTGAATATCCAAATTCATTATCGTACCAAGAAACTAACTTGAAGAAATTGTCATTAAGGGCAATACTAGCATCAGCATCAAAAACACTTGTTAAAGTTTCTGAAACAAAGTCTTGAGAAACTACAGCTTCTTCTGTGTAGCCTAAAACGCCTTTTAATTCGTTTTCTGAAGCATGTTTTAAAGCTGCTTTCACTTCGGCCCAAGTTGCAGATTTTTCGGTTCTTACAGTTAAATCCACAACAGAGACGTCTGGAGTTGGAACTCTAAAAGCCATTCCTGTTAATTTTCCGTTTAATTCTGGAATAACTTTTCCTACCGCTTTTGCTGCTCCTGTTGAAGAAGGGATAATGTTTGCTAAGGCGCTTCTTCCGCCTCTCCAATCTTTTCTTGAAGGTCCGTCAACCGTTAATTGTGTGGCTGTTGTTGCGTGAACTGTAGTCATTAACCCTTCTATAATTCCGAAGTTATCGTTGATAACTTTAGCTAAAGGCGCTAAACAGTTTGTGGTACAAGATGCGTTTGAAACAATGGTATGTTCAGAGGTTATTTGTTTATGGTTAACACCCATAACAAACATAGGTGCATCAGCAGATGGTGCTGAAATAGCTACTTTTTTAGCTCCGGCCGTAATGTGCTTTTGAGCACCTTCTAATGAAGTAAAAATACCAGTACAGTCTAATACAACTTCAGCGCCAACGGCATCCCATTTTAAATCTTCAGGATTACGTTCAGCAGTGACTCTGATTTCATTTCCGTTAACTACTAAGTTTCCATTTTTTACTTCAACAGTGCCATTAAATTTTCCATGTACTGAATCGTACTTTAATAAATACGCTAAGTGCTCTACATCTAATAGGTCATTAATTCCTACTATTTCAATATTTGGTCTTGAAGCTGCTACTCTAAAAGCAATTCTACCAATTCTACCAAACCCGTTAATTCCTAATTTTAATTTTGACATTTTATTTTAATTATAAGTGTTAAGTGGCCATAATTTCTGACACACGCAATAGTTCTAAATTTATTTTTGATTTTCCTTTAATGGCTCTTTCTAAAGGGGTTAATACCATTTCATTATTTATAAAACCAACCATGTAGTTGGTTTTTCCAGCCATGAGTGATTCTACTGCTTTTACGCCCATTCTACTGGCTAAAACACGGTCAAAACACGATGGCGCTCCACCACGTTGCATATGCCCAAGAACGGACACTCTTACATCATATCCTTCCATGTGTTCGTCTACATAGTCTTTTAATTCAAAGACGCTTTTTCCAATTTTATCACCTTCGGCAACAATAACAATGCTAGATGTTTTTCCAGATTCTCTACTTTTTCTTAATGACTCAACAAGTCTATCCATACCTAAGTCTTCTTCAGGTATTAAAATTTCTTCAGCACCTGCACCAACACCAACGTTTAGAGCAATATGCCCTGCATCTCTACCCATAACTTCAACAAAAAATAATCTGTTATGAGAACTTGCGGTATCTCTAATTTTATCAATAGCCTCGACAACTGTATTCAAAGCAGTATCAAAACCTAAGGTTGATGTTGTTCCATAAATATCATTATCAATGGTTCCTGGGATTCCAATCACTGGGAAATCAAATTCTTGATTAAAAATCATACCGCCTGTAAAAGTACCGTCACCACCAATTAAGACTAAGGCATCTATATTTTTATTTTTTAATTGGGTATATGCTAATTCTCTTCCTTCTTTGGTTCTAAAACCTTTTGATCTGGCGGATTTTAAAATGGTTCCTCCTTTGTTGATAATGTCTTTAACACTTCTGGCATTCATTTCTTTAAAATCACCTTCCATTAAGCCTTCATAGCCACGATAAACACCTACGCATTCCATGTCGTGATAAGCACAGGTTCTAACTACCGACCTAATAGCTGCATTCATGCCTGGAGAATCACCTCCAGAAGTTAGAACACCTATTTTTTTTATTTTATTTGACATTTATTACTTAATTAAAGAGTAAAATTACTAAACAAAAATTAGATAACTAACAGGTATTCAGTTTTTTTATGAACGTGTTAAAACTACAACGTTTTAGTTAATAAAAAATAGGTTTTTTTGATAAATCAATATTTTAAGTAGGTAATTTTTATCATTTTTATTTTTATTTGGGCTTTTTAAACCCTACAAAATTGGGGATGGAACTTTCAGACTCTTGCTTATTTTCTTTATCTGGAATGTTGGTGACTTTTTTTGTTTTTATAAATAGTCTTTGAAGCAGTTCTTTAAAGGTATCAAAATCTACATTATATGAAATTCCAACGCCTTGTGTATATCCTATTTCTTCACCAAAATTTCTAATACTGTTTTCTCTATTAAACACTTTGGCTCTTAAAGTGCCCTCTTCATTTAATAAAAATTCTATCTGAACATCTCCTGCCACAACGGTTTGGGTCTCACCACCAATAGGCACAACCACCTTTCCATTAATGAGCACTCGATCTGTTATTTGTGTTTGAAGTGTTAAGTCGAACCGGTCATCTGTTTTATAATCTGGTCTGTTTTCACCTACTTCATAATTAACGCCTACATTAAATTTACTACCCTCGCTTGTAAAAATACTATTGACAATACCATTTAAACGCTCGGCAATGGTTCCTGAAAAATTAAGCTCGCTCAATCCTCTTGAGAATGCTCCAGTTGACAATAAGTAAAGAGCTTGATTTTGTCTATCATCGGTTGATTCAAGTCTGTATTGCAACTCAGATTTGATAGTTGAACTGACGTTTGGAAATTCGAATTCAAAGCTAGGTTCTGGCTGCTCTAATTCGCCTGTTAAATTAATATTCAACTCCACTGGAATACTTCTATTGATTGGATTATCCAATAAAGGTGAAGGATTTGCCTGCGTTTTATAAATGGCTTCCATGTTTATTCTTGCTTTTAAAGGATCTCCATCCCACGCCAAAGTCCCTCCGGGTTGTACCGTGAATTTTTTACCTATAATACCTCCATAAGCAAAATTATAAACGCCTTCAAAAACAGAAAAGTCACCATAAATATTAAACTTTCCATTGGTGTTTATCTCAACAAGCATGCCGCCTCGTCCTCTACCTTTTAAACCGTGACCCGTATCTTTATTAATAATGATTTCAATTTCTGCATCTTCCGTTATATCTAAATCGAAATCAAGTTCCAGCCCTTTAATTTCTTGAAACTTAACTTCAATTCCTTTATCCTTAGCTAATTTCTCTTCTGGACTTAAAAAATGTATGTATGAGTTGTCTCCAAAAGACTCTGTATTGCTTAACGGAATTTTAAAAAACGTGCCCGGTTTTGTTTCTCCTAAAACACTGATTACTAACTGATCTGCTGGGCCTTTTATAGTGGCATTTCCACCTATAAAACCTGTACCGTAGTATAAGGCATCTTCTGTTTCAGTGGTGTTTAAAACTATTAAACGTTGTGTGTTCAAATTAAAATCTAAACTCCAATCAGACAAATTAACATGGCTTAAAGCGCCATTAAGTTCTGCATTAGACTTGAATTTTGTATCGGTTAATTGTAAGTTATTAAAAATAAAACTTTGTTCTTTTAGCGTAATTTCTGTGTTGTTGGCTATATCATAATCCACATTTAAATATGGGATTTTAAAACCGGCATTGTTCGCTATTAAAACGCCATCTATGGAAGGTTTCTTTAAATTTCCATGAACGTTTGTAGTGCCTGAAACGGTTCCTCTAATATGACTCAAAACATCTTGGAGCAAAGGGTTTAATGGTGATAAATTAAAATTGTTAAAAATTAGATTAACGTCTATTTCAGATTGTTTACCGGTTACATTAATATTTCCATTTGCACTGAAGGTTTTAGAAATATCATCTTTAATAGTAACATCTACCAAATAATTGGTTAAATTTTCATTGCCCTGAATACTAGCGTTGAACGATCCAAATTCAAAATCATTGACTTTGAAGTTATCAATGGTAACAACGGTATTTGGCAAATAACTGCCGTTTTTTTGAAGAACATCCAAGGTTCCATTGACATTTCCAGTGAGTGATAAACTATCAATATCTGGAGTAATCTTAGCAAGATCGACATCTTTAAATTTCAGTTGAATGTTTTTTTGGGTAGAATCTTTTAAAAATCCTGAAAGCTTGATTTCTTCGTTATTATGACTGATTTTAAATTTATCAATGTCAAACGTTGTCAGCTTTTTATCGAAAACTATTTTATTGTTATGGTCTTGTTGTTTATTTATAAACCAAGTGTTATCCTTGATGGTTATATCAGATTTTTTAAACCCAAATACAGATTTATTGTTTTCATTAATGGTATGATAAAAACTTAAGTTGTATAAATCCTTGTTTTTTTTGCCGCCTTTAAATTCCGATCTCATAAATAAGGTGTCGTTAACTGTGACATTTATGAGGTTGAATTTTGAGACATCGTAATATTTTGTTTTAATACTATCAACTTCAATATACGTGTTGAACAGTGGATTGTTATTATCAACCTGTAACTCAATGTTATTGGCAAAATAATCTAAATATTTAATTTCGGGCGATTTAAACGTTAATCTAAATCCTTTTTCCTGACTTCGAACCTGACCTTTAATAAAGGTGTTTTTAGCAAGTTTAAGGTCTGGATAAAATACTTCAATAATTTTGTTATAAATTTTAAAGTTGAAATTTATAGATTGGTTTTCTTTGACTTTATAGGGAATATAATTGGTATAAATACTACCAACAGAATTTTCAAACAATTTGGTAATATCTTTAAATACAAATTCACCGCTCATGGTACCTTCAATAATGTCTGGAGAATTAATCTCAATAAATCTTGTTTGATCTTCAAATCTGGAAGAAATGGCGAATTCATTGAAATAATAAGTGTCTAATTGATTTTTATAAGAGGTGTTTTTAAAGACTACCTGGCCATAGGCATCATCTAGATTACTAGCATTCATATTCATTCTAACATGACTTTTAAAAATAGATACGCTATCCTTTTTTACAAAGTTTAAGGCGTTAAGGTTAGCAAAATACACATTAGCTTCAAAATCATATTTTTTCATTTTTTCTGAAAAATCTACCAGCCCATTAAAGTCTAATTTTAAATTATCGTCACTAGTAATAAGATTTCCATCAAAAATTTTATTTTTTACATTACCGGCAACTTTAATGTTTTGGTAATTATAGCCGTTAAATTCCATTTGAAATACATCGCCTTTAACTTGGGTATCTATAGTTTCGGCAACAAAACCAACCCCATCAACCTCTACATTGAAAGATATGGTTTTAAAATTTTTATCGTTAATGAAGGTTCCGAAATCGAAATCTTTAAAGATGATGTTACCCTTGTAAGAAGCATTGTCTATATTATTAACTCGGGTCATTTCCAAATCAGAATCCACAAAACCCAAGTCGGTTTCAATATTTAAATTAGCTAATATGGTTGATGTTGTAACTTCTGATTTTCCTACTAAGGTAAAGGTACCTAACCTATCAAATGATGATGGAATAGAAGTTCCCAAAACATTGGGCAATAATGCTTTTAAGTCTTTATAGGTTGAAGTTAGATTGCTAAATTTAGCAAGCATGTAAAAATTATTTTCTTCTTTATTGAATAGGTTTTTAAAATTAAAATCTCCAATAATTTTTGAATTTGTGTTGGTATTTAAATTCAAATTATGGACTTGTAAATCATTTAAAGTTCCAGATAAATCTACATTGAATTTAGCGTGTTGATTATTGCCAAATTCATTATAAAACGTATTAAGTTCATCAAGAAGAATGTTTGAATTGGTAAACTTTGCGGTTAATTTAACTTTATCTTCAAATTCTTTAAAATCTTCTCTATTGTAAGAAAATTTTAAATCTCCCTTTAAAATAGAATTTGTTGTTTTTATTTCTAAATTAGCAAAGATCATATTTTCTAAGGTGTATGAGAAATCTGTCATCATATTTTTTACAACCACGCCTCTGCTATCTTTTAGAGCCAAGGTGTTAATTCTTGCGCTGACATCGCTTCCTTGTATTAAAAAATTGGTAGCATTAATATTTAATCCTTCAAAATGAAGAATCTTTACATTTTCTTTGTTTTCATCAGATAGTTTAAAAACACCATCATAAATGGATATGTCACTGGATGATAAAAGAAAACTGCTTGTTTTATCTCTTGGGTTATCATCGTCAAACTTGGCAACAAAAACATCAAGATTGGTATCGGTCTCGCCTTGATAGGTTTTAACGTTAAAAAATAAACCGTAAACATCAACATCACCAAAACCTAATGTGCCTTTCATTAAGTTTTTAACACTTAAAATAGATGTATTCAATTCTTTAATGCTGATTAATGTATCTTGTTTGTAGTCTTCTATGTAGATATTTTTAAGTTCTACATCGCCATTAAATTTTAAACCGACTTTATCAATATTAATATGGGTTCCAAAATCTTCATTAATCCTATTGGTGAGATAGTTTCCAATGCTTGTCTGAATGGGTGGAATAGATAAAATCAGCACCAAAATGATGAATAGCAGTAACAAAATACCAACTATTTTAGATACTATTTTAAGAAACTTTTTGATAATTAATGCCGTTTTAATTTATAGAGAAAAAATCGATTTTGAAAACCACTAATAAATTTAACCTTTTTTAAAGGCAAACCACAAAACCTTTTTCTAACATTTTTAAAAAAATAATTGAGTATTTTTGCATTTACCAATAAACAGGACAAAACAGATTTTTTTTTATGTTCAAAATTAACAATTATTGTGCCTTAATCTAATATATGAGCAAACAAAATGTTTACATACTAGGAATTGAATCTTCTTGTGATGATACGGCTGCTGCAGTGATACATAATGGGAAAATTTTAAGTAACATGATTGCCAGTCAAAAAATCCATGAAATGTATGGTGGTGTTGTGCCCGAATTAGCCTCAAGAGCACATCAACAAAACATTGTTCCTGTGGTTGCTCAAGCTTTAGCAAAAGCAAACATTTCCAAAGATCAGCTTCAGGCCATTGCCTTTACAAGAGGACCAGGTTTAATGGGCTCTCTGCTAGTTGGCACTTCATTTGCCAAGTCTATAGCCTATGGGTTAAACATTCCGCTAATTGATGTTAACCATATGCAAGCCCATATATTAGCCCATTTTATTGATGAAGAAGGCCTTAACAAACCGCCATTTCCGTTTTTAGCCATGACTATTTCTGGCGGACATACCCAAATTGTTAAGGTTGAAAACTATTTTGATATGAAGGTCATAGGGGAAACCATTGATGATGCCGTTGGCGAAGCCTTTGACAAAAGTGGAAAAATATTAGGATTAGGATATCCTGCCGGACCTGAAATAGATAGAAGAGCAGCATTAGGAAGCCCCAAAGCGTTTAAATTTACAAAACCAAAGGTAGATGGTTTAAATTTTAGTTTTTCCGGACTTAAAACGGCTATTCTTTACTTTATTCAAAAGGAAACAAAGGCTAATAAAAACTTTATTGAAGAAAACCTGAATGATATTTGTGCCTCTATACAATATACCATCATTGGTATTTTAATGGATAAATTAAAATTAGCGTCTAAACAAACTGGCATTAAGCATATAGCCATTGGTGGTGGTGTTTCTGCAAACTCAGGCATTAGACAAGCTTTAAAAGATAGCGAACAAAAATTTGGATGGACATCTTATGTGCCAAAATTTGAATTTACTACGGATAATGCTGCTATGATAGCCATGGTTGGTTATTTAAAATTTTTAGAAAGTGATTTTTCAGAACAGAATGTTACGGCATCAGCACGGTTAAAAATTTAAAACATGCAACTTTTTTACAATCCAGACATTACGGAACAAACCAACCAATTTTCTTTTGATAAAGAAGAAAGCAAGCATATTGTAAAAGTTTTAAGGAAATCAGTTGGCGATTTGTTATACATAACCAACGGTAAAGGTTGGCTGTTTACTGCAGAGATTACCATGTCCGATGTTAAGAATTGTTTAGTAAAAATTACCTCAAAAAAATTACAAGAAAAGCGTTCATACCAACTTCATTTAGCCGTGGCTCCTACAAAAATGAACGATCGATACGAATGGTTTTTAGAAAAAGCAACCGAAATAGGTGTAGACACTATAACACCTATTATTTGTGACCAAAGCGAACGAAAAATCATAAAAACAGACCGGTTTGAAAAGATTTTACAATCGGCCATTAAACAATCTTTAAATTGTTACCTACCAAAACTTAACCAAGCCATTTCTTTTAAGTCGTTTTTGAGTCAAAAATTTACGGGGCAACGCTACATCGCACATTGCGAAAATTCCCAAAAATCATCTTTAAAAAACCTATTAAGAAAAGCCGAAGAGGTAACCATTTTGATTGGACCTGAAGGCGATTTTAGTGTTAAAGAAATTGAAATGGCTTTAACCAATAGTTTTATTCCTGTAACTTTGGGAGAAACCAGATTACGCACAGAAACAGCCGCCGTCATAGCTTGCCATAGTGTGGCCTTTATAAATGAATAATATGAGAAAGAGTATCGTCTTTTTAGTTTTTTATATTTCAATTTTAACATGTTCTGCCCAAGAAATTGCATTGCTCAAGTATAAAGGTGGCGGCGATTGGTATGCAAATCCTACCTCACTACCCAATCTAATAAGTTTTTGTAACCAGAATTTAAACACAAAAATTAACCCAAAGCCACAGACCGTTGATGTTGGCAGTCCCGATATTTTTCAATTTCCTCTATTGTATATGACAGGACACGGTAATGTTTTTTTTACAGATGATGAAGCCGAAAATCTTAGAAATTATTTGCTTTCTGGTGGTTTTTTACACATTGATGATAATTATGGGATGGAGCCTTATCTTAAAAAGGAACTTAAAAAAGTGTTTCCAGAAATAGAATTGGTTGAACTTCCTGCTAATCACCCTATTTTTAACAGTGTGTATAATTTTCCAAACGGACTGCCAAAAATTCATGAACATGATGGCAAACAACCACAGGCTTTTGGTATATTTAATGATGATAGATTATTGCTTTTATTTACCTATGAAAGTGACTTAGGAGATGGTTGGGAAGATGAATCTGTTCATAATGACCCTTTTGAAGTTAGAGAAAAAGCCTTAAAAATGGGTGCCAATATTATAAAATATGTTTTTGAAAATTAACTTGCTTCGAATTAACTCACGATGTTTACCACAAAATTCACAAATATTATTTACAACAAAATATGATAATTAATCAATTTTAAATTATCACTAATGGTTTGATTTTCTTAAATTCATTTGTGCATTTGTGTCAAAAAATCTAAAATTTAACCTTCTAAAAACCTAATAGTCTAATAATCTAAATGCAACTCAACCATTACAATACCAAGTTTAAGAAACAAACATTTTCAGTCATTATTGTATCTGAAAATGTTTCAAATGCTCCTAATATTGGTAGTTTATTCAGGATTTCTGATGCCTTTGGTGTAGAAAAATTAATCCTTTGTGGTGATAATATAGCATTAAACAAGAAAATGACTAAAACATCACGAGCTACAGAAAAAGTGGTTTCATATGAATTTAATTCGTCGGCCATAGAAGTTGTTAAATCATTTAAAAATAAAGGCTACCAGATTATCTCGTTAGAAATTACAAACAAAAGTAATCCATTGCAGACCTATCGTTTTTCTAATAAAAAGCCTATAGTGCTTGTTGTTGGTGATGAAAATTTTGGCGTTTCAGAAGCTATTCTTAGCATCTCCGATGATGTGGTTCATATTGACATGTTTGGTCAAAACAGTAGTATGAATGTTGTACAAGCTACCAACATTATCTTGTATGAAATTACCAAGCAATTGTTGTAATACCTTTTCTTATATTTACTAAATGAATTCAAAAATTATAGCAAACGGTATTTTAAGAGCTATCGGAGTTGTTTTTGGAATAGCACTCCTACTCTTCTTTTTTTACAAAATACAATCGGTTATTGTTTACATAACTATTGCCGTTGTCATTTCATTAATTGGCAGACCCATGGTTATTTTTTTTCAACAAAAATTAAAATTAAAAAACACCTTAGCCGTGATAATAACCATGTTGATTCTTATCAGTTTTTTTATAGGACTCATCTTGCTTTTTATCCCTCTTATTGTTGAACAGGCCCATAATTTATCGCTTCTGGATATTGAAAAACTGAAAAGAACTATTGAAAATTTATATGCTCAGATAATTTCATTTTTTGAAATTAACAATTTAAATATTGAGCAATCTTTTAAAAAGTCTAGTTTACTCTCTAAAATTGATTACTCCATCATTCCTAATTTTTTAAATGCCCTTATCAGTGGTTTTGGTAGTTTTAGTGTAGGTTTATTTTCAGTGTTATTCATCTCTTTTTTCTTTTTAAAAGACAGTAAATTATTTGAAAATGGGCTTTTAACATTCGTCCCAGAATCAAAAGAATCACGCTTAACCAATTCATACAACTCGATTAAGGATTTACTTTCAAGATATTTTGTAGGGCTTATTTTTCAGATTCTAATTATTTTCATTATTTACACCA
>Ga0210054_1000342_pt1 | contig 45379 bp, 38 predicted proteins | sample CryGeymeta201516_FD_185470 | JGI IMG/M metagenome (GOLD analysis project Ga0210054, IMG submission 185470) | Groundwater microbial communities from Crystal Geyser aquifers in Utah, USA - Crystal Geyser metaG 2015-16 (SPAdes) (version 2) | ecosystem: Environmental > Aquatic > Deep subsurface >... | reverse complement strand
TCGACACCAGCATGTTCTGGCGCGAGATCGTGAGCGAAGTGGCCAAGGAATATCCGCAGGTTGCGACCTCGCACATGTACGTCGATAACGCGGCGATGCAACTGGTGCGCGCGCCCAAACAGTTCGACGTGATCCTCACCGGGAATATCTTCGGCGACATCCTGTCGGATGAGGCATCGATGTTGACCGGTTCCATCGGCATGTTGCCGTCCGCATCGCTGGATTCAAACAACAAAGGATTGTACGAGCCTTGCCACGGCTCCGCCCCCGACATCGCGGGCAAGGATGTGGCCAATCCGCTGGCGACGATTCTGTCGGTGGCGATGATGATGCAGTACACGTTTGAGCGTCCGGACATCGCGCAACGCATCGAGGGTGCGGTGCGCAAAGTGTTGCAGCAAGGCGTTCGCACCGGCGATATCTATGAGGCGGGCATGCAAAAAGTTGGCTGCGCCGCGATGGGCGATGCGGTGGTCGCTGCGCTTTAAATTTCAAGGATTGCTATGAAAGTCGGTTTGATCGGTTGGCGCGGGATGGTGGGCTCGGTGCTCATGCAGCGCATGCGCGAAGAAAAGGATTTCGATCTGTTCGAGGCGGTGTTCTTCACCACTTCCAATGTCGGCGGCGAAGCACCCGCCGAAGGGAAGGGTATGCCGCTGAAAGATGCGCATGACCTGAATGAACTCAAAGCGATGGATGCCATCATCTCCTGTCAGGGCGGCGATTACACCACCGAGATGTTTCCCCGGCTGCGTGCCGCAGGGTGGCAGGGTTACTGGATCGATGCGGCTTCCACCCTGCGCATGGAAAAAGAGGCGGCCATCATCCTTGATCCGGTCAACCTTGGCCTCATCAAGCAATCGCTGGCAAACGGCGGCAAAAATTTCATCGGCGGTAATTGCACCAACAGCATCCTGTTGATGGGATTGGGCGGCTTGTTCCATGCCGGGTTGGTGGAATGGGTGTCGTCCATGACGTATCAAGCCGCCAGCGGCGCGGGCGCGCAGAACATGCGCGAGCTGTTGCAGCAGATGGGCGTGGCGCATGCGTCGGTGGCCGACCTGCTGGCCGATCCCCAATCACCGATCCTGGAAATCGACCGGCGTCTGACGGAGACATTGCGCTCGGGCGAGATGCCGACTGCCAACTTTGGTGCGGCGTTGGCGGGTAGCCTGATTCCGTGGATCGACAAACAGCTCGACAATGGCCAGTCCAAGGAAGAATGGAAGGGGTGTGCCGAAGTCAACAAGATCCTCGGCACGGAACACGTCATTCCGGTGGATGGCTTGTGCGTGCGCATCGGCGCGATGCGTTGCCATAGTCTGGCGTTGACGCTCAAGCTCAAACGCGATGTGCCGTTAAGCGAAATCGAAACGCTGATTCGCCACAGCAACCCATGGGTCAAATTTGTACCAAACCAGCGCGAATCAACTGTACGCGAACTAAATCCGGTCGCGGTGGCCGGCAAGCTGGACATCGCTGTTGGTCGTGTACGGAAGATGGAGATGGGCGCGGAATACGTCAGTGCATTTGTTTGCGGCGACCAATTGCTGTGGGGCGCGGCTGAGCCGTTGCGCCGTATGTTGCGCATTTTGCTGGACAAGTAGGTTGAAGAAAAACGGTTGAATACCGCCGCTTAGTGTTTAAACCTAGAGGGGTTGTGAGCTTGCATCACTAACCCTCTGATGTTAGTCTGATTATTGTCAGGGAAAGAAAAAGGTGTCGGCGTGCTGAAAACGATCTTAAAAACTTCGGGCTGTGCAGTCTTGCTGCTGGTTCTGAACGCGGCAAATGCGACCGGTCTTGGCGGTATCGTAGTTTCTTCCAATCTGGGCCAGCCGTTGCAGGCTGAAATCGAATTGGTCGCGGTGGATAAGGCGGAACGCGCAAGTATTACCGCGCGGTTGGCCCCGGCTGATGCATTCAAACGCGCCGGCATTGATTATCCCTACGCGCTGCCCCGACTCAAATTTGAAATTGCCAACCGCGACAGCGACCAGCCGCGCATTCGCATCACGTCGGCCCGGCCGGTCAACGAGCCTTTCGTGACATTGCTGGTCGAGGCGGTTTGGTCGTCCGGCAAGCTGATGCGCGAATACACCTTTCTGCTGGATCCGATCGGTTTCAATCCGCCCGAGCAGGCAGCGCTGATCATTCCTCCGGTTACCCCGTCCATGACGCCCGTTGCGGCAGAACCGGTCGCGGCAGAACCGGTCGCCCCTGAGATTGTCCCCGCCGCCCCGGTTGCGACAGAAACGCCAGTCGCCGAAGTCGCGACCGTCGCCGAACCGACATCAGCCAAGGCCGAAGAGGAAGCGACGGCGACCCCGGAACAGGCCACGCTGCCCGCCGCGGTCAGTGTGGATAAAGTGGAAACTGCACCCGCGCACGAGGATGTCTTGAGCCGGGAAGAGTCCATTCCGCTGGACGAGGCGCAAAGCGCGCCCATTGCAGTGGTGCGCGGGGATACCCTGAGCAAGATTGCGCTGAAAACCAAACCGGCAGAGGTCAGTCTGGAGCGCATGCTGGTTGCCCTCTACCGCGCCAACACTCACGCCTTCGCGGGCAAGAATATGAATCGGCTAATGGCGGGCAAGATCATCAATTTGCCGGATGCCGCCCAGATTGAAGCGGTGGGACAACGTGAAGCGGTGCGCGAGTATCGCGCCCAGGTGGCCGATTGGAACTCGTATCGTCAGCAACTTGCCGCTGCCCGTGCCGCCACGACCGGGCAAGCCAGCGCACAGAGCGCATCCGGCAAGGTGACTGCCTCGGTTGCCGAACCCGCTGCCGCAAAAGATTCTGCCAGGGAGGTGCTAAAGCTGTCGAAGGGCGAGGCGCCCGGGGATGAAGCGGCGGGTTCAAAATCAACCAGTGAGGCGGAAGATGCCATTGCGCGCGAAAAAGCCTTGCAGGATGCGGAGGAGCGCACGGTATTGCTGGAAAAAAATGTCAAGGATCTGGAGCGTCTGGCGGAATTGAAAAAACAGCAGGCGCAAACCGGCGCAATCTCGGCGGCCGCTGCGGTGACGGGCGTTGCCACGGCGGAAGTGCCAAGATCCGCCAAACCCGCAGTGCCTGTTGCGTCGGTGGCGCAAGCGGAGGCGCCGTCGTTCCTTGACGAGTTGCTTGCCAATTCCTTGTTGCTCGCGGTCGCGGCCGGAGTATTGGCTTTGCTGGGAGGCGGTTTTTGGTGGTCGCGCCGGCGCGGCAGGGTCCAGCCACCCCTCGCGGCAAGCACGAACGGCGATCCGGGAAGCTCCACCGGACGCATAGCGGAGCCCATTGTGCCTTCGCCTGAAACCGGCGATTTCACCCGTAACGATGCCGATGCGGCGGGGGGTGAGCAAAACACTGATGAAGTTGATCCGCTGGCGGAAGCCGATCTATTCCTGTCATTCGGGCGTGATGCGCAAGCCGAAGAAGTATTGAAGGATACCTTGTCGAAAACCCCCGGTGATCTGCCTGTTACCCTTAAACTGCTTTCAATCTATGCCAATCGCAAGGATGCCAATGCATTCCTGACTTATGCGCGCCAAGTCAAGGAAGGCGGCGATGAAGGGGCCTGGTCCACGGTTGCCGCCATGGGGCGCGAGATGGAACCGAATAATCCGCTTTATGGAGGCACGGGCGAGGCAGTCGCCGAGTCGTCTGCGGCGACGGGTCAAGCTGCCAATGCAGCGGTTGATTTTGATCTCGGATTTGGTTCAAACGCGACATCGCAGCCAACGGATTTTCTGTCGACCGAAGTGATGCACGCGGAAGATATCGCGCCTCTATCTACTGACAATGAAGCGCCGGGCTTGGTCGACACCATGATCACCGAGCCGCCGTCACAGGAAACGACCGCGATTCTCTCCAGTGAAGAGCTGCGTGGCGCCCAGGAAGCGCCGATGGATTTCGATATCACCGGCACTCGCCTGCCGGACAGCCCGGTCACCGCTCCTGAAAAATATACACAAGCTGACGATCTGGTGTTCGATGTGACTTCGACCAATCCCGGTACGGCGGCCGCTGAGACCATTACCGAATCAGCCGAAACGCCACATAACGCGGCCGACGATTTGATATTCGATGTGACTGCGACCCATCCCGGCGTGCCCGCGATGGAGCCGGACACGCAGTCTCCGGGAGATGACGGCGGGCTGACCTTCAATCTGGATATTCCGGACACTTTCAAACAGTCGGCGCAGGATCAGGCCGATGTCCCGCTGGAAATCGGCCTGGGTGACATCAGTCTGGATATGGATGGCGGCGCGGCCGGCGGCGACACGGTTTCCGACAAGGGTGAGCACTGGCAGGAAGTCGCCACCAAACTTGATTTGGCCAAGGCCTATCAGGAGATGGGTGATGCGGCCGGGGCGCGTGAGATTCTGGACGAGGTAATGCGCGATGGCGACGAGCAACAGCGTGCCAGCGCGCAAACCATGCTCGATCAACTCTGAACCATGCGGATGAATTTGACGGCAGCCATCCGGCTGCCGTTTTCATTTGAGTGAGCTTGTGATGCCCCATCCGGCAGTTCAAATCATCGTCTGGATATCGCTGGCGTTTCTGGCGCAACGATTGTTGCCGATCCCTCTGGCCTTGTTCTGTGTGGTCCTGCTGGCGTTGGCCCTCAAGCTGTGCGCGCAACAACTGTTGAAGTTGCTCAAACGCACGCGCTGGATCATGTTTTCCTTGTTGCTGATCTATGCCTACTCGACACCGGGTGCCGCGCTGGTCGGGGCGTGGGGTGTATATGCGCCAACACTGGAAGGATTGACCGATGGCGCGTTGCAACTGATGCGCCTGCTGGCAATGCTGTCCAGTCTGGCGATTCTGCTGTCATTGCTCAACCGTGCCCAATTCATTGGCGGGATTTATACCCTGGCGTATCCCTTGCGCTGGATCGGTATCGAACGCGAGCGCGCCGCCGTGCGCCTGGCGCTGACCCTGCAATACGCCGAACCCGCCATGGGTGAAACCGCGGCCGATTGGCGCGGCGCGATCCGCCATGCGCTGAAAATGCCGTCCGTCAAGGACGGGCATATCGGGCTGCATCGACCGCATTGGCGCGCCATCGACGGGCTTGGCCTCATTTTTGGTGCGGCCATGCTCTGGCTGGGGGTGCGATGAGAATCGCACTCGGCGTGGAGTATGACGGTAGCGCCTACCACGGTTGGCAGAGCCAGCCCGACGTGCCCAACGTGCAGGATGCGCTGGCGGCCGCGCTGGCACAGATCGGCGGTGACCCGGTGGGGGTGCACACCGCCGGCCGCACCGACACCGGCGTGCATGCGCTGGAGCAGGTCGTGCATTTCGACACCCCTGCGGTGCGCCCGCTCTCGGCCTGGGTGCGAGGGGCGAATGCCCTGTTGCCGCGGGACATTGCCGTGCTGTGGGCGCACGCCGTGCCGGATGAATTTCATGCGCGCTTCTCGGCACAGGCGCGCAGTTACCAGTATGTGCTGGTAAATCGTCCGTCACGCGTCGGTGTGCATCACGGCAAGGTGGGCTGGTTCCATCTCCCGCTGGACGTGGCGGCAATGCAGGCGGCGGCAAAATTGTTGCTGGGTGAACACGATTTCAGCGCCTTCCGTGCCGCGGAATGCCAGGCCAAATCGCCAGTCAAGCACCTGACCCGGCTCGGCATCCGGCAGCAGGGTGACACGATCTTTTTCGATCTGACCGCCAATGCCTTTCTGCACCACATGGTGCGCAACATCGTCGGCTGTCTGGTGTATGTCGGCAAGGGCAAACAACCGCCGCAGTGGATGAGGGAAGTGCTGGAAGGCCGCGACCGCAGCCGCGCCGCGCCGACGTTTGCGCCGCACGGTCTTTATCTCAAACGTATTCACTACGACGCATCGTGGCGATTGCCCCAGCTCCATTTTGAATAGCAGGTAAAATGCGGCAATGACCAGAATCAAGATTTGCGGCATTACCCGTTCCGGGGATTTGCGCGCGGCCACCCGGGCAGGCGCGCATGCCATCGGGCTGGTATTCTACGAGGCCAGTCCGCGCAATGTGACCATTCCGCAGGCGTCCCATTTAATGCATGCTGTCGAACCCTTCATCAATAAAGTTGGTCTATTCGTCAATCCCGCGCCAGAAGAAGTCGAGACCATATTGCGCTTCGTTGCGCTGGATACTTTGCAGTTCCACGGCGAAGAATCGGCGGAATTCTGCCGCCAGTTCGGCAAGCCGTACCTGAAGGCGATCCGGGTCAAAGCGGGGGTGGATTTGGTAGAATGCGCGGCCCGTTACGCGGACGCGCAGGGCTTGTTGCTGGATGCCCATGTCGAGGGTGTGCAGGGCGGCAGCGGCGAGACGTTCGACTGGAAGCTGATTCCGCATAACTTGCCGTTGCCGGTGATTCTGTCCGGCGGTTTGCATGCGGGTAATGTGGTAGAGGCGATCAAACAGATAAGCCCTTACGCGGTGGATGTGTCCAGCGGCGTGGAGGCGGCAAAGGGAATCAAGGATGCGGCGAAAATCGCGGCATTCGTCAACGAGGTGAAGCGAATCGATGTACAACTATCCCGATAAGAACGGCCATTTCGGCCCCTACGGCGGCATCTACGTCGCCGAGACGCTAATGGGAGCGCTGGAAGAGCTGAAGGCCGCCTATGAAAAGTACCGTGACGACCCCGAATTCATCGCCGAATTCGAGCGCGACCTGAAGCATTACGTCGGCCGTCCCAGTCCGGTCTATCACGCCGAGCGATTGTCCGCGCATCTGGGCGGGGCGCAGATCTATCTCAAGCGCGAAGATCTGAACCACACCGGCGCGCACAAGATCAACAACACCATCGGCCAGGCATTGCTCGCCAAACGCATGGGCAAGCAGCGGGTGATCGCCGAGACCGGTGCCGGCCAGCACGGCGTGGCGACGGCGACGGTGGCGGCGCGGCTGGGCATGGAATGCGTGGTGTATATGGGCGCGGAGGACGTGCAGCGCCAGTCGCCCAACGTGTTCCGCATGAAGCTGCTGGGCGCGACGGTGGTGCCGGTACACAGCGGATCGAAGACGCTCAAGGACGCGCTGAACGAAGCGATGCGCGACTGGGTGACCAACATCGAGAACACTTTCTATATCATCGGCACGGTCGCCGGGCCGCACCCGTATCCGGCGATGGTGCGCGATTTCAATGCCGTGGTCAGCCGCGAAACCGTCGTCCAGATGCCGGAGATGATTGGCCGTCTGCCGGATGCAGTGATCGCCTGTGTCGGCGGCGGCTCCAATGCGATGGGCGCGTTCTACCATTACCTCGATGAGCCGGCAGTGCGCCTGATCGGCGTGGAAGCCGGCGGCTATGGCATCGGGACCGGCAAACATGCCGCGCCGCTCACGGTCAACGCGCCGGTCGGCGTGCTGCACGGCAACAAGACCTATCTGATGCAGGATGCCGACGGCCAGATCATCGAGACGCATTCGATTTCTGCCGGGCTGGATTATCCCGGCGTCGGCCCGGAACATTGCTGGCTGAAGGACACCGGCCGCGCGAAGTACGTGGCGATCAACGACGATGAGGCGCTGGCGGCATTCAATACGCTGTGTCGCTTCGAGGGTATCATCCCCGCGCTGGAATCGAGCCATGCGCTGGCGCATGCGATCAAGATTGCGCCGGGCATGGGCAAGGATAAAGTGTTGCTGGTGAATCTTTCCGGGCGTGGCGACAAGGACATCAATACCATCGCCCAATTGCAAGGTATTACGCTATGAGCCGAATCCAGACCGTTTTCGAACAACTCGAACAGCAACAACGCAAGGCGCTGATCCCATTCATCACGGCGGGCGACCCTAATCCGCAACTCACCGTGCCATTGCTGCATGCGCTGGTAAAAGCGGGTGCGGACATCCTCGAACTCGGTGTACCGTTCTCCGATCCGATGGCCGACGGGCCGACCATCCAGCGCGCTTCCGAGCGCGCACTCAAGCATCACGTCGGCCTGCACCATGTGCTCGACATGGCGGCCGAATTTCGCCGGGAAAATTCACACACGCCGGTCGTGCTGATGGGCTACGGCAACCCGATCGAGGCGATGGGCTGGGAAACCTTTGCCAAGCGGTGTGCCGAAGTCGGTGTGGACGGCGTGTTGACCGTCGATTTTCCACCGGAGGAGAGCCATGAAGCGTTCACCCATCTGGAAGCACACGGTATTGATCCGATCTTTTTGCTGGCGCCGACCACGCGCGATGACCGGGTGCAACAGGTCGCGAAACTGGCGCGCGGCTACGTCTATTACGTCTCGCTCAAGGGCGTTACCGGCGCGGGCAATCTCGATCTGTCTGCCATCGAACAGAAGTTGCCGCAACTGCGCCGCCACATCAAGCTGCCGATCGGCGTCGGCTTTGGCATCCGCGATGGCGCAACGGCCAGCGCGGTGGCAAAACTATGCAATGGCGTGGTGGTGGGCAGCCGCATCGTGCAGGAAATCGAAAATTCAAACGAGCAGGAAGTGGTCGCCAATGTCGGGCGGCTGGTAAAAGAATTGCGTCAGGCAATCGACAACTGAGGGAGGAAACATCATGGGATGGTTTCAGAAATTATTGCCGCCGAAGATCAAACGCCGGGAAGGCGAAGACAAGCGCAATGTGCCGGAGGGACTTTGGTTCAAGTGCCCGGATTGCCAGGCGGTGCTGTATCACGCCGATCTGGAAAAGAACCTCAGCGTCTGTTCGAAATGCAACCATCACCATCGCATCACCGCGCGCACCCGTCTTGACTGGTTGCTGGATGGCGAAGGCCGTTTCGAGATCGGGGCGGAGATATTGCCGGTCGATACGCTCAAGTTCAAGGATCAGAAGAAATACACCGAGCGTCTGGCGGCCTCCAAGAAAAGCACCGGCGAAAACGATGCTCTGATCGTGATGCAGGGCAGCGTTCATGCGCTGCCGGTTGTCGCCGCCGCGTTTGAGTTCAGTTTTATGGGCGGCTCGATGGGGTCGGTGGTCGGCGAGCGTTTCGTGCGCGGCGCGCAAGTCGCGCTGGAGCAGCAATCCCCCTTCGTCTGTTTTGCCGCCAGCGGCGGCGCGCGCATGCAGGAAGGTCTGCTGTCACTGATGCAGATGGCCAAGACCAGCGCGGCGCTCACGCAACTGAGTGAAGCAGGATTGCCCTTCATCTCCGTGCTCACCGACCCGACCATGGGCGGCGTCTCCGCCAGCTTCGCCTTCCTCGGCGATGTGGTCATCGCCGAACCCGGCGCCCTGATCGGCTTCGCCGGCGCGCGCGTGATCCAGCAGACCGTGCGCGAGACCCTGCCGGAAGGTTTTCAGCGCGCCGAGTTTCTGCTTGAGCATGGCCACATCGACATGATCGTCGATCGCCGCCGGATGCGCGACCAACTGGCGACGCTGATCACCCTGCTGACCAAACAGGATGCGGTGACGAAGCTGGAAGCGGCGTAATGACAGGTCAGTCCATCACCGCAGAGACACAGAGACTCAGCGAAGACACAAACCGACACGCCGCAGAAGCCGGGAGTGAAAGGCAAGGCTCTTCCTCTGTGTCTCTGTGTCTCTGTGGTGTGTGTTAGGTTTTTTCTGTGGAATCTCGAACACTTCCCGACTGGCTAACCCACCTCGAATCACTGCATCCCAAAACCATCGCGCTCGGCCTGGAGCGCGTGGCGCAAGTCAGGCAGCGGCTGAATCTTCATCCTGATTTCCCCGTCATCGTCGTTGGTGGCACCAACGGCAAAGGCTCGGTGTGCGCCATGCTGGAAGCCATTCTGCACGCCGCCGGTTACAAGGTCGGCTGTTATACCTCGCCGCATCTGTTGGACTACAACGAGCGGGTACGGATTGGCAAACGACAAGCTACCGATGCCGAATTGTGTGCTTCGTTTGAAAGGATTGAGCAGGCGCGCGCAGGTCGGGCTTCAGCCCGACTGGATGATGTCGGGCTGAAGCCCGACCTACAGCTGACTTACTTTGAATTCGGCACGCTGGCGGCGATACAGCTTTTCATCGCGCACAAGGTTGATGTCGCCATCCTCGAAGTCGGGCTTGGCGGTCGGCTGGATGCGGTGAACGTGTTTGATGCAAATGTTTCGGTGGTAACCAGCGTGGATATCGATCATGTCGATTATCTTGGCGAGACGCGCGAACAGATCGCCTACGAGAAGGCGGGCATCTTCCGCCGGGGGCGCGTGGCGATCTGTGCCGATAGCGATGTGCCGCGGGCGATAAGCAGCCATGCACGGGAGACCGGCGCGGAATTGTGGTGCATCGGCAGGGAGTTCGGGTTCAGGCTGCATCAGGGGCAGTGGGATTTCTTTGGCCAATCCGGCGAGCGGCACGCCTTGCCGTTACCCGCCTTGCGCGGTGCGTTTCAGTTGCATAATGCCAGCGCGACACTGGCCGCGCTGGATGCGCTGAAAGATAAATTGCCGGTGAATATGGCGGCGGTGCGGCGCGGTCTTGCCGAGGTCGAGTTGACCGGCCGTTTCCAGTTTGTGCCGGGCCGCCCGCAGTTGATCCTTGATGTGGCGCACAACCCGCATGCGGCACGGTCGCTGGCGCATAACCTGGCCAATCTGCCGCCGGCCAGAACCTTTGCGGTGTTCGCCATGCTCAAGGACAAGGATATGGCCGGAGTGGTTGCCGCGCTCGACGCGCAGATCGATGTGTGGCTGGTCGCCGGAATCGATGCCCCGCGCGGCGCGACGACAGCGGAACTGCGGCAGGTACTCGAAAAACAGGGGGTTCGAGGCGAGATCGTGACCTGTCCGGCCATCACGAATGCCCTGTATGAGGCCGGCAATCGCGCATGTGAAAATGATAGAATCACAGCCCTTGGCTCATTCTATACGGTAGCGGAAGTGATGCGGCTGCGCGGTGTGCGTGGCGCTTGAACTTTCCGATTCGAATATGGCAAAACAAATCACGACTGACGGCGAATTTTCCTTGCAGCGCCAGGCCAGACGCCGGCTGATTGGCGCAATTGCGCTGATGCTGGGCGTCGTCATTTTTCTGCCCATGATATTCGACCCGGATCCGGCTGCGACCGGGGGGGGCGACATCGAGTTGCGCATTCCGGCACGGACGGAAGTGACGCCTGTGCAGCAGGCGGCGCAGGAGGAGGCGCCAAAAGTTGAACTTGCCGTGGCGGACAACAAACCCGCCCCAGTCGGGCTCCCCGTCGAGACTGCCATTGCGCCAGTGACGGCCCCGCCCGCCAAAATCGAGACGACTGTCAAGCGCGAGACGCACGCTCCCCCGGCTTCCGCGAAGGTGCTGGGCAAACCCTCCGGCTGGGTGGTGCAGGTTGGCGCCTATTCCAAAGAAGAGGCGGCCAAACAGATGGTGGCCAACCTGAAGAAGCGCGGCTATCCGGTGTTTACCGAGCGTGCCGGCAGCATGTTGCGCGTGCGGGTGGGATATTATCCGGACAAGGGAGCGGCTGAAAAGATACGTCGCAAGCTGGAAGCAATCGGCTTGCATCCGAATGTGCTCAGCCCGGAATAAGCGCGTATGTCGATTTTTGATATTGCGGTGCTGGTGATTATTGCCCTGTCGGCTCTGCTTGGCTGGTGGCGCGGGTTCATGTATGAGTTGTTTTCACTGCTTGGCTGGGTGGCGGCGTATATCGTGGCTCGCACTTCATCGGCGCAACTGCTGCCCTACATTCCGTCGGCAATTGCGGATCCGGGCCTGCGCTCGGCAACCGCCTTTGCCGCCATGTTTATTGCGACCCTGATTGTGGCGGCGATTTTCGCTTGGTTCCTGTCAAAACTGGCCAAGTTTGCCGGTCTGGCCGCGCTGGACGGCAAATTTGGCGCAATGTTTGGTGTTGCGCGCGGGATACTGGTGGTGTTGGCGCTGGTGTGGCTGGGCGGTCTGACCGGTCTGCCGCAGCAATCCTGGTGGAAGAACGCCTGGAGCAGCAAACCCTTGCAACAGGCGGCGCAGTATGCAAAAGAATATGTGCCGACAGATATCGTGCCAAAGTAATCCGACCAAATTTATCATAAAGCGGGAAAGACGATGTGCGGGATTTTAGGAGTGGTTGCGAACACACCGGTCAACCAGTTGCTGTATGACGGGTTGCAGGTGTTGCAGCATCGCGGGCAGGACGCGGCGGGCATCGCCACGCTGGAGGGCAGAACCTTCCATTTGCACAAGGGGAATGGCCTGGTGCGCGATGTATTCCGCACGCGCAACATGCGCGCGCTCAAGGGTAACGCCGGTATCGCCCATGTGCGCTATCCGACGGCCGGCTCGGCGGTGGATCACAACGAGGCGCAGCCGTTCTACGTCAACTCGCCGTTCGGCATCGTGCTCGGGCACAACGGCAATCTCACCAACACCGATGAACTGCGCCGCGCCATGTACCAGCAGAATCTGCGCCACATCAACACCGGCTCCGATTCCGAAGTGCTGCTGAACGTGCTGGCACACGAGTTGCAGGAAAAAGCCACCGGATTCAAACTTGATCCACAGAAGATATTCGCCGCCGTCTCCGGCGTGCACCGCCGTTGTCAGGGCGCTTACGCGGTGGTGGCGATGATTGCGGGCTACGGTCTGCTCGCCTTCCGCGACCCGCATGGCATCCGGCCGCTGGTGGTCGGTGCCAATCAGACCGACGAGGGGGTCGAGTATCTGGTCGCCTCCGAATCGGTGGCGCTGGATACGCTGGGCTTCAAATTCCTGCGCGACATCGCGCCGGGCGAAGCGGTGTTCATCGATCTGGACGGCAACTTCCACAGCCAGCAATGCGCGGAACATCCCCGGCTCCATCCCTGCATCTTTGAGTATGTCTATTTCGCCCGCCCCGATTCAGTCATGGATGGCATTTCGGTCTATGCCGCCCGCCTGTTCATGGGGGAGTTCCTGGCGGAAAAGATCCGCCGCGAGTGGCCGGATCACGACATCGACGTGGTGATCCCGATTCCGGATTCCAGCCGCCCGAGCGCATTGCAGTTGGCCAACCATCTGGGCATCCCGTTCCGCGAGGGTTTCGTCAAGAACCGCTATATCGGCCGCACGTTCATCATGCCGGGGCAGACCAAGCGCAAGAAATCCGTGCGCCAGAAACTGAATGCAATCGGCATCGAATTCAAGGGCAAAAACGTGCTGCTGGTGGACGACTCCATTGTGCGCGGCACGACCAGCCGCGAGATCGTGCAGATGGCGCGCGATGCGGGCGCGCGCAAGGTGTTTTTCGCCTCCGCCGCGCCCCCGGTGAAATTCCCCAACGTGTATGGCATCGATATGCCGACCCGTGACGAGCTGATTGCGACCGGCCGCAGCGACGAGCAGATCGGTCGGGAGATCGGTGCCGACCGCCTGATCTATCAGGATCTGGATGACCTCAAGGCGGCGGTGATCAAAGCCAACCCGGCGCTTTCTGAATTTGATGCCTCCTGTTTCGACGGTCACTACATCACCGGCGACATCACCCAGGAGTACCTGAATCTGATCGAGGCCGCGCGCAACGGCAAAGCCAATGAATCGGCGGCGGATGAAGACCAGTTGGAGCTCGATTTGACAATGTCGGAATCATCGATGTAAGCGATTGACAGTGTGTGGCGGACAGTGCTAACTTTTAACCGCGCCGATTTGAGGAGCAGCTTGCGGGCGCGTTATAAATCCAGCTAAAGCGGGGGAACCCGGTTTTGGCGCCAAGCTTTCCGGGTTTTTTATTGCGCGGCGGAATTGCAGCGCGGGAGGTGATGATGTCCGAATATGAATACCAGTTGGAAACCCTGGCTGTGCGCGCGGGGAGCGAGCACAGCCAGTTCCACGAGCATAGCGAGGCGCTCTTCCTGACCTCGAGTTTCACCTTTGACAGCGCGCAACAGGCCGCGAAGCGCTTTATCGGCGAAGAGCCGGGCAATATCTATTCGCGCTTCACCAATCCCACCGTCACCATGTTCGAGCAGCGTCTGGCCGCGCTGGAGGGGGCGGAGCAATGCGTGGCGACGGCGAGCGGCATGGCCGCGATTCTTTCGACCTGCATGGGGTTGTTGCAGGCGGGTGACCATGTGGTCGCGTCGCAAAGCATTTTCGGCTCGACGGTGAACATGTTTAACAACGTGTTCAAAAAATTCGGCGTGGAGACGACCTTCGTTTCCGCCACCGATCCCGCGCAATGGCAAGCGGCGGCGCGCCCGAACACCAAACTGTTTTTCCTGGAGACGCCGTCCAATCCGCTCACCGAAATTTCCGACATCGCGACGATTGCCGCCATCGCGAAGCAATGCGGCGCGCTGCTGGCGGTGGACAATTGTTTCTGCACGCCGATCCTGCAGCGCCCGCTGGAATTCGGCGCGGACATCATTATCCATTCCGCCACCAAGTACATCGACGGACAGGGGCGCGTGCTGGGCGGTGCGGTGTTGGGCAGCAAAAAACTGATGGAGCCGGTATATGGCTTTCTGCGCACCACCGGGCCGACCATGAGCGCGTTCAATGCGTGGGTGTTCCTGAAAGGGCTGGAAACGCTGAAGTTGCGCATGGAGGCGCACAGTGCCAACGCCTTGCAACTGGCACAGTGGCTGGAACAGCAGCCGAACGTGGCGCGTGTGTTGTATCCCGGTCTGCCGTCGCATCCGCAGCATGCGCTGGCGCTGAAACAGCAAAAGACCGGCGGCGGCATCGTGGCATTTGAGGTGAAGGGCGGCAGGGACGCTGCCTGGCGCGTGATCGACAACACACAGATGCTGTCCATCACCGCCAATCTGGGCGACACCAAGTCCACCATTACCCATCCGGCGACCACCACCCATGCGCGCATCTCGCCGGAAGCACGCGCGGCGGCGGGCATCAGCGACGGCCTGATCCGCATCGCGGTCGGCCTGGAGGCGGCGGTGGATATTCAGAACGACTTGGCGCGGGGGCTGTGATGGATATGCTGGCCGCGCAGGTTGGCGGCGCGCTCAAGGCGCATGGGCTGATGCTGGCGACGGCGGAATCCTGCACCGGCGGCGGGGTGGCGCAGGCGGTTACCGCGATTGCCGGCAGTTCGGCCTGGTTCGAGCGCGGATTCGTGACCTATTCCAATCAATCGAAACAGCAGATGTTGGGCGTGACCGAAGCGACGTTGATCGGCCACGGTGCCGTGTCCGAAGCGACGGTGCGCGCGATGGTGGCCGGCGCATTGCAACACGGCGCGGCGCAGGTGGCGCTGGCGGTGAGCGGGATTGCCGGGCCGGACGGCGGCACGCCGGACAAGCCGGTCGGCACGGTCTGGTTCGCCTGGGGAATCAAACATGGCGCGACGTCTGCCCGTGTGCACCACTTGTCCGGCAACCGCGCCGAAGTGCGCGCGCAGGCGGTGCGGATTGCACTGCAGGGGGTGTTGGAGCTATTGCAGCAGACAACCGCCAGCGCCTAACGGGCACCTCTAATAATCCAAATTTCGTCGCAATACAGCGTTGCTCTCAAAAAATTACTCCTTACATATCATGCATATGCTGCGTCGCAATTTTTTTCTCGCGCCTTGTCTTGCTTTGAACTTTGAATTATTAGAGGCACCCTGAAATCACTCAAGAACGAACGTTCTGTACAACTCCAAATTGCTGTGCCACAATCCGCCAGTATTTTTTTGAAAGGAAACACCATGGACGATAACAAAAGCAAGGCGCTCGCGGCGGCATTGAGCCAGATCGAAAAACAATTCGGCAAGGGCTCGATCATGCGCCTGGGCGAGGGCGAGGTGATCAAGGATGTCGAGGTGGTGTCCACCGGCTCGCTGGGGTTGGACATCGCGCTGGGCGTCGGCGGTCTGCCGCGCGGGCGCGTGATCGAGATTTACGGTCCGGAATCCTCCGGCAAGACCACGCTGACTTTGCAAGTCATCGCCGAGATGCAGAAGCTGGGCGGCACGGCGGCCTTCATCGACGCCGAACATGCGCTCGATCCGCTTTACGCGCAGAAGCTTGGCGTCAAAGTGGAAGACCTGTTGATCTCGCAGCCGGACAACGGCGAACAGGCGCTGGAAATCGTCGATATGCTGGTGCGTTCCGGCTCGGTGGATATCGTGGTGGTGGACTCGGTTGCCGCGCTGACGCCGCGTGCCGAAATCGAGGGCGAGATGGGCGATGCGCAGATGGGCTTGCACGCGCGCCTGATGTCGCAAGCCTTGCGCAAACTCACGGCCAACATCAATCGATCCAAAACCATGGTCATCTTCATCAACCAGATCCGCATGAAGATCGGCGTGATGTTCGGCAATCCGGAAACCACCACCGGCGGCAACGCGCTCAAGTTTTACGCTTCCGTGCGCCTCGATATCCGCCGCACCGGCGCGATCAAGAAAGGCGACGAGGTCATCGGCAACGAGACCCGTGTCAAAGTGGTCAAGAACAAGGTGGCGCCGCCGTTCAGGGAAGCGCATTTCGACATTCTGTACGGGGAAGGCATCTCGCGCGAAGGCGAGATTGTCGAGCTGGGCGTGCAGAACAAGATCGTCGAGAAGTCGGGCGCCTGGTACGCCTACAACAGCGAGAAAATCGGCCAGGGCAAGGATAATGCGCGCGAATACCTGCGCAACAATCCGGAGATTGCCGTCGAAATCGAGAATAAGGTGAGGGCGGCGCTCGGCGTTGCCGCCGTGGGCGCCGGTGAAGGCGAAAAAGCCTGAGTTGACGTTGCGGGTTCGCGCCATGCGCTATCTGGCGCGGCGCGAACACAGCCGCGCCGAATTGCACAGCAAGCTGTTGCCGCACGTGCAGGAAGGCGAAGACCTTGACGCGGTGCTGGACGATTTGGAAAAGCGCAACTGGCTGTCCGATGCGCGCACTGCCGCGCAACTGGTCGAGATCAAACGCGGTCGCTTCGGCACGCAGCGTATCGCGCACGAGCTGCGCATGAAGGGAATCGACGAGAATCTGATAGATGAAGCGTTGCCGCAACTGATAGCCACCGAACTCGACGCAGCGCGCGAGGTGTGGCAACGCAAGTTTGCTTCACCGCCCCGGGACGCCAAAGAAAAAGCGCGCCAGGTGCGATTTCTGCAATCGCGCGGTTTCTTCATCGAAGTCATCCTCAAAGTGTTGAAATCTGCCGCCGCCGGCATCGGCGAAGAAGGCTGATAGCCATGCCTGAATAGCCTGCCCAATGATATGATTCGCGCCGTGATGCCGCCTGCAAGGCGGTGTGTTTATTGAACAATCATGGCTAGCGGTGACCCGATGAAAAGCAGTGAGATTCGCCAGAAGTTCCTCGACTATTTTGCCTCCAAAGGCCATACCGTCGTACCAAGCAGTTCGCTGGTGCCGCACGAAGACCCGACGCTGCTGTTCACCAACGCGGGGATGAACCAGTTCAAGGATGTGTTTCTCGGTTTCGACAAACGACCCTATACCCGCGCCACCTCTGCGCAAAAATGTGTGCGTGCCGGCGGCAAGCACAACGATCTTGAGAACGTCGGTTACACCGCGCGTCACCACACCTTTTTTGAAATGCTGGGCAACTTCAGCTTCGGCGATTACTTCAAGCGTGATGCCATCAATTACGCGTGGGAGCTGCTCACCGTTGTATTCAAGCTGCCCAGGGAAAAGCTCTACGTTACCGTGTATGCCGAGGACGACGAGGCCTATGACATCTGGACCAAAGAGGTCGGACTGACGGCAGATCGCGTGATCCGCATCGGCGACAACAAGGGTTCGCGTTATGCCTCCGACAACTTCTGGATGATGGGCGACACCGGCCCCTGCGGCCCCTGCACCGAGATTTTTTACGACCACGGCGCGCACATCCCGGGCGGCCTGCCCGGCACGCCGGAAGAAGACGGCGACCGCTATATCGAAATCTGGAACAACGTGTTCATGCAGTACAACCGCGACGAAGCCGGTGTGATGCATCCGCTACCCAGGCCGTCGGTGGATACCGGCATGGGGCTGGAGCGTATCTCGGCGGTGTTGCAGGGCGTGCATGCCAATTACGAGATTGACCTGTTCCAGGCGCTGATCAAGGCGGCGGCGCGCGAGACCCATTGCGCCGATCTGGATTCGCCTTCGCTCAAAGTATTGGCCGACCACATCCGCGCCTGTTCCTTACTGATCGCCGACGGCGTCATTCCCGGCAACGAAGGCCGCGGCTACGTGCTGCGCCGCATCATTCGCCGCGCCATCCGCCACGGCTACAAGCTCGGCGCGCGCGAGGCGTTCTTCTTCAAGCTGGTGCCAGATCTGGTGGAACAGATGGGTGCGGCCTATCCCGAGCTGGTCGCCGAACAGGCGCGCGTGAAGGGTATCCTCAAGCTGGAAGAGGAGCGTTTCTTTGCGACCATTGAGCACGGCATGGCGATCCTCGAAGCCGATCTGGCGGAGATGGATAAGGCGGGCAACAAGGTGTTCAACGGCGAGACTGCCTTCAAGCTGCACGACACCTACGGCTTTCCGCTCGACCTCACCGCCGACATCTGTCGCGAGCGCGGAGTGACCGTGGACGATGCCGCGTTCAATGCCGCGATGGCGAGGCAGAAAGAACAGGCGCGCGCGGCGGGAAAATTCAAGATGGCGGCCAATCTCGAATATTCCGGTCCTGCCACCACCTTCCATGGCTACGACACACTCGAGCACAAAGGCAACGTGCTCGCGCTGTACAAGGACGGCGTGGAAGTGAAGGAATTGAACGAAGGCGACCTGGGCGTGGTGGTGCTGGACGACACCCCGTTCTATGCCGAGTCCGGCGGCCAAGTGGGCGACAGCGGCGAACTGCGCAGCGTGCACGGCATCTTCGCGGTGGAAGACACGCAGAAGATCCAGGCGACAGTGTTCGGCCACCACGGCGTGGTGAAGACCGGCAAGTTGACAGTAGGCAACGGCGTCAACGCGCGCGTGGATATGCAGGCAAGGGCGAGCACCGAGCGCAACCACTCGGTAACGCATCTGATGCACAAGGCCTTGCGCGAAGTACTGGGTGAGCATGTGCAGCAGAAGGGTTCGCAGGTGGATGCCGACAAGACGCGTTTCGACTTCGTGCAGAACCAGCCGATGACGGATGCGGAGATCCGCCGCGTGGAGGCGCTCGTCAATGCGGAGATCCTCGCCAATAGCGCGACCAATGCCAGCGTGATGCGTATTGAGGATGCACAGAAGACGGGCGCGATGATGCTGTTCGGCGAGAAGTACGGCGACGAAGTGCGTGTGCTGTCCATCGGCAGCTCAAAAGAGTTGTGCGGAGGGACGCACGTGAAGCGCACAGGCGATATCGGCCTGTTCAAGATTGTGGCCGAAAGCGGTGTCGCGGCCGGCATCCGCCGCGTCGAAGCGGTGACCGGCGCTGGCGCGCTGGCGCGGGTGCAGCAGCGGGAGGATCAATTGCGGCAAGTGGCCGATGCGGCAAAAGTGCAACCGCAGGAAGCGGCGGCGCGTGTCGCGCAGATTTTGGATCACGTAAAAATGCTGGAGAAGGAACTCGCCGCATTGAAATCAAAACTCGCCTCCGCGCAGGGCGACGAACTGGTCGCGCAGGCGCATGACATCAACGGGGTGAAAGTGCTGGCTGCCAGGCTGGATGGCGCCGATGTGGCGACCCTGCGCGAGACCATGGACAAACTGCGCGACAAGCTAAAGACTGCGGCGATTGTGCTGGCTGCGGTGAATGAGGGTAAAGTGAGTTTGATCGCGGGGGTGACGGCCGATGCGACCGCGAAAGTAAAAGCGGGCGAGTTGGTGAATTTCGTCGCGCAACAAATCGGCGGCAAGGGCGGCGGCAGACCGGATATGGCGCAGGCGGGCGGCACGCAACCGGAGCATCTGGCCCGGGCGCTGGCATCGGTTACGGATTGGGTAAAGTCGAAACTTTGACCGAATAGCCGTGCAATTACCCGTCTGTTCTTGTGTTTGGGGTTAACGCAACCGGAGTAAATTGGTCGGAGCACATCAGGGGTCGGAGTGGGGCTTTTAAACCATAGCGGATGCTCAAGGGAGAATCGATGCTGATGCAGACCGGCGATACGATCTTGCTGGTGGAAGACGATGAATCTTCGATCCTGTTGGTGCAGCAGGCGGTGGCCGCTTGTTCCGGCAATCTGCATTTGGCAGTGGTGCCGGACAGCGTTGCCGCGCTCGATTGGCTTTCCGCCGAAACCTCCCATGGTCATCCGGTGCCGCGCCTGATTCTGATTGATCTTAAATTACCCAAACTGATCGGTCTGGCGGTGTTGCGCACGCTGCGCATGGATCAGCGATTGCAGCAGGTTCCCATTGTGGTCTTTTCGCAAAGCCATGAACCGCCGGATGTGGTGCTGGCTTACCAGATTGGCGCCAACAGCTTCGTGCAGAAACCCGGGACTCTGGCGGAATTCAGCCAGTTAATGGGTGAATTGATGGCGCTGGGCTGGTTGGGCGAGGCCGGTTTGGGCGAGCCTTTGTCGCAAAGCCTGCTGACATGAAAGTATTGAGAACCTTGTTCGTCGCCACCGCCGGGGCGGATGCGGACCGCGTCGTCCAGGCTTTTGACGCAAGCGGTTATCGGCTGACACCCTGCCATGCGGTAAATATGCCTTCACTCAAGGCGTGCCTGCGCGAACTGCCGCAGATCATCTTCATTTCCCCCGGGTCAAGATTATCGGTTAAAAAAGTGGTTGCCGTGCTGCGCGCGGGAGAGATGGATATCCCCTGCATTGTCCTGCTGCGCGAGCCGGGCCAACTCAATTTGACCGAGACGATGCAACTGGGCGCGCAGGATTGCGTGGCGCTGGAAGACAGACAGCGCCTTGTGCCCACAGTGGAGCGCGAACTGGTGGCGGCTGTTTTGCGCTATAACCTGCGCGAACAGATCGTCACCGACCACCTGTTGCAGGAAATCGACCAGTACATTCTGCATAAATACCCGATGCACGAGGTGGCCGGCCGCATCTGCCAGCGGATGGTTGATCTGTTCGGTTTCAGTTTGGTCTGGCTGGGCATGAAGGCGGCTGATGGAACGGTCGAAATCAGCGATGCGGCGGGCGCAAAAAATTATCTGAAAAATATCGCGGTGCGCTGGGACGATACGCCGCAGGGGGGCGGACCGGCCGGGGTTGCGGTGCGTGAGAATCGGCCGGTCGTGCTGAGCACCGATGCGCCGCAGTTTGCACCGTGGCGCGCGCGCGCGGAACAACACGGCCTGCGCCGTATCCTGGCTATCCCGTTGAGCTTGCATGGCAAAGTCATCGGCGTGCTGCTGATGTATTCGGCGCAGGAGAGCGCTTTTGATTCCTTTGCCGTCAGCCGGCTTTCCGCGTTTGCCGCGCGCGTCACCGTGGCGATTATCGAAGCCAGGGAACAACAGGAATTGCGCCTGATGGAAGTCGCCATGCGCAATGCTTCCAACGCCATGTTTATTACCGATTGCGCGGGGAAGGTGGAATGGATGAACCAGGCGCTGACCCGCATCAGCGGCTATACGCGGGAGGAAATCATGGGGCGCTCACCGCACGTTTTTTCATCCGGGCGGCATGACCCGATTTTTTGGCAGGAGATGTGGTTGCGCATTGCCAGTGGCCTGGATTGGCGCGGTGATATTGTTAACCGAAAAAAATCGGGCGAGCTGTATACGGTCACCCAGAGCATCTCGCCCCTGTTCGGGGAAAAAGGGGAGCTGATCAACTTTCTGGCGGTGCAGCAGGATATTTCGGAAAAGCGCCGCCTGGAGGAAGAGATTCACTATCTCGCCTATCACGATGCATTGACCGAACTGCCGAACCGCATGCTGTTCCAGGACCGGATGCAGCAGGAGATCATCCATGCCAAGCGCAACAAGAGCGAATTTGCCGTGCTGTTTATCGACCTTGACGGTTTCAAGGCGGTGAACGACGCGCGCGGCCATGCGACTGGCGACAAGCTGCTGCAGATTGTCGCGCAGCGCCTGCGAGGTTGCGTGCGCGAAGGCGATACCGTCGCCCGTCTGGGCGGCGACGAGTTCACCATCCTGCTGCGCGGAGTGGGGCATGGTGAAGGCTTGCGCCGTGTGTTGCGCAAGATCATTAAATCCGTGGCGCAACCGTATGAACTGGGCGAGCACGCGGAAAAAGTGACGGCCAGTATCGGCATCAGCCTTTATCCGCGTGATGCCACGGGGGTGGAAAAGCTGTTGAACCACGCGGACCAAGCCATGTATCGCGCGAAACAGGGCGGCAAAAATCGCTGGGTAATATATGGGCAGGCGGACGTTATGCCCGATTGAGCCGTGCCGGCAATCAACGATCCCCGGACGGCGGGATGTGCTGCGCAACGGTTTGCGGCGTCAGCTTCAGCATGCAGTCGAAGTGGCCGAGCGGGCATTCGCGTTTGAAGCAGGGGCTGCAGGGCAAATCCAGCTTCAGAACCTGTGCCCGCTCTGACAGCGGCGGGGTAAATTGTGGACTGCTGGAACCGAAGATCGCCAGCAACGGGCGATCCAGCGCGGCAGCGATGTGCATCAATCCTGAATCGTTACTGACCACCAGATTGGCCCCGGCCATCAATGCAATTGCCTCGGCCAGATCGGTGTCGCCGCACAGGTTGTGCACCCGCGAATTGCCGAGGGCAACGATCTTTTCACCGAGTTCCCTGTCCCTGGGCGAGCCGATCAGCCATACCTGATAGCCCCGCCCATGCAACTGTTGCGCCAGTTCGGCGTAATAGTGCGGCGGCCAGCGTTTGGCCGGACCATATTCCGCGCCGGGGCAAAACACTACAATCGGTCGGTCATGTGAAAGTTTGAATTTGGCCAGCGCGGCAGCCTTTTCTTCGGCAGAGATGTGCAGCCGTGGCGCGGGCACCGGGCGCGCCACGGCTGTCCCTTTGGCTTCGGCCAGCGCGGCAAAGCGTTCCACCATCAGCGGCAGTCTGCTTCTGCTCAAACGGCGTGCATCGTTGAGCAGACCGAAGCGGGCTTCGCTGATGAAGCCGGTGCGCAGGGGGATATTGGCAAAGTAAGGCAGCAGCGCCGATTTCCAGGAGTTGGGCAGCACGATGGTCTGGTCGTAGCCGCCGGCACTCAACTGCGTCCCCAGTTTTCGCCGAGCCCCCAAAGCCAGTGAGCCGTGGGCAAACGGGTTGGTGATGACTGTGTGCACCTGCGGCATCAGGTGCAGGAGTTTTTCCGTCCAGGGGGGCGCGAAGACATCAATTTGCACACCGGGATGGCGTTGGTGCAACCGCTCCAGCATCGGTTGCATCAGCACGCAATCGCCCACCCAACTGGGGGCGACGACGAGGATTTTTTTCATTGGATATAAAACGGAAGGATTGGAATGATCCCGGACGTTGTTGGATTTAATGATGGCCTTTTGGCAACTCGCCTTTGAACTTGTACACCGTGCCGCAATACGGGCAGGTTGCCTCGCCCAGTTTTTCCACCGGAATGGCGACACGGGGATGGGCGCTCCACAAACTGACTGCCGGGGTCGGGCAAAACAAAGGCAGAGCCGATGCGGTCACTTCAACGTAACGCTGCTTGAGCGGGGTGTCTGACATGATTTCTCCTGAACGTGGATTTAAACGTGCGCCAGCCAGCCGGCGTACTTCGGGTTCTTGCCGCTGACAATGTCAAAGAATGCCTGTTGCAGGCGGGTGGTGACGGGGCCGCGGCTGCCGCTGCCGATGATCCGGGTGTCCAGTTCGCGGATCGGTGTCACTTCCGCTGCCGTGCCGGTGAAGAAGGCCTCCTCGGCACAATACACTTCGTCGCGGGTAATGCGCTTCTCGATCAACTCGATCCCCATGTCACTGGCCAGGGTCAGAATCGAGTCGCGCGTGATGCCCTCCAGGCACGAGGTCAGATCGGGCGTGTAGAGCTTGCCTTTCTTCACGATGAAGATATTCTCGCCAGCGCCTTCCGCCACATAGCCGTCCACATCCAGTAGCATCGCCTCGTCATAGCCGTCCTGGGCTACCTCCTGATGGGCGAGGATGGAGTTGGTATAGGTGCCGACCGATTTGGAGCGGCACATATTGATGTTCACATGATGGCGGGTGAAGCTGGAAGTCTTGACGCGGATCCCTTTGGCCATCCCTTCCTCGCCCAGATACGCGCCCCACGGCCAGGCGGCAATGGCGACATGCACGCTGATGTTGGCGGCGGCAATGCCCATTCCCTCGGAGCCATAGAACACGATGGGGCGGATGTAGCAGGATTCCAGCTTGTTGGCGCGCACCACTTCCTTCTGCGCCTCGATCAACGTCTGTTTGTCGAACGGCATTTTCATTTTAAAAATATAGGCCGAGTTGAACAGGCGGTCGGTATGTTCCTGCAGGCGGAAGATCGCGGTGCCCTGCTTCGTCTTGTATGCCCGCACCCCTTCGAATACGCCCATGCCGTAATGCAGGGTATGGGTCAGCACGTGGGTGGTTGCTTCGCGCCAGGGGACGAGCTTGCCGTCGTGCCAGATGAAGCCGTCGCGGTCGGACATGGACATGGTGTGTTTCCTTGGATTTTAAGCATCGTTGCAGGGGTTGCGATTCTAGCCGTTTCCACGCCGATATTGAAGCTGACCGTTCAGCTAATTTATGCCGGCCGCCGCGGATCTATATATCCTGCGGCATATTCCCTTTAGGCACGCTTCGTGTAATCATTCCCCCAGATGATAGAGGGAGGCCGTGTGGCGCAACATATCAGCTCGCAGGAAATCAAGCCGGAGGTGCTCGACTCGCAGGAAGACAAGCTGCGCAAGAGTCTGCTCATCTTCGCTGCCGCCTTCATGACCTTTGCCGTCATGCTGTGGCTGGCGATTTACTGGGCGATGGGGGTGAAATTCTCCAGTAATGTGCCGCTCGGCTACCAGGTGGTCTCGGTTGGCTCGCTGCTGTATTACATGAAGACCCGCAATTTCGCGGCCTTCCGCTTTATCCAGCTGTCGCTGTTCCTGTTTGCGCCTTTCATCATGCAATGGAGCATGGGCAGTTCGGTGACTTCCAGCGGGGTGACGCTGTGGGCTTTACTGGCACCGATCGGTGCGCTGGTGGCGGCCAGCTGGCGCGAATCAATTCCCTGGTTCTTTGCGTATATGGTGCTGACTGTGTTGTCGGGATTTTTTGACTATATGCTGGGAAACGGCGGAAGCGGTGGTATCCCGATGAACACCATCGGCCTGTTTTTTGCCCTTAATTTTGCCGCGATGTCCTCCATCCTGTATTTCCTGGTGCGGCATTTCGTCATCGAGACCGAAAAAATCAAGGAACAACTCGACCGGCAACATGCGTTGCTGGCGGAAGAACAGAAAAAATCGGAGCGCGTGTTGTTCAACGTGCTGCCCTCGAATATCGCCGAGCGCCTGAAGAGCAAAGAGGGGTTGATCGCGGACGGTTATGCGGATGTGACGGTGATGTTCGCCGATCTGGTCAACTTCACCCAGCTGACCGAGCAGATGTCGCCGGAGCAGATGGTGAGCCTGCTGAATGAACTATTCTCCGAATTCGACGAACTGAGCGAGAAGTTTGGTCTGGAAAAGATCAAGACCATCGGCGATGCCTACATGGTGGTAGGCGGGTTGACGCGCGAGCGACAGGACTACGCGCACGATATCGTGAACATGGCGCTGGCAATCATCGAGTGCGTGGCCAGGCACCCGCTTGCCGCCAAGCTTGATCTGGGTGTGCATGTCGGGATCGCTACCGGGCCGGTGGTGGCCGGAGTGATCGGGACCAAACGTTTCATCTATGACCTGTGGGGCGACACGGTGAATATCGCCAGCCGCCTGACCGATGATGCCAAGTCAGGGTGCGTTCTGACCGACAAGCTGACTTATAACCGCCTGCGCCATGACTTTTTGTTCGAGCCCCCCTGTGTGATGAATATCAAAGGCAAGGGCGAGATGGTGTCCTACCGGCTGGTAGGTCGTGCAGCGGATGCGGGAAATTCGGGCAAGGACAGCAATGTCTATCGTCTCCCGCCGCAGGCGCCGCAAGGCGATGCTCCGGCAGTTGCCTGATTCATTCGCCCAGCAGTTCCTGCCATAGTTTGGTGACCGCCGCCGTATCGATTTTCTCCTGTTCAATCCGGCACTGGGATTGATTGTTGAGCCGCAGTTGGTGTTGCAGGCGGCGCAATTCACGGTAGAGGTTGCGCACCGATTCGCCGCTTTGCGTATCGATCAATCCCAGCTCGCCCGCAGTCTGCAATAACCATAGATTGCCGCAGTTGCTGGTCAATTGCGGGTACCGGCAGGCATATCCCAATACCAGGAACTGCACCATGAACTCGATATCGACCATGCCGCCACGGTCATGCTTGATGTCGAACAGCGCGCTGCGGTTGGGGTGGCCGTCGAGCATTTTGCGGCGCATCGCCCGTACCTCGTCTTTCAGTTTTCCCAAGTCGCGCGGCAGGCACAGGATGGTTTTGCGAATTTGCTCGAAGCGTGCGCCGACGGCAGCATCCCCGGCGCAGAAACGCGCGCGCGTCAGCGCCTGGTGCTCCCATACCCAGGCATGTTCGCGCTGGTAGGACTCGAAGGCCTCGACCGAGCTGACCAGCAAACCGCTGTCGCCATTCGGGCGCAGGCGCAGGTCGGTTTCATACAGGCGTCCTGCCACGGTATGGCTGGATAAAATGGTATTGATGCGCTGCGCCAGCCGCGCGTAGATTTGCCCGGCATCGGGTTGGTCGTCGTCGTACAGAAACACCAGATCGAGATCCGACGCGTAGCCCAGCTCGCGCCCGCCCAGTTTGCCGTAGGCGATGATCGCGAAACGCGGCTGCTCCCGGTGTTTCTGGCGCAGCTTATCCCAGCACAGGCGCAGCACGTGGCGCAGGATCAGGTCGGCCAGGTCGCTCAGATGGTCGCTCAGCTTTTCCAGCGGCAGCACGCCTTGCAGATCCATCGCCAGCAGATGGAAAGTCTGCGCTTGCTGGAACTGGCGCAGTCCGTCCATTTCGCGTTCGGTATCGCCGCAAAATGCCTCCAGTTGTGCGGCCAACTGCGCGTCGAGTGCCGGCCAGTCCGGCGCAACATACAGTTCGCGCGTGTCAAGCACCTCGTCCAGCAGCATCGGATGCTGCGCCAGGTAGTCGCCCGCCCAGGCGCTCGCCGCGAGAATGCGGATCAGGCGCGGCAAGGCTTGCGGATATTCGGCCAGAAAAGCCAGATACGAGGCGCGGCGCGCGATGGCGTCGAGCAGCATCAGCGCGCGGCGCAAGGCATCGTCGTGGTTGGCTTCGGTTGCGCACAGGCGGATGAAGGCTGGCAGCAGGCTGTCCATGCGCAGGCGGCTGCTTTCCGGGAGTTGGCGGTAGCGGTTGCTGGCGCGCAATTGCAACAGGGCATCCGCCTGCGCGCGGGCATCTGTGTAACCCAGTTCGGCCAGGGCTGTCGCCAATGTCCCGCCGGTCATTCCTTCCCGCCATAAATCGTCATCCCCCTGTTCCTGTTTGTTGCCAAACACCGCTTCAAACCGCGAGTTGACGAAGGCGCGCAAAGGGGAGAGCCCGTCCAGCAATCCGGCATAGTCGGCATAGTCCATGGCCAGCGCGATGATCGCGCGCCGCGCATCGTCTTCCGGCAACATCTGGGTCTGCTGGTCGTCGAGGTATTGCAAACGGTGTTCCAGCCTGCGCAGAAACACATAGCTTTGTTCCAGCCGCTGCACGATGTCTGATTGCAGCTCCCCTTTTTCGCCCAGCAACTGCAACACCCGGCACGTTGCCCGCTCGCGCAATTGCGCGTCGCGGCCGCCGCGAATCAACTGAAACACCTGGGCGATGAATTCGATCTCGCGGATGCCGCCCGGCCCCAGCTTGATGTTGTCCTGCCTTTCGCGGCGCACCACTTCCGCCCGGATTTGCGCATGCAGTTTGCGCATCGAATCGACCGCGCCAAAATCCAGGTACTTGCGAAACACGAAAGGTTGCACCAGTTGTTCCAGTTCGGCACTGTGACTGTCATGCGGCGGCGAAATCACGCGCGCCTTGATCCAGGCATAGCGTTCCCATTCGCGCCCCTGCGCGACCAGATATTCTTCCAGTGCGGCAAAGCTCATCACCAGCGGCCCGCTGTCGCCGTAGGGGCGCAGGCGCATATCCACGCGGAACACATAACCGTCCGCGGTCAGGTCGTTGATGAGGGCGATGATGCGGCGGCCGAGGCGGCTGAAGAACTCGTGGTTTGACAGGCTGCGCGCGCCGTCCGTCTCCCCCTCTTCGGGATAGACGAAAATCAGGTCAATGTCGGAGGATACGTTCAATTCACCGCCGCCCAGCTTGCCCATGCCGATTACCAGCATTTGCTGCGGGGCCTTGCTGTCGACGCCAAGCGGCTGGCCGAATTGTGCGGTCAGGCTGTCCATGCAGCACTGCTGCGCGCGCTGCACGCTAATCTCGGCCAGCGCGGTCATCGCCCGCATCACCTCGTTCAGGTCGCACAAACCGCCCAGATCGCGCAGGATCAAGTGCAGCATCACGCGCTTGCGCAGGAGACGCAATGCGCGGGCGAGCCCGGCTTCGTCGCTTGCCGGTAATTCTTCCAGCCAGCGCGCGATCATCGGCGCATCGGCAGGAAGCCGGTGTTGCGCGCGCAACACACCGAGCCAGTCCGGCTCGGCATCCAGCAGGCGGGAAAAATAATGGCTGCAATGCCGCGCATGCGCGATCAGCGCGTCAAAATCATCAATTTGCGGGAGAGTGCGCATGCCGGTTCGGTTAAAATGGGGCCGGGTTGATTATAGCCCTCCCCGTTTTCACTTTTTCTTTTCTGTCCGATTTTGCCTCGAGGTAAGCGATGCTGAAAATCCTCCTGCGCCACACCGCACTTGGCACCTGGTATGCCGCGCGCATCGCGGTGCTGTTTGTGATTGTCTCGATGGCGGCGGGAGTGGCTTTTTTGCAATTCTCGATCCTGCCCGGCATCGAGCGATTTCACGGTGACATCGAGCTGGCCGCCAGCGCCGCGATTGGCCGCCCGCTGAAGATCGAGCGGATCAGGGCGGACTGGGACGGCTGGCGCCCCAGTCTGTTGTTGACGGGGGTCAGCATCCGCGACGATCAGCGGCGGGTGGCGCTGGAGTTGCCGTCGATGCGCAATACGGTGGCATGGAGCAGTTTGCTGTTTGCCGAATTGCGTTTCCACAGCCTGCAACTGGACAATCCGCAACTGCTGATCCGGCGCGATGTGTCCGGGCGCTTGTACGTGGGCGGTATCGAGTCCGATCCGCAATCGTCGCTGGCGTCGGATGCGGCGACGGCGGATTGGCTGCTGCACCAGACGCTGATCGTGGTGAAGGCGGGACAGATCGTGTGGCGCGATGATCTGCGCGGTGCGCCTCCGGTTGCGCTCAAACAGATCGGGCTGGCGGTTGAGAACCGGTTTGATCGCCACCGTTTCACCTTGCACGCCACTCCGCCTCCCCTCCTGGCCGCGCCGCTTGAGTTGAGCGGCGACTTGGTTGGAGATACTTTTTCCGACGCGGACAATTGGCGCGGCAAGTTGTCTGCACGCATTAGTCGGGCCGATATCGCGGCGGCGCGCGTCTGGCTCGAATTGCCTCTGCGCCTGCAACAGGGACGTGGCGATTTGGAGGTGTCGTTGAATCTGGCTCGCGGCAGCGTTGTGCGGATGGACAGCGCGGTTGATCTGCGCGATGTGCGGGCGCAGTTGGGGCCGGAGTTGCCGGTGCTGGCATTGCGCAATATCCGGGGACGGCTGGGCTGGGAGCGATTGCGCAACGGTTTCGAGTTTGTGGCCAATGATTTTTCCCTGCGCATGAACGATGGTTTTGTTTTGTCGCGCACCGATTTTTTGCTTAACTGGAATGCCCGCGACGGCTATCGTTCCGCTTCGGGCGAGGTGCGGGCGAACACCCTTAATCTAGCCGATGCGCAGCATTTGCTGGACTATGTTCCGTTGCAGACGCAAGTGAAACAGCAGGTTGCCGAGTTGGGTCTGCAGGGTCGGGTGGCCGGTCTGCAGGCAAGTTGGCAGGGTGATTACGAAAAACTGCTGCGTTACCGGATACGCGCCCGGTTTGAAAATGTCAGCATGCGTCAGAACGGCAAACTGCCGGGTTTTTCCGGTTTGAGCGGCAGTGTTGATGGCAATGACAACGATGGTGTGCTGTCGCTCGACAGCCGCCGGTTTGGCTTGCAGGCCCCGGATTTTCTGGCCGAGCCGCTGCAGTTTGATCGACTGTCGGGGCGGTTGGACTGGCAACACAGCGCGCGCCGGGGATGGGATTTCAAGCTCAACGATATCAGGGTGGAGAATGCCGATCTGGCAGGCGTGATCTTTGGCGCGTATCAATTTTCCGACGGCCCGGGTATTGCCGATCTGACCGCCAGTTTCAATCGGGTGTCGGTGCCGCATGCCGCGCGCTACATCCCCCTGCATGCTTTTGGCGAGGCGACCTATCACTGGTTGCACACCGGTTTGCAGGCCGGAGTGGCCGACAAGCTCCAGGTGCGGGTGCGCGGCAACCTGAGTGATTTTCCTTTTGCGGATGACAAAAACGGACTGTTCAAACTCACCGCCAAAGCCTCCTATCTGGCAATCCAGTTCGACCCGGACTGGCCGCGTATCGAACAGGCACAGGCGAATTTTTTGATTCATGGCAGCTTGCTGGAAGTGAAAGCCGGACGTGCCGTGACCGCCGGAGCGGCGCTGCAAAATGTGCGGGTGGCGTTGCCCGACACACTGGCGGGCAAGGGGCTGATGATGGTGGTGGATGGCGAGGCGGCGGATGAAACCCGGCGTACCATTGATTACGTCCGCCATAGCCCGCTCAACGCCTATCTCGGCGGTTACGCCGACGAGTTCAAAGCGCGCGGCACGGGACTTCTTAAATTGCATCTGGAAATTCCGCTCGGCCACCGCGCGCCGACCAGGGTAAACGGCAGTTACCGCATCGATGACAACGTGTTTGATCTGGGGCCATCTGTTCCCGAATTGCAGCAGGTGAGTGGGACGGTCTCGTTCAGCGATGAAACCATCCGGAGCGACAATCTGACGGCGCAGATACTTGGCGGTCCGGCCCGCGTTAATGTGCGCGGCGGCGACGGGGTTCTGACGGTGCGCGCCGATGGCCGGCTGGATGCGGATGTTTTGCGGAAAGACTATGCCTACTCTTTACTGCAGCGCTTGCACGGTCAAACCGGCTGGCAGGCGGAAATCGACGTGCGCGACAAAGTGGCCGAAGTGCGGGTCAGCTCCGACTTGCTCGGCTTGGCTGCAGATTTGCCCCGGCCATTCAATAAAGCGCCGGATGAGCGGATCAAGCTGCGCTTCGAGCAGAAAACCGGGGCGGAGGGAAAGACCAATCTGACCTTGCGTTACGGCGAAATTTTCGCGGCCAATCTGTTGCGCAGTGCGGGTGCGGATGGCGCAGGCGAAATCCGGCGCGGCACGATCGTGTTGGGCCGTGCGGAGAATGTGCCGAAGCGGGATGGCATCTGGATTCTGGGCCGGCTTCCGCACCTCGATCTGCAAGGCTGGAGCGGCTGGTCCGAGTTGCCCCGGCGCGAAGGGATGTTGCCGAATATCGCCGGTATTGACGTGACATTCGAGCAGATCGCCGGATTTGGCAACCGCGTGCGCGACCTCAATATTCGCGGCAGCGGACGCAACGGCCTGATCAGCACGCGTCTCACCTCACCCCAGATCAACGGCGACCTGATCTGGCAGCCGCAGGACCAAGGAAAGTTGCTGGTGCGGCTGAAACAATTGAAATTGGGCGAGAGCGGGGGCGCCCCAAGTTTGACTGTTGTTGCGCCGCCCGAAGCCGCGCCTTCGGCTGGTGCGGTTTCGATGCCGGTGATTGATATGGCGGTGGAAAATTTAAGCTGGAAAGGGAGAAGCCTGGGCAAACTTGAGTTATTGCTGGAGGCGGAAGCGGCGGATGTGGTGCTGAAATCCCTGCGTTTGACTAACCAGGATGGGCTGGCGGAAGCCAGCGGGCGCTGGCGCACCGCGGAAAACAAAACGCAAATCGATGTCAGGATCGAGATAACGGATTCCGGCAAGCTGCTGGGGCGCTCCGGATATCCGGACAGTGTGGCGGGCGCCAAGGGCGTGTTTGAGAGCGCGCTGACCTGGCCGGGCGCGCCGTATGAATTTACTTATCCCGGCCTGTTTGGTTCGGTTCGGGTCAAGGTGGGGAAGGGACGTTTCCTGCAAGTCGATCCGGGAGCGGGCAAGCTGCTTGGCGTGTTGAGTCTGCAGGCAATCCCCAAACGCATCTCGCTCGATTTCACTGACATATTCAGCCCCGGTTTCCAGTTCGACAGCATTGCCGGATTGGCGCTGATTGAAAACGGCATGCTCAAGACCGAGGATTTTACGATGCAGGGCACGGCAGCCAAAGTCACCCTGAAGGGGGAGGTGGATCTGCAGCGCGAGACACAGCAACTGCAAGTGCGGGTGTATCCCGCGCTGGGCGACAGTGTTTCGCTGCTGTCCTTTGCCGCCGGGCCGGTGGTGGGGGTGGGCGTGCTGCTGGCCAGCAAACTATTGCGCAACCCGCTCGATAAGCTGGTCGCGTTTGACTACAATGTAAGCGGCAGCTGGGCGGATCCGGTGGTCGAGCGCGTCGCGCCCAATCCTCCGCCCGCAGCGGAATAATCATCAACCCACTTAATCACGAAAGAAACAGCCGCCATGACTCCCTTGTCCATCGACTCAACCCAGTCCCGCATTGCCGCGCAGCAAGGCGCGTTCAAGGTCGCCGCCGTCCAGATGGCCTCCGGTCCCAGGGTGGAAGGCAATCTCAATGAAGCGCGGCGTCTGATCGCCGATGCCGCCGCCAAAGGGGCGAAACTGGTGGTGCTGCCGGAGTTTTTTGCCATCATGGGCATGGATGAAACGGACAAGGTGAAGGTGCGCGAAACGCCGGGAGAAGGCGTGATCCAGCAATTCATGCGCGAGCAGGCGCGCCAGCACAAGATATGGCTGCTGGGATCGCTGCCGTTGGTGGCACAGGCGCCGGACAAGGTGCGCAACAGCCTGCTGGTGTTTGACGAGAGCGGCATGCAGGTGGCGCGCTACGACAAGATCCATCTGTTCAACCTGACCCTGGGCAACGAAAGCTACAACGAGGCGCAGACCATCGAGGCGGGCGACCGGGTCGTCGTGGTCGACAGCCCGTTCGGGCGTATCGGGCTGGCCGTGTGCTATGACCTGCGTTTTCCCGAACTTTTCCGCGCCATGAAGAACGCCGACATCATCGTGCTTCCCTCCGCCTTTACCGCAACCACCGGCAAGGTGCATTGGGAGCCGCTGGTGCGCGCCCGCGCCATCGAGAATCTGGCATATGTCATCGCTGCCGCGCAGGGCGGTTATCACGTGAGCGGACGCGAGACGCACGGCCACAGCATGATCGTCGATCCGTGGGGACGCATTCTCGACGAGTTGCCGCGCGGCTCCGGCGTAGTGCTGGCCGAAGTCAACGCCTCCTATCAGAAGAGCCTGCGCGCCAGCTTGCCCGCACTCTCGCATCGCAGTCTCGCCTGCCTCTACAGCGATCAGGCATGAGCGGGCGCACGGCACTCCAACTGGCACAACACACCCTGCTTGACGCGCACGGTTTGGGCGCGAGCGATCTGCAGCAGGTGTTTGGCAAGATGCTGGCGCATCGCGTCGATTACGCAGATCTGTATTTCCAGTACAGCCGCGCCGAAAGCTGGTCGCTGGAAGAAGGCATCGTCAAATCCGGCAGTTTCCATATCGACCAGGGCGTCGGCGTGCGCGCGGTGAGCGGCGACAAGACCGCGTTCGCCTATTCGGACGACATCACCCTGAACGCATTGGAAGAAGCGGCGCTGGCGACGCGTGCCATCGCGCGCCAGGGCGGGAAGCAGACGGCGGCGCATCTGCATCCGGCCCAAGCGCGGCGCCTGTACCTGCCACAGGATCCCATCGCCACACTGGATGCGGCGCAGAAAGTCGCGCTGCTGGAAAAGCTGGAGAAAATGGCGCGCGCACTCGATCCGCGCGTCACGCAAGTGATGGCCAACCTGTCCGGTGAATACGAGGTGGTGCTGGTGGCGCGTGGCGACGGCCTGCTGAATGGCGATATTCGCCCGCTGGTGCGCCTCTCGCTGCAAGTCATCGTCGAAAGCGAGGGGCGGCGTGAACAGGGTTCGGCCGGCGGTGGCGGGCGTTTCGCTTACAACTATTTCAGCGACGAGGTGTTGCAGCGCTATGCGCAGGAAGCGGTGCATCAGGCGACCGTGGCGCTGGAAGCGCGTCCCGCGCCGGCGGGCAATATGACGGTGGTGCTCGGTTCCGGCTGGCCCGGCATCCTGCTGCACGAGGCAGTGGGACATGGTTTGGAAGGCGACTTCAATCGCAAGGGTAGTTCGGCCTTTTCCGGCCGCGTCGGCCAGCGCGTGGCGTCGAAGGGCGTCACCGTGGTGGATGATGGCACCATTCGCGACCGGCGCGGCTCGCTCAACATGGACGACGAAGGCAACCCGACACAGCGCACCGTGCTGATCGAGGACGGCATCCTGCGCGGCTACCTGCAGGACAGTCTGAACGCGCGCCTGATGAATGTTCCGCTCACCGGCAACGCGCGGCGCGAATCGTTCGCCCATCTGCCGATCCCGCGCATGACCAACACCATGATGCTGAACGGCGACAAGACCCATGACGAGATCATCGCCTCGGTCAAGCATGGTTTGTATGCCGCCAACTTCGGCGGCGGGCAGGTCGATATTACCAGCGGCAAATTCGTATTCTCCACCACCGAGGCCTATATGATCGAGGATGGCAAGATCACCTATCCGGTCAAGGGCGCAACGCTGATCGGCAGCGGCCCGGAAGCGCTGACCCGGGTCAGCATGATCGGCAACGACATGGCGCTCGATCCCGGCGTCGGCACTTGCGGCAAGGAGGGACAGAGCGTGCCGGTCGGCGTGGGACAGCCGACGGTGCGCATCGACGGGTTAACGGTGGGCGGTACGGCCTGATTCGCGCGGTGAGACGACCATGACTGCATATGCTTTACTGGCGATAGGGATTGGGGCAGCCTGCGGCGCCTGGCTGCGCTGGGGCTTGGGCTTGTGGCTTAATCCCGCATTGTCGGAATTGCCGCTCGGCACGCTGGCCGCCAATCTCGTCGGCGGCTACCTCATCGGTGTCGCCATTGCGTTTTTCATGCAACATCCCGGACTCGCGCCCGAGTGGCGGCTGTTCATCATCACCGGATTCCTTGGCGGTCTGACCACCTTCTCCACGTTTTCCGCCGAAACCGTGACGCTGTTGCTGCGCGGGCAATACGCATGGGGCAGCGCCATCATCGTGACCCATCTTGGCGGTTCCCTGCTGATGACGGTGCTGGGGATACAGACGTTCAAATGGCTACAGGCGGGAGGCTGAAATGCAAAGTATCTATCTCAAGTTCTACCTGACCGAGAAGCACCATCATCACGGCAAGCCGCTGTATGAATGGTTGCTTGAGCAAGGCCGGGCGCAGGGCGTGCGCGGCGGCTCGGTGTTCCGGGCGATTGCCGGTTTCGGGCGGCACGGCCATCTGCATGAAGAAACTTTTTTCGAGCTGGGCGGCGAGTTGCCGGTGCAGGTGGAATTCGTGCTGACGGCAGACGCGGCAGAACATCTCCTCAAGACACTGCGCGAGGAGAAACTGGAACTTCCATTTGTGCGCTACGCGGTGGAAAGCGGGCTGACCTGAACGGTCAGCCGCTGTTTGCGGATTGACTTACTTGCCGGACAACAGTGATTTAATCTGTGCTTCGGCTGCGACCCAGTAATCCATCGAGCCACCCTTGAAGCCGTTTCTCTCGGCCAGAAAGTAGGCCGCTTCCTGCACCATGCAGTAACGCTGTTCGGCGCTGGGCGCGGCGGCTTTCTTGCTTGCGCTTTGGGCGCGCGGCGCGGCGGCCTTCTTCACTGCGGGGCTGGCTTTGGTTGCCGCAGCTTTGGGCGTTGCGGCTTTTGCTTTTGCGGCCTTGGCGGTGGTTTTTGCAGGTGCCGCTTTGGCGGCGGTTTTGGCCGCGGGCGCGGCACTCTTGACGGTGCCCGTCTTGCTGGTGCTGGTTGCTTTTTTGGTGGTTGCCATGTTGATCCCCTGATAAAAAAATTGGCCGATGCGCGGAGTCGCCGTGTGGCTGACCCCGTTCGAGGCGCGGGATTATATCGCGATTTGCCTTAACGCCTTGTTATATCTACGTTACAGCGTAAGGACACCGCCCGGACACGAGGTGGATTGTTCCACGCGGGTGATGGTCGGCAACAGATTGAGGCCGCTGTTTGCTTTTAATTCGGTGGCGCGCTCGCGCATCTCTTCCAGCTCGATCTCGACCGCATCGCCTGCCGTGGCAAAGGCGATCACATTGCCGCTGTCGCAGGAGGGAAACATCAGCGCGCGGCCGTCGAAGGCGGTTTCGATGTGGGCAAAACCGCCCTTCATGCCGCGCCTCAGGCCGATCAGGTTGACCGCAAGGATGCCCTGTTCCTTCAGGCGGGCGCGGCAGGCCTGGTAGAACGGCAGGGTGTTCAGCTCGCCCGGACGCGCGCGTTCGTCAAAGCCGTCGACCAGAATCAGATCGAATTTCTTGTCCGTGCCGAGCACGTATTGGGCGCCGTCGCCCAGCACCAGACGGATGCGCTTGTCGTCTTCCGGCAGTTTGAAATACTGCTTCGCCGCCGCCACCACGCGCGGCTCTATCTCGATGATGGTGAGTTGCGCCAGCGGCAGATTGCGGTAGATGAATTTGGTCAGCGACGCCGCGCCGAGACCGATCAGCAACACTTTGCGCGGAAAGCGCCGCTCGTCGCGCATCAGCAGCGGCGCCATCATCTCCTTGGTATAGTCGAGCTCAAGATGCCACGGGCGGGCGATGCGCATCGCGCCCTGGATCCAGCGCGAGCCGAAATGCAGATAGCGGACACCCGCTTCTTCGCTGATATCGATGGGGAAACTCATTGCGGCGCGATCTGGTTCAGCAGCCAGCGCGCCCACTCGGTCACTTCGGTCGCGCTCATGCCCAGCGTGGCTTGCTGTTGCGCCAATGCATCGCCCGCCGCGCCGTGCAGATGCACCGCGAGCAGCAGCGCTTCGTCGCGCGCGATGCCCTGCGCGATGAAGGCGGCGATCATCCCCGCCAGCACATCGCCCATGCCGGGCGCGCTCATGCCGGGATTGCCGCTGGTGTTGCGGTACAGGCAGCCGTCGCGCGTGGCGATCAGGCTGCCCGCGCCTTTCAGCACCACGCTAGCGCCGAGTTTCTGCGCCAGACTCAAGGCGGAGCGGGCGCGATCCTGTTGGACATCCTCCGTGCTGCAACCGAGCAGGCGCGCGGCTTCACCGGGATGAGGGGTAAACACGGCGGGTGCCTTGCGCGTGTGCAGCAGGGCGCGCAGGTCGGGACGCAGCGCGATGAGGTTCAGCGCGTCGGCATCCAGTACGGACGGCACGTCGAGCATCAGCGCGTCGTGCAGCAGCTTTTGTGCGGCCAAGCTTTGTCCCAGACCACAGCCTATCAGCAGCACACGAGGATTGATATTGCCTTTTCCGTTCGCTCCCTCGCCCGCTTGCGGGAGAGGGTTGGGGTGAGGGTGTCCCTTCGGGGGAGGGTTGGGGAGGGGGAATGATTTCAGCGCATCAACCGCCCCTTGCACCATTAGTTCCGGCACATTCAGATCGACCGCCGGTGCGTTGTCCGCCAGCAGGCCGACATGCACGCAGCCCGCGCCCATCTTCAGCGCCGCCCGCCCGGCAAGCAAAGCCGCGCCGACCATGCCTGCAGCACCGCCGATGACCGTGACCGTGCCGAACAGGCCTTTATGGCTGTCTTTGGGACGGGGGCTGAGAAAGGCGGCAACCTGTTTCTGGCTGATGGGGGTGGGACGTTTGTTGTGCATGGTGTATTCCTCAAGTTTCGTGGAGCGCGTGCATTATAATCGCCCCCCGTTCTCATTCAGCCCAAAGTGATCGCGTCATGTTTCTTACTTCGATTGGCAAATCCGCGCTTTCCGCCTTCCGTCTCGACAAGTTGCGCGCCGCGCTGGACGCCACCCGATCCGGCGTGACCGTCGCGGATACGCGCCACGTTTATTTCATCGAACTCTCCTCCGAATTATCCGCCGGCGAGGCCGCTTTGTTGCGTCGTCTGTTGAATCTGAACAGCGGCGCAGGCGAGCCGAAGAACGCAGGGCAGGGGCAGCGCCTGTTCGTCATCCCGCGCCTGGGCACGATTTCGCCGTGGTCATCCAAGGCCACCGATATCGCCCAACATTGCGCGTTGCCGCAAGTGCGGCGGATCGAGCGCGGCGTGGTGTATTACCTCCGGGCAAAGAGCGGCAAGGCGCTCACCGCCGCCGAACAGGAGGCCGTGCTGCCGCTGCTGCATGACCGCATGACCGAATCCGCGCTGACCGACATTGCCGGTATCGAAGCCAAACTGTTCAGCCACGGCACGCCGCAACCTTTATCCACGGTGGACATTCTCTCGGCCGGCCGCGCCGCACTGGAAACCGCCAACCGCGAACTCGGTCTGGCGCTGTCCGCCGACGAGATCGACTATCTGGTGGAGAACTTCACCCGGCTGCAACGCAACCCGACCGATGTCGAACTGATGATGTTCGCGCAGGCCAACTCAGAACACTGCCGCCACAAAATCTTTAACGCCGACTGGATTATTGACGATGAGCAGCAGGCAATCTCGCTGTTCGGCATGATTCGCAACACGCACAAGCTGCATCCGCAAGGCACGGTGATCGCCTATTCCGACAATTGCTCCGTCATCGAGGGGGCAGAGGTCGAACGCTTCTATCCGCGCGCCGACCGCGGCTATGCCTACAGCAAAGAACTCACGCACACCCTGATGAAGGTGGAGACGCACAACCACCCGACCGCCATCGCTCCGTTCGCCGGTGCGGCCACCGGCTCCGGCGGCGAGATCCGCGACGAGGGCGCCACCGGCATCGGCTCCAAACCAAAAGCGGGGTTGGCCGGTTTCTCCGTATCCAACCTGCACATCCCCGGTTTCGAGCAGCCGTGGGAAGCCGGCGACATCGGCAAGCCGGGCCGCATCGTCTCCGCTTTGCAGATCATGATCGATGGCCCGCTTGGCAGCGCCGCCTTCAACAACGAATTCGGCCGCCCCAATCTGGCCGGCTATTTCCGCACCTTCGAAGAGACCGTCAACGGCGAAGTGCGCGGCTATCACAAGCCCATCATGCTGGCCGGCGGTGTCGGCAACATTGCGGCGATTCACACCCACAAACACGACCTGCCGGAAGGCGCCTTGCTGATCCAGCTTGGCGGTCCCGGCATGCTGATCGGTCTGGGCGGCGGCGCGGCATCCAGCATGGACACGGGCGCCAACGCCGAGAACCTGGACTTCGATTCCGTCCAGCGCGGCAACCCCGAGATGGAGCGCCGCGCGCAGGAAGTCATCGACCACTGCTGGCAACTGGGCGGGAACAATCCCATCCTGTCCATCCATGACGTGGGCGCGGGCGGCATCTCCAACGCGCTGCCGGAGCTGGTGCACGGCGGCGGCAAGGGCGCGCGTTTCGAACTGCGCAGTGTGCCTTCCGAAGAGCGCGGCATGTCGCCGATGCAGATCTGGAGCAACGAGGCGCAGGAGCGTTACGTGCTCGCCATCGCTGCCGAACGTCTGGATGAATTCAAAGCCATGTGCGAGCGCGAGCGTTGCCCGTTTGCTGTGCTTGGGCATGCGGTGAGCGACGACCGTCTGGTGGTGCACGATGAACTGTTCAACAACAATGCGGTGGATATGCCGCTGTCCGTGCTGCTGGGCAAGCCGCCCAAGATGACACGCCAAGTGCAGCGCGAGAAAGTCTCGTTGCCAAAGTTCGACACCGGCAAGATAGTGCTGAAAGAAGCCGTCGAGCGTGTGCTGCGCCTGCCGTCCGTGGCCGACAAAACTTTCCTCATCACCATCGGCGATCGCACCGTTGGCGGCATGACCGCGCGCGACCAGATGGTCGGCCCTTGGCAGGTGCCGGTGGCCGATATGGCCGTCACGCTGATGGGTTACCACACGACACTCGGCGAAGCCTTCGCTATTGGCGAACGCACGCCCATCGCCGTCATCGACGCACCCGCCTCCGGCCGTATGGCCATCGGCGAGGCGATCACCAACATTGCCGCCGCGCGCATCGAGCGGATCGGCGACATCAAACTCTCCGCCAACTGGATGGCCGCCGCCGGCCACCACGGCGAAGATGCCGCGCTGTTCGACACCGTGAAAGCGGTCGGCATTGAACTGTGCCCGCAACTCGGCATCAGCATCCCGGTCGGCAAAGATTCCATGAGCATGAAGACCGCGTGGCAAGAGGGCGGGCAGAGCAAGGCTGTTACCGCGCCGCTGTCGCTCATCGTCTCCACCTTTGCGCCTACACCGGACGCCGGCAAGACACTCACCCCGCAACTCACCGCCGAGACCGACACCGCCCTGCTGCTGTTCGATCTGGGCTGCGGCAAGAACCGGCTCGGCGGCTCCGCGCTGGCGCAGGTGTACAACCAGGTGGGCGACCAAGCGCCGGACGTGGATGACGCAGCCACGCTGAAGGCCTTCTTCAACCTGATCCAGCGCTTCAACCGCGAAGGCAAACTGCTCGCCTATCACGACCGTTCCGACGGCGGCCTGTTCGCCGCACTGGCTGAGATGAGCTTTGCCTCGCACGTCGGTCTGGATGTGATGCTGGACGAACTGAAGGGCGACGACCTCGCTGTGCTGTTCAACGAAGAGCTGGGTGCCTTGGTACAAGTGCGCCGCACCGATCTGGCCGACATCTTCGTTCTGTGCGAGGAGGCGGGTCTGGCCAATGTGCACGAAGTGGCGCGCCTCAACACCAGCGGCACCCTCACCATCTTGCGCGGCAAGCAAAAGCTCTACAGCGAGAATGCGATCACCCTGCGCCGCCTCTGGTCGGAGACGACCTACCAGATGCAGAAGCTGCGCGACAATTCGACCTGCGCACAACAGGAATACGACCGTATCCTCGACGCCAAGGATCCCGGCCTGCATGTGAAGCTGACTTACGATCCGAACGAAGCGTTTTCTGTAGGTCGGGCTTCAGCCCGACACGCTCTTGTCGGGCTCAAGCCCGACCTACATGTCGGGTTGTCCCGTCCCAGAATGGCCATCCTGCGCGAGCAGGGGGTGAACGGCCACGTCGAGATGGCCGCCGCCTTCGACCGTGCCGGCTTCGCCACTGTCGACGTGCACATGAGCGACATCATCAGCGGCCGCGTGACACTGCAAGACTTCAAGGGTTTCGTCGCCTGCGGCGGTTTCTCCTACGGCGACGTACTGGGGGCGGGCGAGGGCTGGGCAAAATCCATCCTGTTCAACCCGCGTGCGCGCGACGAGTTCGAAACCTTCTTCAATCGCAACGATACTTTCGCGCTCGGCGTGTGCAACGGCTGCCAGATGATGAGTAACCTGCGCGAGATCATCCCGGGTGCCGAGAACTGGGCGCACTTCGGCCGCAACCAGTCGGAGCAGTTCGAGGCGCGCTTTGTGATGGTGGAAGTGCGGCCATCGCCTTCCATCCTGTTCGACGGCATGGCCGGCAGCCGCATGCCCGTCGCTGTCGCGCACGGCGAAGGCTATGCCGACTTCGGCAGCACCCAGCGCCTGCATGCCGCACAGCCCGTGGTCACGCTGCGCTATGTCGACCATTACGGCAAAGCCACCACCACCTATCCGCTCAACCCAAACGGTTCGCCGCAGGGCATCACCGGACTCACTACACCGGACGGCCGCTTCAGCATCATGATGCCGCATCCCGAGCGCGTGTTCCGCGCCGTGCAGAACTCGTGGTATCCGAAAGATTGGAACGGGAACGGCGCCTGGTTGCGCATGTTTCTGAATGCGCGGAAGTGGGCGGGGTAAGGTAGCCGTTGCCCCCGGTTGGCCGCGTCAGAAGTTGTAGATGCCAATGTAGTGCGTGGTTTCCTGCTGCTCATTTTTGATCGCGGTGATGGTCAGCCAGAAGGGGTGGAGGATGCGGCCCTCCCTGGTTTTGATGCGAATCTCGCCGCTCCAGGTTCCCGCGGTCAGCAGGCGCTTCCACATCTCCTCATAAAATTTCCGGTCATGCATTCCGGATTTGAACATGCGCGGATTTTTTCCGATAATTTCTTCCATGCCGTATCCCAGTTTGGCCAGGAATTTTTTGTTGGCGCGGATGATGTTGGCGCCGGCATCGGTGATCAGCGTGGGATCCTTGATTTCAAATGCGACCGCAGCGATGCGCAAATCGTCCTCGGTCTTTTTGCGCTCGGCGATGTCCTGCACCAAAGGCCGAAAGATGAGGTAGTAAAAAATGGGAATCAGCAGCAGCGAAAGCACGGCGGCATCCAGCAGGGCGCTGATTGTTTTGTGCGTGGGCGGCAGCCATTGCATGATGTTCATCACGAAGGCTTCGATGAAGAAAACCGATCCGATCAGAATGACCAATAATCGTTTGACGGACTGGTAATTCCTTCCGGAACGTGGCGGTTTTGACGCGGACAAACGGTTGGGCATACTTTCCTTCCCTCGGTTGCACAGACGGCCGGATCGAAAGGGATTTTCGTTTTTAGACTTTCTTGCGGCGCCGGACTGTGCCGTGAAAACAGTTGGTGTGCATCATACACTCCGCGGGCGTGGCTGCCATCCACCCGGGTTTGCCGCAGCGGATTAAAGACTGAAATAAAACTTTTGGGAAAAGGAAGGCATGATGAAAAAGGAATTTTGGCTGGAACGGTGGCAGCGGGCGGAAATTGGTTTTCACCAGGACGAGGTCAATCCCCATCTGCCGCGCTATTGGCCCGAGCTGAAGCAGCAGAGCTGCCGGGTATTTGTGCCGCTTTGCGGCAAGAGCCTGGATATGCTGTGGCTGCGCGATCAGGGTAATACGGTGCTGGGCGTGGAGTTGAGCGAAATCGCGGTGAGCGACTTCTTTCAGCAGCAGGGCATCTCTCCTGCGCGTGAAGTTGCCGGCAAGTTCCATTGTTTTGAGGCGGATGGCATCCGCCTCTTGTGCGGCGACTTCTTTGATTTAGGCAAAGCTGAGATGGCACAGGTAAAGGCCGTGTATGACCGCGCATCACTGGTGGCCCTGCCGCCGGAAATGCGGCAGCGGTATGCGCGCCATCTGGCCGGTATCCTGCCGCCCGCGACACAAATCCTGCTGGTGACTTTCGATTACCCGCAGGAGGAGATGGAGGGGCCGCCATTCGCGGTATCGGCTGAAGAGGTGCGGGCGCTCTATGGTCGCTATGCGGAGATTCGCCTGCTGAAACAGGAAGATGTGCTGGAACAAAATCCGCGTTTCAAGCAACGCGGCATGACGCGGATGGATGAAAGCATCTTCCTGCTCACCCTGCGCTAATCAATTTCCGGAGGCCTTCTTTTCCGCGGCACATTCCGGACATCCTTCGCCCGGCTCGAACAGAACGCCATGTTTGGGGCAGCGTTGCAGGATGACGGTCTTGCCGTCGTGTTCTCCGGCGGGGGTGTTGCTGTCGGGGGCGGTATCGGAGGCGGTCATTTTATTCTCCTGTGCGTGTGTGCGCGCTATTGGACGGCACGGAATGTGTCCGAAGGAACTTTAGACGCCCCCCGGGTGGCCTGTCAATGGCGCTAAAACGCCGGTACGGCGCGGGTATAATCCTCCCTGTTTTGTTTATCCGGAGTTGTTGTGTTCAAACTGATTGGTGTCGTGGCGGGTTTTTATTTCCTCGGCGGGTGGGGGATTTTGCTTGGTTTATTCCTGGGGTCGATCATCGACCGGGTGCGCGCGCTGGGCGAGGGCGCGCTGAATCCTTTGCACAATGCCATACGGCAAACGGTGTTCCTGCAGACCGTGTTCATGGCGATGGGCAAGCTGGCGAAGGCGGACGGGCGGGTGTCGGAAGACGAGATCGCGCATGTCGAGCAGTTCATGCAGAAACTGGGCCTGCGGCCGGAACACCGGCAGCAGGCCATAGTCTGGTTCAAGCAGGGTACGGCCGCCGATTTCGATATCGGGCCGGTCTGCCGCAACTTCATGGCGGTTTGCGGCCACACGCACAATCTGAAAGAGATGTTGCTGGTCACGCTGATCGTGATGGCGCTGGCGGACGGGGATTACCATTCGGAAGAAGAGAAATTACTGACTGTGATCGCCGGCTATCTAGGCTATGGCCCGGAGGCGTTCAAACGTTTGCTCGACATGGTGCTGAACCAGACGCATTTCGCCGGCGGGCAGGTGAGCAGCGAAACGGCGCTGGACGATGCCTACAAGGCGCTGGGAGTGAGCCGCGACAGCACGGATGCGGAAGTCAAACGTGCCTGGCGCAAACTGATGAGCCAATATCATCCCGACAAATTGATGGGGCAGGGGCTGCCGGACGACATGATCAAGATGGCGACCGAACAGGCGAAAGAGATTCAGCTTGCTTACGATCTGATCAGGAAGGAACGCAATCTTTAGAGCGCCTGCTTGATGCGAATCTCCGTTCAGCGCGGTTCGATCTGCCACAGATGCTGCGACACCGAAAACCATGCGCCGAGCCAGCCGAGGTAGGCCGAGAAAACCAGCAGGGCAAAGCTATCTGCGAAGGTGAGCGATTGCAGGGAAAAACTGCTGGCATACAGGCTGGCCAGTTCGCCCAGCGAAAAATTCAGGATACCCAAAATACCCGACACCAGCAGCCAGGCTGCGATGCCGCCAAGCACACCCTGCAGCATACCGAAGTAGAGGAAGGGGCGGCGGATGAAAGCGTCGCTGGCGCCGATGAGTTTGGCCACTTCGATCTCCTGACGCCGGGTCAGAATTTGCAGGCGGATGGTGTTGAAGGTGATGGCGACCAGGGCGAAGCTCAGCATGGCCGCCAGCAGCGCAACCGCGACGCGCCCGAAATTCAGCATTGCTTCCAGTTTGCGCAACCAGGCCGAGTCGAGCTTGGCGTGCTCGACGGCGGGCATGCCTTGCAGTTCGGTGCGCAAGGCGTCGAGCGCGGCATGGTCCCTGTTGTTCGGATGCACGATATACGCATCCGGCAAAGGATTCTCTGCCAGGCCGTCGATCACGTCCGCCAGTCCCGCGCTTTGCCGCAACTGTTTCAGCGACGCATCGCGCGCGATAAATTCCACCTCTCTGATCCCGCTATGTGCGCGCAATCTGTCGCCGAGTTTGTCGATCTCGGCGGCGCCCGTCCCCTTGGCCAGATACAGGCTGATCTGCGGTTTTTCGCCCAGCCGTGCGTCCAGACTCTGGATGCTTTGCAGCATCACATAACCGCCGACCGGCAAACTCAGGGCGATGCCGGTGACGAGGATGGCGAGCAGCGACGCCCACGGCGTGGACAGCAGGCGCTGCAGGGTCTCGCGCAGCACGCGCAGATGTTCGCGCAGCGCTTTCATTGCAGCTCTCCCTGTTTCAGGTGCAGCGCGCGCGCCGGGAAGTTTTGCAGCACGCCTTCGTCATGGGTGGAGATGACGAGGGTCACGCCGACCTGATGGAAAGACTGGAAGATCGCCATGATCTCGTGCGCGTACTCGACATCAAGATTGCCGGTCGGC
>Ga0210054_1000340_pt1 | contig 45678 bp, 47 predicted proteins | sample CryGeymeta201516_FD_185470 | JGI IMG/M metagenome (GOLD analysis project Ga0210054, IMG submission 185470) | Groundwater microbial communities from Crystal Geyser aquifers in Utah, USA - Crystal Geyser metaG 2015-16 (SPAdes) (version 2) | ecosystem: Environmental > Aquatic > Deep subsurface >... | reverse complement strand
GCACAATATAAAAGGGCCAACCCATGTCCCCGAGATATAAGAAACCCAGATCCTGCGGCTGTCAATGGCGTGGAAGGTCATTCAAGCCCACAGGGATCCCCATGACGGACGTCGAACGGATCCCCCTTTACAAGGATGAGCTGGAGTCCTTGAAACTGTGCGACCTGGACGGTCTGACACAGGAAGAGGCAGGGGAAAGGATGGGGATATCCAGGGGCACGGTGCAGAGAATCCTCTCCAGCGCAAGGAAAAAGTCGGCCATGGCCCTCTCCCAAGGCAAGGCCCTTGTATTTGAAGAACCCATTTACATGAAAGGAGAACTAAAATGAAACTTTGTTTCCCCGTGAAAAAGTCCGACGCCTTTGAAAGCGAGGTCTACGGTCACTTCGGTTCCGCCCCCGCATTTGTGGTGGTGGATCCCGAGAGCCGGGATGTCTCAACCGTTTACAACGCCGACCAGCATCATGCACACGGCATGTGCGAACCGCTCAGGGCCCTCGATGGACAGCACGTAGACGGCGTGGTGGTCGGGGGGATCGGCCAGGGCGCACTCATGAAACTCGCGCAGGCCGGCATCGCCGTTTACCAGGCCGTGGGAAAGACCGTAAAAGAAAACGTTGAGCTATTCAATGCAGGAAAGCTGCCCCGGTTCCTGCCGGGCCAGGTGTGCGGCGGGCACGGCCAGGGCGGGGGCTGTGCGCATTGAAGGTCAGAGGGGTGATCGTCGTTTGACGCAATTTACTTTGACCCCTTTGATCATGGCATGCATCTTGCTTTTCCATAGGGCCTATGTTAAGTTCTAAACGATTGAAGGGCCTCGTCTCCCTCTGCATCTTAACCCCGTCGGCAAAAGGGTCGAGACTTTAGAGGGTCGGGAAATATTCTTCAAGGGATAGAATATCGGGAAGAACTTGCAATGAAGAGTAAAGAGACTGAATTAAGAGCCATCTTCGACAATCTTCCCCTGGGTATCGCCTACCTTGACGATCAATATAAATTCATCCGCATCAATAAGTTCTTCACAAAATTAACCGGTATGAGACAAGAAGATCTCACAGGAAGGCCGTGTTATGAGACTGTGGGCGAATATGCCGATGACTCTACAAAGACCGGGGAGGAGAAAATCTGTTCTTTCTGCAAGAAAGAAGGTTGTTTCCAGACGAAAAACCCTGCTGTGATTGAAAGACCTTTGAAGGACAAGTTTCTTCGCGTGACGACCATTCCTCAGTTGGATGAGCACGGAGAGACCCATCACTTATTGGAGTTGTTTGAGGATATCACTGAAAGCAGGCAGGCTGAGGAGGCCTTGCGGAAGAGTGAAAGAGAGTTCCGGAGGCTTTCACAGGAATATCATACCCTGCTCGATGCGATTCATAACTCCATTTTCCTCCTTTCTCCCGATCTGAAAGTCCTCTGGGCCAACAGAGGCGCCTCGGATAAAATGGGGAATGGGGCGCCGGATCTGAAGGGGCGATACTGTTATGACCTGTTGAAACATGCCGGGGGCCCCTGCCAAGACTGCCATGCCTTGGAGTGTTTTCGGACCGGAAACCCGGTCAGCGCGGAGGTCTCTTTCCCTGACGGTCAAATCTGGGAGGCCAGCGCCTTCCCCATCAGGGACGATGAAGGCAGAGTGAACAAGGTCATCATGATCTACAGAGACATCACCAGTAAGATCAAGCTGCGGGCTGAAACCATGCGCGCCTCGCACCTGGCGTGCCTGGGTGAACTTGCCGCCGGCGTGGCGCACGAGATCAACAACCCCATCAACGGCATCATCAACTACGCGCAGATCATTGCAGACAAGAATTCGAGTGGAAAGAGAGAACATGATATGGCGGATGGTATTATTGAAGAAGGCCGCCGTATTGCCGGAATCGTCAGCAGTCTGCTTTCATTTGCACGGGAACAGAAGAAGGAGAAAATCCCCGTCTCCATTCACAAGATTCTTTCCGACACCCTTGCGCTGAGCCAAACCCTTCTTGAGAAGAACGGCGTTCATTTGAAGACGGATCTCCCCCTGGACCTTCCTCCCATTTTTGCGAACCCCCATCAGATTCAACAGGTCTTTCTGAATATCATCAATAATGCCCTCTATGCATTAAACCAGAAATATCCCGGTACGGATGAAGACAAAAGGCTTGAGATAATCGGTGAACCCATTTCCCGGGACGGCCGGTCCTATCTGCGCATGACCTTTTACGATCGGGGTACGGGAATCCCTGCCACGCTTCTCGGTAAAGTGGTTCAGCCCTTTTTTTCCACCAAGCCGGCCGGCCAGGGGACCGGCCTTGGGTTGAGCATCAGTCACGGCATTATCGGCGATCATGACGGCAGAATGGGGTTCGAAAGTGAAGAGGGCGCCTTTACCAAGGTCATCATTGATTTACCGGCGGTCATAGACAGGAATTCCTTCACCGGCGAAGCAGCGGACAAGTCTTAGTGGTCCTATTCGTAAATACGGCGGCATTCGAGCCTGCCTGTGCCATGGCAGACAGGCGCCGGCAAAGGCAGGCCCTCTCGGTACGTCACCATATTTACGAACAGGACCACTTAGGGGAATGAATCAGCGTAATCCGGATCCGAGCATGGAGGCGATTCCGTCTCTGTGCTGAGAGAGAGGGCAGGCATGACGGCCGGTATTCTGGTTGTGGACGATGAGAAGAGCATCCGGCTCACCTTTGAGAGCTTCCTCGCGGACGAGGGCCATGAGGTGGCAACGGCCCGGGACTATGAGGAGGCCCTGAAGCAGATCGAAGAGAAGATGCCCGACCTCGTCTTTGCGGACATCCTCCTGGGGGGAAAGACCGGCATGGATCTGCTCGAGGCGGTCAAGAACAAGGATCCGAACATCCCGGTGGTCATGATCACCGGAGCGCCCAGCCTTGAGACGGCATCGAAGGCGATCCGCCTCGGCGCCTTTGACTACATTGCCAAACCCGTGGAGAAGGAGACGCTGCTCGATGTGACGCTGCGGGCCCTCCGGCACAAAAAGATCGTGGAGGAGAATGAACATTTCCGATCCAATCTCGAAGCGATCTTCAGGAGTGTGCAGGACGGGATCATCATGGTGGATAAGGAACTGAAGGTTGTTGAGATCAATCACGCGGCGGCCAAGATCTTCAAATTATCTCGGGAAAAGATCATCGGTCAAAGCTTTGCTTCTCTGCCGGTCCTATGCGACGGGAAAGGCATTGAAATGCTTCAATTGACACTCACCAATCAGAAGCCGGTGGAGGCTCAGCGGATTGAATGCCGGCGCCCTGATCATCCGGCGCGGGTGGTCTCCCTCAACGCCTCTCCGCTTTTGAATCGGCAGGGCATATTCTCCGGCGCTGTCCTGGTCATACGGGACGAAACGCGCCTGGCCGCCCTCGAAAGAGATCTGAATGAACGCCGGCAATTCTATCATATCATCGGTCAAAATGTGAAGATGCAGAAGATCTATTCCCTGATAGAGGACCTCGCGGACATTCAGACCACGGTGCTCATTACCGGTGAAAGCGGCACGGGCAAGGAGCTGGTGGCCGAAGCGCTCCATTACAGCGGCGCCCGGAGCGCCGGGCCGCTGGTCAAGGTCAACTGCTCGGGATTATCGGAAAACCTGCTTGAAAGCGAACTCTTCGGACATGTCAAGGGCGCCTTTACCGGGGCGGACAAAGACAAGATCGGACGCTTTCAGCGGGCCGACGGCGGGACCCTCTTCCTGGATGAAATCGGGGAGATTTCATCCAGGATGCAGCTGCGGCTCCTGAGAGTCCTTCAGGAAATGGAATTCGAGCGTGTCGGCGACTCCACTCCCATCCGGGTGAACGTCCGGGTCGTGGCCGCGACCAACCGGGAGCTTCGTGACAAGGTCCGGAGCGGGGAGTTCCGGGAGGATCTCTACTTCCGCTTGAACGTCGTCGAAATCTCCCTCCCGCCGCTTCGGGAAAGGCGCGACGATATCCCCCTGCTGATCGATTATTTTCTGAAGAAGCTGAACTGGAAGCTCAATAAAGACATTGTTGCCCTGACTCAGGAGGCCCAGGAGATCTTGATGAATCATCCCTGGCCCGGGAATGTGAGGGAACTGGAGAATACCCTGGAACATGCCTTTGTCCTCTGCCGAGGGGACACCATCACCATGGATTATCTCCCTCCCCATATCAAGAGCTTTCTCGGAAGTGAGGCCGTCTCCATCGGGAGTCAAAAGGACATCTTAGCCCCTGAGTCGATTGCACAAGCCCTGGAAAAGACCTCTTGGAACAAATCCAGAGCGGCTCACTTGCTGGGCATTAACCGCCGGACCATCTACCGGAAGATCAAGGCCTATCATCTCGAGAAACAAAAGAGAGATCAATAAATATGTGACAAGTCACACTATAATAATGCTATGTCACAGTGACAGTCACACTTTATCACTCCCCCGAATTTTTCCATCTACCCCTTCTCATCCATCTAACTACCCGTAATATATGCAGGAAATCGAATATTTCCCCCGTGAAGATCTCTTGGCACGGATCTTGATATAGTATGGGTTAAAAGGGAAAATAAATTCCCCGGCTGAACCGATCATGGAGAGGGAAAACGCCATGGAAAAGCTTCCAGGAAACGAAATGGAAATGGCGGATAGGATCACACAGGAACAAGTCTCTATGGCGCCGGAGAAGGGAAAGCAGAGAACAAAAGTTCAGCCTCAGCAGGAAGTGCGGGACATACACGACAGACAAACCATAGAGAAACTTTTGAATGTACTGAAGGAACTGACCCTAAACAAGTTTTTCGGCGAACTGCTTTTAAAATATGAGTCCGGGCATATTGTATTCATCAAAAAGACGGAGTGCATAAGGTTCTTAGCACAACGTGCCGGTTAGCGCGGGGAGGTTATTGGAGGACCCAAGACAAGAGCAGGCATTCAAATGAATTCATCATCGGAGGATTGGTCATGTTCTCAAAAATATTAACACATATTCCATTCCATTCTCTAAGAGACAGCCGCAAGGGTGAGACGGAAGCTTCTAAGAGAGGACCCCAAGGTCCGCTGAGGTCTACGGCCAAGTTCATTTTTGCTCCAGTGATCGGCTTGATTTATTTCCTGATTTTACCCGTTGCGGCCGTTGCAGCCTTTTTTGCCGTTGTGTTTCAAGCCTTGTACCATCTTGCCGTCATCGGTCTTCCATTGGGAACGCGGCCTCGGCCTGCAGGGACTCATTCACGCTGACGGTCAGCGAGAAAGGAGGAGCGTCGGAGGTTGACACAGATAGAAGGAGGGAAAATCACTACAAAAAAGATTTGAAATTTGAGATTTGAAATTTTCGTTACCATCGGGGAGTGCGTTCAACATAAACAAAAAGGAGGCGAATCCTATGTTTAAGTACACAAGCGGCGACAAAGTAAAAAAAGGAAATTATTGGAACTTCACCACAGGGGAGCTGGTTCGGTTTGATACGGAGGACATTCTTCCCGGTAAAAACAAGGACATCTATTTGCGCGCTCCGGCCGGGGTCCTATTGTTCGTGATCGCACCGGTCCTTGGCCTTGTTTATGCAGTCTTTCTTCCCATCGTCGGCATTGCCATCCCGTTCATCGTAGGCGGCAGAAAGATTCTCAATAAGGTTGGAGTGCACACCGAGTGGCACAAAGAACCTCATCCTGCTCCTGCCGCCGGAACGAAGGACCTGTAAGATAGCGGCTTCGGACTGATCAAGAGCCGGACAAAATAAAAACGGGAGATTCTCGAGGTGGAACCCTTGAGAAATCTTTTCAAACCTAAAGGGAGGGATTCGGATGCGTTTGCGAGTCATCATTTCCTTGGGAGTGTTCTTGTGGTGTTCATGGCTCTTCGTAGACGCCTATGGAGAGGACGCACCCTTGTGCCTCGGCTGCCACGGCACGAAAGGGATGAGCAAGACGCTCAGCAAGGGAGAAGAGCTGTCTCTCTATGTGGACCCAGTTCAGATGCGAGAATCGGCGCATGGTGACTTCGACTGCTCGGTCTGCCATCAGGGTTTTTCGGCGGAAGACCACCCGGAAAAGACTTTCAGCAGTAAACGAGGCTATTCCAAGTTATTTTCCGGCGCCTGTACAAACTGCCATACCGACTTTAAAGGGATACACTCGGTCCTGATCGGCGGAGAGGTCGGCGGCGTCGTCTGCACGGACTGCCATACCGCCCATAACGTGAAACCTTTCAAGTTCTCCCAGGAATCACAGTACTGCCTTGTCTGTCACAGCCAAGGAATACACCTGAACTTTGGAGATGGCGCCCAACTCCCTCTCCAAGTGGATCCGGCCCATATTGAACAGTCTATTCATCGTGATCTGACCTGCTCAGACTGCCACTCAGACTTCTCTCCCCAGGCGCATCCTCAGAGGAACTTCAAGAGCAAAAGGGATTACACGGTTGCCTCTTCACAAGTCTGCAAGACCTGCCATTTTGAGCAGTACACGGAGACACTCGAAAGTGTCCACTCCCGCCTGCCGGCCCAGGGCAACGAAGATGCGCCGGTTTGTTTGGACTGTCATGGGTCGCACGCAATCGTCCCGGCAAGGGAAACCAAGGCGCTGACTCCCCCGATTTGCGCCAAATGTCACGAAGACAAGTATAGCGCTTACAAGAAAAGTGTGCATGGAGCCGCCCGGATATCAGAGCATAACGCGGACGCGCCCACTTGCTCGGATTGTCACCTCGCGCACAAAATATCGGATCCAAGGACCGCCGAGTTTCATCTCCTCGTGCCTGAGATATGCGGCCGCTGCCATTCAGAAGAAAAACTCATGAAGAAGTATGGGATTTCATCCTCTGTGGTGAAAACGTATAATCAAGACTTCCACGGAATCACCTTGGGACTTTACAAACAGAAGGGCGAATCCAAACGCGTGGCCGTCTGTACGGATTGCCACGGCATTCATGACATCGCCAAACCGCCGTCCCCGAATTCCCCCGAGGTGCACGCCTACCTGGCTAAAAAATGTCAGGCGTGCCACCTCAATGCGCCCGACAACTTTTCGGCCAGTTGGATTCCGCATTATGAGGCGAGTTTCGGAAGGGCGCCCGTGGTTTTTGCAATCAACCTGTTATATAAGATATTCATACCGCTCATGGTTGTGGGACTGTTTCTACAGATTCTGCTCCATATCTGGCGTCTTGTCATTAAGCGATAATAAGGAGAGAAGATGAAAAATGAAAAACCGGAAAAGACCTATATCAGGAGATTTGGTCCATACCGCATCGTTGAACACTGGCTCAATGCCATCGTCTTTGCGATTCTGGTTCTCACAGGGTTGCCGCAGAAGTTCCACAGCTACGATCTCTCCCAATGGGTGATCATGGCACTCGGCGGAATTGATACCGTCAGGCTGATTCATCGTTTCAGCGGGCTTTGCCTTGTGATGGTGACTCTGCAGCACATGCTTGGAGGAATGTTCGGTGTTCTCCTTGGAAAATGGAAGCCGGCCATGTTGATTTTCAAAAAGGATTTCACGGACAATTTAGATAATCTGAAATACTATCTTAAAATGAGAAATCATCCTGCCTACTGTGATCGGTACGATTATCGGCAGAAGTTCGAATATTGGGGGGTGATCGTAGGTGGAATTCTGATGGGCGCCACAGGACTGACCCTCTGGTTCCCTGCCCTTGTCTCAAGGTTTGTCCCTGCGGCAGTGATCCCTGATGCCAGGGCTCTTCACACAAACGAGGCGCTGCTCGCGTTTCTGGTCATTATCATCTGGCACATATACAATGCCGTGTTCAGCCCGGAAGTCTTTCCCCTGGACACGGTGATCTTTACGGGAAAGATATCCAGGGAAAGAATGGTGCATGAACACCCTCTTGAACTTGCAAGAATCGAAGGGAAAACCGTGGAGGAGATCACGGGCCGCCAACCCGAATATGTTCAATACGCGGAAACCGTAAGCCCTCTCTCGCTGAAAGAGATGAGCAAGAGCGCGGTCTCTCCAGAAAGCACGGGACATCCATAAGCTGAGGGGTTTGAGATCCGCTGTAACATCCAATATCAGAGCGGGTATCCGGATGAATTGCCATAGTTGCAGTTTGTGTAAAACTGAGCGAGTCCATTGCGACTGCCAGATCATCGCCTCTTTGGTTCGTTACAGGATATATGATGGACGAACCATTGAGGAACTCTTGAAGCTGATCAAGGAACTGACCAGTGATAGATTCTTTGGCGAGCTCGTGATGAAATTTGAGTCCGGGCATATTTCCTATGTAAAGAGGACCGAGTCTCTAAAACTCTGAATTCGGGGTCAGACATTGATAATTTGATATTTAATCTGCTGCTCCTCCCGAAACGCTTTAATAATTGATGATCATCTCAAAATCTCTCAACGATCTTCTTCACCATATACTTATGGATGCATGCGTGTTGTTTCAATATCCAATTATCAAAGTCTGACCCCAAGAAAAGCTCATCCGAAGACCGCCTTGATGGAGAGCTCGTACATGGGCTGGAAGAAGAGGCCCAGATAAATGACCGGAAGGACCAGGATCACAAGAAGCACAGCGTACAAAGGAGAGATCCGAATCCTGCCCGGGACCGAATCCGGGTCATGCTCCAGATACATGGCCTTGACCACCTTGAAGTAATAGACCAGCGACACCACGGAGTTGAGCACTCCGATCAGGGCGAAGATATAGAGCTTCTGTTCTATGACCGCCTTGAACAGAAAGAACTTCCCGACAAACCCGGCCGTAGGCGGGAGCCCAGCGAGGGAAACAAGAAAGATCACCAGGGCCGCTGCAGCGAGGGGCGCTTTGAGACCGATTCCACGGTAGTCTTTGAGCTCGGCGCTTTGGATGGTATTCTCCAGCGCCAGAACCACGAGAAAGGCCCCCATGTTCATGATCATGTAGACTGCAAGATAGAAAAGCATGGCGACCCGCCCGCCCTCGTGGAGCACGGCAAGCCCCATGAGGAGGTAGCCGGCCTGAGCGATGCTGGAGTAGGCGAGCATCCGTTTGACGTTCTCCTGCCGGAGCGCCGTATAGTTCCCGATGGTCATGGTCACGATGGAAAGGATCTCAATGATCCGATGCCAGTCCACGTCGGATCCGGACCCGAAGGCCGTGATCAGAAACCGGAGGAACACGGCGAACCCGGCCGCCTTGGGGCCGACCGAGAAAAAGGCCGTGGCCACGGTGGGCGCGCCTTGGTACACGTCGGGAGACCACATGTGGAAAGGGGCCGCTGCGATCTTGTAGAGCATACCCGATGAGATCATGATGAGGACCACGGTGACCGGGACGATCCCTCCCCTCGCCCCCTGCAGGGCGTCATGGATCTCGTGAAACTCCAGGGAACCGGTGAGGCCGTAGAGCATGGACATGCCGTAGATCATGATCCCGCTGGTGAAGGCCCCATAGATCATGTACTTGATCCCGGACTCGCTGGAACGGGGATCGCCCCTGAGATATCCAGCCAGCACATACGAGATGATGCTGATCATTTCGAAGGAGAGGAAGATCATGAGGAGGTGGGTGCTGGAACAGAGAAAGGACATGCCGAGACAGACGAACACGGTCAGGGTATAGAACTCCCCCTCGTTTTGTTTCTCGATCTCCTTGGACCGCATGGCGAAGAACAGGGTCAGCATGGTGGTCAGGGCGAAGATCCACTTGAAATAAATCGAGAAGGGATCCACCACCATCATGCGGGAAAAGATATAGACCGGCCCGGTTTCTGCAAGCCCGGCGCTCTGCATCCAGAGGCTCACGAGTAAAAGCCCCATCCCGGCGATCCCCATGACCGCAATCGGCTTCTTTCTCCCTCTTTTCAGAAACTGGTCTGCTGTAAGCATGGCTCCGAAGGTGAATAAAAGGATGAGTTCCGGAATCAGATAAGCGATATCAGTGATGTTCTGTTGCATGATGCATACGCTCCGGCAAAGAGATGGTCTTGCATGTTTATCGCCCTGGTTTGCCAATGGGTAAGAAGGGTTCGAGGGTCGAAAAGCCATAGGGTTCTAGGATTCAAGGGGTCAAGGATTCAAGTGAAATACTAAAATGCAAGCAAAATCTCCAGAGAAAAACACTGGAACCCTTGAACCCTAGGACCCTCGGTCCCTTATGTTTTGAGCACTTCACTTGACCCCTGGAATCCTTGACCCCTTGAACCCTTATGTTTTCACCCACTCTTTCGGAGATGATCCCAATTTTAAGACCCTTAATAACTTCCCAGAACGAACCCCACTAGGTTGGAAAGGGATGTCCCCATGAGTCTGATGAGCGGCATGGGATAAACTCCGAAGACCAGAACCGCCATTCCCAGCGGAACCAGGGTAAAGATCTCCCGTGCATTGAGATCGGGAAGCGCCTGGTACTTTGGGTTAAGCGGTCCGAGAAAGACCTTCTGAATCATCCGGAGCAGATAGGCCGCAGTGATCACCACCCCGAAGGCCGCAATGATCGTGATCTTCTGGAAGGAGATAACGTGCCATACCGATCCGGTGTTCGAGGCGATCTCTGAACGGAATGAGCCGAGGAAAACAAAGATCTCGGAGATGAACCCGGCAAGCCCCGGCAGCCCCATGGAGGCAAACGTGGCCAGGATCATGACCCCCATATATCTCGGCACGACCGCGCCGATGCCGCCGAACCCGTTGATCTCCCGGTGATGCGCCCGGTCATGGATCACCCCCACCAGTAGAAACATCATGGCCGTCGCGGTCCCGTGGTTGAACATCTGCATGACGGCTCCGACCATGCTCGCCTCTTTGAGCGAGGCGATACCGAGCATGACATACCCCATGTGGGAGACCGATGAATAGGCCACGAGCTTCTTGAGGTCGGTCTGAGCCATGGCGCAGAAGGCCCCGTATAAGATGCTCACCATGCCCAGCAGCCCGATGGGGACCGCAAAGTAAACGGCCGCCTGCGGAAAGATCGCATACCCGATCCGGAGCAGCCCGTACCCTCCCATTTTGAGAAGAACGCCGGCCAGGATCACGCTCACGGCCGTGGGCGCCTCCACATGGGCGTCGGGGAGCCAGGTATGAAACGGCCAGATCGGAATCTTGATCGCAAATCCTATGAACAGGGCGGCAAAAACGATCAGGGAAAAACGAAACCCAAGGATTGGAGCGGCCTCTTCGAACTGCCGGTAATGAGCGGACAGAGCCATCAAGTCAAAGGAGTGGTGACCGTCGACATTGGAGTAAAAATACATGGCCAGCATCGCGAGGAGCATGAGGACCGACCCGGCCAGGGTATAAAGAAAGAACTTGATGGCCGCATATTCACGCCGGGGCCCGCCCCATATCCCGATGAGAAAGTACATGGGGAGAAGCATGAGTTCCCAGAAGATGTAGAAGAGAAAGAAGTCCAGGGCGCAGAAGACACCGATCATGCTGGTCAGGAGGAGCATCATCAGGGCAAAGTACCCCCTGATCTGTTTGTCAATCCCAAAAGAGGCCGCCACAGCGATGAATGAGATCAGGGCCGTGAGGATCAGCATGGATGCGGAGAGGCCGTCGATCCCCATGTAGTATTCGATGTGGAACATCTGAATCCAGGGATAGCGCTCCACATAGGCCAGGGCGCCGTTGTCGCGATATGCAAAAAAAATATACCCTGCAAGCGCTAAAGGGACCAATGAACCCACGACCGCGGCCCCACGGATCAGGGCCGGCCGCCTGTCCGGAAGGCATAGGATCACCACACCCATGAGCAGGGGGAAAAAGGTCATCCAGGTCAGCAGATGATATGGATTGACTGCTTGATACTCCATGTTATTCCTTTCGATACGGATTCGTTCTCAGCCGTCTGTCTTTCTACATCACTCCGATCAGGATATACAGACAGAGTGACAGGATCCCGAGAAAAACATACCCCTGGATCTTCCCGTTCTGGAGGCGGCTGAATTCCCTGCCCACCGACTGGGAGACCGTGGCCGTGAGGTTGACGGCCCCGTCGATCACCACCCGGTCGAAACATCCAATGCCCCGGCTCAACCACTCCCCGCTGCATCCCATGGCATTGACCAGACCGTCTATGATCACTTGATCGAATTGGAAGACCAGGGCGTTCCACCGGTGAAGCCCCCTGACGATCACGATCTCATACAGCCGGTCAACATACCAGAGGTTTTCAAGAAAAAGAACCGTCAACCGGAAGCGACGCCGGATGGCCTGCGCTGAGACCGCTTTCCTGATATAGATCAGCCATGCAAGCAGGATCCCGAACGAGGCCGAAAGAATCGAAAGCCCTTCCACGAGGTGTTCGGCCTTCTTATGCGCCGGCTCATCCTCCATCAGGGACGGATTCTCGTAATGGCCTGCCGCAATCGCCGGCTCGACGATCATCTCCTGGACCCATCCCTGCTTCACGATTCCCACAGGAATTTTGACCTCTCCCGAAGGGACCGGAATATCCACGGTCCCGGTCCAGAAGAAGCCGAGCGTGAACACGGCGAGGATGCAGAGCGGCGCCGTCGCGAGCAGAGGCGATTCATGGGCATGCGCATAGATCTTTTTATCCCTGGGCTTGCCGAAGAAGGTGAGAAAGATCAGGCGGAACATATAAAACGCCGTAAGCGCCGCCGACCCCATCCCGAAGACAAATGGGAGCAGGCGCAAAAGATGCGGCTCCGTGAAATACCGGTAGAGCGCCTGGACCAGGATCGCGTCCTTGCTGAAAAAACCGGAGAAAAGCGGGACCCCGGAGATGGCCAGCGTTCCCATGAGCATGGCCGCGAAGGTCACGGGCATCTTCTTTCTTAATCCTCCCATCCTGAACATATCCTGGGTATGCAGGGCATGGATCACGCTCCCGGCACAGAGAAAAAGGAGGCACTTGAAAAAGGCGTGAGTGAAGAGATGGGCCAGGCCTGCGGTATAACCTCCGGAGCCGAGGCCGAGCATCATATATCCAAGCTGGCTGATGGTGGAATAGGCCAGAACGCGCTTGATATCGCTCTGCACCAGGGCAATGGTTGCGGCCATAAAGGCGGTGAACGTCCCGACATAGGTGATGAAGATCAGCGCTTCGGGGGTCAGGATCGGATAAATCCGGGCCGTAAGGAAAACGCCGGCTGCGACCATGGTCGCAGCATGGATCAGGGAACTCGCCGTGGTCGGCCCCTCCATGGCATCGGGGAGCCAGACATGGAATGGGAACTGGGCGGATTTTCCCATAGCCCCGAGGAAGATCCCGACTCCGGCCAGGGTGACGAGGGGGAGGCCGAAGATCGGAATGCTTCGATCGAAGGTCCCGTTGGCCGCGGCCTCAAAGATCCGGCCGAAGCGGAAATCGCCAACCACATAAAAGATGATCATCAACCCGATCAGAAACCCGACATCCCCGACCCGATTGACGACAAATGCCTTTTTCTGCGCCTCGGCTGCAGCCTCTCTTTCGAACCAAAATCCGATCAGCGCATAGGAGGAATACCCCACCAGTTCCCAGAACATGAAGGTCATCAGAAGATTATCCGAGATCACAATCCCGATCATGGAAAAACAGAAAAAGGAGAGGTACGAGAAATAGAGCGGGTACCTCCGATCCCCGTGCATATAGAACATGGAAAAAACGTGCACGCACGAAGAGATCCCCGTGACCAGGACCAGCATCACGGCCGTGAGGTTGTCCACCAGGATCCCCATGGTCACGTTGACGCTCCCGAAGGAGATCCAGTTGAAGGCCCTCTCATACCGGAAGCCGGGATCTCCCCTGAGCACAACGTCGGCGAAGGTGATCAGCGAAAGGACAAACCCGGCGAGGATCATCAGGGTGGAAACCCAGTCCCCGCCCCTGGGGAGCCGCCTCCCTGCAAAGAGCTGGACCACGGAGGCCAGCAGCGGAAGCGCCAGGATTAAAACCGGGAACCATGGATGCATCAGTTGATTCGTCTCCATAACCTCATCCTTTCAGAGAATCGATTTCATCAATCTGGACCGTGTCCATCTTCTGATAGACCGAAATAATCAGGGCCAGGATCACCGCGGACTCGGCCGCAGCGAGGGCGATGATAAAGATCGTGAAGACCTGCCCGTGGATAACCGAGTCGGAAAAATGCGAGAAGGCCGCGAAGTTGAGACCCGCGGCATTCATAATCAGCTCGAACCCGAGAAGCACGCTGATCGCGTTTTTCCTGGTGATGATCGCGAACAGTCCGAACGAAAAAAGAAGAGCGCTGATGATCAGATAACTTTGCAGCGAGATGATGTTCATGCGGCCTTTCCCCTCCTCTTCCCCACCTCCTTGCGAATGAGGACCACCGACCCGACCAGAGCTGAAAGAAGCAGCACTGAAATCACCTCGAACGGGAGGAGGTATTCGCCGAGCAGAAGTCCTCCGATGGTTTGGGTTGTGTTCCCCCCCATGACCTCCTCTCCTCCTGCCCCAGACCGGACATGCCAGGATGCCTCCATGATCACCCTGAACAGGATATAGGGGAGCGCCCCCAGGACCAGAAGCGCGGGGAGGACCCGAGCCCGGTGGAAGAGGCTGATATTATAGACCCCCTCCGACAGCATGATGGCAAAGAGGACCAGGATCATCACCCCTCCGATATAGATCAGGATTTGGGTTGCAGCCAGAAAATCCGCGCCCACATAGACAAAAAGGCCGCCCACACCGAAGAAAGTCACGAGGAGGGCGAAGGCCGAATGGATGATGTTCTTCAAAGAGACCACGAGCCACCCCGAAACCACGGTGGTGAGCGCGATCATGATAAAAATGACTTCCTTGAGTTCCATGATGTTCCTTCTGATCCAGGAGATCAGTGGGTTGATTCCAATCACCAACCCTGTCATTCCCCGATCCCCCGATCGGGCCTGTCCTCCGATCCCCCGATCGGGCCTGTCCTCCGACTTGATCGGGGGATCGGAGGGCATGCTTGATCGGGGAATCCGGATGAAAAAACTGGATTGTCCGGTCAAGCCGTACAATGACGAAAAATGCTATGCAGCATGAAGCACCATTCTTTGCCTACTCACTTCCACGATGAGCCTCCTGACAGCCCGTTGCTGATAGCTGAACGCCTTCAGATCTTTTCTTCTCCTCATTGGTGTAGAACCCGAGCCCGAAATCCACGATCAGTTCCTCCCGGACATAGGAAGAGAAGTCGCACTTTCCCGTGTGGCGGATGGCGCTGAAGGAGCAGGCCTCCACGCAGAGGCCGCAGAACATGCAGCGTGAAAAATCTATGACAAAACGCGCCGCGCGTTTTCCTTTGCCTTGGATTTTCCGCTCGGTCACGATGTCAATGCATTGGATCGGGCACGCCTTGGCACAGAGCGTGCAGGCGGTGCACCGGTCCATGTCCACGTTCAGCCGTCCCCGGGTCCGCTCAAAGGCCACAGCCGGCGTTTCGGGATAGAGATGCGTGACCTCGGTCCCCGGCCGCAGGTATCTGCCCGTGATCCTCATCCCGGCTAAGCTGGTCAATAGCGTATCCTTCAGTTGTTTCAACATCTGCAGCATCCGTTTACCCCAATAAGGCCATCCAGCAGGCTGCGCCCATAAAATTCACAAAGGCAATCGGGATCAGGGCCTTCCAGCAGAGATCCATCAACTGGTCGATCCGGTACCGTGGGAGTGTCCATCGGATCCAGATCATCAAATACATCAAAGCCCAGACCTTGCCTAAGAAAACGGCAAAATGGATCAGCGTAAGCCTCCCGCCGGAGAGATCCATGATCCAGGGCATGATCCCCTCGAACGGGAGATAAAAACCGCCGAAATAGAGGACCACGGCCATGGCTGAGACCACAAACATCTCGGCATATTCCGCCATGGCAAAGAAGGAGAACCTAAGCCCGCTGTACTCGGTGAAATACCCGGCCACGAGTTCGGACTCGGCCTCCGGAATATCGAAGGGAGTCCGGTTGCACTCGGCCAGGGCTGCGATCCAGTAAACCGGGAATGAAAGGGTGACAAAGATATTGCTGTTCCAGAATCCGATGTTCCATCCGAGCCGCTGGGCCGCCGTGAGCCCGCTCATATTCAGGGTGCCGGCAACCATGGCCACGGTCACCACGGAAAGGGCGATGGGGATCTCGTAGCTGATCATCTGGCCGGCGGAGCGGATCCCGCCGAGCAGGGTCCACTTGCTGTTGGAGGCCCAGCCCGCGAGCACGATCCCCACGGCCATCAGGGAAGAAATGGAGAGGATATAATAGACGCCGAGGTTCAGGGCGGACAGCGGGCCTGCTCCGGAAAACGGAATCACGGCAAAACAGGAGAAGACCCCGATGACACAAATATACGGAGCAGACTTGAAGAGAAACCGATCCGCGTGCTCCGGGATCAGGTCTTCCTTCTGGATGGTCTTGATGCCGTCCGCGACCGCCTGCATGATTCCGAACGGGAGAAAACCCGCGCGGTTCGGCCCGATCCTCTGCTGCAGGTCCGCGCAGACCTTCCGCTCTAAATAGCTTCCGAAACCCGGAATGATCGGAATCAGGGCCATACAGATTCCTACGCCGAGAATCACGGAAAGAACGGCGGCAAGGGTCGGATTCATGAACCATACGCGCTCAAAATAATCTGCGAGCCATGAGGAACTGGATTGCATCGTCTTCAAGTCTTCCTAATTTTTACAACGTCATTGTCCGGCCTGAGCCTTTCGAAACCGCTTTCTTATTCACCTGTCCACTTCGGGCATCACGATGTCGAAGCTCCCGATGACGGCCGCGAGGTCCGAGACCATGTGGCCCCGGCAAATCTTGTTGAAGACCGCAAGGGCATTAAAAGAAGGGGCCTTGAACTTGATCCGGTACGGTTTGTCCGATCCGTCGCTCTCGATAAATACCGCCATCTCCCCCCTGGGGTTTTCGGCCCGCATGAAGACCTCGCCTGCAGGAGGCTTGAAAAGCTTCGATACCTTGGCCATGACATCGCCGACCGGGATCCGGTTCAGCGCCTGATGCACGATCTTGATGCTCTCATAGACCTCCCGGACCCTGATCATATAACGGTTATAGCAGTCCCCCACGGCCCCCCGCTCGCCCCTTCCCACGGGGACCTGGAAATCAAACCGGTCATAAACGGAATAGGGTTCATCCCGCCGCAGGTCCCAGTCCACGCCGCACGCCCGGAGGTTGGGCCCGGTGATGTTGTAGCTGAATGCATCCTCGACCGAAAGGACCGCCACGTTGGCCAGCCTCTGGATAAAAATCTCGTTTGCGGAGATCAGCTTGTTGATCTCGTCCCACCGGTCTTTGATCTCATTGAGAAATTTTTCGGTCTTCTCTTCAAACCCCTGCGGAAGGTCCTGGGAGACCCCGCCGATCCGCAGGTAGTTGTAGGTCAGCCGCTGGCCGCAGGTCATCTCCATGAGGTCATTGCACTTCTCCCGCTCCACCACCCCGTACAAGAACGGGGTGAAGGCGCCCAGATCCATGGCGAGCGCGCCGCATCCGATGATATGGCTGATGATCCGGTTGAGTTCGGCCATGATCACCCGGATATATTCCGCCCGTTCCGGGACCTCGATCCCGGCAAGTTTCTCCACGGCCATACAGTAGAGATGGTTCATGTTCATGGAGGCCAGGTACTCGATCCGGTCGGTATACGGGATGAACTGCCTGTAGGTCAGCCCTTCCCCGATCTTTTCGATGCCGCGGTGCAGATACCCCACATCCGGGATCACTCCCTCCACCACTTCACCGTCGAGCCTGAGGATCAGGCGGAGCACACCATGCGTGCTCGGATGGTGGGGCCCCATATTCAGAATCATCTCCTGCGTATGCAAAGTCGAACGCGTCGTCACCATTCTATTTTCATCCCGTGATATTCCGGCGCAGGCACATAGTCCTTGCGGAGCGGGTGCCCTATCCAGTCCGGCGGGAGCATGATCCGGACCAGATCGCTGTGCCCAACGAACTCCACGCCGAAGAGATCGAAGATCTCACGCTCATACCAGTTTGCGGCCCGCCAGACCTCCTCAGCCGTCTCCACCCTGAGATCATCCCCGGGAAGTTCGGTCTTCACCGCAAGTTTCCGGCGGCGCTTGGTGGAAAAAAGATGATAGATCAAGACGATCCGGTCCCTTTTGTCCGATGCGGTCTCGCACATCAGGGACTCAAAATCGAACTCATCCCGAAGGACAAAGAGGACCCGGACCACCCATTTCCGGTTCAGAAGAAGTGTGGGCATCTGCCCTCCCTGAACCAGGGAGAGCAGGGTGCCCGGATATCTGTGTTCAATGGCCTGTTCGATGTCTGCAATGAAGTCCATATATCTTCCGTTAAATGCTATCAGCTTTCAGCCATCAGCTGTCAGCTTTCAGCAAGGATCCTTTTAATCGCTGACTGCTGATCGCTGACCGCTTCTTTCTCACCAGCCTCGGCTCGCTATTGATCTTGTCCATGAGTTTCATGCACCCTTCAATCAGGGCCTCAGGCCGAGGAGGACAGCCCGGCACATAAACGTCCACGGGAATGATCTTGTCCACGCCGTTCAGAACAGAATAGCTGTGCACGAATGCCCCGCCGCAGTTCGCACAGCTCCCCATCGAGATCACGTACTTGGGCTCCGGCATCTGCTCATAGAGCCGCCTGATCCTCAGGGCCATCTTGTAGGTCACGGTTCCGGCCACGATCATGAGATCCGACTGCCTGGGCGTGGCCCTCGGTATCATGCCGAACCGGTCCAGATCGTACCGAGACATCCCGGTCTGCATAAGCTCGATGGCGCAGCAGGCTGTCCCAAAGAGCAAGTACCAAAGCGAGTTCCTGAGCCCCCAACGCATGGTGAGCCGGTCCAGCTTGGTGAAAAAAACATTCTCCGGCAGTCTGTGTTCCAGCAGTCCCATAGCACTCCCCTACTCTTCCCGGATGGTTTTGATCCAGCGCAAGTCATCCTTCTTCCAGACGTAAGCCAGCCCGCCCAAAAGAATCAGCACGAAGATCAGCAGCTCCGATAGCACATAGAGTCCCATGCCTTGGCCGATCATCTTTTTAAAGACCACGGCCACCGGATAGATGAATATCACCTCAACATCAAAGATAATAAAGATCACAGCGATGACGTAGAAACGGATATTGCACTGCACCCATCCCCCGCCCACCGGATCCTCTCCGCATTCGTAGATCATCGCCTTCTCCCGGGTGGGCTTTTGGGGACGGAGGAGCCAGGAGATAAACATGGCCGCCCAGACAAAGAGGATCGAAAAGAGAATGAAAACCAGGACCACGGAAAAGTCGTAGAGCATAAAAACCTCAAACACTGTTTTATTCCTGCCTTGATAAAACCATAATCCGGGAACCAATGGAAATTCATAATACTGATCCATTTCATGCAAAATTATCATGATGCAAAAAAGTCATATCCCCTATACATAAAAGTAAAAAATATCCTGGATGACCGATCTTCTGAGTTTGCTGATTATTTCAGCTTATTGATCTGATTAAATGCTATTTTTGACGATTATTATGACTTTTATGCAAAATAAAGCTTGATTTTATGATTTATAGTACTAAAATATCGGATATACCTTGAGGACAATCTTATGCGGCCGTTCAAGTACATACTTGTTTTTGCAGCCATCGCGCTGCTGATCAACTATATATCAGCGCAGAACCAGGCGCCCGAAGAGGCCCTGTTGACGGCTGAAAAAGGCTTGGCGCAATTTAAAAATCTGGTCACTGAGACGAATTATAAGGACTTCGGTTTTGAGACAGCGGAAGAAATACATAATGCTACATTGGGAGAGCCGATCCGTGAGTTCATGGTCGGACTGGATGAACTCAAGGGATATCGGTCTGAAGACGATCCCAAGATACTTTTGAAAGGCGGTGACGAATATACTTACCCTGTAACCGCTGCGAACCATGTCAGGGCATCCCTTACCGTGGGAAAGAAGGGAGACAGATGGAAGCTCGTGTCGTTCGGCAGTCCTCACACAAGCAAACTGATTGCAAAAACCCTGGAAAGAAGATGCACGGAAAGGCTTCCCCGGTCTTCCTATTTTATCGTCAAGGTTCCGGCACTTTACTATTTTTTCCTGGGATACCGCCAGGGAGACAGGCTGTTGATCATTCCACTCTCTGATGACAGGAAACTTGATTTCAAGACAGGAAGGACCATTCCGTCAGAAAGGGCCTTTGCACTCCTTTCCAAGTCCGTTTCAAGCAAAATAGGGAAACCGCCCATCTTACTTGACTGAACACGCAACACGAGGGACCTGAACCGGCAGAGAAGCCCGGGATCGCCTCATCCTTCCTCGACTACCGAAAACTTCCCCTCTTCATAGGTGATTCCCCTGCGATCCGCCCGCCACAATTCCCTTTACAAATCCCATAGAACTTGATAAATAAGGTTCATCTCCCATTTAGTGGGTCAAAATGTGCGTGAATAAGGGATCGAGGATTCCAGGACCCAAGCAAAATGCACGGAACAGAGAAGCTTCCATTGGCGCCGTAACACCGTATTTCGTCATTGTCCGGCTTGACCGGACAATCCAGATTCTTTACCTGGATTCCCCGATCAAGCCTGCCCTCGACTGCGATCGGGGGGCGGGGAATGACATACCCTGTTCTTTCTGGCCGTTTCAGAGAAAGTGCCCGGGGAAGAAGCGGTTTCCCTGGAATCATAAAACCCTTCCAACCCACTAAATGGGAGATGAACCACATTTAATAATTACAGCCTATAATCCTCATGCTTTTGAATCTCGTATTCTTTAAGTAGATACCTTCCAAGAAGTTTTCTCAATTCTTTGCGGGCAAGAAGTCTTACGTTGTTCTGCTAAAAAAAGTATATTTAAGCTTTCCCTTTTGTATTGACACGCTTTATCTAAATATAATAATCTAATTTTCAGGAACGATGAGACCTCGCTAACCTCGTACGAGTTCGAGTCTCGTCTTCGGCACCATCAGCCTTTCCCGTTTACTGAAGATTTTAATACCGCCGCCTCAGCGGATCGGTTGACGGCTGCGCAGAGGAAAGTTTCTGCGCTTTTTTTATAAATGGGAGATGTTAAGATGAAGCAAAAGGGTGTCATCGCCCTTGTTGCAGCGGCCCTCCTGGTCTATTTCCTTTACGATCCTGTGAAAGACCGGTTCTTCAAGGATACCACGCTTTATGTATCCGAGGCAGCGGGCAGCAGGCCGGAGCCGGAAGAACTCATCCATCTCGGCGCCGGCCTCATGGACCTCACCTTTTCCCCCTATGGCGGCAGGATCGTTTCGGTCCGACTCAAGAACTTCAGAACCGAAGACCATCAACCTGTAGAACTGATTTCAGGACTTCTGAAAACACGCGCAGGAATAAGGATTGAGATCCCTACCCTCCCGGCCGGCCTGGACGATGGATTATACCGCTATCACATGGAAGGGAACGGGATCGTCTTCACTCAGGAGACCCCTGATGGATTGGAGATCCGGAAGACCTACCATCCGGCATCCCACTACGGCCTGGACTTCAGGGTCAGGATAAAAAACACCGGCAGCCGGACCATGAATTTTCCCCAAGGATGCCGGATCATCCCCTTTTACGGGATCAGGGCCGAAGATCCGGATGAGTCCGGACACCTCCGGACGGCGTGGATGAAAAACCCGGATGACAGGCTGATCAGCAAAAAAACAAAAAACATAAAGTCCCCTCTGAACTCCGAAGGACCGGTTGCCTGGGCGGGAATAAAAAACCGTTATTTCACCCAGATCCTCGCCCCGACGGATCATAAGTATTCTGTGATATTCTCTCCCCTCGGAGAGAACCAGGTCTATGCGTCCCTGACCACGCCTCCTTTTACCCTCGAACCGGGCCGGATGACTGAGGAGGCATACAGGCTCTTTATGGGCCCGATCATCGAAGATGAATTGTCTTTTCATCAGGCCGGTCTGGAAAAGATTGTGGATTACGGGACTTTTAACTTTCTCGGCAAGGGGCTCCTCGCCCTCCTATCAGGGATCCATGGATATGTCGCCAATTACGGTCTCTGTCTGATGCTGCTGGCTGTGATTGTACGCATCCTGCTCCTCCCCCTGACACATTATAACCTCAAATCCCTTCGGGAGTTGCCGAGGATCATCCAGGAGATCTATGATATTGAAGAAGAAGAAAAGGACCATCCGGAACGGACAGAGGAACGTATCCTCCCTTTGCGAAAGAAACAGGTCCGGGCGATGATCGGGAGTTTTCTCCCCCTGGCCGTCCAGATCCCCATATTTTTGCTTCTCTATCAAGTCCTCAATGCCTCCATTGAACTCCGGCATGCGAAGTTCATTCTCTGGATCATGGATCTTTCGGTTCGGGACCCCTTTTTCACTCTCCCCCTGATCATGGGTCTGGGCATGATCCTGCAGCAGCGCCTGACCTCAGCCAATCCGAGATCCGACAAGACCTGGTTCTGGATGCCGGTTGGTTTCGCCCTCTGTTTCTCCTTTTTCCCGGCAGGACTGGTCCTTTTCTGGCTCACGGACACCCTCCTGTCCGTGGTTCAGTTATCCTGGATCTCCCTCAGGTCGGATCATGTCGTGACCATTTAAAGACCTTAAATACGATGCGCTCCCCCATAAAGATCAGCACAACCTTTGTTGCAATAAGAACACGTCTCTTGTGCCCTTTACAACACAGAATACGACGGCTTCGAGCGCCGCTCAAAAGATCCGTGCGCATCCGGCAGGAGGCCTTGTTCCACAACCTCTTAATTTCAAAGACCTTTTAAGATGATCATCTCATACCATATCTTTTTTTTGAATGAAATGGAACTGGCATACTCTTTGCAGAATAAAAACTCAGGAGAATAAAGATATGGCCCGCAATAAAGTTCCTATTTTGGTGATCTTCCTGATCTTCATCTTTTGCCTCTCCGGGGTGAATCTTCCGGCGAGCAGAAAAGGGGCGCTCCCTCTTTACCAAGCGCCTGACCTTCCATTCCAGGTCGGTGAAGAACTGCATTATGACATCAGTTGGGGATTCGTCCCGGCCGGGGAGGGAACCATCCGGATTCCTGATCTGTCTCAAAAAAATGGGGCCTTCCATATCGTCACCACGGCCTGGAGCAATGCCTTCGTGGATACTTTTTATAAAGTCAGAAACAGGATCGAAACCTTTTTGGACGTGAACAACGACTGCTCCGTAGGGTACCGGAAAATTCAGCATGAAGGGACGCATAACCGGAACGTAAATCTGATCTTCGACCATGCCAACAACCGGGTCACCCTGATGAAAAACGGGGAGATCAAGAAGACGCTCCCAGTCCCGGACGGCATTCATGATCCTCTCTCCGCGATCTATTACCTGCGGACGGTAACCGACTGGGAGAACGATCCGGTATTGAACGTAACGGACGGGAACAAGACGTATCAAGTCCGCGTCCGGATCCTGGGGAAGGAAGACGTGGAGACCCCGATCGGTTTCTTCAAAACCATCAAAGTGGAACCGGTCATCGAGGATATGGAGATCATCTTCGATAAGAAGAAAAACGGGAAGCTCTATATCTGGCTGACGGACGATGAGAAAAAAGTCCCGGTGAAGATGAAGAGCGAGTTGGCCATCGGCGCCATCCAGGCCCTATTGACCGGGGTGAGCATCAACAACCCTTCAGCCGATTAGAAGCGGATGAAAAGAAACCCAGGTGCCTTATAACCGAGGCCGGATAAAAAACTATCCGGCCTTTTTCTTTTCCCAGACCCGTTCGCCGATCAAGGCACGGTCGATCAATTCCCTTTTGCCGTTATGATCCTTGGTGGAAATCAGAAGGTTCAGGAAAAGGATCTGGTCTTCGAGCGAGAGTGCTGATGAAAGGCTGTAGACTTTTTGCATTTCGGGGGAGAGCTTCTTACGATGGGGAAACATATTCATTCGGCCTTTGACAATCTCCAGGAATCGGTCTTTAAAACAATGGGAATTATTTCTATACAATTTTCTTCAGCACGTCAAGCAAAAAAACATCCTGATGAACGTATCCGCACATAAACATTTCATAATCCTTTGTACTTAAAAGTTTCAATTCATAGCGTCAATGAGCAGCGGATTTTCCGGAGGTTTTTTCTGCAGCCGGAGCGGGTACACAACAGGATGACATTCAGCAAAGATTCCTTCAAATCAGTTTGTTCAATGAATACTCGATAATCCCTTCCGCCCCCTGCCGGATCAGCCTGGGGATCAGCTCACGGACCTTCTCCTCGGAGATGACGGTCTCCACCGAAAACCAATCGCTCTGATAGAGCGTGGAGATGGTGGGCGCCGTGATGCTCGGCAGGATTTTGACCAGATCCCCGAGTTTCTGCTTGGACACGTTCATTTTAAGCCCGACCATCCTCTCCGCGCGGAGGGCGGATTGGAGCAGGATTGCAATCTGCTCTATCTTCTGCCTCTTCCAGGGATCGGCCCATGCCTTCCTCCCGGCGACCAACTGGGTATTGGTCTGCATCATCTCGTGTATGATTTTCAGGCCATGGGCCCGGATCGTGCTCTCGGTTTCGGTAATCTCCACGATGGCATCCACCAGACCCTCAACCGCCTTGGCCTCGGTCGCCCCCCAAGAGAACTCCACCTCGACATGGATCCCCCGCTCTTTAAAATAAGACTGGGTATACCGGACCAGTTCCGTGGAGATCTTCTTCCCTTCCAGATCGGAAAGCTTTTCTATTTTCGAATCACCGTTCACGGCCACCACCCAGCGGGCCGGTTTTTTGCTCGACTTGGAATAGATCAGGTCGCAGACCACTTCCACATCCGCGTTGTTTTCCAGCAGCCAGTCTTTGCCCGTCAGGCCCACATCCAAAGTCCCGTCCTGTACGTAGCGGGGCATCTCCTGAGCGCGCACCAGGGCGCATGAGATTTCAGGATCATCAATACTCGGGAAATAGTTTCTGGAATGCGTCCGTATCTGCCAGCCGGATTTCTCAAAAAGCGCAATGGTCGCCTCTTCCAGACTCCCCTTGGGGATGCCCAGTTTCAGTTTATTCACCATAAACCTCCTTAGGATCAAAGACCTTCTCTCCGAATACTCTCAACCCGTCCTCTTCTATCCTCCTGTAAAAACAGCTCCGGTAGCCGGTATGACACGTGGCGCCGCCCACCTGCTCAACCTTGAGCAGGATGGTATCCCGGTCACAATCTATGAGGATCTCCTTGACCCGCTGGACATGACCGGAAGTCTCCCCCTTCACCCAAAGCTTCTGCCGGGACCGGCTGAAAAAGCAGGCCCTCTTCGTCTCAAGCGTCTTCTTGAGGGACGCCTCATTCATATACCCCAGCATCAGAACCTCACCGGTCGCCGCATCCTGAACAATGGCCGGCGCCAGGCCGTTCCCTTTCTTAAAATCAACAAGATCCATATCCTTTGCTTCATCCCTTTCCGGTTTTTCCGACTCTGCAGAATGAATGACATTTTCCACGATTTCCTCTCTCAAGTCAAGGTAAAAACCGAACTTGACGCCGGAATGGAGGTCTGGTAGTGTTCAAACAAATATGAGGCATTGACAACGATTCATCTCTCAGAAAGGAGACAAAGATGAAAAAAACCCGAAGATCCACAAAGACCCGAACCGCTCGCCGGAGCACAATGAGGACAAATCCGACCTCCCCGGCGCCGAAGACCGGGCTCTATACATGCGCCACGTGCGGCAGAGTCACCGCGGATAAGGGGCATCTCTGTACCCCGGTCATGGCAAGTAAGAGTTATTCCTGCGACTACTGCGGCATGACTTCGACCAATGCCCGGCATCTGTGCAAACCCAAGGTGAAGCAGATAAAATTTTACTGCGATACCTGCGGAAGAGTGGCGGACGAAAACACCTTGCTCTGCCATCCCAAGGCCATCAAGTAATGGATCCTGAAAAATACAGGGTTTCTCCTGAACTGCTCAGAAACGAGGATCTCCTGTCACGGATCGACTTTAGGACCACGGACGAGGTCCCTGCTCTGGATACCACCATCGGACAGGACCGCGCCGTCAGGGCCATTGTCTTCGGCCTTCGCATGGAACAGGAAGGGTACAATATCTATGCCGCAGGCCTTCCGGGAACGGGAAAGACCACGCTGGTCCGAAACCTCATCCAGAAGATCGCCGGAGAGCAGGAGATTCCGGACGATTGGTGCTATGTACACAACTTCGAAAAACCCGAAACCCCACGAGCCGTCAGGCTCAAGGCCGGGCAGGGACATATCTTCCAGAAAGAGATGAACCAGCTTGTAGAATTTCTGCGGAAGAAAATCCCGGACGTCTTTCAAAGCAAGGATTATATCGAAGAACAAAACCAGTTAATCGAAAAGGGGAACAAAGCCAAACAGGCCCTCTTTGCAGAGATCGTCGAAAAGGGACGCGACAGGGGTTTTGAGATCAAGAGCACGCGTGCCGGTTTCACATTCACCCCTCTTAAAAAGGGGAAACCCCTCACTCGAAAAGACATTGAGAAGCTCTCTCCCGAAGAGCAGAGCAGGATCGAAGAAAGCCAGGAAGAGATTACCTCATACCTCAGGGACCTGATCAATAAGTTTCACCATCTTGATCAGGAAACCGAGTCTCATCTGGAAAAATTCAACAAGAATGCCGCCTCCTTTGCCGTTAAGGGACGATTTGACGGACTGCGGAACCGGTACAAAGACCACGAAAAAATCTCAAGCTTCCTCGATGAAGTCTTTGAAGACCTATTGGAAAACTTCAAGGCATTTCTCCCCTCCCAGCAGCCTTCAATCCCGCTCTTCCCTGATCTCGGAAACCACCTAAATCACCATGCCATCCGTTACCAGGTCAACCTTCTTGTGGACAATCGTAACACGGCGGGCGCTCCCATGATTGAAGAGACAAACCCCACTTATTCCAACCTGGTTGGACGGATTGAAAAACGGACCCGGTTCGGCGCCCTGCAGACCGACTTCACCCTGATCCGATCCGGATCTATCCTGAGGGCCAATGGGGGATATCTGATCGTCAATATGCTCGACCTCCTGACCCATCCCTTTTCATGGGAGACGCTGAAGAAGACCATTGAGAACAAAGAACTCATGATCGAAGACATCGGAGAACTCTACGGATTGATCTCCACGTCGGGGATACGGCCTGAACCCATCCCCGTGAAAATGAAGGTCGTCGTCATCGGAAATCCCTGCCTCTATTCACTGCTCCAGGAATATGATGAGGACTTCGACAAGCTCTTCAAGGTCAAGGCCGATTTCGGCATGAGTACCCGGCGCACCGATGAGGAAGTGAAGAAGTATGTCCAGTTCACCGCGAAAATCTGCAGGGAAGAAAATCTCATCCCATTCGATAGAAGCGCCATGACCGAACTCTTAAACCTGATCTCCCGCATGGTGGAACACAAAGAACGCCTCTCGCTGCACTTCAATGAAGTGGCCAACCTGATTCGGGAATCCTCTTTCTGGGCACAAGAAGCCGGCTCGGAGACGGTGACGGCCCGGCATGTGGAGAAGGCCGGGAATGAGAAAATCTACCGCAGCAACCTCATCGAAGATCGGATACAGGAGGTGATTGACGAAGGGGTCATCATGGTCGATGTGGACGGTGAGAAGGTCGGGCAGGTCAACGGTCTCGCCGTGTATGCCGTGGGTAATTATACCTTCGGAAAGCCGACTCGGATCACTTCCCAGACCTACCTCGGGAGAAAAGGGGTAATCAACATTGAAAGAGAGTCCGAGCTCTCCGGCAAAGCCCACAGCAAAGGGGTCATGATCCTGTTCAGCTATCTGGGAGGCCGTTACGCCCAGGAAAATCCTCTTTCCCTTTCGGCAAGCCTGGCCTTCGAGCAATCCTACGACGAGGTGGACGGGGACAGCGCCTCGGCCGCGGAACTCATCGCCATCCTCTCCAGGCTTTCCGGCATACCCGTCAAACAGAATCTTGCCGTCACCGGCTCCATCAACCAGCATGGTGAGATCCAGCCCATCGGAGGGGTCAATGAAAAGATTGAAGGTTTTTTCAAGACCTGCCGAAACCGGGGGTTCACCGGCACACAAGGCGTCATTATCCCGCGCCAGAATGTAAGGCATCTCTGCCTGAACAAAGAAGTCATCGAGGCTGTGGAAAAGAAACAGTTTCACATCTACCAGGTCCGACATATCGATGAAGCCATTGGGCTCATCACCGGCATGGATGCAGGAACCCGGCTGGAGGATGGAACCTACCCGGAAGACACGGTCAACGCCAGGATACAGCAGACCCTGTCTGAGATGCACAGCAAACTGGAAGAAAACAGCGACGACGAAGAGCAGGAAGAAGAGGAAGAAGACGTATAACCATGGCGGAGCGGTCATCCGGCCAGATGGTTCTTCTCCAGAGCTTTCACGACCTCTTCAAAAGTCGAAGAGAAATCTTCAGGCACCTCCGAAAACTTCAGGCCGGCCCTGAAACCGTTCGGTTCCTCGGAAACCCAGATCACCTCGGCGATCATTTCCATATAGTGGTTTCCCATTCCGGAGTCGGGATCCACCGCGGTAAGAAAAAGCTCAATCTCCTTTCCCACGTCCAGATCCTGATCCTCGACCGAGATGCAGACCCCTCCACGGCTGATGTTATGGACCACAGCCGAATGGTATTCCCTCTCCGCATCGTCCGGGGAATCCAGTTCTAAAACCGGGTCGCATACTTCGGAGATGAATGCATATTCACAGACCAGATCCATGTCGAAAAGATCGTACCGATCGTTCCCCCTATTATCTTTAAAAATCATAAGTCCCTCATCCCGTAAAGTTCAGTTTCCTTTTATATTCAGTATAACATCCCCCCTCAGAATGCTTCAATGACAATTATTTGGGGTCAGACATTGATAATTGGATATTAAGATCCAGAAAGGCGCTCCCTTAATGGGATCAGATTAAATATCAAATTATCAATGTCTGACCCCAGAGGTGGGAACCTGATTTTCAAGGATGGTCTGCCTGAGCTGTTCAGTAAAAGCGTTGCGGTTGTTTTCATGCGCTCCCTGTACCCGCATGGGCTTGCCGATGACCAGATGAATGGTCCCGGGGTTGACCCGGAAGCTTCTTTTGGGCATGATGTTAAAACTCCCCGATATGCTGATCGGAACGACCGGCTTCCCGGATGCCTCCGCCAGATAAAAACATCCCTTCTTGAAAGGAAGCAGTCTGCCGTCCAGGGAACGGGTCCCTTCCGGAAAGATGATGATCGACTGCCCTTCCCGGATCTTCCTGGCGGCAAGCTGCATGCCTTCCCTGGCGTTCTCTTTATTCGACCGGTCGATCCGGATATTTCCGAACCGCTTCATGGCATACCCGAAGATCGGAATCCGGAAGAGCTCTTTCTTGGTGATCCAGCCGAACCGGATGGGGATGCAGGCGAAAAGAGCGAAGATGTCAAAAAATCCCTGGTGGTTGGATGCAAGAATCTGCGACGAGTCCGACGTAAGATTTTCCAGACCCTGCACCTGCACTTTCACTCCGGCTGCAAGGAGGATGCCTCTCGCCCAGAGCTTGGCAAAAAAATAGATGATCCTCCGGGTCGGATCCAAAAAAGAAAAAAGGATCACGAAGGCCCCACAGACCAAAGTCAAGAATACCCCTGCCGACCAGACCCAGAATGAACGGATCATTCCTTGCCCCTCCCGAATTTCCGAATTATAAAAGAGTTTCCGGACGATTTCAAGGTTGAAAAAATGTCAGATCCCTGTCCATGTCACGGGTTCTTGACTCGCCCTCCCGATCCCGCCGGATATGCTGGGCATTGACATGGCGCCGGACATTGCGTTAAAGTCATCCATACGGGGTCATACGATGCAGGAAAACAAAAAGACAAGACCGCAAAAAGAAAAAGCCCTCGATGTCATCCGAACCACACTCGAGAAGAAGCGGAGGGAATGGAAGGGCATCGAACGGGCGGAAGGCTTCATCATCATCCAGATCGACGGTCTCCCCCACCAGATCCTCATGAAGGCCCTTTCAGAAGGATATATGCCTTTCGTAAAAAGTCTCGTTACCTCCGGCCGGTTCAAGCTCAGCAGATACCACTGCGGCATTCCGGGGAGCACCCCCTCTGCTCAAAGCGGCATCATGTATGGGAATAACGATGGGATACCCGGTTTTCGGTGGCTCAATAAAGAAGACGATACCCTGGTCAGTTTCAAAAATCCCTTGTCGGCCTCCATGGTCGAATCCAGAATCGCATCAAAAAGCAGAGGCATCCTGAAGAACGGGAGCAGTTATGTAAACCTCCTGTCCGGCGGCGCCGATCGTTCGGTCTTCACCCTGAGCACATTTCTGACCCAGGACATGCAAAAGAGGCTGTCCGGACTTGCCATCTTCAGTCTCTTTTTCCTGAACATCGTCCCGGTGCTCCGCATGATCGTCTCCACCATCGTCGAGCTTCTCCACGAATTATTAGAATATATCGAGGTCAGCCTGAAAGGGGGAATCCAGAGAAGCGAGGGCTTTTTCCCCATTGTGCGGATCTTCTCAAACGTTCTCTTTTATGAAGTCGCGACCGTAGGCGCCGTCATCGACCTCAACCAGGGCCGGCCCTCCATATACCTCACCTACAATGGTTATGACGAGGTCGCTCATCAGCGAGGCCCGGAAACTAAGTATGCCCTAAAATCCCTTAAGGTCATGGACCGTGGAATCAAGAGGATCGCCAGGCAGGCCCTCAAAAAAAAGAAGGGGATGATCTATGACATCTACATCCTGTCGGATCACGGCCAGCACCCATCCATCCCCTTCAACTATCAGTACGGGGAGAGCCTGGAGAGTTTCATCTATTCCAAGGTCCAGGAGGGCCGCATCATCAAATACGACGCGGGGGGAGGCCATGTGAAAGATTATCTCATGACGGCGTTCTCCTCCACGCTGCGGGGTTTCTCGGACCAGAACCTTTTTTTCATGCGCAGGCTCTTCAAGCAGGCGGCAAACTACATCGACAAACATATCGGGCTGGAAGAAAAGCAAAAGACTTCGGAGAACATCTCGATCGTGAATTCAAGCACCATGTCCAACATCTATTTCAATATCTCCAAGAAGAGGCTGGACATCGAAGAGATCGAACGGGTCTATCCCGGGCTGGTGGGGGCGCTGGTCCGGCATGACGGGGTCGGGCTGACGACAGGGAGATCGAACGGGGACGTGGTATTCCTCTCGCGCAAGGGGAGGGTCTTTTTCAGGAACGGCGCCAAAGTGATCGAGGGAGAAGACCCGCTCCAGGACTTTCATGATTCGGAATCCATCGAGCAGGAGATCCGCCATCAGTTCAGCATGAGCCAGGCCGGGGACCTGGTCCTCTATGGAGCCATGAAGGATGACCATGTCATCAATTTTGAGGAGCAGATGGGCGGCCACGGCGGCATCGGCGGCATGCAGAATACGCCTTTTATCCTCTACCCGGAAAAAATCCATTTTGCTTTCCGGGAGGTAAAAAACGCAAGGGAGCTCTACCCGGTCTTCTCCGGCTACCAGCGTAAAGAGACATGATGCGGCCCATATATACGCTCAACAGATCTATTGCCATTCCTTATAGGATGTGATATTTTTTAATTATGACTGCACAAGAAATCAAACTGGAGGGGAGCCTTTCAGAGGTATCAGTCCCGCAGATCTTCCACGCCCTCTCGATCTCCAAGGCCACGGGGATCTTTGTCTGGACCCACGGCCATGAGGAGAAGAAGGTCTATATTTCCCAAGGGAAGATTGTTTTTGCCGTATCCAACCATCAAGAAGAGAGGCTCGGAGAGATCCTCCTTCGTTCCGGGAAGATCCGGGTCAAGGACTTCATCGAGGCTTCCAGGCATATCAGCGGAGAAAAAAGGCTGGGACAGATCCTCATGGAGATAGGAGCTCTGAAGAAGCAGGAGATCAAAGACGGCGTCACCGATCAGGTCCGGGAGATCGTCTTCAACCTTTTCAAAGAATCCGAAGGCCGCTACACCTTCAGCGAGAAGAAGGAACTCCCCAGGGAGGTCATCACCCTCAACATCCATACCGAGGAGCTGATCCTGAGGGGCGTCCAAACCATCATGGAATGGAACCGGATTTTCCAGACCCTCTCCGGAATCGATGCCGTGTTTGAGCCAGCCTCCGGCGCCCAGAAAAAACTCCATGAGGTCTCTCTCACAGAGGTGGAGAAAAAGATATTCGAACAGGTTGACGGGAAAAATCCGGTTGAAAAGATCTGCAGCCTTGTCGGCGGGAACGACTTCGAGACCTGCCGGACCCTCATGGCCTTGCTCTGCGCCAATCTGATCCGCAGGGTCACGGATTCCGAGATCAGCATGGCCGAGGAAAAGAAGGCCGCGGACTTCTTCGAGAAGACCGTCAAGTGCTACAACCGGCTTTTTTCATATCTCTACCGTTATCTTGTAGAGAAGGTGGGACGGATGGGCGACAAGAACCTCTGCTATTATCTCGAGGAGGTCAAAGAAGATCATCCTATCATCATGAAGGGGATCTTCCTCCTCCCGGACGGAACCCTTGCGGCCGAGGTTCTCAAGGAAAACTTTGAAAGAATTTCTCCTGAGAAAAAGAAAGAGACGCTCCTGGCCGGTCTCAAGACCCTTCTTTCCTCTGAACTTGCCGCCATACAGGAATCCATGGGTGAAACCGAAAAGGCCTTCGTATCAGAACGTCTGAAAGGGATCATCGAGGCGATGAAAAAGGAACAGGCACAATAAAGCCGGCCTTGTAAAAACCCAGTCAGGCAGGCCGAAGACAAGTCAAAAGAGGGTTTTCTGATCCTCGTCTTTACCTGCCTGCCGCGCCCGCGGCGCAGGCAGATCCGATGATTGAGAATCCGAGGGAGACCCGTTCCTGCCTGTGCCGGCGCCTGCCTGTCGCGTACGCGGCGCAGACAGGCGGGAGACAGGTGAATCCGCATCATCTTCTCGTCTCCTGCGCCCGCCTTCGGACGGAAACCCCTTGAACACAAACTGCTGAAGACGATTATGATACGCACTCCACCGTTCGTCCCCCTGAGAACCCTCGATCATCCCCCGGAAGGTCTGCGACTTGGCATCCAGGTCATCCATCATATGCAGGATCAGGGCCGTAAGGGTCATGGGCTTCACCGGGGACCCGAACTCTTCTTTGCCGTGATGGGAGATTAGCAGGTGCTTGAGGAGGATCGCCTTCTCATCAGGAAATCCGGGAATGGAGCGGATGGCTTCCGAGACCTGTTCCAGTTCCAAGACGATATGACCCATCAGACGCCCCCGGTCCGTGTAGGAAAAACCCCGGGAATACTCCAGCTCATCCACCTTCCCGATATCGTGAAGAAGCGCTCCGGTAAAGAGCAGGTCCAGGTCCACCTCCGGGAAGCGGGGCGCCACACACTCACAGAGTTGGAACAAAGAGAGGGTATGCTCCAGAAGGCCGCCCAGATAGGCATGGTGCATCCCCTTGGCCGCGGGGGCCTCGGAAAACTTCTCCTTGAACACGGGGTCCTGAAAAATCATCAAAAGGAGCTTCACGAGATGGGGGTCCTTCACCTTCCTGATGCAGTCTCCGAGCTCGCTCAACATCTCATCCAAAGATCTTTTTGACGATGGGAGGAAATCCCTGATATTGATCTCGGCCCCCTCCACCCGCTTGACCGATTGGAGGGTCAGTTGAAGCTTCCCGTTGTATTCGTTCACCTGTCCCGCGGTCTTTACAAAATCCCCGTTTGAGAATTCCTTTGAGGCCTTCTCCGCTCCCTCCCAGACCTTGGCCTCCATCTCACCCGATCGGTCTTGAAGCTTTAGAGTCAGAAACGGTTTCCCGGCCCGGGTCGTCCCGATGCTCTTGCTCCGGACAAGATAGATCCCCTCCACCGCCTTCCCTTCCCGCATCTCGGAAATCAGAATTCCCATTGAAAAGTCCCTCCTCAAAATCATTCAGACCATTTCGTTTTTTCGTACTATACCTTTTTCATGCCGCAAGATCAACCCCGTTAAAAGCCCCCATATTTCCACCAGAATTCGCAACCAAAATCTGTGAACCACAGAGCACACAGATGATTTTCTCTGTGTTCTCAAAACGATTGATAAAATAAGGCAAAACTTAATCTTTCAGAAAAGAGTGCACAGAGATGAGGAACTTGTTTAATGTTTTATCTCTATTATCCATCAGTTATTCTGTGCCCTCTGTGGTTTGATGGTGAATTTGGGTTCCACTTTTCCCCTTGACACCAGTTCCTCTTTTTTATTAAATTACCTGCGCGGAGGATTTTCTCGTGACCGTAGGTCAGATCGAAAGACAATGGGAGATTATCAACACCCTCTGCCGGCGAAACAGAACCACCCTGTTAGAGTCTACCAGCCGCAAAATAGAAAAGGAGAAACCATGCCAAAACGTATTAATGAGAAACCTGTTGTATATCAGTTGAAAGTGACCTTGAAGAATTCCAAACCTCCGATATGGAGAAGGATTCAGGTCGCCGGTGATACGAGTCTGGCGAAGCTTCATTGGATACTTCAGTGCGTCATGGAATGGACGAATTCACATCTTCATCAGTTCAAGGTGGGGCGAGAGTACTATGGCGAACCTATGCCTGAGGAAGATTTCGATGTCGAGGATGAACGGAAAATAACACTTGCTGAAGCGGCGCCCGGATTAAAAAAGAAGTTTATCTATGAATACGACCTCGGCGACGGATGGGAGCACGAGGTGGTCGTGGAAAAGATTCTTGAACCCGAACCCGGCGTGCGCTATCCTTTCTGCGTCGATGGCCGACGCTCCCGTCCGCCGGAGGATTGCGGAGGAATCTGGGGCTATGAGGAATTCCTGGAAGCTATTCGTGATCCGAAGCACCCTGAGCACGATTCGATGCTGGAATGGATCGGCGGGAAATTTGATGCCGAGGAATTCCACCTGGATTTTGTTAATCAGGAATTGAAGCACTTAAAGTGAACTATCGAATCGGCCGCACAATTCGCCTCGGAATTCGGCTACGCCGGGTGGGGACGACTGGCTGGGGTGGTATAATATTGCCTGTCAACAAATAACGTCAGCAGGAGGGACGCATGAAAGGACTCATTCCACAGGACGTGATTGAGCGGAAAATCTATTTGATTCGCGGGCAGAAAATCATGTTAAGCACGGACTTGGCCGAACTTTACGGAGTAACAACAAAACGACTGAACGAACAGGTGAAGCGCAACAAGGGCCGATTCCCTGGGGATTTCATGTTTCAGCTTACGTCTGAAGAAAAAGCAGAGGTGGTCGCAAATTGCGACCACCTCTCGAAACTCAAGTTCGCTCCGGTTCTCCCCTATGCTTTTACTGAGCACGGAGCGATCATGGTCGCCAGTGTTCTTAATACCAAGCGGGCCATTGATGTAAGCATCTATGTAGTCCGGGCATTCGTAAAACTTCTCGGAATACTGTCGACGAATAAAGAGCTTGCACAGAAATTAGCCGAGTTAGAGACAAAACTCGAATCCCATGACGGAGCAATTCGTACCCTGGTCAGAGCCATCCGCCAACTCATGGCGGAGCCGGAGCCGCAAAAGAAGAGAATCGGATTCCAGGCCAAAGAAGGCAGCGTCAGATACAGAAGGTCTGCTCCCACTGTTTCCTCTCCCCAGCGCGGGAGAAGTCACCATCTGTCCCCTCCCCCCGCCGCGGGAGAGGCACCCAACCAATTCCCTCTCCCCAAGGCGGGAGAGGGTGAGGGAGAGGGGGAAACAAGATTGAATTCTAACAATCAAAAAGGAAACTGAGCAGAGATCATGACGACCAAACCAGACCCCATCGCCCACGTATCAGAAGACGGACGCGTGCATCCGCTCCGGGATCACCTGAACGGAACATCTGAGCTGGCTGCGAAATTCGCTTTTGATTTTGGCTGTGCCGAGTGGGGGCGGGTTGCGTGGTTATGGAGTTGGAATTGATGTGAACAAACGGGGCAGGAAGGAGCGTATATGAAAACTTACTCAATTCAAATGGAGGTGTCCGGCCCAACGGCTATGTGGACACGCCCAGATACAGGTGACTCACCGGTGAGCTATCCTGTGCCGACGTATTCAGCTGCAAAAGGGCTATTTGAGGCAATCGTCAGGATCGAGACAGTAGAGATCGTACCGGTGAAGGTGGAGATTTGTAAGCCGATCGTTTTCCACAACTACGCGACCAATTACGGAGGGCCATTACGGAAAACAGCAATTATGCCACACAGTAGTTATCAGTTGCTGGCAACAACTCTGATCAACGTGTGCTACCGGATTTATGCGGAGATAAAACCGGCGCGATTTTCAGGGACGTTATCCGAAAAGGCACGTTCGCAGGCAAGTAAAGGACTTAATGCGCTGCACGCCTGCCAGGATATGTTCAACCGTCGCTTGGAGAAAGGGCAGTGGCACGATACGCCGTTCCTTGGCTGGCGTGAATTTGTACCGGACTATATCGGGCCATTTCGGGAGGGCACTCGGGTGCAAGAAGATATTTCACTCGACTTGCCAAGCTTTCTTTTTTCTGTGTTTGAACCATCAGGGAACAAACAACCAGTTTACAAGCCAGATGCTAAAGTGAGAAACGGAGGGCTTGTCTATGCTGAATGAGCTTCGTGAACTATCGATTTGCCTGGAAAAAGCAGGAATAAACCCTCCAGATTATCACCCCAAGTTTACTTTATGTCCAAGGAGAACAGCTTGTTCCGTATACTTGGATAAAGATGGAAATATCTCAGGCATTAGCTCGATGGCCATTGATCAGGTACAGACAGTTCGAAAATGGGATGGTATCGGATCATATGGGGTTTCCTTTCCGTCGGTTAATTTGCCACCATTATTGAAAGTGACTGATGATGAATGCAAAAAGAGATTAATCACCATGAAAAAAAGCAGCAACATGCCGCGAAATGAAATTCAAAAAATTGTCACCTGTTCCACAAATCTGTGGCTGGACAACTTGGGTAAGAAGACAAATGCATTCGATAAGATCAACGAATGTCTTGATAAGCCGGTAAACGACCTATTTGCAAAACTTACTGATGTCCCTGATGAATTTTCGTCAATTACAGAACTTCTTGCGAGAGCAAAAAAAATTGACTCAAAGAGATTCCATGGTCAATTGTATGGCGAGCTGCTTAAAAATATTGAAGAAGGCAAGTCATGGCCAATAGATGTGTTGTTTTACTATAGCGGCGCAAAACCGTTAGACTTTCAGATTATTTTCGAAATTAGTGATTGGAAGCAATTCCCTGCAAATCATTTGGAAGTTCAAAAATGGATGAACTCAAAACTGTTGTCAGCAACGATAACGAAAGTTTCTGCGGGAGTAGACGCGTTTGGCTGTAATGCTTCCGGGGATGACAATAAATTTCCAGATGTCGGGTTTAAAAACGCACTTGGTAATGTAAAGCTTAGGGCCATGACCAAAGACTCACCTTGTCAGATGCGATACGGAATGATTGAGCACGAATCTTTTTCTGTCGGGAATGATGTGCGGAAAAAAATGAAGCGTGCACTGGAATGGCTTGGAGATGACGATCGTAAAGGGAAAACATGGTGTGATCTCAGCCGTAGGATGGAACGACCGATGCTATTATTTGCCTATCCAACCCAAAATCCAGATAGTTTGCCTGACTTGGCTGGCATAATGGGAGATGCGGAAGACGACTTAGCTGAAATAGGGCAAGCTCGGTTTGCTGCGCTCGCCGAGAGAGTAACGGTTGCCTTGCGGGGTAGGACAAACGAAACGGTAGATTCCGGGGTTCGTGTATTTGTTCTTGCGAAAAGACCGGGCGACGCACGCACCAAGGTATTGGCCAGCAAACGATATTCTGCCGATCATGTTATTCACTCGGCACAACTTTGGCAGGAAGGCAGCAGGAATGGCCCAACAATCAAGCTACGGAGTTTTGGAAAAAACAAGGGCGATACTCCCGTTTGGATTGAAACGTTGATACCATTTCCGGCAGAAGTGGTTTGGTGTCTGAATACGGTTTGGTCCCGTCAGGGCACCCGTGCGGAAGGGGCACACGGCTTCTCCGTCAATGATGCTTTAAGTCTGCTGCTGGGGGAAGGTCAAGAGCTTCATCAGGTTGCCACAAGGGCACTGAGCGCAGTGCTCCGCAACAGTTTCCCGTTGTTGATGGCGCTTGGGCAGGCAAATGTGCAAGGGCTTGTGCATATGATCGATAAAAAATACACGAAGAAATATGAAAAGCAAAAATTGCTAATCCCGTCAATTATAAGTTTGATCTTACATAAACTCGGTCACACGAAAGGAGAAATTATGACATCCTCTGCTTTTCTGGTCGGCAGGTTACTAAACCTCGCCGACAGTCTGCACCTCGAATACTGCAAAGGACCGCGTAAAGGGTCCGTTCCGCCGCAGTTAGTTGGCAATGCGCTTATGGCAACTGCTCTTGAAACTCCTGAAAAAGCACTTTCAATGCTGTCTCAGAGGGTTTTGCCCTATCAGGCATGGGCGAGAACAGTGAAGGAGGGCGATAGAGTGGGCCTGGTAAAAACCTTTCTTAAGCAGCTTGGCGAGGTATCCGAGCAGTTAAAGGAAGCCCCATTGCCGCAGCGATCCAGTGATACAGATAAAGCACAGATGCTGCTCGGGTATCTTGCCCGCGTAGAATCGGAAAAGAATTAAACCAACACATTTAAGGAAAAGGAGACATACCATGTCAAACGAAGCTAAAAAAATCATGCGCGCAACTGGCCTTCTCGTCATAGAGGCCATCAACTCCAACCCCAACGGCGACCCAGATCGCGAGAGCGATCCCCGCCAGCGTCCCGACGGACTGGGGGAAATTTCACCGGTGTCATTCAAACGAAAACTGAGAGACCTTGTAGAGGATAAAGAAGGGCCGGTCTGGATGGAACTGAAGGCCAAACTAGATCTCAAGGATAAAGAATTTGATATTCTTGAGTCACGAGGACGAAACCGTGACGAAATTACTGATCTGCTTAACAACAAACAAGAGGAATTCAAAAGGAGATATTGGGACGGTCGTATATTTGGCAATACCTTTCTGGAAAAAGGGGCTGCCACCACAATCAAAACTGGCACTGTTCAGTTCGGCATGGGGCTTTCCATTGCACCGATAATCATTGAACGACACACGAATACGAATAAGTCTGGTGTTCAGGAGGGATTGGATCGCGGTATGGCCCCAATGGCGTATCGTATTGTCCAGCACGGCATCTACTGCATGCCCTTCTTTGTGAACCCCAGCGCGGCGCACAAGTCTGGCTGTACGGCAAAAGATATCGAATTACTGTTGGCCTTGATCCCCCACGCTTATGCCCATTCACGCTCATATGTGCGGCCAAACGTAGAGATCCTGAATGCTTGGTACATGGAGCACAAATCGGCAATCGGCTCTTGCTCGGATTTCAAGCTGATTGACTCGCTCACGCCGACAAAACGGGAACACTCGGATAGTGCATCCAACAACAGGAAAGAGTATGACATCCCGTCCACTCTTCCTGCCGCGCTACAAGGGAAAGTCGCTCCATTGAAAGACCTGATGGAGTTCTAATGAGCGAATATCTCGCCCATAGCGCCAAAGACGGCATAGCGGAACAGACATACAAGCAGCATGTCTCGGAAGTCCTACGCATGGCGCGCGAGTATGCGAAGAGGGCGGCGGCGTATTCTCCGCTTGGCCCGCTTTTGCTGGCGGCAGTGGAGTGCGCAGCTGCATACCATGATTTAGGAAAGCTGGACGATGATAACCAGGCCGTGCTGCGAACTAGCAGTAAGACAAGCTTGCCGGTGAAACATTGGGATGCGGGGACGGCTTATCTTCTGACCTACTCGAAGCGGTTGGCAAATCTTATTGGAGCCTTTCTGGTAGCTTGCCATCACAAAGGCTTGCTTTCGTTGCTGGATGAACAGGTTAAAGGACCTGATATGTTCCGTGAGGCTTCGGCTAAAGGCAGCACTGCTCTCGGCCTGTCCGGTTACCTTGCTGTTCATGCAGCAGAGATTGGTGTTGGTGTTTCAGAACATGATTGGAAGGGCAAAGCCGCAACACCGCTCTTCATGCGTATGGCGTTGTCATGCCTTGTGGATGCAGATCACACCGATACGGCGCGGCACTATGGAAATATCGTACCCGAAGGAGATGTGCCGCTTGCAGCCGAACAGCGGCTTGTGGCGTTCGACCGCTATGTTGATGGCCTGACGTCTGACGATAACAGCAGGAAGGAACGAGACGAAGTTCGGCGACAGGTATATGATGCCTGCCGAACTGTTCAGCCGAACGATGGCGGCATGATTGCCTGTGACAGCCCGGTCGGAACCGGCAAGACAACCGCTGTCATGGCTCATCTTCTAAATGCCGCCAAGGAGAAAGGTCTGCGCCGCGTGTTTGTTGTATTGCCGTTCACCAACATTATTGACCAGTCGGTTGATGTATACCGTAAAGCGCTGCTGCTGGAAGGTGAAACAAAGGAAAGGGTAGTCGCTGCTCATCACCACAAGGCGGAATTTGAGGAAGAGGCGAACCGAGCATTTTCCTTTCTTTGGAATGCGCCGATAACCGTCACGACCGCGGTACAGTTCTTTGAGACCCTTGCCAGCAAACACCCTGCAACGCTTCGTAAGCTGCATCAGTTGGCTGGTTCAGCTATTTTCATCGATGAAGCCCACGCAGCATTGCCCGCCCCTCTTTGGCCACAGGCATGGAAATGGCTCCAGGAGCTGGTGAAAGATTGGGGCTGTTATATCGTCATGGCATCCGGTTCCCTTACGCGATTTTGGGAGCTTGAGGAGTTCTCAGCATCACCGGCCCCGCTTGCAGAGCTGGTTATACCCATTGTACGCACAACGGCAATACAAGCAGAAACATCCAGAATCAAGTATCAAATTAAGAAAGAGGCGCTTGCTCTGACAGATTTGTGTGAGTGGATACTCCAATTGCCGGGTCCGCGTCTTGTCATCCTCAACACAGTTCAATCGGCTGCGGCAGTGGCCAGGGAGCTTGCCGGAGCAGAGGAGAGGAACAGACAAAAGGTTGAGCACCTATCAACAGCGCTGGCTCCGATTGATCGCAAGGCAGTTCTGGAAAGGGTGAAAAAACGTCTGGCTGATATGAATGACACCGATTGGACGCTGGTTGCTACCTCATGCGTTGAAGCGGGAGTTGACTTATCATTCCGGTCCGCAGCCCGTGAGATGTGCAGTCTGGTCAGCACCATTCAGACAGCCGGTCGTGTGAACCGTTCGGGAGAGTTTGGAACCTGCGAGCTGTGGAGTTTCAGGATTAAGGCAAGTGAACTGCTCAGAGATCATCCCGCGTTCACCGTGTCTTCACGAATACTTGCGGACCTCTATGAGAAGGGGCATGTCTCTTCCTATTACTGTAAAGAGGCCATGAAGCGGGAGATAAGAGACCGCAATCAGGGGAGCTATGAGGATGACCCAATCGTAAAGGCTGAACTTGCGCGGAAATTCCCCGAGGTTGATGAGAAATTCAAGGTCATTGATTCAAACACGATTACCGTTGTTGTGGATGATGATTTGCGCCAACGCCTTGAGCGTCGTGAAAGAGTTGAACCGTTTGAATTGCAGCAAAAAAGCATCAATATCTACTCGTCAAAGGAAAGGACGTATGGCGTAGCGCCAATTCATGGGTTTGAAAAACTATACCGCTGGACCCTGAAATATGACGACTTCCTTGGCTATATGGCTGGCGTACTCCCCTTGACGAACTTTGCTGATAACTGTTGTATTTGAGAGAAGACTATGGACAAACAAGAACCGATCATGATCTCCGCCCTGAACCATTACCTCTACTGTCCACGGCGCTGTGCCCTTGTCCACATAGAGCAAGTGTGGGATGAAAATATCTATACAATGCGTGGACAAGACGCTCATGAGAATGTTCACGAAGACTCCTCGCATTCTTTGGCTGGTGTGCGATATGAACGAGCTCTTCCGATTTGGTCAAAGCGGCTGCATCTGGTCGGCAAGGCAGATTTGGTAGAGTTTCATGGAGAAATTCCATATCCTGTTGAGTATAAATCGGGAAGACATAAAACATTTCAGAATGATTACGTTCAGCTTTGTGCACAGGCCGTGTGCTTGGAAGATATGCTTGGAGTGAAGGTTGAAAAGGGCGCTCTTTACTGGCATGGATCGCGGGAGCGGAAAGAGGTAGTCTTCACCGATGAGCTGCGGCGTCGGGTAGAGGATGTGGCTGCCGAAGTCCATGCAATGATCGCGGAGAAGCGGCTTCCGCCGCCGGCCAACGACGGCAGGTGCGAAGATTGTTCTTTGAAGGATTCCTGCATGCCGGGGGCGATTGCCAATAAAGGAATGATAAAGAAGGCGGAGATGGAGTTGTTTATAATGCCTCATAGGACGGAGGAATAGGAATGGAAGAAAACATCGCGGTTTTCAAGGGAAAGGAAATCAGAAGAATATTGCATAACAATGAATGGTGGTTTTCTATCGTCGATGTATGCGGAGTCCTCGCCGAAAGCGCAGATGCGGGGGCATATTGGAGGAAGTTAAAACAAAGGCTTAAGAAAGAAGGAAGTGAAGTCGTGACATTTTGTCACGGGTTGAAGTTGCTTGCTCCAGACGGGAAACTGAGAGAAACGGATTGCGCTCATACGGAAGGTATCTTCCGCATCATCCAGTCCATCCCCTCCCCCAAGGCCGAGCCCTTCAAACGTTGGCTGGCCAAGGTGGGCTATGAACGGGTGCAGGAGATCGAAGACCCGGAACTCGGTTCGAAGAGGACGCGGGCGCTCTATAAGGCCAAGGGCTACTCCGACGACTGGATCGAGAAGCGGATGAGGGGTATCGCCATCAGGGAAGAGCTTACGGATGAATGGAAAAAGCGGGACGTGCGAGAGAAAAGGGAATATGAGATCCTCACCGCCGAGATCGCAAAGGCTGCATTCGGCATAACGCCGGGCAAGCACAAGAAGATCAAGGGGCTAAAGCGCCAGAACCTGCGGGACCACATGAACGATCTTGAATTGATCTTCTCGATGCTCGGCGAGGCGGCTACGACCGAGATTACGCGGGTTGATGATGCCAAGGGATTTCACGAAAGTAAGCACGCTGCGCGCAAGGGCGGAGAAGTCGCCGGGAAGGCACGAAAAGACCTTGAACAAAAAACCGGGAAACGGGTTGTATCACGCGAGAATTATCTGACAACCCCGCAGAAACTGAAAAAGCTGAAGGGTGATGATATATGAAGAAAAAGAATCAAGATGACCCAATGAAAAGCGATTTGATTCTGTATCATACGGAGGACGGGAAAACCAGGATTGAAGTCCATCTTCAGGATGAAACAGTTTGGCTAAGTCAGAAGCTCATGGCTGAACTGTTTCAGAAAGATGTCAGGACAATTAATGAACACATTAAAAATATCTTTGAAGAGGGGGAGCTTGCACCTGAATCAGTTATCCGGAAATTCCGGATAACTGCCGCTGACGGCAAAAACTATGATACAGCTCACTATAACCTCGATGTGATCATTTCAGTCGGTTACCGGGTGAAATCCCACCGTGGCACACAGTTCCGTATCTGGGCGACCCAGCGGTTGCGGGAATACATCGTCAAGTTGAGTACAAGTCCGGTCGGCACAGGAATGGGTAGTTACCACTCGGCAGCGACGGGATACTTGGTGATGCGTGGATCGGGCGTGAGAATGACGAGTCCTCCGGCAATCGCCTGACAGATGAGGATTCGGTCGAAGGGATCTTTGTGATAATCGGGGAGTCGGGAAAGCTGCAATACGGCCGCTTCGTCCAGCGGCAATGAATCGATATCATGGCGGGTGCGCCACTTCTTGATGAATTCGTGGGGTGGCGTCGATAGCGGCAGTTTGCCCAGCTTGTGCTTGACGATGATCTCCCATGCGGAGGCAACGCTCAGGTAGACCTCATTGGCGGGATCAGAAAAGAGCCGACGGGCAGTGTCGGACAACTCGGGACCTCCCGACACGATCCAAAGAAACGTGCAGGTGTCCAGAAGGATGTTCACGATTCGGCACCGCCAAACATCGCGAGCATGTCCTCCGGCAACTCATCGAAGAACGAGGCAGGCACTGTGAATTTGCCTTTGGACAAGCCTATGGGACGCGGCCTATGCCGATGGGGAGCAAGGGGACGTATTTCAGCGACCGGCTGGTTCCGCCTGCACACGACGACGATTTCCCCATGCTCCACTTCTTCGAGGTAGTGTGAGAGATGGGTTTTTGCTTCATGAATATTGATCTTTTTCATGGTCAAATATTAAACCAAGTAGTTGACTAAGTCAAGGGAAAATTCTCTAAATTCTCTAAAGCAGAGGGCCATAAGCATGAAACAACTCCTGAATACGCTTTATGTCATGACACAAGGCGCCTACCTGAATCTGGATCATGAAACCCTGAAGGTGGAAGTGGAAGGCAATGTGCAGATGCAGGTGCCGCTCCATCATCTCGGGGCCATCGTGACCATGGGAAACGTGATGATGAGCCCGTTTCTTCTGGGACGCTGTGCTGACGACGGGAGAGCAGTCGTGATCCTGGACCGGAACGGCCAGTTCAAATGCCGAATGGTAGGCAAGACCACAGGAAACGTCCTGCTCAGACAGGCACAGTATGAGTTTGTCAGGGATAAAGAGAAGTCGATAGGGGTTGCCCGGAACATCGTGGCGGGAAAGGTTAGAAATTCCCGTGAGGTGCTTCTTCGCGGAGCCAGGGAAACCGAGAATCAGGAAGAGATCTCAGCTCTCAAGAAGGCTGCCGATATTCTCGCCGATGCGCTCTTTCGTCTGAAGGATACGCACGATATTGATGTGGTGCGGGGTTTTGAAGGTGAGTCGGCCAATGCCTATTTCGGTGTTTTTGACCGGATGGTGAAAGAGGACGCACGCAAAACGTTCAAGATGAATGGGCGAAACAGGAGGCCGCCGCTCGATCCGGTGAACGGCCTGTTGTCTTTTCTCTATACGCTTGTGCTGAACGATTGTATCTCTGCACTGGAGGGAGTGGGGCTTGATTCACAGATGGGTTTTCTCCATGCCCTCAGACCGGGAAGACCGTCATTGGGACTCGACTTGATGGAAGAGTTCCGTTCGCTGCTGGCAGACCGGCTGGCGCTTACTCTGATCAATCGCAAGCAGATTACGGCAAAGGACTTTGAAGTGCGGCCAGGCGGCGCAACCCTGTTGAACGACGAGGGACGAAAGACTGTCGTGGTGTCGTATCAAAAGAGGAAGCAGGATGAATTCAAACATCCTGTATTAAATGAGAAGGTTCCATTTGGCCTGCTCCCCCATGTTCAGGCACGACTTTTGGCAAGACACCTGAGAGGCGATCTGGAAGTCTATCCACCTTTCTTGTATTCATAGGGAGGAAATGATATATGTGGATCATCGTTGCTTATGATGTGTCAACGGATACGAAATCCGGACGCCGAAGGCTTCGCCGCGTGGCTCAGGCATGTAAGAACTACGGCCAGCGTGTTCAAAAATCGGTCTTTGAATGTCAGGTGGATGAGATGAAGTATGAGGATCTGCGAAAGAAACTCTTGGAAGAAATCAATAAGGAAGAGGATAATCTGCGTTTATATCGCCTGACAGAGCCAAGAGATGAACATGTAGAAGAGTATGGGACGGCAAAAACTATTTTCTTTGATGAACCTCTGATCATTTAGTGCGAACCTGACGCGCTATCGAAAAAGCCGTAAGATTCGTGGAAGATAAAAAATAGCTTTTATCAATATGTTAGGTGATAGTGCAGTGTTTGCATCGAGAATATTTAAGACCGATTTTATGATTTCGCAGAATATGTTTTTCAACATATTGAAATCAAAGCAAAAAGAGCAAGAACAGTAGCACCCGCCCACGTGGGCGGGTGAGGATTGAAACCTGGAGTTCACGAT
>Ga0210054_1000318_pt1 | contig 47199 bp, 56 predicted proteins | sample CryGeymeta201516_FD_185470 | JGI IMG/M metagenome (GOLD analysis project Ga0210054, IMG submission 185470) | Groundwater microbial communities from Crystal Geyser aquifers in Utah, USA - Crystal Geyser metaG 2015-16 (SPAdes) (version 2) | ecosystem: Environmental > Aquatic > Deep subsurface >... | reverse complement strand
GAGAGCTTGAATTCTGCAATACTTCTGCCTTATAAAATTCAAGAACGACCCTTCGATGCTCCTCATCAGCGCCTTTTAATCTTTCCTTCTGCCACCACTGACGTTCATATCTGCCGAGATTGTAGACGTCAAAGGCGCGATAAGGCTTATTTTCTTCATAAAGTTTTCTCTGAAGTTCAATCATCCGCTTGCGTGTTGTATGAATGGCAAACCGTCCGAGGTCAGACATAATCCATCGCCTTCCGAGCCTTTCGGCAACTGCGCCTGTCGTTCCGCTACCGCAGAAGAAATCGGCAACCAACATATCTTCCGTTGAGCCAGCTTGGATTACGCGCTCAAGTAAATCTTCCGCATTTTCTGTTGGATAGCCTGTTGAAAAAGCGTAGCCCGGAATATCTGTCCAGTCCGAATCGAGAATAGTTTCATCACTATCTTCGACCCAATATTGTGGTCTGCCAGTTTTCGGGTGAAGCTGGATTTTTTTTGCTTTAACCATTTCATCAATTTTTTCTTGACCAAATTTAAAATGTTTCCCTGCTGGTGGATAAAATGTTTGTCCAAAAATTATTCTTTCCGGTGGTTTTCTGAGTCCACTGGAATCATCAATTCTTCGCCAATAACCTTTCCTTGTTTCTTTTAATTTTCGTTTTATGTCGTAGAACTTGGTTTCTTGACTCTTAAAGTAAAGCAATAATGTATCAGTAGCAAGCGGGATCGAAATACTTCCTTGTTCTGTTACATTTTTATGAATTCTGTTAACTATGATTTCATTCTGGAAAAAATCTTTGCCGAATACTTCATCTGCTAACACCTTGATATAATGAGACCAGTATTGATCAAACCGAATAAATATCATGCCCCGGTGAGACAAAAGTTCCTTCATAAGTGTCAACAATTCAAACATCCAATGACAAAATGAGGATGCCCCTAACCCCCAAACATTACGATAAGCTACTTCTTCTAAGATTGATCGCCCTTTCTCAACAGAGGAATCGCCTTCGCCGATTTTAATAGAAATTACTTGGTCCGTCCCTGTAAAAAACGGCGGGTCTATATAGATGAGGTTTATCTTGCCTTTGAATTCTTTGAGCAGGCTTGCCATGACGAGCTTGTTGTCGCCCCAGATGAGCATATTGCGGAAGTCGTCTTTGTGCGCCTTCTTTGCGTCAAACAATCCTGTCTGGATTAAACGGCTGGCGGGTTCGTCAATCGTCTCAATCTTCTGCATCGGCATGGCGCATCCTGCAATGTCCACCTCGCGCCTGTTGCCGTATTCATCGTACTTCCCCTCCCACACAAGCTCCGTCTTCCTCGTGCTTAACGGATGCGGATTGTCAGAGCCATATACGGGCTTTTCTTTTGACATCAAAACCCTCCTGGTATTTACCTTGATTATTTTATATATTTATTCAGTAATCAGCAAGGGATAAAAAATTGCTTCGCTCCCTTTAATTTTCAGTAAGAGGTCTATGGCATAGGTTCTAAACTTATTTAGATATTTCTTCAGTGCCCTGCTTCAGTTTTGCCTCTTGCTCTTTGGCTAACTGAATAAAATTGATAGGATTCAGATGAAGCGGAGGGAATCCGGCTCTTCTTGTTAAATCAGCTATTGTTTCTCTGACATAAGGGAAAATGATGGCAGGACAATTAATGGTTGCTAATTGTTTCAATATCTTTTCTTCTGGAACATTATCAAATTGGAAGAGACTACCTGCTTCAACTTCAAAACGATACTGAATATTGCCTGTAAGTTGCCTTAACCCAAGAATTACAACCAATTGTTTTTCATTTTCTCTAAATTCATGAGTTATTGTTATTTCAGGCGCTATGGTTTTATCTGGATTATCTTCCTTAAACTCTCGGTTAAGGTAAAAATTCACTTTTAGCAAAGCAAATTTTTTAAATTTCATTTCAGGCTGCAAGTGCCAACTCCTGATTGGCGCTATATTGAGAATATTCATTATGTGCTGAATAATCTTTTGTCATTGTATCGGTTACCGGCAAAATGATTTCTTTCTTTTCTGTAGAGGAAAGCCTAACCAACAAATCGAAGGTTTGGCTATTTCTTGCTTTTTCGATTTCCACAATTTTTTCTTCTATTTTTCTTACAATTTCTGGTTCAATAAAATTCTTTTTCTCAAAGAAGAACTTTTTGAAATTATCAAAATCTTTAATTAAAGATAGGAACCCATTGTGAACATCGTCTTGAATTGCACCCGACTCATACCTATGGATTGTAATATCTCCCCATCCAAGTAACCGTGCAAAATTTTTCTGGCTTAAGCCATATTGTTCTCTTATTTTTTTTATTTCCTCGGGTTGCAGGAATCCTTTGCGCTTTCTATATTCCCTATATGCAATTTGAAATTTTTCCTCTTCGTCTTCAACATCATAAAAATAGTGCTTCCCTTCAGTGCAGTAATGCACCCTTGATGTTACTTCAATGTCTTCGCCTCTGACTTTCAAAACCTCATTCATTTCCCCATAAATTAAATCCCTTTCAATTTCACAAACAGGACATTCCTTTTTGATTTTACTAATCTCTTTAATCATGGTTCTCATCCCTCTTTTCTTTGAAAGGATATGTTATCTTTTCTTCCGCAATATGAAACGACATGCATTTACCGCCGTATGAGCCTCTTTCTCTTTTATAAATTCTAATCTTGATGTAAATTTCATGCCCTTTTACCCGCAAGCCAAACTCCCACCATTCCTTGCCAGCAATGCCGTCATAGTCTGGTGAAGGTCCCCTGAAATAATCGGTATAATGCAGTCGCTTAACTTCTTCCGCTCTGTGCCTTGGTGTAATACCGAGGCTTGAAAGCGTTTCATCATTTTTCTCATCCAGTCTTGGAACAACATTACCATCCCAGCAAGATTTAAAATTTTCAAGAAACTGCTCAATTTCTTCCGGACTTGGTTTCGCCTTGTCAGCCATGAGCAATAATATAACATTAACATGGTCATATTGGAATGAGGTAAATTATATAAAAGAGACTTAGAAAATGCAAGTATTTTGTTATCATATGATAACATATCTCTACTTTATCACGTTTTCTCTTTAAATGATATAGGATTTTTAAAAAATTTCAGGATGTGGCTTTTTTGTCATAACTAATTGATATTAAAAGAGAATTGAATAACACCTCTGTATCAAACTTCCGCATTTCAAGATGACAATGGGTATCAATTAGGGATTGGATATTAGGGATTGGGGATTGGTTTTTTTCACTAACAACTAACCCCTGCTCCCTAATCCCTGTAGTTTTACGCACCGAATTTCTTGAGGCGCAGTGCATTTGCGAGCGCCAATGGCATGATATTAACTGTGGGGAATATTCCGAGTTCTCCTTTGGTGCACTCCCTCTCTGAAAAAGAATTGCAGAGCCCTCCAAAGACATAAGCGGAACTGAGCAGCACAGGCACAGGATGCCAGCTGTGGCCTTTAAGCAAAGATGGCGTTGAATGGTCGCCTGTAATGATTAAGACCTCCGGTTCCAGCGCCAGGATTCCCGGCAAAATGTGGTCAAATCTTTCAATCTCCGCCGTCTTCTCTTTGAAATTGCCGTCCTCTCCGTAAGAATCCACCTTTTTTATATGCAAAAAAAAGAAGTCATATTTCTTGTAATTCTGCTTAAGAAAATCTATTTCTTCTTTTACGCCGCCTGTTACAGCAGGGGCGTCCATACCGATAAGTTTTGCAAGCCCCCTATACATCGGATAAGTGGCGATTGCCAGGGATTTGAGTCCATACACATCCTCAAAATGCGGAATATCAGGCGCCTGAGAAAAGCCTCTGAGCAGGATAAAATTTGCCGCAGCCTGATTTTTGATGATTTCTGTCACTGCCCTTATCAGTTTTTCTATAATCTTCGCAGCCTTTTCCGCCTGCGGACACATCGGCGTAACTTTGACCGGAGGCTTTCCCTCTTTCTGAGGGTCAGTATCCATAATATCTGCTGCGCCCTTTTCCAGAGGCGCAGGGAATCTCAAGACAACGGCAAACCTATGCTCCATCCCCGGAGCAAAAATCACCTCTGCGTTTTCAATCTTCTTTATTTTCTTTTGCAGCCCCTCTGTGAGTTTCCGGCTTTTTTCTGTCGGTATTCTGCCGGCGCGCCTGTCTTTAATAACGCCCTTTTCAAGGGTCGCATAATTGCACCTGACAGCTATATCGGTCTTCCTTAATTCTATTCCAAGTCCGAGAGCCTCAAGCGCCCCTCTTCCTATCTGCCATTTTATCGCGTCATAACCAAAGAGCGCTAAATGTCCGGGGCCGCTTCCCGGCGTTATGCCGAAAGACACGGGCGTATGCAGTCCGCACGCTGAATTCTTTGCAAGCATATCAAGATTCGGAATGTCAGCAGTTTCCAGTTCGCTCTTGCCGTGCATCGGAAGCCCTCCGAGGCCGTCAAGAACAACCAACACTATCTTTGAATCATTTTTCTGAATAATACTTTTAACGATGTCCTGCATAAAATCCTCTGCCTTCAAAAATACTTCTCTCCCCTGAATCACAGCGATATTAGAATATTACTTCAAAGGAGATTCTGTTTGCAAGTATAGAGCCATGAAAAAGTTTTTTTTGGGAGTCATTGCGAGGAGTCCCAAGCAGCTCGGGGCGACGAAGCAATCTCGCCTTTCGCAATGACAGTGAATACAAGGCGTTAAGCGGTCTATCGCTATTTTTCTAATATAAATTCCTTTAAGGCGTCTTTATATTTTGCAGGTTTAAATCCAAAGTTTCTCTCCACAGAATGAATATCGCATATATTGTCTATTTCAAGCAGCCTTAGCTGCCCTGAGCTTACAGGCAGGAAAGGAATGGTCTTTTCAGCAAGCAATGCTCCAAGCTTCATAAGCCCCATCGGTATGTGCGTTATTGTTTTTTTGGATTTCATTACATCGGCAAGTTCCTTGACTATTTCATTATATGTGAGCTGCTGCTGCCCGGCAATCTCAAATATCCCTTTAAACGATTCAGGAGATGCAAGCGCCCTGAGCATACACTTAACCCAGTCGTTTATATAGATAGGCTGCAATCTTGATTTTCCATCGCCGGGGATGGGAATAACGGGAGCTCTTTTTATGAGGTTTTTCAGCCTTTTTGTAAATCCATCCCATTTACCGATTATCAATGACGGCCTGAAGATTGTCCAATGAATGCCTGACGCCTCCACAATCTCCTCAGCCTCTGCCTTTGTCCTGAGATAGCCTGACCACGAACTTTTGTCAGCTCCGAGAGCGCTCTGATAAAAAAAGTGCTTCACCCCTGCCCTCTTCGCCTCAGCAATCAGACTCCTTGTTCCCTCTACATGAACTTTCAGGAAAGTGGCTGAACCCTTTTCCTCTATTATCCCCACAAGATGAATTACGAAATCCACCCCGTCCAGTGCCCCTTTAATCGTCTCTGGAATTGTGATGTCGCCTGAGACAACTTCAATGCCTTTTCCTCTTAATGCCTTCTCGGCCTTTTCAGAACGGGCAAGACACCTGAGCTTATACCCGCTTTTCAGCAGCGCATCTATAAGATGCCCGCCGACAAAGCCCGAGGCTCCGGCAATGAAAATCATTATTTATCCCTTTTGTCATTGCGAGTCCCGAGCAGCTCGGGGCGTGGCAATCTAACTTTTTTAAGATTGCTTCGTCCTCCCGATAAATCGGGACTCCTCGCAATGACACGTCAAATTAACAATCTCTTTAAATTAGCATACGATTTCTTCGCAATATCATTATGCAGGCTTTTTCCGTGTGCATCCATCGTCACTATTGCGGGAAAATTCTCCACCTCCAGCAGCCACATCGCTTCAGGAGCGCCAAACTCTTTCAACTTCCAGACATCAACAACCTTTTTTACCCTGTCAGCAAGATACGCCGCTGCGCCTCCAATGGTATGGAAATATACGCATCCGTTTTTTTTCATTGCATTCAGGGTGCGCTCGCACATGCCGCCCTTTCCCATAATGCCCCTGATTCCATACGAAGATATTATCCTGTGTTCATACGTCTCAACCCTTATGCTTGTCGTTGGTCCCGATGCAATTACCCGAAAATCCCCCCTGCCCCCCTTTTCTAAAGGGGGGTGAGAGGGGATTACTATAGGCCCGCAATGATAGAGAAGCGTCCCGCTGAGGTTAAAAGGAATATCCTTTTTTAACGGCCTTTCATAAAAGAGAAATTTATGCATCCTATCTCTGCCGGTTACTATCATGCCGTTTATTAAAACCATATCTCCGGCATTAAGCCCCATGACATCTTTTTTCGTTAATGGCAGATTTATTATCTTTTGTTTATTCACTTTGAACTTTCAACTTTGAATTTTGAATTTTGAATTTTTCTTCTACCATATCAGTCTGCCTCTTCTGTTGGCCCAGCAGCATACAGTTATATCTACAAAGTAAGACGCAGGGTGGCGGTGATTAACGCCTATCTTTACGCCAAGAGCAGTTGTTTTCCCTCCAAAACCAAGAGGGCCTATGCCCATGGTGTTTATTTCCTTCAGCAGTCTTTCTTCAAGCCCAAGGAGAACTTCAACGTTATTCACATCGGTTAGCCTTCTCATGAGCTGTTCTTTTGAAAGACGTGCAACCTGATCCTTTGCCGCACCTATTCCAACTCCGAGGGTATATGGCGAACATCCCCTGCCCTGCGCCCTATGAACCGCATCAAGAACGCATTTTCTTACGCCGTCCAGGTCCCTGTCTGCCTTCAATTCTTCTTTGGGAAGCTTGTATGTCTGTCCCACATTTTCACAGCCTGAGCCTTTAAGCATCAGGTCTATTGAAAGGGCGCTGTCAGGCGTCTCCCTGAAATAGATTACAGGGAATCCTATGCCTGTATTGTCTCCTGTATTTTTATCCGTGATTATATCAACGGAGTTCGGCCTTAACGGGACTTTTTCAGTTGCAATGCGGGTTGCCTCTATGATTGTCTTTTCAAGTTCAATCTGGCTTAGGCCTATCGGGGTTTTAACATAAAAAACAGGCACGCCGGTATCCTGACAAATAGGCCTTGCGGTCTCCCTTGCAATGCGTATGTTTTCAAGGATTATCTCCAGAGCATACCTTGCATTTGAGCCCTTCTTTTCAGAAACACACGCTGCCTTAAGCGCATTCTCAACATCAGGAGGCAATGAGGTTGCGACTTTTCTGTAAAGCTCCACTATGCCGTCGCGAAGTTTCAGCATATTAGAAGTATATCATTTATCAGTATGAATTATGCAATGGAAGAAAATCGGCAACAGGATGGCTTGATATGAGGGGCTGGCTCCGCGCTTTGCGCGGAGCCCCTCATATATCTATCTTTACTTCTTGGGCTTCTCTTTTGAAGGCGCTTTCTTTTCTTCCTTTACCGGTTCTTCTTTCATGGGAGCTTCCTTTACCGGCTCTTTAACCTCTTCCTTCTTAGTCTCAGCTTTCTTGGAAAGACCTGCAATCGCCTCTTTGTTTACGTCAATCTTATATGACTTCTTAAGATTTTCAACGTAACCGTCAAAAACTTCCTTCTGTTTCTGCGCGGTCAGCCGCTGGGCCAGCATATCCCTTACCTTCTCAAATTCCACGGTCTTGCCCTGCACCGTAAAGTCAGCCTTGTTCTTTTCATAGAAGTCTCTTATATCTTTATCGGACAGCTTTGCCTTATCCTCTATCTCCTTCTCAAGAAGCGCGCTTATGAGAATCAGCTTCTGGGAATCTGCAACCTTTTTAAGATATCCGGCGTCCTTATCAAGCCCTTTTTTCTTAGCTTCCTGATAGAGAAGTTCTTTCTTGATGAGTTCATCAACGAGCCTCGCTATCCCCTCCTCGCCTTCAAACATCTTTTGTGCAAACGGCGGAAGGGCTTCAACCTCTTTCTTGAGGTCTTCCTTTGTTATGGTAACGCCGTTTATCTTTACAAGATACTGCCCTTTCTGTTCTTCCTTCTTTGCGCAGCCGAAAATAAACAATCCCGAAATAACCGCCAATACGATAAATCTCTTCATGTAATCTCCTTTTTTTTATTTATTAGCTGACGGCTAACAGCTATCAGCTTTCAGCTATACTAATAATGCTTCTTGAGTTCAAACAAGACCTGTTTGGCAAGGCCTTTCAGCGTATCAAAGACGCCTATGCCGGTAGTCGCCACTCCCTCAAACCACTGCACGCCGTCTGCATTAAGAAGTTTATTCATCTCTTCTATTGGGGCAACACGAGGAAGGTCTCTCTTGTTGTATTGCACTGCGTATGGCAGCTTTTCTACGGCATAGCCCTGCTCCGCAAGATTTATCCTGAGGTCCTCCAGGCTCTCCATGTTAGCCTCCATTCTCTCTACCTGCGAATCAGCAACGAATATAACACCATCCACTCCCTTAAGAATTAATTTTCTGCTTGCCGCATAGAAGACCTGCCCCGGAACTGTATAGAGATGAAACCTTACCTTGAACCCTCTTATGTCGCCAAGCGCCAGAGGGAGAAAGTCAAAGAACAGAGTCCTCTCGCTTTCCGTAGCCAGAGAGATGAGCTTGCCTTTCTGCTCAGGGTTTGTCTTCTTGTATATGAATTGAAGGTTTGTGGTCTTTCCACAAAGCCCCGGGCCGTAATATACAATTTTACAATTAATTTCTCTGGAAGAATAATTTATAAAAGACACTTATCGCTGCACCTACTTGAAAAGATTATCAATATCTTCATCACTTATCTCCGCAAAGGGCGATTCTGACGCCTTGCCGCCTTCCACTTTTTCTTTTTCCGACTTGCTCGCTATCTCGTCAAATATTCTTGTAAGGGCTTCCGCAGCCTTCTTCACCCTCAGCCTTACAAGCCCGAGCGAAGACCTCTGGTCAAATATCACAACAAGTATAATCCTCTGCCCAATCAATGATATATGGATGTTGTCTTTTTCCCCTTCGTGAAAGAGAATCGTAAATTCCTTTTCTCCAAGGAGCCTTGCAATCCCGCCTGTCGCAGCGATATTTCCTGCTGTAAGCGATGCGAGGGAGGTAGTGTCAATATCGTGCGTATCACCCGCAGAGGCTACAAGCTGGCCGTTTTTATCTACAAGGAAGACAACGTTTGCATTTGCCTGCTGGTGAAGTCTCTGGAGCTCCTCGTCAATCTTCTGGAACTCGTTATCATACATCACAAGGTCAGAACCGGGCATCCTCTATCTCCTCTTAATCGTCATCCTGCCGCATCAAAAGACGCAGGGATTTTCTTCTAAGTTATCAGAAACACTACTAATAATCAACTGCAAACTATTCTGTTCCTGACGCCCTTCCGCCTTCGGCGGACTTAAGCAGAGACGCCCACTCTTTATCCACCATTTCCTGAAAATTTTTAAGCATGTTTTCATTCTCAGGAGCGAAAAGGTGCTTGAACCTGCCCTGCGGCTTAAGAAATTCCACCAATGGCTTTTTCTCCTTTGGCTTAAAGGTTACTTTTGTGACTCCGTTCTCTACCTCATACAACGGCCAGCAGCATGTCTCAACGGCCAGCCTGCTTAACTGGATAGCATCGTTTGTTTTAGACCTCCATCCCCGGTTACATGGCGAAAGTATGTTCATAAACTTAGGCCCCTTTATATCTAATGCCTTCTTAACTTTCTTTACAAGGTCCAGCCAGTGGCTTGGCGACGCCTGCGCGGTGTATGGGATATCATGCGCAGCCATAATCTTTGTGAGATTTTTTCTCGGCTGGGGTTTGCCGTGGATAACGCTTCCCGCAGGACAGGTTGTAGTGTCCGCGCCGTAAGGAGTGGCGCTTGAACGCTGAATACCTGTATTCATATAAGCGCCGTTGTCATAGCATATATAAAGCATATCATGCCCGCGCTCCATTGCGCCTGAAAGGCTCTGCAGCCCGATGTCATAAGTGCCTCCATCGCCTCCGAATGCTATAAACTTAATATCCTTATCAATCTTGCCCTGTTTTTTCAAAGACCTGTACATTGTCTCTACGCCGGAAAGTGTTGCAGCGGCATTCTCAAAGGCATTATGTATCCATGGAATTTTCCATGCAGTGTAATCAGATATGCAGGTAGAAACTTCAAGACATCCTGTTGCATTGGCTGCAACTAAAGGATAGTCCGAAGCAAGCAGAACCATTTTCACAATAATAGGAGCGCCGCAGCCCGCGCACATCCTATGTCCGGAAGTCAGCAGTAAATCCTTTTTTGAAAGCTCTTTTAATGTAAGTGGCGTCGCCATGTTTTTATCTCCTCTTAGTGTCAGTGATTAGTGTCTGTGTCAGTAACTGACACTGTTTACTGTCACTGAAAACTGATTTACTCCCTCACCGCGATATATTCTTTAATCATTTTTACTTTTCCTGTCTTTGCAACCTCAACAAGCTCATTAAGCACAAGCTCCGCATGACTTGGCATGTAATCCCTTCCGCCAAGCCCATATATCTTATTAACAAGCAGAGGTTTATCTTTATATGGATAGAGGCTTGACGCTATGTCTATGAATAACGGTCCGTAAGAGCCTCCGAATGCGTCAGCCCTGTCAAGCACACATACAGCCTTAAGGTTTTTAAGCGCATTGCCGATTTCTTCATACGGAAACGGCCTGAACAATCTCGGTTTCAACAGGCCTGCCTTTATTCCTTTTTCCCTGAATGAATCAATAACATCCTTTGATGTACCTGCCGCTGAGTTCAGGATAACAAGTCCTATCTCTGCATCATCAAGCCTGTATGCCTCAAAGAGCCCGTATTTCCTGCCTGATATCTTTTCAAAGTCATTGGCAGTATTCAATACAATGCCGGGAACCTTTGACATAACGTCATCGTGCGCCTTTCTATATTCCATATAATAGTCCGGGAGTATCAAAGGCCCGTAACTTACCGGATGCCCGAGGTCAAGCAGGGGATTCAACTGCTTATACTCACCGACAAATTTGCTGACAGCGTCATCTTCCATATATTCTATTCTTTCTATAGAGTGGCTTATTATGAACCCGTCCATACATACCATGACAGGAAGTCTTATATCCATGTGCTCTGCAATGCGGAAGGCCTGAATTGTATTGTCATACGCCTCCTGAGCATTCTCAGACCAGAGTTGTATCCATCCGCAGTCTCTTGCGCCCATCCCGTCCGAGTGGTCTCCGTGAATATTTAAAGGCGCTGACAAGGCCCTGTTCACCAACGACATAACTATCGGCAGCCTATTGCCTGAAGCAATAAATAGCTCTTCCCACATCAGAGCCAGTCCCTGTGAAGAGGTCGCGGTCATAACCCTTCCGCCTGCCGCAGACGCCCCTATGCACCCGCTCATAGCGCTGTGTTCGCTTTCAACAAGTATCATCTCTGTCTTTACTTTGCCGTTTGATACAAAACTTGTGAACCTTTGCATAATATCTGTAGCAGGAGTTATCGGATATGCTGAACTGACATCAGGGTTAACCTGTCTCAACGCCTCTGCAACAGCCTCGTTTCCTGTAACCGCAGCTATTCTTCCGGATTTCCGGGCCATTATTTCCCCTCCTCTTCCATGACAATTGCCTTATTCCCTTTTTTCCCGGGACACTCAAGAGCGCATATTCCGCAGCCCTTGCAATAGTCATAATTAAACCCTGTCATTTTCCCGTCCTTTACATTAACAGCCATGTCAGGGCAGTAGGCCCAGCAGAAAAGACATTGGATGCAGTTTTCCTCTATCCACCTTGGCCTATACGCAGCCCTCCATGAGCCTGTCTTAAACTGTAAAGCGCTTCCTGCCTCTGTGCAAACCGCGCCGGGATTCACATCCTTCCATCCTTTGAGCTTCATCCTTCTTTTACCTCCCCATATCCCCGCCTTGCAGCTTCAAGATTCCCGTCTATTATCTTCTGCGAGAATTTCTTTCCAAAGCTCTTTCTTATATCTTCAAGAAGATTATTTAGAGTAACAATATTGGTTGCCTTGCATATCGCTCCGAGCATGGGAGCATTAGGCAGCGCCCTTCCGATGCAGTCTATTGCTATATTTGTAGCGTCAATTGTAAAGATTTTCTGCCCTGGTTCAGCCTTGAGTTTTTCCCTCAGCTCCTTCGCGTTTTTAGCGGTGTTTACTACAAAAATTGCATCCTTCGTTGCTCCGTCAGCAACGTTGATGCTGTCAAGTAATGTAGCGTCAACAATACTTACAATCTGAGGATTTAAAACAGGACAGTGCATCCTGAGTTCTTTAGAACTAATCCTGTTATATGCCCTTAGCGGCGCCCCTGACCTTTCAGGCCCGTATTCAGGGAATGCCTGCACATATCTTCCGCTGCTAAGGCATGCGTCAGCAAGCACCTTTGCGGCAGTGACCGTTCCCTGTCCTCCCCTTCCGTGCCACCGGATTTCAACCATATCAGCCATTTTTTCCCTCCACAATAAAAGTTTCTAATTTTATCCAATTACCGGCTTATTTTGCAAGTCATCAATCTTAATAGGCATATTTATTTTTGTGATATGGAAATACGGATGTTTTCTATTCAAACAATTTAAGCTGGGGATACTTCTTGCCTGTATTCAATCCTCAGCATCTTGACAATAGTGTGGCTTATAAACTACTATCAACTTAATGAAAGCATGTTCTTTCACCCTTGAATATTACATTAGCGAAAACGGCAGAATTCCATTCAAGGCTTGGCTTGATGGGCTGAAAGATATTCATGCACGCGCAAAGATTCGCATTTCTCTTGACAGAGTGAGGCTGGGGAATTTTGGGCATGCAAAGTCTGTTGGCGAAGGCGTGCATGAATTAAAGATTGATTATGGTTCCGGGTACCGCGTGTATTATGCACTTGCAGGAAATACAATTATTTTGCTCCTGCTTGGCGGAGATAAAGCATCGCAGAGCAAAGATATTGCCTGTGCAAAAGAATATTGGAAAGCATTTAAACGGAGGTGATATAAATGGCAGTAAAATCAAAAAAGAATTATCAGGAAGATCTTATTGAAAGCCTGAAAAATCCTAAAGAGGCTGCAGCATACCTGAATGCGGCAATTGAAGAGGGAGACCGCGAGTTATTCCTTCTTGCTCTTAGAAATATTGCGGAAGCTAAAGGGGGAATATCAACAATAGCGGCAAAGGCTCATCTTAACAGGGAAAATCTTTATCGCATGCTTTCAAAGAGGGGCAACCCCGAGATAAAGAGCCTGCTGACCTTGCTTCATGCTATGGGGCTGGAGCTTACTGTAAAGGCACAGAAACAGGTCTATGCATAAATGAAACAAGAGCTGAGGCTGAAGCTGAGTTAGCGAATATATTATGGCACTTTGAGACTGTCATGAAGTGACTCACCGAGGCGAATGGAACTATTTAAAAACCAGCCGCTGGCTATTTATCATTTAAATAGTAATTGAAGATTGACTTGGTCTCTGGTATTATAGAAAAACCATAGAGTAATTTGTTAGGTTATAAACACCGAGGGATTGTTTATGGGTAGTACGGAAACAAAGAGAAATCAGATTTTAGAGGCAATAACCGCTCCTCTCGGCTTTTTTGTCCTCGCGTTGCTTATTGTTGAAGCTTTTCTTGCGACCATACTTATTGGGGCAACTTTAGAGAATACCGATAAGGTCAGTGGCATGTACCTTGGTGTAGGGCTCTTTGTATTTGTCACTTTAGCTGTTTCATTACTCGTATGGTTTAAGCCGGACAATCTAACCTTCGATAAGGAAGCGCACTTGCGGAACCGAGGTAAACCGCCCTTCGGTTCAGAAAGCCATACCGTCATAAATCAAAATTTATTGATGCCTACAGAACCAAAGGGGAAATAACCATGAAAGCATATTCAATTACCTATGACTTAAAGATGCCCGGTCGTGATTATGAAAAGCTTTATGAAGCAATTAAGGCATCAGGAAAATGGTGGCACTATTTAGAGTCGACATGGCTTGTTGTCTCTAACGAAACAAGCCAACAAATTTGGAATCGTATAGCACCAACTATTGATAAAAATGACTTTGTATTAATAATTGAAGTCAGAAGAAATTGTTTTGGCTGGTTGCCAAATGATGCGTGGGACTGGATTACTACCAATGTGCCTGATTGAAACACGCATGGGAAAAATGAGGGACACTGGAAAAAAACAGGAACACACCTCGTTTTTTTTAATACTTCTAAACCGCAACCAGTTCTCTCTCCCAAAACCTGCCGCTGGACCTGTTTTTTCTGTTCTATTGCTGATTGCCTTCTAATAGCTTTTTCAGTAGTTGATAGAACTTTTTATTCCTCATACTATCTCTGATAGTCAAAATGCCAATAGTTATGAAAAATATGCCTACCAAAATATAACTTTTATCTATCGACAAAAAAAGAGTGCTTCCTCCTATCATTGCACCAACCAGAATCGAAAATACCCCAGAAATTATTAAGCCTTTAAATTTATCACAATCTTTTTTTAGAGACTGTATTATCCTCTTATCATCAGAGGTTAAATCACTTCTTTTATTTTCCATTTTTGTTAAAAAAACAAGCTCCACATCCCATATCTTTCATACTCCTTAACTGCTACATTTCCCTCTCCCAAAACCTGCCGCATTATAACATTTAAAAAATCTATTTCAAAGGTTCAATCTTGCCTGGGATTTGATAGTTACAATCCCAAAAAACCTGCTTATCTCAGGCATGTGTCAGTTGGGCGGTGATTTTGGTTCCTGTTAATTCAGCATAAAGCGAATCCGGGCATAAATCAATGCCGCCCGGCCATGCCACTGTATGACTCACGGGATCAATGAATGCAGCCTCAAAAACCGCGCGGTCTTTCCAAACTGAAAAAACACCCTTATCGGCAACATCGGACAAATCAACAACGCCTTCAACGTTATCCGAAAATTTTATCCAAATCCGGAATCCTTCAAGTGTCTTTACATCGGTTATCTTATGCATAAAATACCTCCAACATAACTACATTTTACCATATCCTGTTTTATAATTTTTAACAAACTTTCATATTTTTCAAAAAACACCGTCACCCTTTCCAATTTCTATATCAGCCCCAATTCTTCCGAATATTTCCTGAAAAGCTCAAGACCTTTCTTATGCTCTTGTCCGAAGTCATAGGAAATTTGGTTCCAGTAGGATATAAGCTCATTCTCTGTCAGAATACCTTTTAGCGGTGATTCAGTGGCAATCATCTTGAAGTTTTCCAATGCGAGCCTCTTTGCCTTGTTTAAATCGTTCTTGAATCTCTTCATGAGTTCAGCCTTTTCCTTGCAGCAGTCTTTTTTGTAAATCCACAATGCAAATGTGAACGGCAGTCCTGTGTGCTTATGCCAAAGTTCTCCGAGGTCATAGATAAACATAAGTTGAGAGTTGAGAGTTGAGAGTTGAGAGTTTCTATTTTCACTTTTAACTTTTAACTCATAACTTTTAACTGCTTTAAGCGCATCGTCGCCGATTAGAAGATATGCCTCCGATAGCTGATAGCTGATTCCGCCTGAGGCGGCTGATAGCTGATAGCCAAGGTCCACTGACTTCAGGCTGCATCTTATCCCGTAAAACTTTCTGAATATTATCTCAAGCAGCGCAACAGACGTCTCGGACTGAGACGATGTAAGAACCGGCAGCCCGTTTAATTCCTCTATTGGTTTTCTGCTGAGAAGAATGATACTGCCGACAGTCCCCATTGAGCTTATTGAGTGGTTTTCCACAATTGCATACTCATCGCTGTGTCTCAGATATTCAATGGATGATGAAGGACTGACATCAACCTCTCCCATACGGAGCATACGGTTGACAGCGGAAGGCACACCCTCTACAAATTCATATTCCGAACAATCGCATTCATTCTCAAGGATATAAAATATCGGGAACAGGTTTGCATAAGGAATTTTGCCTATCCTAAGTTTTTGCTCCGGCATTTGCACTTTAAGCCAAAAGATACTTTTTGATAATTTCCATGTTCAGATTTTTTAAGACTGCTTTCTCAAATGTCTCATCCGACATATCATCCAGGTAAGGGAAAACACCGATAAGCGGGACAGGACTCAACTGTTCTATAATCTGAGGATTCGTCTTTTCTGCCAGGCTGCCTTCGGACTGATAGGAATAATTTAGAATTATACCCGCAACCTCAAGCCCTTCTTTCAGCGCATACTTTACCGTAAGCAATGTGTGGTTTATTGTTCCAAGTCCCGGCTTTGCCACAACAACCAACGGAAACCCCATTTCTCTGGCAAGGTCCAGAATAAAGTAATCTTTGTTTATAGGGACTAATAATCCTCCAACCCCTTCAACAATAATTGCCTGATACGTCCTTCCAAGCTTATCAAACGCTCTTCGTATCTTATTGATATCAACAGATGTCCCTTCCATTTCAGCAGAAACCATTGGCGCGAGGGGATGTTCAAAACAGCAGGGGGTTATATGGCTTACTGTCTCGTCCATACGCGCAATTTCTTTAAGGAACATACCGTCAGAAGGCGTCATTACGTTTCCTTCTCTGGTACAGCCTGTTTCAACGGGCTTCATGCCGCACGCCTTCACTCCAAGAAGTCCCGCAGCCTTTATCAGCGCTGCAGCAATCACGGTCTTGCCGACGCCTGTGTCAGTGCCTGTTATAAAAAAACCTTTTGCCATATTCATTAATTATCGCATAGCAGGGATATGCTTTTGAGCGGATTCTTTTGCCGATAGACCACCCCTCTATATCCCCAATTGGCAAGGGGGGAATTTAAGGGGGGTAAAGGCAAAAGCCCTCGGAGGTCGAAGACCGAGAATGAGCGAGAAGGCATATCCTTGCTAAATGCGCTGCCTTTCATACAATCCTGCTATCAAGACAAAAAACCTGTCCTGTTATATTATCCGTCGTCAAGAGATAAGCAATAAATCCTGCCGCATCCTTGGGACTGGATAATTTTCCTGTAATACTCTCCATCTTTGCCGTCGTCATTGCTTTCTCAGACGCCTTTCCCATTTCAGTCTGCATATATCCCGGCAGCAGCGCATTAACTCTGATATTGTATTCAGCAAGCTCTTTCGCCGCAGTATAAGTCAGGCCGAGAACCGCAGCCTTTGAGGCGCTGTATGCCGCCTGCCCCTCTCTTCCTTTAAGCCCTGAATACGAGGAGATATTTATAATATGCCCTCCTCCTGATTTTATCATAAAATGAGAGAAGACCCTGATAGTATTGCAGCATCCTTTAAGATTTACCCTCAGAACCTCGTCCCATTCTTCCTCTTTCATTTTAATCATCAAACTGTCTTTTGTTATCCCGGCGTTGTTTACAAGGACATCCACCCTTCCCCACTTCTCGTAAACCGCCTCTGCCATTTTCTCAACATGCTTTATATCACCGACATCAGCTTTTATTAATAGTGTATCTGAGGCAATCTCATCAGCCACTTTAGCCGCCTCTTTCTCTGATGCAAGATAATTCACGGCAACATTATAGCCGCTTCCCCCGAGCGTCAAGGCAATCTCTCTTCCGAGCCCCCTTGATGAGCCTGTGACTACTGCAACACGCAATATTATTCCTCCAATCTCAGGATTTTAGCATATCACAAAAACTTGCAGATTATAGGGAAATAATGTAACTTTAATCAGTAATATTCCAAAGGAGAAATTATTATGAAAACCCTATGGGCGCCGTGGAGAATGGAATACATACTCGGCAAGAAAGAGCCAGACTGCATATTCTGTTCTTATCCGAAGAAAAACAATGACAGGGACAATCTGATTCTATTCAGGAGCGCTCACAACTTTGTAATGATGAACAAATATCCTTACAACAGCGGGCATATCATGGTCGTGCCTTACATCCACACATCAACAATAGACAATCTGACCGATGAAGTCCTGTTGGATTTTATGAAAGTCATGCAGCATGCTCTTAAATGTCTCAGGCAGGCATTTAGTCCTGACGGTTTTAATACCGGTATAAATTTCGGTGCAATCGCAGGCGCAGGAATGGAAGAGCATGTCCATCTGCATATTGTTCCGCGATGGGCTGGAGATACGAGCTTCATGTCAGTATTGGGGGAGATAAGGGTTGTGCCTGAGCATATTCTTCAGACATACGACAAACTGCATCCGATTTTTAATAAAAAATAGATTGCCTTTCCTTCTTCTTTGCCTCGTCCCATAGTTTATCCATCTCTTTAAGCGTCATATCAGAGAGGTTTATCTTCTTATCTGCTGCCTTCATCTCAATATAGCGGAATCTTGAGATGAACTTGCTTATGGTCTTTCTTAGTGCGTCCTCGGGGTTGACGCCGACAAACCTTGAAATATTCACAAGCATAAAGAATACGTCTCCGAGTTCATCCTCTATCTCTGGTTGTTTTTTATTCTTAAGCGCTTTTCTAAATTCTTCTAATTCTTCATTCATCTTTTCAAAGACATCCTCTGTCTTCTTCCAGTCAAAACCTACTCTTGCAGCCTTTTTCTGAAGCTTGTGCGCCCTCAAAAGCGCCGGCAGCGCCTTCGGCACTCCTTCAAGAATTGATTCGCGCTTTTTGCCTTCTCTCTTTTTTTCTTCTTCCCAATATTTACGGAAATGTTCCCTGCTCTTAAATTTAGTTTTTCCGAATACATGCGGATGGCGGTTTAGCATCTTCCGGCTTATCTCATCTATGACATCGGATATGTCAAACTCATTTTTTTCTTTTGCAAGCTGGCAGTGAAATATTATCTGAAAGAGGAGGTCTCCAAGTTCTTCCTTTATCTTCTCGGAGTCCCCTTCATCCAGAGCCTCAAGGACTTCATAGGTCTCCTCAAGAAGAAACGGCTTAAGAGAATCCCTGGTCTGCTCCTTATCCCACGGACAGCCTTTATCCCCGCGGAGAGCGGACATTATATCAATGAGTTTTTTAAGATTCGCCATGTCATATTATGATAGCAGATATATTAAATACCTTTCAGAAGCCCAATTTAGTGCACCGAACACGAAAAACACGGGTCATACGCCCGCACGAGCATCTCACATAAAAGAATCAGTTCATCTTCCGGCTTATCTATATTTTCAGTCACAAGCTCTTTGAGAGACTCTTCAAGATTAAGAAAGTTGTGCGCTGTCAGCGTCACGATATTTGCCTTTGTTATTATTCCGCTCCTATCTATCTCATAATAGTGATAAAGCATCCCGCGCGGCGCCTCTGTTACAGCAGAGCCGGCGCCTTCCCTAACCTTAAAATCAGCAAAATAATTTTTTACTGATTTTAACGAAAGCCCTCTGAGAAGTGCGGCGCACTCCTGAAAGGCATGGACGAGCTCAACGGCCTGCGCAAGATTATTAAGGAAAGGGTTGCCGCCGCCTTTAAAACCAATGTCCTCCGAAGCCTTTTTTGCATCAGGCAATAGATTATCAAATCCGAGATTAATCCTTGAAAGCGCTCCTGCCATAAAAGAGCCTCTGCCTTTTATAATTGTCCTCTTTGCATTTGAATAAGGGACTTCGCCCTCAATAAAATAAGATGTGTATTCATGCTCTTTAATGTCCAGCCCCTTTGTGGATGAAATCATGCCTCCGTTTATTGCATATTCACCTTTACCTGTCAGCGCCACGAACTCCGCATTATTTTCCAGAGCAGGGCATTTAAGTTCTGACGCCATCTTTAATGTTTCAAGAGCATCCCCATGCAGAGATTCAAGTTCCTTTGCAGCTTTCTCTGTGTCAGCCTTTGACGGAACCTTTGTAAAGCCGCCAACAACCATTGAGACCGGATGCAAGGCCCTGCCGCCGAAAAGAGCGGTAATGCTGTTTGCCGCTTCCTTTAATCTCAGGAATCTCTTAATCTCCTTGTCAAAGCGCGGCAGCATCTCTACAACAGAATTAAGCCTGAAAAAATCCGGAAGCGCCAGGACATAAAGATGCGCAAGATGGCTTGAGAGAATCTGGCTTAAGGCGAGTATCTTTCGTATTTTTTTAACTTCAGTAGAAGGCGTAAAGCCGAACGCATTTTCCATGGCCCTTATCGCTGTCGTCATGTGGGATACGGGACATATCCCGCATATCCTGGCGACTATGTCCGGAACCTCGTCAAATTTCCTTCCCACAAGAAAACCTTCAAAGAAACGCGGAGGCTCCCAGATATTAAGCCTGAGTTCTTTGAGTTTCCCTTCCTCTATCTCAAGTTTTACAGAGCTTTCGCCCTCAACGCGGGCTATGTAATTTATATCAATCTTCATACGTTTCCACTGCTTTTCTGAACTCAATTGTATCCGCGCCGAACTCTGTAAACTTTCTTATGACGTCATCCCGCGATATGCCCATCGCCTTAAATTTTTTCGCAAGCGCAGGGGCATTCGTCTGCTTCATAGGCCCGAAGCATGAATAACACGCCCTGTTCATTGAAGGACAGAGCGCGCCGCAGCCTGCATTTGTCACAGGCCCCATGCACGGCATATTCTCTGCAATTAAAATACATGTATTGCCTTTCAGCTTGCATTCAATGCAAACGCTGTACTCGGGAAAATCAGGCTTCCTTCCTGTCAGAACAGCTGTCAGAGCCTCGTATAAATCCCTCTCAGCAGGCGGGCAGCCCCTTATATAACCGTCCACTTTCACATACGTATCAACTGCATGGGGTTTAATTGAATGTATTGAAGAGAGATTTTTGTAAACTCTTTTCTCAACCTCAAGTTCCGGCATTGTTGCCTTTATAGCAGGGATGCCGCCGATTACTGCGCATGAACCTATCGCAAAAAGCTTTTTGCTCTGTTCTCTTATCATCTTCAGCTCATCAACCTGCCATGCCTCTGTTATAGCGCCCTCAACCAGGGCTATGTCAAACGGCCCTTCAGGTGTGCCTTTCCTTGAAAGCAGTTTTATAAATACAAAATCAAAACTCGCAAGCACTTCAGGGACCTGTTTATGAACATACGCAAAGAAATAAGAACAGCCCATGCAGCATGAATACTTAAAGAATCCAAGCCTGAGTTTATTCATAAGTTACAGCACCCCGTCCGGCAGCCCGCACACTTCTTTGTATGAAAATACCGGGCCGTCCTGGCACACAAATAAACCTGAATGCTGGCAGTGCCCGCACTGGGCAATACCGCACTTCATCCTTCTTTCAAGCGATACATAAAGCGATGACTGCGACATGCCATGCATGATAAGCCCCCTGCATATAAAACGCATCATTATCTCAGGCCCGCAGACAAAAGCAATGGCTCTTTCCGGCTTTATCTTCATCCCGTCAATCAAATCAGTAACAAGGCCAATATTAATCCCCCCTCGCCCCCCTTTAGTAAAGGGGGGATGGGGGGATTTAGAGACATCAGAGACCTCGTCCACGGTTATATAGAGTGAAATATCTTTCTCCCAGATTTTGAACTCATCCATAAAGAGCATATTCTTTTCATTTCTTGCGCCATATATAAGACTCACCTCTCCGAATGCTTCTCTCCGTTTTAAGACTATCTGAATAACAGGCCTGAGCGGCGCAAGCCCCACACCCCCCGCAATGATGAGAACATCCTTCTTCTCTGCCTTCTTAACAGGCCAGCTCCTGCCATAGGGCCCCCTGAAAAAAAGTTCATCCCCCTTCTTAAAATCCTTCAAAAAATCCGTTACCCTTCCCACGGACTTTATCGTATGCTTAAAAGAGCCGTCATTCACAATTGCGCTCAGGGATATAGGCGCCTCGCCGACGCCCGGGTAACCTATCATATTAAACTGCCCGGGTTCTGCAAGAAATGGAAACTCTGTTGAGAGGGTGTATGTCTTAACTCCCTCTGCCTCGATTTTTACATCATCTACCTTTGCCCTTAAGGGTTTAAGCGGGTTCATAGTTGATAGCTCATGGCTCATAGTTCTTAGTTCCTATAAGATTACTTCGCTTCGCTCGCAATGACTGTCATTGCGAGGAGCCCCGATACTTCGGGACGACGAAGCAATCCCATCTTGTAGTTCTTAGTTTTTAGTTCTTAGTTCCTCGGCTATCTCCGTAAGGTCAATCCCTGTGGGACACCAGGTTATGCACCTGCCGCAGCCGACAGTCCCGAAAACTCCGTACTGATTTGTCTGGTCTAATTTGTGCGCAACAAACTGCCTGAGCCTTGCAGCCCTACTCTGCCTGAAATTGCCTCCGTGAACTTCTGCAAACCTTATGTCCAGACATGCATCAAAACACCTGTATCTTGTTACTGTTTTAAGGTTCATGCTCATCTCATCTCTCAGGTCATAGCAAAAACACGTCGGGCATACCATGACACAGTTTGAGCATGAAAGACATTTTTCTTCCGCTGTCTGCTGCCAGACAGGGTGTTCCATGTTCTCCGCAAAAATATTGTCAAGCCCCGAAACATTTAGAGTTTTTCTAAATTTACCCTGCATTGCTTTTTCCTTCTCCGCTTTAAACCTCATCTCGTCCCTGCCGGCGCCTCTGCCTTCAAGCCCGAATAATTCCTCGGCCTCTCTGCTTTTTATCTCTACGAGATATTCGCTTTCAAAATCAGTGAGGAGCACGTCATAACCTCCAACTGAGTGAAGAAAAGGCCCGGCGCCAACCGATGAGCAGAAACAGTTGCCTCCAACATGTGTACAGTTCAACGAGATGATTAGAGTATTTTTCCGCCTTGCTTCATAGTGCGGGTCTTTAAAGGCCCCGAGAAAGGTCCTGTCAAGGTAGAGTATCGCATTTACATCACAGGGATGCACTCCGACAATCACCTGCTTTGCCATGTCGGGTTTGATTTCGTCAACTGTTATTTTTTTGCTTGAAAATCCCCCCATCCCCCTTTTGCTAAAGGGGGGCGAGGGGGGATTACTTGTTTCATTAAATGTGAATCTGAATAGCTCTTCTTGCGGTTTATAGAGAAAAAGTTTTCCCGGAGAGAGCATAGCGCTTTCATATTCCATGAAAAGTTCTTTTGAAGAATCCACTTCCTTAAAAACAGCCTGATTGCCCCGATAATATCGGGGGCCTATGAGCTTGTAATCTTTCTTCAAAGAATCAAGCCACAGGAGAAAAGCCTTTTTGGAAATCAGACGTTTAAATTTTTGGAAAGTGCGTTCCCCAGTCATACCATTTCCAGACATCCCTTGTCAGGTCTTTATATTCGGTTTTTATATGCTCAAACAGGCGTGCATTTTCTATTGCGATAGCGCCCTGACATGCAAGGGCAGAAAGAAAATCTATCTCTGACTCGCTGAAGGTATAAGGGACAGACGTATAAACCCTGAGAACTCCTATTGCTTTCCCTCTGACAATAAGGGGCAGAGAAAGAAGCGCCAGTATTCCTTCCTTTATTATCTCATCGGGATACTGGAGTCTTTTGTCTTTTCTGATGTCGCGGATAGACACAACTTTGCACTTAAGGCATTCCATATCTAAAGGACTTTCCGCTAATTCAACCGGCCCTTTTTCCAGATACCCCCGGCTCAGGCCGTAAGCCGCCTTGACCTCAAGCGTCCCTTTTCCCTCGTCAAGAAGCCTGATTGACGAAGCCCTCAGCCTTAACGTCTTAGCGGCATTTTCCACTATCATCTGGAGAACTTTCTCAAGTGAAAGGGTTGAACTTATTGTCTGTGATATTTTTATCAAGGCGCGCATTTCATCCCATATCCTGGCCCTGTCTGCAAGTATGCCTCCCAGAAAGGCAAGCGCCCTGAGCCTCTCTATCTCTCCGGCGATAAAATCATGGGGCGCTGCCGTATAGACCCTAACAACGCCTATAGCCCTCTTATCCGCCATAAGAGGAACGCTGAGCACTGACTTTATGCCCTCTTTTTTAGCCTCCTCAAGATACAGGACATGGGGCTCTTTCAATATGTTCCTGGTCTTTACAGCCTTTCCTTTAAGAACCTTCCGGTCCACAGGATGTTTATTCAAAACAACAGGGCCTTTCTTTAAATACTTCTTGCTCATGCCGTATGCAGCCACAATCTCAAGGGTCTGCTCCTTTTCATCAAGAAGCCTGATTGTTGAGCCTTTAACATCCATAATCTCTGTGATATTTTTTGCAAGGATGTTCAGTGTGGCATTGAGGCTGCGCGCCTTAGCCAGTTCACCGCAGAGAGCGCACATACTGTCTTGTCGTCTCTTCATAGGACAACCCTATCAAACAGCAGAGGGGTTGTCAAGGATTGGAGGAAAGAATCTCTTTTACTCTCTCGCTTACCAGTTTTCCGTCGGCCTTGCCCTTAAGCTGGGGCATTAGTTCCTTCATAAGCCTGCCCATATCTTTCATGCCGGAGATGCCTGCTGCTTGAATCGTTGATTTAATGATTTCATCAACCTCTTCGGCAGATAATTGTTCGGGAAGATATTTCTGAATGATGTTTATCTCTTTATTTTCTTTTTCAGCCAGGTCCTTCCTATTTGCCTTCAAATACTGCTCAACAGATTCCTTGCGCTGTTTTGCCATTGTAGCAAGCACACCCGTAATATCTTCTTCCGTAAGCTCACCCTTTCCGCGTTTTGCAATCTCTGCGTTCTTTATTGAGGACTTCATCATCCTGAGAGTGGACGTCCTGAGGCCGCTTCCCTCATCCTTACTCTTCATGCTTGCCACAAGGTCTTCATTTATCTTCTTTAAAATGTCCATAGAATTATTCTCCTTAACGTTTTTGTCTTTTAGTATACACCTCTCCAATTAATACAGGGAATGATGGATAGAAAATTTCCAAAAAATCAGGCGCTGGAACTATTTATCCATTTATCCATTCCGAATGGCGCTGAATGAGGAATTATACTTCGTTCTATTTTCACTAATTCAAGCCTGACCCTAAAAATCAGGACGAATAGTATTGTCAGAAACTTTTTCATTATTATATTTTTACCTGCAACTTGCATCTAAAATCGTCATCCCGACAATCCGGCTGCCGTCTTTTCTTATCAGGATGCCGTTATCGGTTTCTATAGTCTTTGTTGCCCGCTGGGGCTTGCGAAAACTCAAATAAAGCACATCCGCCTCTTTGTCATAATCAACCCACATATGTTCAAATGAAAGTTTGACCATATCCGAAGCCATTTTTATACATTTTGCAATATAATCCTTCTTTTTCAATGTCGTTTCCATATTATCTCTCCTTTGGGTCTGCAATCCAGAAAATACGCAGTTATTACAAAGCCATCGCTTCTATCTTTCTCTCTATAAATAACGACCAGCCATTTCCCTTTTCCAAAGTTTCTTGCAGCCTTTAATGTTCCCCTGTTTCCCCTCATAATAAATTCGGGATTCTCAACAGTCTCCAAAACTTCATAGTAATAACTTGCCATATCGTCATGGTTTTCTACAACATGATACCATCTTTCGTATGTTAAACGAATAGGAATATTGTTTATTGAATAAACTATATCCATTATTTATTTCTCCGCACATAACGTCATTTTAACAGTTTTCCTGCCTTTTGCCTTATCACCTTTTCAAAGTCAGGCAGTTCTCCTGGAATGATGTCTTTAATCTTTCCGTCTGCTCCAATAAAGAATGTCATCGGAAGCCCTTTGACCATGTATTTCCTGCCTACCCACCCGTGAGGGTCTGCCAGAATCAAAGGCTTGTTGACCTTCAAGGTCTCAAGGAATTCTACTGCTTTTTCTATATCTTCCTGATAACTTACAACCACAACCTTTATCTTCTTTTTTGCAAATTCATCCGCAAGGGAATTGAGTATAGGCAGTTCTCTTTTGCATGGGATGCAGGTAGAGGAAAAGAAGTTTAGGATTATGCCCTTTAATACACCCCCCTTACTTCCCCCCTTGCCAAGGGGGGACTGAGAGGGGTGGTTTCCTTTAGCAGAAGGGGTTATATTGTCGCTTAAGTGGAAGAATTCGTTGTTTCTGTCTCTCAGGGAAAATAAGGGAGCATCCTGATTGACCTCAAGGGCAGAGGCTGTTGATACGAAGGCAAGAATAAACAGGGCTATTAAAATCTTTTTCATCTTAACCCTCCCATACTCCTGTCATTGCGAGGAGTCCCGAGCTGCTCGGGACGACGTGGCAATCTGCAGATGAGATTACTTCGCTTCGCTCGTAATGACAAAATGAGCGCTGTTTTTTATGCTGAAAAAACAATACCTAAAGGCAGCAGGGACTGTCAAGGTAATTTTCACCTTGCCTCAAGCCAAAATAGAGCATTTCTACATTGGCGTAATGCAGATGTAAACCAACAGCAGTCTTTCAGTTGACAATTCATGCGCCTTTCCGAAAAAATAACCCATGATTGAGGACATTAGAGACAGGGTTATAAGCGGGCGCACTATAACAAAAACTGAAGCCGCTCAAATAAGCGCACTCCCAAAAACAGAGATGTTTGACCTTTTTGCAGCAGCAAACAAAATACGGCAGACATTCAGAGGAGACTCTGTGGACCTCTGTGCAATAGTCAACGCAAAATCAGGCGCATGTCCTGAAGACTGTTCTTACTGCGCCCAGTCTTCAAGGAGCAAGACTGAAACAGCCGTTTATCCTCTCATCAATAAGAGCGCTGTGATTGAAAAGGCAAAAGAAGCGAGGGATGCGGGCGTAAAAAGATTCTGCATTGTCACAAGCGGAAGAAAGACAGGGAAAAACGAACTGAAAGAAATATGTTCAATGATTAAAGATATAAGGAGAATCGGGCTGCTGCCGTGTTCAACGCTCGGCCTGCTTAACAAGGATGAGCTTACACTGCTAAAAGACAGCGGCCTTGAGAGATACCACCACAACCTTGAAACATCCGAGAGATTCTTTCCTGAAATATGCAGAACCCATACATACAGCGATAAATTGAAAACCATAGACGCTGCAATAGCTGCCGGACTTTCCGTCTGCTCCGGCGGGATATTCGGGATGGGCGAGACCTGGGAAGACAGGATTGACCTGGCTTTTAAATTAAAAGAACTCGGCATAGATTCTGTTCCAATAAACTATCTTATTCCTGTTAAGGGGACGCCGCTGGGAGAACAGGACCTGCTCAATCCATTTGAAGCCCTAAAAATCGTGAGCCTTTACAGGTTCATTCTTCCGCAAAAGGAGATACGCATATGCGGGGGAAGAATGCAGGTTTTAGGCGAATTTGATTCAATGGTCTTTATGGCTGGAGCAGACTCTCTCCTTACAGGAAATTATCTTACAACAGCAGGCAGGACCTTCAGTGACGACCGGATGCTAATAAAGAATTACGGGCTGAGGACAGGCTGAGATGTGGAGCATTCGCATGAGGGCGTCAAAAAAGTCAGGGGTCAGGGATCAGGGGTCAGGGGTTAGGCAAAGACAGAGAGAAATACATATTTCTGGCGCTGAAGGGATATACGATGAATCAGAAATACGAAAAGCCTGTGAGAGCTATATCAAAAGGGCTTTGACCCATTCCAGAGGCAAGCCAGACGAGATTATAATCACAATTGAAAAAATAAGACAGAAGCCGAAAACAATTTCATTACTGCCTGTTGCAACTCTTAAATGCAGCTCTCCTGAGAAAGCAAGGGAAATCATAACACAGAAATTGAAATCTCTTGACATTTCAAAAAAAGCCATTGACAAGGGGTTCGCTGTTCTGAATTCAAAAAAGACAATGCGGGGCGCATCGCTAATACTCCTGAAATCAGGAAGACGCATTGAACCCGACAAGGAAAGAGGAGTGAGAGTCTCAAGAATGGGAATTGAGAAGTCAGCCGAGAAAAAACTGTCAGAAAAACTGTCAGGAGCAAAGATAAATACAACCCGCCTGAGGCGGGTGAAAGAGGCCTTAGTTCTTGCATCAAAGGCGGCGTCATGCCGTGATATTATCGCAGAGGTCTGCATCTCCGACGACCCTGATTATACTACCGGCTACATCGCATCAAAGGAATCCGGATATCTGAGGATACCGAATATCAAGAGAGAAAAAGAAATGCACGGAGGCAGGGTATTCTTTATCAGGGAAACTGCTGATATTGCCGGATTAATCTCTTACCTGGAAAGAAAACCTGTTATCGTTATATAATCAGTAAAAAAATAGCGGATGGAAACAAAAAAACCTCGCAGATACAGATGAAGCAAACTATATTCCTTATAGGCAATCCCGCAGCAGGCAGGAATGCTCTGAGGAAAATCAATGAAGCTGCGGCAATCATTAAAAACAGAGGACACGATGTCCGTCTGCTGCTGACCGAAAAAAGAGGAGATGCTGAGTCATTTGCAAGGCAGATTAGTTGGCAGTCAACAGTCGAGAGCCACCCCCCCACTGTCCCCCCCTTACTAAGGGGGGGATTGAAAGGGGGGTATTCAAACTCCGAACTTCTAATCATCGCGGCTGGCGGTGATGGAACATACAATGAGGTAATTAACGGCATTGCACGCACTGATATACCAATGGCAATACTCCCGCTCGGAACAACAAATGTCCTTGCTAAGGAACTCAACATATCCGAAGATGTAGAGAAGGCTGTTGATATTGCCCTGAATGGCAAAATACATACTGTCTGCCTTGGGAAAATAATTCTATCAGAATACAGGATACAAGATACAGGATACAAGATACACCCCCCTCTGTCCCCCCTTAATAAGGGGGGAATTAAAGGGGGGTCATCATGCATCTCGGAATCGAGTCGTACCGACATGCATCTTACATCTGAAGATTCCTCGCTTATCACTCGCTACTTTCTTCTGATGGCAGGGATTGGATATGACGCTGAAACAGTTTACGGAATAAAGAACCGCCTTAAAAAATATTCAGGAAAAGGAGCCTATATCTTGAGCGGGCTAAAGACACTGCTTGGATGGGCGCCTGATAAATTAACCTTCACCATGAACGGCAAATCCTGCAAAGGATATTCTGCAATAATCTGCAAGACGTCAAAATATGGAGGAAATTTCAGAATTGCGCCTGACGCAAATATAAAGAACGCCAATTTTTATGCCTTCATTATGCACGGTAAAAACCGGCTGGACATTTTCAGATACGCCTTAGGGATATTCACAAAAAGACACCTGAAATTTAGGGATATAACATATCAGCAGATAAAAAATATAGATATTGAGGGCAATGCGCGCATACAGATAGACGGTGATTATTTCGGCCAGGCTCCTGCAAGGATTGAGATTGCGCCTGATGCGCTGAGACTGGTATATTAAACGTCGGCTTATACTTTGCCGCTTCCTTTCCTCATTAATAAGGATTCCACCTTATCATGAAACGAAAGAAGGGCTTCTCTCAGTTTTTCCTTTGAAACATTCTCTTTCTCAACAAGAGCCATAACACGGAGCAGCCCGGAATCAACAGTTTTACGAAAACCTTCCTTATCAAAACATTTATTCTCAAGCTCGTCCAGCATCCTGTTCACTTCTAAAACAAACGACCTGACATAGAAGTCATCGCTGTTGCGTACAGAAAGCCGTCTGTTATAATTGCCTGCCAATACGAGTTTCATCTCCATCTTTAATCTCTCAAACGGGCCGATAAACCTGTGCGTGAAAAACAATGCCAATACAATAACAATAATCACATAGCCCAAAAACACGGCTATGAAAGAAAAAACTCCGTGCTCCATCCTCGCGCTAAGCTCTTTGGCCGCATATGTAAAGATGATTCCGGCAAGAAGCGACCAGATAACTATGAGCGAAATTGAAAGGCGCAGTTCTTTCGCCATAAAAAATCTCTGTTTAATATTTTTAGCCCTCTTCTTAACCATTAGATGTATTTTATCACTAAACAGGCTGACATTATCAAGAATTATTCTTTTACCGAAAAATAGAGATAGAAAGTTGTCATTGCGAGTGAAACGAAGCCGGGGTCCCCAAAAAGTCAAAGACTTTTTGGGGTGAAGGTCAATCCCGCCTTTTGCAATGAGATTGCCACGCCCCGAGCTGCTCGGGACTCGCAATGACAGGTAATTCAAAGCGTTTATAGTTCTATCTCTATTTTTCGGCTTTTAATCCCATCTATGCCTTATAATTAATACATGCACAGAAGATGTCTGAAGACAAGCGCGCTATGCACAATATTAATTGCAATACTGCTTCACAGTCTTTGCATTACCGGCAGTTCCTCTGCATCCGGCGAGCAACGGCATGTCAGGGTTAGCAGAGTGCGCGACGGCGATACTGTAAGCATAATTCTAAACGGCAGGAAGGAAAAGGTAAGATTGATAGGCATGGATGCTCCGGAAATCAAACAAAGGCCGTGGGGGACAAGGGCAAAAAAACATCTTGAAAAAATGCTGATGGCGTCTAACCGAAAAGTCATCCTTGAATTTGATGTGGAAAGAAGGGACAAATACGGCCGCCTCTTATGTTACATATTCACTCCTGACGGAAAGATGCTGAACATTCAAATGGTCCAGGACGGCTATGCGGCGCTGCTGACTATCCCGCCAAATATCAAATATGTTGATGAATTGAGAATGGCGGAAAATGAGGCAAGACAACATAGACGGGGAATATGGAATAGCAAAGGGCTTAAAGAAAGTCCTCGTGATTACAGGAAAAAACACCCATACCGGGGAACCCCGTCAGAAACTCACACGGGGCATTCTGCCTTCTAACAGGGTAAATGCCGCCGATGCCGCCGCTTGCTTCCATAACCGCCGCGCAGGCCCCGTAAAAAATTCTTGACAGCCGCCGCCGTTATATGATATATATAAAATATAGTTTATATGAATTAACAAGATAATATAATTTCTTAGCATAATAATGAATATATTGTTACTTTCCATAAAAAAATATTTATGGAAATCATAAAAGGGGTCAAGTCAAATGCAGAAACTTCTGGATACCTTTAAGGCGCTTTCCGATGAGACCAGACTGCGGATATTAAAGCTGCTTGAACATGGAGAGTTGTGCGTTTGCGATGTTGTCGCAGCTCTGGACATGATTCAGCCAAAGGTCTCTTTTCACCTTGCGGTGTTAAAAGAAGCAGGCTTTATAAAAGACAGAAAACACGGCAGATGGATACATTACAGGATTGATGACTCTGACATGTATAAAAGATTTTTACTCCTTTCTGTGCTCGAAAAAATTTTTGAAGGACCGGTAATGGAAGACAAAAAGAGGCTGAATAAATTTCTGAAAGATAAAGCCTCAAAATCAGAAATCATACCTATTAAGACAAAAAACAAGTGTTGCAGGAGGTAAAGGATGTTCCGAAGATTTCTTGAAAAGCTTCACAACTTCAGGCTTCTGCCGGTATTTGTTATCGCAAGTATGTTCATCGGCATTGTCATCGGCAAGTGGTATGGGATTTCCAACTTTCAACTCACGCCGCCGATTGATGCTATCAAGGCAATCTTTCACGGGACCTATGAATTCAACGTGCCGAACATTATTGTGCTTGGAGTCGTTATAGGCCTTTTCATGATGATGTATCCGGCTATGGCAAACATAAAGTTTGAAGATTTGGGAAAAGCAACCCGCTCGCCAAAGCAGCTTCTTATAGTGGCTTTCTTCAACTATGCGATTGCTCCATTCTTCATGCTCCTGCTTGCAAAAATATTTCTGAGCAGCGAGCCCGACCTTTACACAGGGCTGGTCCTTTATGGTCTCGCCCCCTGTATTGCGATGGTAATTGTATTCACCTACCTTTCGGCGGGAAACGGACCGCTGGCAATAATACTTGTAGCATTGAACTCGATTATTCAGATGCTTCTGATACCCGTCTATGCAAAGCTTCTTCTGGGAGATGTCCATTTTGATGTTTGGGTAGTCGGGGAAAGCGTGGTCCTCTATCTTGGACTGCCGCTCATAGCAGGTATGCTCACAAGATTCTGGGGAGTAAAAAAACGCGGGGAAGAGTGGTTCCATAAGCTGAAATTTTATCTTGATACCCTGTCCATCGTAGGGCTGCTTTTTACACTTGTAGTAATGTTTGCCTTGAAAGGCGATTTGATACTTGAAAAACCGTTCCTCATTGTGCAGATGGCCATCCCCATGACGCTCTTCTTCTGGATAATGTTTGTTGTCGTCTATCTTACGGGATGGAAGCTCGGGCTCAATTACAAGGACGCCGTGGCGGTGGGATTCAATTCCACGGGAAGGGACTTTGAGATAGCCATTGCAATAGCTATTACGGCATTTAATCCAACGGTGGCCCTGGCAACGGTCATAGGGCCATTGATTGAAGTGCCGGTCATGCTAGCGCTTGTGTGGTTTGCAAAGAATACGGAAATGAAACTTTTTAAAGGGAGGCAGTAAAATGAAAGTTGAAATCTATGACCCGGCGATGTGCTGTTCATCAGGATTATGCGGGCCAAGCATTGACCCTGTTTTGGTGAAGATGAACGATGCAGCGCTGGCTTTGATAAAACAAGGGGTTGAGGTCGAGAGATATAACCTTGCCCAGCAGCCAAAGGCCTTTATGGAAAACAAAAGGGTTGCTGAACTGCTTCACAAGAACGGCAAGAAGAGCCTGCCGGTTACTATTGTAAACGGCGAAGTGTTTAAAACAGGCGAATACCCGTCATATGAAGATATTTGCAATGCGCTTGGCATTGAGCCTCTAAAAAGTAAACCATTATCCCTACAGGTGAAATAAGATGACGAAACACATATTCTTTTCAGGCAAGGGCGGAGTCGGCAAGACCACAATGGCGTGCGCCGCAGCTATCCACCATGCGTTGGAGGGCAAAAAGACATTAATCGTCTCTACAGACCCAGCGTCAAACCTTTCTGATGTATTTGAACAGGAGATATGGCATAAGATTACGCAAATAAAAGGCGTAGAAAATCTTCATGCCATGGAGATAGACCCGGATGAGGCAACACGGGAATACAAAGAGAAAATAATATCGCCCTACCGGCAGATTATGCCTAAAGATGTAATCGCCTCCATTGACGAGCAGTTAAGCGGTCCCTGCACAACTGAGATGGCGTCCTTTGACCGGTTTATTGATTTCATGGAAGCTGATGAATATGACGTGATTGTTTTTGATACAGCTCCGACAGGACATACGATAAGGCTGCTTGAACTTTCAGTTGACTGGTCAAAGCATATTGAAGAAGCTGCAAAAGGCAGCGGACAGACATGCCTTGGGCCTGTTCAGTCCATTCAGGATTCCAAGTATAAATACAACAGGGCCACAGCGCTCCTCAAAAATGCGAAAAAAACAAAATTCATCTTTGTAATGCGTCCGGAAAAGTTATCTCTCTACGAGACCTTGAGGGCTTCAAAAGAGCTTGAATCCATAGGCATAACATCAGGCGAGCTCATCATAAACGGCATTCTGCCGGAAGAGGCCTGCGAAATTGGATTCTTCAAAAAGAAATATGAGGCGCAGCAAAAGGTAATAAGAGAAACGGAAAGCGCAATAAAAAAGCCGAAGCGCTATATGCTTCTAAGAGACAATGAGGTAAAGGGGGTTGCTTCACTGAGGAATGTGGCAGAGGAGTTGTTCAGCAAACGGAAAACCCATTCACCCCGATATTATCGGGGCAAATCCCTTAACCCCGTTAGAGATTCATCTCTCCACACATTAACCCCGAGCAGCTCGGGACAAGCCGCTTCACCTACAAACATAGGCCGCCTCTTGATGCCTGAGAGAAATGGGACAAAGGCTGTATTCTTCACCGGCAAGGGCGGTGTGGGCAAGACAACCATATCCTGCATTTTCGCTGTTTATACCGCGCAAAAAGGTTTTAAAACGCTGCTTGTAACAACTGACCCTGCAGCGCATATCGGAGAAGTGCTTGATGCAAGGGTCGGAAGCAAACCCGTAAAGGTTACGGACAACCTCTATGCTGTAATGGTGGATCAGGAAGAGGCATTCAGGGAATATAAAGAGAGGGTTTTAAGCGATGCGCGGGGGAAATATTCTGAGGATATGCTCAAGGCCATGGAAGAGGAACTCAATTCCCCATGCACTGAAGAAATGGCTGCGTTTGACAAATTCGCTCAGTTCATAGAAAGCAAAGAATACGATACAGTAGTATTTGACACCGCTCCGACAGGACATACCCTGAGGCTCCTTGACCTGCCGTTTGATTACGCTAAACAGGCAGAGATGATGGTTTCTGCCGATGAGGCGAAAACAGCAAAAGAAACTGCAGAAAACAGGTTCAGAAAAATCATAGATATACTCAAAGACAAAAACCGCACAACCTTCTGCATTGTGCTTTATCCGGAATCCACGCCAATCCTGGAGTCATACCGCGCAATGCTGGACATGAAAGCCTCCGGCATAAATACACAGATGGTCGTTGCGAATATGATACTGACCGAGGAAGTATGCACAAACGACTTTTTTAAAAACAGGCGGGAAATGCAGATGCGGTATCTGACGGAAATCCATAAAAAGTTTAACCTTCCCGTGCTTCAGTTCCCATTGATGCAGAAAGAGATAAAGGGGCTTAAAGCCTTGGAAAGGGCCTTAAGCTATATCATCGGATAACTAACCTTTCATTGTCCCAAAAGAAGGTATCTTATGAGAATTATTATCGGGACTATGACGTAGTCTGTAATTCTCAGGAATATAAGCCCAAGCAGGATAAAAAAACCGTAAGGCTCAATCCTGCTGTAAGCTGCCGCCTGCCTGTAAGGCAGCAGTCCCATCAATATCTTGCTTCCATCAAGCGGAGGCACAGGAATCAGATTAAAAACCCCAAGGCCGATATTAATCGTAACTGTAATCTGAGTTATCAGGATAAGAGGGGCAAGAATTTTTTGCCCAAGATCGCTAAAAGGAGAAACAGGCAGATTCAGCAGAAACCTGAAAACAACAGCCGCAATAAAAGCAATAACCAAATTCGCCGCAGGCCCTGCGAGAGACACCCATATCATATCCCTTTTAGGGTTTCTCAGATTATACGGATTCACAGGAACCGGCTTGGCCCAGCCAATCATCCTCGTAACAACAAATACCAGAGTGCCGATGGGGTCCAGATGTTTTAGCGGATTAATCGTAAGCCTTCCTGCAAGCCTTGCAGTCGGGTCGCCGAGCCTGTCTGCAACATAACCGTGGGCCAGCTCATGGAATGTAACCGCTATGAGAACAGGAAAAGCCAGGAGGACTATCTGCCGGATTATATCTGTAAAATCCAAAATTCCCTGTCCTTTGCGCTGAGATTAATCATATCAAATCGGATGCACTATCCTGTCAATCACTGTCCTGGCAACAACCAGCGGGTCTATAAAGGCGCTTTCCATGTCGTGTTCAATATCCCTTTTGTTTGAGAGGAATGTAATCCTGTCCTGCATCCTGTCGCGGAGAAAGCTGAGATATTCAGGATCCCTTGCCGGCTTGTATTTCTTTTCGTAGTCATTTCCGAAAAGCTCATTGCCGTTTCTTGGAAGAAGCATCCCTTCAAATGCCTTCCAGCCTCTCCACTCAATATTCCCTCTTACAAGTTCAGTGACTATTGCAAGCGATAGTTCCTTTGGAATATCTATAAGATTATCAGGAAGGCCGAACGCATGCGTGTTCATGATATAACATCCGGTTCCGAGTTTGAAAAGCTTTTTGAACTGATGACAGTCAACCATAAGCGGATGCACCCTGAAGGGGTTTGCAAACGGCTCTATCACAAGCTTTGCAAGTTCTTCCTTTGGCACATTTTCAACCCCTTTTGCGCGCAGCGTGCTTAAGGAAGCGCCCATTGCAACTGCAAGCCCCACTGAATCTATCTTGCATATAGGCGGCAGGCTTGTATCCTTTTGAAGCCATATAACCATTCCCGGCCTCTCACAGGAATTTGCATGGTTGAACATATCCCTTGATTTAATGCACCGCCCATTGTCATTCCTGATATCTTCACAGACTATTTTCCTCTTGCCGCCGGGGAGCAGTGTAGCGCCAACATTCTGCGCTGAATAAAAATACTTTATGTCAGGGTCATTAAACCTTACAGAGTCTGTCTTATCAAAGAGGCTCGGCTCAAGAGCCACGGTAACATTATGTTCCAGGTCTATAAGAAATGCATCGTCATGAATTACAGTCACTTTTTCAGTCTTTTTTAAAGCGCCTGCATGGTCGGGGCTGTTTGTGATGGAAGATTTTCCGGAACCTGAAAGGCCGAATACAGCTACGGGAGGCCTGCTGCCGATTTTCTTTATTCCTCCATGACATGCAACCATGTTCTGGCGCACTCCCATGGTCCAGGCAAGCGTCAGCGTCCCCTTCTTCCTCTCGCCAAAATACCTGAGTCCGAGAATTGCAATGCAGTTTTGCGCCTCATCAATAATAACAAGTCCGTTTGGAAACTCAGGATGAGACCACTCAGGGTCAGTAAATACAAGTATATCCGGTTCATCAAGCGGCCGTGATTTTTTGTATGCATCTATCCACGGCTTCATCCACGGAGCAAAATTGATTCCCCAGTCAAGCATATTCTTTGCATCAGTCTCAGCGCCTACCAGATGCGCCTTAACCATAAAATCAGGATGCAGCCCGACAATTCCTTCAAGCCATAATCCCGGCCTGCGGTTAAAATGATAAATGGCCTCGCCGAGTATCTGCAGATATCTATCCCTCTCCTTGCCCATCTCTCTGACCAGACGTCTCGCCCTCGCCGTGCGGCCCACGATTCCGCCGTCATTAGAAACAAGAACCTTCGCATCCTTTGGAAGTCCGAACTGTCCGGGTTTGTACATTGGATGAGAAGTTACTATAATCTCCGGCTGTTTTACTGCAAGCCTGTAAAGTTCAGCCATTGACGCCTTTCTTACAGAATTGGCAAAAAAGGCGCTTTCAATATACGCCCTCCATGAAGAACCCGGAATCTTGTGTTTAGTTGCCATTCAAACTCCTTTGAATTTTATAGGAAAAGACAATTGAAATTATAATAGATTTCTTAATTTAAAAGCAATAACAGCAGCAATCCAACGGCTGGATACAGGTATTTAAACTGATTTGTTCAGTTCACGCTCATTCTTTTTATTGCATCTGCAACAAGCGCAACCTTTTTCATCTCCTTCACATCATGAACCCTGATAATGTTTGCGCCGTTTAAAATCGAGATTGCAGCCGCAGCCTCAGAGCCTTCAAGCCTCTCTGACACAGGGGCATCGCCAAGAATCTTTCCTATGAATGCCTTTCTTGATACTCCCACAAGCAATGGTTTTTCAAGAAGTGTAAATTCACGGAGGTTTTTTATTATCTCAAGGTTATGGTCAAAGGTCTTTCCAAAACCGATTCCGGGGTCTATTATGATTTTATCTTCAGTTATTCCTGATTCAACGGCAAGCCTTATGCTTTCTCTGAAGTAATCCGTAATCTCCGGGATAAGAGCTTCGTATATTGGATTTGCCTGCATATCCTTGGGCATCCCTTTGATGTGCATGATAACAACAGGGACTTTATATTGAGAAACAACCTTCGGCATCTCAGGGTCAAAGCGCAGCCCGCTTATGTCATTAACAATGGACGCGCCTGCATCCAAGGCCCTCCTTGCGACCTCTGCCTTGTAGGTGTCAATTGATACGGGTACTTTTATTTTTTTAGAAATCTCTTCAATGACAGGAATAGTTCTATCTATCTCTTCCTGAAGGGGAACAGGCTCAGAGCCGGGTCTTGTTGATTCTCCGCCGACGTCAATGATATCAGCGCCTTCTTCAACCATCTCATAAGCCCTTCTGATTGCAGAGGCTTTGTCAAAATGCCGCCCTCCGTCCGAAAACGAATCAGGCGTAACATTAAGAATACCCATGAGACAGGTTTTTTTAGAGAAATCCAGAGAGAAACTCTGCCATGTCAGCTTCAAGTCTGCAAAACCTTTTTTGATTCAAATTCTTTTACAAGCGCCTCTATCTCTACGGCGTCCAATGTCTCTTTTTCAAGAAGCGCCTTTGCAAGGGCGTCAAGGAAATCAAAATTCTCAGAAACAATAGCCTTTGCGCTTTCATACGCCTCCATGACTAAGCGCTTTACCTCTTCGTCAATGTCCACAGCGGTCTTTTCGCTGTAGTCTTTATGCTTTGCTATCTCTCTTCCGAGGAATATCTGCTCGTCTTTCTTGCCGAAGGTCAGCGGGCCGAGCTTTTCGCTCATACCCCATTCTGTAACCATCCGCCTTGCAAGCTCAGTGGCGCGTTCAAGGTCATTGCCTGCGCCTGTGGTCATATGCTTTAAGGCAATTTCTTCAGCAGCCCTTCCGCCAAGAAAAACTGTAAGCGTCTTTAAGAGATAATCCTTTGAATATGTATATCTATCGTCAAGAGGAAGCTGCTGCGTTACGCCGAGCGCCATTCCGCGGGGAATGATGCTTACCTTATGTATGGGGTCTGTTCCCGGGGTAAGCTTTGCAACCAGGGCGTGCCCTGCCTCATGATAGGCAGTATTCTTCTTTTCTACATCGCTTATTATCATGCTCTTTCGCTCAACACCCATGAGGACTTTATCCTTTGCAAATTCAAAGTCAGACATATCAACCTTGGCCTTTGATTTTCTCGCGGCAAGAAGCGCCGCCTCATTTACAAGATTCGCCAGGTCAGCGCCTGAAAATCCGGGAGCCCCTCTCGCAATAATCTCAAGATTAACATTTTCGTCCAACGGTATATTCTTGGTATGCACCTTTAATATCTCATGCCTTCCCTTAAGGTCAGGCACAGACACAATAACCTGCCTGTCAAATCTGCCCGGTCTTAGAAGCGCCGGGTCCAGCACATCCGGCCTGTTGGTTGCCGCCAGGATTATCACGCCCTCATTCCCTTCAAAACCATCCATCTCAACCAGCAGTTGATTTAATGTCTGTTCTCTTTCGTCGTGCCCGCCTCCGATACCTGAGCCCCTATGCCGGCCGACGGCGTCTATCTCATCAATAAAGATTATGCACGGCGCGCTTTTCTTTGCCTGCTCAAATAAATCCCTCACACGCGACGCCCCGACTCCGACAAACATCTCAACAAAGTCAGAGCCTGATATTGAAAAAAACGGAACTCCCGCTTCTCCCGCAATCGCCTTTGCAAGCAGGGTCTTCCCTGTGCCCGGGGCGCCCACAAGAAGCACACCCTTGGGCATCTTGCCTCCGAGCTTTGAAAATGTCTGGGGCGCCTTGAGAAAATCTATTACCTCCTGCACTTCTTCTTTCGCCTCTTCTATCCCCGCCACATCGGAAAAGTTTGTCTTTACAGCCTTATCAGACATGAGTTTTGCCTTGCTTTTTCCGAAAGACAATGCCTTATTGCCTCCTGTCTGCATCTGCCGCATAAAGAATATCCATATAAAAACAAGAAAGATTATAGGCCCCCATGAGAAAAAGAAATTCACATACCACGGATTCTGTTCAGGAGGCTTTGCGGTAATCTTCACTCCTTTTGCCTTCAAATCCTTCACAAGGTCTGGGTATACAGCCAGATATGTTTTAAACTTTTTCCCGTCTCTCAAACGTCCTGTTACATAGTTTTCCGTTATAACAACCTCTTCAACGCTCCCGGCGTCAAGCCTTGCTATGAATTCGGAGAATATCATCTCCTCTTCAACCTTCTTCGGCGCATTCAGGAGATTAAAGAGGAGTATTGTCATCACTGCCATCAGCATCCAGACAAACAGATTCCTATACTTGTTCAAACCTTCCTCCTTGAATATATACCTGATATTTTACCACATTATCTAAAAACTCAGCACGCCGTCAATTTTCACAATACTTTTCTGAATTTCCACCAGCTTCTTAATCCCGTCTCCCGCCAGGTCTATAAGCCTGTCATGAGTCTTTCTTGAAAATGGAATCCCCTCTGCCGTGCCCTGCACCTCAACAAAATTCCCGCTGCCGGTCATAACGACATTCATATCAACCTCTGCCGTAGAATCTTCCGCATAACTAAGGTCCAGAACAGGCTCGCCATTCACAATGCCCACGCTGACAGCAGCAAGGTAATCTTTTAACGGCATCCTTTCCAGCATCCCCGTTTTAAGAGCATACCTGAGCGCATCTGCAAGACAGATAAACGCTCCTGTTATACTCACAGTCCTTGTGCTGCCGTCCGCCTGTATTACATCGCAGTCTATCCATACTGTCCTTTCACCGAGCATGGCGAGGTCAACAACCGACCTTAACGCCCTTCCTATAAGCCTCTGAATCTCGTGCGTTCTTCCGCCGACCCTTCCCGAGCTTGACTCGCGCACTATCCTGGTATGAGACGACTTCGGGAGCATTGAATACTCTGCCGTCACCCATCCTTTTTTATGGTCCTTCAGAAACTGCGGGACTTTTTCTTCTATTGACGCCGTGCAGATAACCCTTGTGTTTCCCATCTCAATAAGCACAGAACCCTCCGCTGTCCCTACAAATCCTCTTGTGATTTTCAATTTTCTCAGTTCTGTGTTTGCTCTGTTGTCAATCCTCATCTATCCTCCAAATTTATAACTCTATTTTTTCTATCCGTTCTATCTTCTGCTGAAGAAACCTCTCGCCTACCATTATAAACCTCTCAGGAGAGTCTGTAACATAGAATTCCCTTGACGGTCTTTCCTTCACTCTTCTCTCTATGCCGTCTTTTTTCAATGTCCCGGCTGTTCTCTTAGTTGCCTCAACAGCAGAATCAATAAGCCTTATATCAGAGCCCATAACCTCTGCAATAACCTTTTTGAGCAGGGGATAATGCGTGCATCCTAAAACAAGAGTATCCACCCCCTTCTCTTTTACCTTTCTTAAGTATTTTTCCGCAATCATCATTGCGATTTCTCCTTCTATCCACCCCTCCTCAACCAGCGGGACAAAGAGAGGGCATGAAAATCCGAATACCTGCGCACTGCCGTCAATCGCTTCTATTGCCTTCTTATATGCGCTGCTTCTGATGGTCGCCTCTGTTCCTATTACGCCTATTTTTTTATTCCTCGTGCTCTTTACCGCCTCGCTCGCGCCCGGCTCTATAACGCCTATAACCGGAACAGACACGCTTTTCCTTATTGCTTCAAGACTGACAGAGGATGCGGTATTGCACGCAACAACAAGAAGTTTTATGCCCTTTGACGCGAGAAACCGCACATTCTCAAAAGAATACCTTGTCACGGTTTCAGGCGACCTTATGCCGTAAGGCACTCTTGCCGTATCTCCGAGATATATTGTGTTTTCATCCGGCAATAACCTGAATAGCTCCTTGAGGGCCGTAAGCCCGCCCACTCCGGAATCAAAGACTCCTATAGGACTGTTGTTATTTATCTCATTCATCGGGCGCTGAAATTATTCTCCTTGTCTCCTGTCCGTCCCGGCGAATCAGACACATTTGAAGAAACCGTATCCTTTAACGGATAAGAAAGATATATATGCCCTCCGAGGCTTTCCGTCTCTCTCCCCTCAATCAATATTTTCACATCGCTTATATCATACACATTAGATATAAGGCTCTCATATAACCCTCTCAGCAGCAGAAACTCTGCTGCCGCATCGCCGCCGAAGTTTCTCCTGAATTCATCCGACAGGTCCACATAAAGAATACCGTCATCACCCCTGTATAAGCCTATAAGCTTTGCATCTTTGGGAATTTCCGAAACGCTTGAGTTAGCAGGGCCTTTAAGAAATTCGCTTATCACCGCCTCCGCAGCAGTCATCTGCGGCGTCTTCCTCTGCGCCTTCCTCTCCTCCATCTGCAATCTTCCGCCTGCAGGATAGTAGATTCTGAGAGTGAACATATCTTCTATCGTACTGCCGATTTTTTCTTCAGCCTCTTTTGTAGGCGGTGTTTGCGAAGGAAATTCTTTTGAGAAATAAAAATAGCCGCCTGCCATGCCGGCCGCAAAAAGCAGGAGGAATGCCGGTATCCACAAATATTTTTTATTGGCCATAATAAGAAAATCCTTTTACGATTGCCTCCGCAAGCCTTGCGCGGGTATTCTGGTCATAATTCATAACCTTAAATGACGGAATCTCTATTAAAACCGCAGGCGCGGCTGCGGAATTAAGTATCGGAAGAGGCATTTCTCTCAGCGCAGCATTAAGATTAAATTCCTCTTTTATTGCCCTGGATATGCCCTCGGCAAGGACCCTGCTTTTATGCAAATATTTCTGCTGTCTCAAACTTAAAGCATATAAAGCCGCTGTAGGCTCATAGCCTGCATCGCCGATAATTGGAACATATAAAGTGAATCCTTCCGCTGATGAAACATGGATGCTTACAAATATTTCAGCCATCTTCTGGTTGGCAAACAATGCCCGGTCTCTGATAGACATGAACTGGTCGCTCTTCCTCGTAAGAAAAACCTTTTTGCCTTTCTTTGCAAGTAAATTTTCTATTCCCTTTGCAATAGAAAGAACAATATCCTTTTCCTTAAAATTACCGACCGAGGCCCCAAAATCATATCCTCCATGCCCCGGGTCAATGACATAGATTTTCTGCGCCGACATACCATCTGACCACGGTTTTATATCTGCCGCTGCCTTTGGCGCTATGTCTATCACAAACCTCGCAGGAGAAGAAAGCCTCATAACCTTTATGTTAAAAGTCTCCTTAAAATTAACCGCAAAGATGCCTTCCTTCATGGAAGTATCAAGCGCTGCGCCTTTCATGGAAATAATATTGAAAGCCGAGGGAAACTCAATCATGAGCTGAGTCCCAGATACAGCGGCATTCGTATTTTTTATGAACGCCTCTTCAGCCTCAAACACAAGGCGAAGAACTCCATCCTGTTTGCTTGCCCTCATATTTACATCAGTCTTTGGCTGGGCCAAAACAGAAACAGACATTACAAAAAAGACTATTGCGATAAACACTGAATTTTTCATAGTATATACATTTTCCATATATGAGGGATCTTTTGCAACCTTTCACCAGGTCAAAACTACAGACAGGATTAGCTTTCGCTTTCTGCAGATATTAATTTGACGAGTAATGTTGACTTGTTCAGGCAATATCAATTATTTTATATATTCAGATTTAGAGTTAAGAGTTTAACTTTTAATTTCTAACTTTTAACTTTTTACTTGTCTTGGGGAGTCGTCCAACGGCAGGACGGCAGCCTCTGGAGCTGTTTATAGGGGTTCGAATCCTCTCTCCCCAGCCAATAAAAACAGTTGTTAGGGGTTAGTTGTTAGGGGTTAGTTGTTAGGGGTTAGAACCAAACCCTAATCCCCAGTCACTAATCCCCGTAGTTATGGTCCCATCGTCTAGAGGCCTAGGACGTGGCCCTCTCAAGGCTAAAACACGGGTTCGAATCCCGTTGGGACCGCCAACAAAATCAATGAGTTACATTGATTCAGCCTGCCCGAAGTCTTCTGGTCGTGATAAATTCGTGCGATTAAGCCTTGAAATCGCATCCCTTAGGGAGTCCACATTCAGGTGCGCATATCTTTGCGTCATTCTGTTGTCTTTGTGCCCTAAAAGTTTTTGCACCACGTATAAATCTGTGCCTGATTGAACTTGTAACGATGCAAAGGAGTGTCTGTTGTCATGGAAATGGAAATTTTCAATCTTTGCCTCTTTAAGAACCTCTTTAAAAGCTCGCTGCACCTTACGATCATAGAGCTTCTGGCCGTTGTCATGAAAAACATGCCCCGACACACATTGAACCTTATGCAGCTCTTTCAATGTCTGATATGCCTTGTCTGTCAGTGGAATACCGATATAATCGTCATTCTTCATCTTCTCCCCATTAATGGTAATCATCCGGTTAAACAAGTTTACCTCAGACCATAACAGCTCGCATAAATTAGTTAGTCTTAGCCCTGTATCAAGCGCGACAATAATAAAGGGCTTAAGCCATTTTTTAGGGGCCTCCTCAAGTGCGGCAAACAGGCGCACTCTTTCATCGGGTTCTAAATATCTCACTCTCCCGTTTTTGACCTTCGGCAACTCAATTTCAGATACAGGGTTAATCATCTTCCATTTCCATTGTTTACGAGCGACATTAAACATCCTCCGCAATACGGCGAGTTCCTTTAATATTGTTGCCGGCTTCCTACCATTAGACTTCCTCCATTGCTCGTATCCGCCGATAATATTCTCAATATCGGCCAGTGTGCAATCCTCGCCAAAATAACACTTAAGGGCTTTAAAGATTGATTTGTCCCGTGCTTTCTGATAGTAGTCTTTGTGGTCGGTATATTCGTTTTCATACCGCTCAATCATTTCATTAAGCGTCCTTCGGGTAGATTGCTCCATATCAAACCACTTGCCTTCAGTAAGCTGCACCTGTATCTTGGCAAATATTTTTTCTGCAAGCTTTCTATCTTCTGTACTTGTGCTTCGTCTGTAATATTTACCACCAGCAGCAAAAGACATCCACCATATCTTGTTATTACCTTTCTTGTCTTTACGCCTGTAGAGTCCCATTATTTTTCTTCCTCCTTTCCGGGACCAACAAGGCTTGAAAATACCGGTTTTTATTATAACACGGCTAATCAGCCTTGCAGTCCAGGTCTTAGTTTTTAATTAATATCCTATTGACCCGCCCTTGCAGCCCGAGCAAGCCATGTTACTGCCCGGCACGCATTTTTCAGCGCCCCAAAAGCAATCCAGCTTGCCTTTTACTGTTGCCATGTCTCACCTCCTCGTACAAAAAATTTAATGCGATCACTTTTTCTCTTTTCCAAATTCGTCAATAGCCTTTTCAAACTCCTTTTCAAAATCCTCTGACTTCTTTTCCTTCTCTTTTTCTTTTTCTTTAATTATTTTTAACTCTTCCTCTGCTTCCTTTACCCTGGCTTCATACTTCTGTTTTTGTCCTTTGTCCTTTGCAAATTCAGCCTCGGTTTCATTCCAGCTGCGTTCAAGCTGGATATTCTCTTTCTTCATCTCGGTATCAACCTTGGATTGCTGACTCACCACATAGAACATTACAAGAGCCAGAACAGGGCTTGTAAAAAGCAGTACCTTGAAAAGGTTAGACATTTAACACCTCCTTTTTTTTATTAATGCATCGGCTGCAGGAGCTGCGATACGTTCACAGTCTGCTTGCCGGACTTAGCAATTTCCCAGGCCTTTTTACGGACCATTGTTGCCTCTTTCGTTCTGCCCTGGCTTTCCAGCTCCTCGGAGTATTTTGCGACTTCCGCCGCCCACTTAGAGTACTTTGAGGTTGCCTTCAACTTTTCAATTGCATCCTGATAAGACCATGATTTTGAGAGCTTGTAGCTGCCTTGGTAGCCCATATACTGGCCGCCGTATATATGAATTCCTCCATACGCGAGTTTAGGGATCGTCCCCAGTGTCATAAGTGAGGATCCGCATTTGATGTTTTCAACGGATCTATCGAACTGGCAGCCGGCGGTATCATTAATAACACGCTCATATACTCTCTTAATTGTACCGTTTGAGAAGCCCTGTAATGCCTTCTGCAGCGCTGCATCCGCTAATAGGATAAAATCATCGTAGCCCATGCCCTTAACGTTAATTTCACCGTTTCTGCCTTTTAAAACACTTATTTTAAGGCTTTGTAGGTCCTGGGTAAGGTTAAGGTATGCCTGAGCTATCACAGCGCCGTAATAAGCCAGGCAATCACGATAAGAGCGGATTCCCGGCTCATCTGCGATATCCGCTATATAACTACTGCTCTGCGCGGCCTTAGCGAGGTAATCCGCTTTGATAGTGTCTATTACTCCGGGCCGTACCTCAGCAGAGAGTCCAAAATCTCTGCCCGGCTTCGGCGCCGTGACTACCTTGCATTGTGCAAAGGGATTTGTATCTTTCTCTAATTCCGCAATCCTATCTAAGAAAACTACTTCTAAGGGCATCGTTACATCAGCTCCTGCGCTGCTCATTGCCTGCCCGATGGCCTTAATGGTATCACTGTCCGTCTTATCGCGGCCTATTGATGCTGTATCGCTCTTCTTTTTGCCTTTGGTATCCTTCTGCTCATGGCTTTTCTTAAGGCTCTGCGATTTCTCTTTGTCGGATTTTATGTTCTTATTAGTGTCAACGCTGGTATCTACAGCAAAGGCGTTGCCGGTAAAGATAAGGATTGTGAGTAGGGCTATTAGTGTTTTCATTTGTCTACACATCCTTTTTTGAAGGATTTCAGGATTGCTTCGCCTCTCTTGCTGCGAGTGTATTTTTGGATGTCATTACCTTTTAACATATCAAGGAGCATATTAAGCTTGAACTTTATCCAAAATATCTTTCCAGGCTTATCCTCTTTATTTGCGATTATCTCGGCTATATTACGCATAAGGTTACCTGCAGTAAGTTCTGCGGGACTAAGTAATGTAAAATCTGGGGACAAGGAGAAATATGGCTCATCCCCTGTCTCAAAATCTTCTCCGTATGAAGAGTAAAAAATGAAAAAGAAAGTCGCAATATCATCATGAGACATACGAGCAAGATTACCAGAAAAGTTTCTACATAAAGTGGCGTAAGATATTCCCCTTGTTTTCTGCACATAGTCTTTAGATGGCAAAATTTGAGTCAGATTAAAGATTATATTCCCATATCTCTGTTGCATATCTTCAGCCACAACCTTACAAGCTTTCATTTCCGACATTGTATCTACATATGAGTTCCCATGCTCCGTTTTTTTAACGGTAGCTGCGATATCATTTAACATATACCTTGCACCCTTACACCAATTAGAGGCTTTCCATTTGGCATCCGCTTCCTCCTTAGGAATATATTTATTACTTTTATCATCCCATACCAACTGCCTTATCTTTTCTCCTGCTGCTGCTTGTTTCTTTATAGCATCTACCCGGCGTGTGAAATTCTCATCTATTTGTCCGCTCACCAGCTTCGCCACCTGTATGCTAAACTCAAAATCCTCTTCTATTTTTTTCCAGCTATTTGTAAGACATGGAAGCACGCCGACTTTTTAAACTCTTCAATTACTCTGTTGCTTGCCTTTTCCATTTCAGCGGTAGGAAATTTAATAGTCTTGTCAAACATGCCCAGCTTTGTCTCTATCATCCTTAAAGCGCTGCGCTGCTCTAATATGCAATTTGCTGTTTCCTCTGGTGTTACATCCTGTTTTATCTTTTCTCCAGCAGCTGCTTTCTTTTCGGTAGGTGTCAACGATTGACCCGTTGCTTGACTCGCTCCCATTGCCAATACCACCATCACTCCTACTATTAGTGTTTTCATTATTTCTTCCCCTTTGCCTTCTTTTTCGTGCTGCTCTTCTCCTTTTCTTTTGCATCTGTCAGTTTCTTTTCGGCAGCTGTCAGCTCCTGAAATTTTGATTTTGCATAATCAACTCTTTCTGTGAAAAATTCTTTTTCGCCCGCAGGTGCGTCTTTTTCAGTAAAATTTTCAAGCGCGGCAAGACCTTTTTGAAGGTAATTAATTGCCTGTTCGTAAAATTCTTTTTTTCCGGAAATGTCTCCTTTTTGAATGAAGCTCCCACCAACGCAAAGATGCACATGCGGATTTTGATCATACATCTCAATTGCCTGTTTCCCGTCCAAAATCGCAGCATCATAATCGCCTTTTTTCTCCTTATCCCAACACCCAAGAATAAGAGCCTCAAACTTTTTAAGGTCTACTTTTGAAATATCGTTGTTTTTTGGGGTAGATGTGGCAGGGATCTTCTCTGGAGTTAAATTCACTAGG
>Ga0210054_1000311_pt1 | contig 48084 bp, 46 predicted proteins | sample CryGeymeta201516_FD_185470 | JGI IMG/M metagenome (GOLD analysis project Ga0210054, IMG submission 185470) | Groundwater microbial communities from Crystal Geyser aquifers in Utah, USA - Crystal Geyser metaG 2015-16 (SPAdes) (version 2) | ecosystem: Environmental > Aquatic > Deep subsurface >... | reverse complement strand
ACCCCTTTTAAGTTGTATCGGGTAAATTTATATGCCTCAGGGAAGGGGGTTGGGAGGTTACAAAGATTTCCTCTGTAAGGCCAAGTGCCTTGATATAGTTGCGCTGAACGGCCTCGCTGATTGCCCGGTCGGCTTCTTTATAGGTGTGGGGCAGCCTGGTGACGAAATAGAGCGCATTGGCGCCGGGGATATGGTCGAAATAGGTGAGACTGGCCTCTGTGACCATGGCCGAGTCGGCATGGAATCAACAGTCCAGGAAAAAATGGCTGTTTGACAAGGCAGCCTGCATGGAATATTTTTCATAGTGTAACGCTACACAAGTAAAGCGCTTCTTGCTTTACCGATATATGCCTTACGGTCAGCTAACCTACAACGGAAGGTGGTTATTGATGCTAGCCGAGAAGGATTTCTTAAATCCCAGTGAGACTGCTCGACTGCTTAACGTTCATGTTGAAACGGTCCGCCGCCTGGCTAGAAGCGGTGGAATTCCGGCCTTTAAGGTCGGAAGAGGGTGGCGCATAATGATAAAAAGCCTCTTGAAACGGGCCGGCAGTGAGCATTATCAGGATCAAAGACCTTCCGCGCCGGGTGTAAACGACCACCTCACCAATGAAACCAAGAAATAGCCTCCGGCAAGGTCTAGCCGGTTGCTTGGAGCTTACAGGGAAAGGAGTTCATGCTCATGGGATCAAGAGATTCTAAAGATGATGCAGTTACGAGGTTGAAAGAAGGCAAGTATCTGACATTTTCGCTTGAAGGAGAGGAATACGGCATAGGGATACTGAAGATCAAGGAGATCATAGGACTGATGCCGATTACAAGGGTTCCCAAGACTCCGACCTTTGTCAAAGGGGTTATAAATCTCAGGGGCAAGGTGATACCGATAATGGACCTGAGGCTCAGATTCGGCATGGAGCCCGCGCAATACACGGAGCGGACATGCATAATCGTAGTGGAGATGGCATCCACGAAGGGCGATATCACGATAGGCCTGATAGTTGATTCCGTATCGGAGGTTCTGAACATAAAACATGAAGATATAGAGGAGACTCCATCTTTCGGGACTAAGCTCGATACGCAATACATCCTTGGTATGGCCAAGGTAAATAAAGGAGTAAAGATCCTGTTAAATATTGACAGAGTTCTGACCGACGAGGAAATAGCCCAGGTTAAATCTGGAAACGGAGGATGTGTAAGATGAAGAACGTCTCAATGAAGTTATCCACAATTATCGTGCCCTTCATCGTTATCTTTTTGTGCTTTGCCGGCATCCTTGTGTGGGTCTCGGTTCGGTCCGGAAGGGTTCTCTATGATGAAAAACTCCTCAAGACAAAACATGTCGTAGAGGTATCATACAGCCTGCTTGATGAATACGCGAAACGTGCAGAAAAAGGAGAGATGACAACCGAAGAGGCAAAAAAGCGAGCCGCCATGCGGATTCAAAACCTACGCTACGATGAAAAAGAGTATTTCTGGATCAATGACCTCCGTCCCTACATGATTATGCATCCGTACAAACCGGAATTGAACGGTAAGGATCTGAGTGAAAATAAGGATCCCAACGGAAAGAGGCTTTTTATCGAGTTCGTAAAGGTCTGCAAGGAAAAAGGCGAAGGTGCGGTTGAATACATGTGGCCGAAACACGAAGGAAGCGAGCCGGTGCCTAAAGTCTCCTATGTCAAGCTCTATAAGCCCTGGGGCTGGATCGTCGGGAGCGGGATCTACATAGACGATGTGCAGCGGGAGAAGAGAAAAACAACGAGCATCATTCTTATTCTGGCAGGCATAGTTATCATAGGCGGAATGATTATAGCGGTGCTTCTGACACGAGCAATCACCAAACCGATAAACAGGGTCATTGAGGGACTTGGGCAGGCAGCCGATCAGGTGGCCTCAGCATCCAATGAGGTGAGTTCTGCAAGCCAATCCCTTGCAGAAGGTGCTAGCGAACAGGCCGCATCCATCGAAGAGACATCATCTTCCCTTGAGGAGATGTCCTCTATGACCAAACAAAATGCCGACAACGCAAGCCAGTGTGATCGGATACAGAAGGAAGAAGTCTCCGCCAATTTCAAACTGGTAGAGGAACGACTTGCACAGATGCAAAAGGCTATCGCCGAAACCGTCAAGGCCGGAGAGGAAACAGGGAAAATCATCAAGACCATTGATGAGATAGCCTTCCAGACAAATCTTCTCGCCCTGAATGCTGCGGTTGAAGCAGCGCGCGCCGGTGAAGCAGGGGCGGGATTCGCGGTTGTCGCCGATGAAGTGAGAAACCTAGCCATGAGGGCTGCAGAAGCTGCGAAATCAACCTCCAACCTTATTGAAGGCTCCAATAAACAGATCAAGGAAACATCCCGGTTGAACAATCAGGTGGTTGAGGCGATGAAGTCCAACGCAGCTTTGGGCCAAAAGGTCAGTCAGCTTGTAAGCGAGGTCTCTGCCGCTTCCAATGAGCAGGCCCAGGGGATAGGGCAGATCAACAAGGCAGTGGCCGAGATGGACAAGGTGGTTCAGCAGGTGGCTGCAACCGCAGAAGAATCCGCTTCGGCCTCTGAGGAGATGAATGCCCAGGCAGAAGAAATGAAGAGATTTGTAGGTGAAATGATAGTTCTCGTGGAGGGTGGGGCAAGGACACGGGAAGACCAGGGCGTGCGAAAATCCGCGCTTAATACTAAGGGAAAGCCCCGCCTTCCCCAAATGAAACGGAATGCGGAGACTGCTGTTGTTAAACATGGGCAACCAGGGCCGCTTATGAAACATGCAAAAGAAATAAAGCCCAATGAGGTCATTCCGCTGGATGAGGATGAACTGGAAAAGTTCTAGCAGTACATTCGAGTTATGAATGATGAGTGATGAATGATGAGTTTTTCCATAGTTGTTTCTTTTCATCATTGCGAATCAGGGAGAAATCGTATTCATGGAACATCTTGAGAAGTATGGGCTTTGGAAAAACGCTGAGGAGGCGGCGGAGATCTTCCGTCAAATCGTAAACTTCCTGCCGGACGCGACCTTTGTGACAGATGACTCCGGCAGGGTCATAGCCTGGAACCGTGCCATTGAGAAAATGACCGGGGTCGAGGCTAAGGACATGCTGGGAAAGGGAAACTACGAATACTCACTTGCCTTTTACGAGGAACGAAGGCCTGTCCTCATTGATCTTGTAACACAACCGGAACAGGAAATCCTGGCCAAATACTCCCATGTGAGGAGGGAAGGAGATATCCTGATCTCCGAGACTGAGCCTGAGATGCTAAAGCTGGGAGACGTCCATCTCTTGAACCTCGCCTCTCCTCTCTACGACCGGGAGGGCCGTGTCATAGGAGCGATAGAGGCAATCCGGGACATCACGGAGCAAAAAAAGGCGGCAAAGGCGCTAAAGGAAAGCGAGGAGAGATTCAGGCTTACGTTTTACGCAAGCCCCGATGCAGTTAATCTCAATCGAATGGAAGAAGGCCTTTGGGTGGATATCAATGAAGGCTTCACAAGGCTTACAGGCTTTACAAGGGAGGATGTCCTTGGAAAGACATCCCTTGAGATGAATATCTGGAACGATCCTGAAGATAGAAAAAGGCTTGTAAGGGAACTGAAGGAAAAAGGGTATTGCGAAAACCTGGAGGCCCTTTTCCGAAAGAAGGACGGAACAGTAGGGACAGGCCTGATGTCGGCGCGTGTCATCTCCATAGGTGATGTCCCCCATATCATCTCCATCACCCGCGAGATAACGGAGATCAAGAAGGCGGAAGAGTTACTCAGGGCGAGCGAAGCCAAATACAGAAGCCTTTTTGAAACGGCCAACGATGCGATCTTTTTGATGGAGGAAGATATCTTTGTTGACTGCAACCGTAAAACCCTGGAGATGTTTAGGTGCACAAGGGAGCAGATCATCGGGAAGAGTCCTGCCCTGTTTTCACCCGGGTTCCAGCCCGACGGAAAGAACTCCAGGGACAAAGCCCTCCAGAAGATCGAGGAGGTCCTTAAGGGTCATCCCCAGTTCTTTGAATGGAGACACCAAAAGCTCGACGGGACCCTTTTCGATACGGAGGTGGGCCTGAACCGTATCGAGACGGAAGGAAGGTCTTTGGTTCAGGCTATTGTCCGGGACATCACCGAGCGAAAGAAGGCCGAGGAAGAACTCGCACGTAGTGAAGAGAGGTATCGCAGTCTTGTTGAGGAGAGCTTTGACGGGATTTTCATTCATAAAGGCCCTAAGATTGTCTTTGCCAACAGGCGCCTGCATGAGATGTTGGGGTATAGCAATGGCGAGCTTCTGGGGATGGACCCTTGGATTATTTGTCATCCGGATTACAGAGGTCTTACGAAAGAAAGGGCAGAAACTCGTTTGAGAGGGGAGGAAGTGACCTCTCATTACGAAGTAAAACTGCAGCGCAAAGATGGCTCATGGTTTTACGGGGAGATCAGCGCAAAGGAGCTTCTTGTTGAAGGAGAGCCGGGGATACAGGTCTGGGTAAAAGACATAACGGAAAGAAGGCAGGCAGAGGAGGACCTCAGGCAATCGGAAAAACGGTTCCGGCAACTTTATGAAGCCACATCAGACGCCATCTTTACCCAGGATCTTGAAGGCCGGTTTCTTTCTGGGAACCGGGCCGTCCTGGATATGTTCGGTTACCCCCTGGAGGGTCTCCTCGGCCGCAGGGCCTGTGATTTCATGAAGCCCGAGCTGGCTCCATTATTTGAAACGGAATACCTTCGAAAGCTGAAAGATACCGGACACTGCCAGGGGATAACCGCTTACTTTGCCAGGGACGGCCGTAAATTTTATCTTGAATATCAAAGTGACCTGATTAGGCCCAATGACGGCGATCCATTTATCAGCGTCGTTGCGAGGGATGTGACCCATCGTGTGCTCTCCGATAGGAAGATCAGGGAGAAAGAAGAAAGCATCCGGGCCATTCTTGAAGCAAACCCCAATCCTGTGGTGGTGTACGGCCCGGGAGGGAAGCTCCGCTATTTGAACCCCGCCTTCACTGAGGTGTTCGGCTGGACTCAGGAAGAAATGATGCAGGGGGAAGTTCCTTTCGTGCCTGATGATCAAAGGGAAATAACCGCGGTAAGGATTAAGGAACTATACAATACCGGCAAAGCCGGAACGCTTGAGAACAGGCGTTTGACAAAAGACGGAAGGCTTTTAGATGTATCTGTCAGCGCTGCCCTGATGCGGGATCAGCATGGAACTCCTTCGGGCATGGTTGTGAATTTCATGGATGTAACCGAAAGAAAGAAACTTGAGTCTCAGTTTCAACAGGCCCAGAAGATGGAATCGGTCGGAAGACTGGCGGGAGGTGTCGCTCACGATTTCAACAACATGCTTGGGGTAATCCTTGGAAGGGCGGAGCTTGCCCTTTTGGGGACTGAACCGGGAAGCTCTCTTGAGAGCGATCTACTTGACATACAAAAGGCGGCCAAGAGATCAGCCGATCTTACAAGACAGCTCCTGGGATTTGCCCGCAAGCAGACAGCAGCCCCCAAGATATTGGACCTAAACGATACCATAGCAGGAATGCTAAAGATGCTAAGGAGACTCATAGGGGAAGATATTGACCTGGCGTGGTTTCCAGGGCCAAACATCTGGTCTGTCAAGATGGACCCGGCACAGCTCGATCAGATACTGGCAAACCTGTGTGTAAACGCAAGGGATGCTATTATTGATGTGGGCAATATCACCATAGAGACGGAAAACACAATCATTGATGACAAATATTGCAAGGATAAGCCCTACGCAACCCCCGGCAGATATGCAGTAATAGCCGTAAGTGACACTGGCTGCGGCATGGAAAGAGATTTGCTTGAGAAGATATTTGAGCCGTTTTTTACCACAAAGGAGGTAGGAAAGGGGACAGGGCTGGGTCTTGCCACGGTTTACGGAATAGTAAAACAAAATGAAGGATGGGTAAATGTCTATAGCGAGCCGGGCAGAGGTACGACCTTTAAGATATATCTGCCTGCATGCAAAGACGCTGCCCAAGAAGCTCCTTCCGATTATGACATGGAAAGCCTCAAAGGAGGAAGCGAGACCATTCTGCTGGTAGAAGATGAAGAGATGCTCCTTGAGATGGGAGAGATGATGTTAAAGAGGCTTGGCTACGATGTGCTTACCGCACTAGGGCCTGCACCCGCCCTTGAGATCGCAAAAAGCTTTCCAGGGGAAATACATCTTCTCATGACGGATGTGGTAATGCCTGAGATGAACGGCATGGATTTGGCGGAGTTGATATCCTCACTTAAGCCCGGGATCAAATGCCTCTTTACCTCAGGCTATACGGCAAATGTCATAGCCCAGCGAGGGGTCTTGAAGGAAGGGGTAAACTTCATTCAGAAACCTCTCCTCGTCAAGGATCTGGCCAGAAAAATCAGAAGTATTATGGACTGATGTTGACATCCTCCTCGCGTAAAAGATGCTGGGTCTGCGAAGAGTAGATCGAGATGGTGAGGGATCTTCGCGAGGTGGTCGATCCAGGGGGACCGATGGTGGATATTCCTACTATCACCTGCCATGTCACTTGCATCAAAACCCTTGAGAGAAGATTGCTCAAGGACTCATCTGGTGTATCAGCTACAGGGATCAGGCAGAGGAGCTCTTTCTGTACAACGATACCGAAAGGCGGTGTTTTTAGGCCCACTGCTACCCTCTGAATCATTTCAGCCTTCTTCCAGTGTCGAGCCTCCATGAAAATGGCCAGGGAGTGACTGGGAAAGCACAGATGATATTTTCCCTGGCTAGAGGTAGAAAGACCTGAAGTGTGGTGCCTTTGCCGGGTTTGCTTTCAATCCTGACAGCCCCATCGTGGGCCTTCACCAAACCTAGGGCAACAGGAAGGCCAAGCCCTCTTCCAGTAAATTTCGTGGAGAAAAACGTATCAAAGACCTTCTCCATGGTCTCCATATCCATTCCGCAACCCGTCTCGGTAACGGAAACGCACGCATAGGCATCTTCTTTCAGCTCACCTGCATGTTGTTTTTGACCCGATGGTGTATCTCCTTTTATATGAAAAAGCCCCTTCCCTTTACTGTCGAAACGTCGGGATGCAACGGCATTATTCCCTCCCCCTCGACGGGGGAGGGAGGGGTGGGGGTGATTTTCATGCTTCGTTGTGCCCCTTTCAGGGCATGCCCGTTAGAAGAATTTCTTTCTCCTTGAGGGCATCTTGCGCAATCTTTTCCGAACGTTTGATGTCGGTGATATCAACACGAAAACCTACAGTGCTTACGTCGGGGGTTTTCCTTTGGCGCCGTGTGACACGCGGCAATCCCCATACAACCTATTGGGTTCAAAACACGGTTTACAAATTACCGGATCTCATATAGATAAAGTAGAAATGATACATTCTGTGGATTCGATCCGTTTCATAGGAACGGGATGGCCGGGATTTCACGAAGCAGGGGTTGAGGTGAGCCATGATCGAATTGAACCATGAACAGCTCATGATTCTTTCAACCGTAAAGGAGATCGCGCAGAGGGAGATTAAACCCCGTGCGGCTCAGATTGACAGTGAACAGAGATTTCCCTGGGAGACCGTGAGGGTGTTTACTGAAAACGGTTTACTGACGCCGCTCCTTCCAGAGGAATACGGGGGAATCAATGCGGATTACCTGCTCTTTTGCATGATTATCGAGGAGATTGCAAAGGTATGCGCTTCTTCCGCCCTGATCCTTATCGCGCAGGCGGACGGCATGCTGCCCATTCTTTGCGGAGGAAGTGACGGATTAAAGGATAGGGTCCTTCCGGGCCTGGCCAAAGGAAGGCTGGCGGCCTTTGCGGCCACGGAACCCGATGCAGGAAGCGATATCCTTTCCATGAGGACACGTGCCATCCTAAAAGAAGATTCCTACGTAATCAACGGGCGAAAGTGCTTTATCACCAACGGGAGTGTGGCTGATGTGATCAGCCTGTATGCTTATACGGATCCGGAAAAGCGCGCTAAGGGCATCTCGGCCTTTGTTGTAGAAAAGGGGTCGAAAGGTCTGGCCTATGGCAAGAATGAAAATAAGATGGGAATGAGGGGCTCCATCAACTCCGAGCTGATTCTTGAGGATTGCGTGGTTCCCGTTGGAAACCGGATAGGTAAGGAAGGAGAAGGAATCGGAAACATGATGGCTGCGCTTGACACAAGCCGTCTCTTTGCCGCGGCACAGGCCGTCGGCCTGGCCCAGGGCGCCATTGATGAAGCGGTTCGGTACGCAAAGCAGAGGGTCCAGTTTGGAAGACCCATTTCAGAAAACCAGGCCATCCAGTTCATGGCGGCCGATATGGTGGCCCTGACGGAATCGGCCCGCCTGCTGACTTATCATGCCGCCCGGCTCATGGATCAAAAAAAGCGGAGCCTGGTTTCAAAGTACTGTGCCATGGCCAAGTTCACGGCTTCTGATGCGGCCATGCGAGTGACGACGGATGCGGTTCAGGTCATGGGCGGATACGGGTATATGAAGGACTACCCAGTGGAGAGGATGATGCGGGATGCCAAGCTGATCCAGATCTATACCGGTACCAATCAGATCATGCGCATGGTGACGGCAAGGGAGATATTTAAAGACTGAATCATGTGCGTCTTTCGCTTTTCCCTTTAAGCATCGCGGAATATCTTCTCCACAATTTTGAGCCATGCATAAGCGGATGGGATTTAAATTCTTTACAAGCTACCCGCCGCTATTCTTCCCAGTGGATGCATTCGGCCGGACAGGTCCCGATTGCTTCATCAATGCATTCCTCGGAGCCTCCCTCCGGCATTTTAACGAAAGCCCTTTCGGTTTCCTCATCAAATCCGAACACCTCAGGGCAAAGTCCAACGCAGCTTTGGCAACCTATACATTCTTCCGTCTCAATATAAACTTTTTTGCTCATGCTCTACCTCGTTTCTAATCGTCCAGCAGAATTTAAAGAGCAGAGAATACGGCGCTGATGAACTCTGATTTGTCCTGATAGGGAAATCCTGCTTAGGAGTTGAAGCATTCCCACAATTCTATGCGATTCCCGTCAGGGTCTTGTCCCTGAGGGATAGTGTCTCCCCGTCTTCTACGGTTACCAGAAGGGCCTCGGGAATTTTCAGCAAATCCACGAGCATGCCCTTGGCTTTTGGGGTCGCCACCACTTTTGCTTCCGGAAATCGTTCCAGCACCCGCGGGATGGTCCCGGAATGATCCTGCTCCGCATGGTGAGCGATGATAAAGTCTAATGCGGGCACGCCCTCAAGTTGCGCCATCAATTCCTCGGCCTTGGGTGGATCTACCGTGTCAAGAAGAGCGGTCTCTTCATTGCCTTCAACCAGGTACGCATTAGTTTATTCGTTCTCTTGTGTGGAGCGACCACCCAAATCAGAATGGGTCAAACAAAATCAAACTTTCTTTCTAACCCCTTGAACAAGAGAGAAAACAATCAAAATAAAGATGAAAACAACCGTTATTGTCAAAATGATTGGGAAACGTTCTTCCATGGTGGGCATCTTATAACCGAATAACGTATAGATTATCGTGGCGGGAAGCATACCAACCGCCGTGCCAAAAATAAATGCCCATGGGCGGATACCGCTCAACCCTGCCATGTAGCTTATAAGATCAAAGGAAATAAACGGCAGAAGCCTGGAGAGAAGAATCAAGTAAAATCCATTCTTTTCTCCAGCGCGCCTTATAAAATCAACAACTTTTTGATTCCGGATAATTTTTTCTGCGGCAACATTTCCAAAGAGACGGGCAATATAGAAGGACGTCAAAGCTCCCATAAGGGCGCCAATCCAGGATAGTATCGCCCCCCAGATATTCCCGAAAATCATTCCGTTGGCTGCGGTCACCAGAAATGCAGGCAGTGGAGCTACAATCGCCTGAAGAATCATTAGAATCAAGCTCATTAGAGGCGCGGCAAATCCCCAGGAACGAATTAGAGTTACTATTTGATTCAGATTTCCGGCAAATAAAATGACGCATGTCTTTTCAAAATGGTGATGAATGGAAAAGAAAATCGCCAAAAATAACAGCAAAGTTATCGCAAAGAAGACATGATGTGAAATCCGCTTGTTATCAGTTTTTGCATAGATTAGCCCAATAACAAGAATCCCGATAAACAAGAGAACTAATCCATAGATACCCATAAACAGAATCCTTACTCAAATTGCGTTGGGTTTTTTCGGCTGCCTTCTGGTAAATTTCTCCAACAGAGCGTAGCTTTTAAATTAATGATGAAAATAGTAATAGTAAGATAAATCACGTTTACTAAAATCCCAAGCATCTTTCTTGAAGAAAATGAAAGGATTCCTTCAACCATAAAGCCCCAGGATTTTATAGTGATTCTCATGGGCTTGGGCGGCAAAATTTACGTGTCATGAAGTTTGAAATGGGTTATCATTGCCATAGACAATTGCGGAGGAGCCACATGTGGGATAACTTATCAATGATCTGAAGTGTTATCCGAGGAGGGCGGAAGATGAAAGTCCTGATAGTTGATGACAATGAGGAGAGCCGGTATATGCTGGAGAGCCTGCTTACAGGATGCGGGCATGCGGTGCAATCAGCGGAAAACGGCAAGAAGGCGATTGAAATACTCAAATCAGGCGGCTTCAATCTGATCATCAGCGATATCCTCATGCCCGTGATGGACGGCTTTCAGTTGTGTCGAACAGTCAAGACAGACGAAGATCTGCGGACCATTCCCTTTATATTTTACACCGCCACATATACGGGTCCCCAGGACGAGTCCTTCGCTCTGAAGATAGGAGCGAACCGTTTCATAATAAAACCTTGTGATCCGGATGTGTTCTTAAAGGCTGTGGATGAGGTGATGGAGGAGGCTGAAGATCGAAAAGGAGGCCTGATACCGGAGCCTGTAGAGGAAAAGGAAGTACTCAAGCTCTATAATGAGCGAATTGTAAGAAAGCTTGAGAAAAAGATGCTGGAGGCCGAACGCGAAATCCTAGCGCGCCGATCCGCTGAAAAGGAACTCCTGAAAAGCCGGGAAAGGCTGATTGAGGCCCAGCGGATTGCAAAAATGGGGGATTTCAAGTGGGACATTGAAACAGGAGAAGTCACCTTGTCGGATGGATTGTTTGATCTTCTCGGATATGAGATATCCGAGCATATTGACTACGCAAGAGTTAATGCGGAAATACATCATCCTGATGATTTGGCGTTTATTACGCAATGGCATAAGGAGAGCATGTCATCGGGGAGGATAAATCATGGACCCAGGGAATACAGGCTTATAAAAAAGGATGGAGAAACTATATATGGTCAGGTCTTTATCTCCATCAGATACGAAAATTCAAGACCTGTGGAAATGCTCGGCACCGTACAAGACATAACTGAGCGAAGGCTGGCAGAGGATGCGCTTAAAAAAAGCGAAGAAAGATATAGGGTGCTCGTTGAAAATGCGGGCGAAGTCATCATGGTTGCGCAGGATGGGATAACCAGATTTGTCAATCACACGGTTTTCAGTCGTCTGGGCTACAGGCCCGAAGAAATGGTTGGCCGGCCATTTGCGGATTACATCAATCCTGAGGATAGAGATGCAGTAGCCGAAAGGCATGCTAAGAGATCGAAGGGAGATGATGTCCCGAGCGTTTATCCTTTCAGGGTAGTCAATAAGGCGGGGCAAACCAGGTGGGTTGAGATCAATTCGGTCTTGACCGAGTGGGAAGGAAGTCCTGCAACTCTCAACTTCCTTGAGGACATCACCGAGAGCAAGGACGCCCGGGAAGAGCAGGAAAGGCTGCAAGCCCAGTTATATCAGGCACAGAAATTGGAGTCCATCGGCAGATTGGCCGGTGGGGTGGCGCACGATTTCAACAACATGCTGAGCGTAATCCTTGGCTTCGGGGATATCGTCCTTAGCAAACTTGATCCACTGGATCCCTTGAGTGAAGATGTTAAAGAGATTGTCAATGCGGGAAAGCGCTCGGCTGCTCTCACAAGGCAGTTGCTTGCCTTCAGCCGGAAACAGACTCTCCAGCCTGAGATCGTCAACATAAACGCCGTTCTTAAGAGCATGGAGAAGATGGTTCGGCGGATTATAGGAGAAGATATCTTGCTGGAACTTTCCCTTTTTGAGAATCTGTGTCAGGCGATGGTTGATCCGGGGCAGATCGAGCAGGTCGTAATGAACCTGGCTGTCAATGCAAGGGATGCTATGCCGCATGGGGGAAGTCTCATCATTGAGACGGCAAATGTGGAGATTGATGAGGCCTATGCCGAGACTCACAAAGGCGCAGAGCCGGGAAAGTATGTAATGCTTGCCGTTACTGACAACGGGTGTGGTATGGACGAGCAGACCTTATCGCAGATCTTCGAGCCGTTTTTCACTACAAAGGAGAAGGGGAAAGGAACCGGGCTGGGGCTATCCACGGTTTACGGCATTGTAAAACAGTCAGGTGGTGATGTGAGGGTTTATTCCGAGCCCGGAAAGGGCACCACATTCAAGATCTATTTCCCGCAGACCTCAGTCAAAAAAGAGCAGGACAAGCCCCAGGCCGATAGGATAAAGAGCGGAGGGTGCGGCGAACACATTTTGGTGGTGGAGGATGAGGATGGCCTGAGAAGGCTTATTAATACACTCCTTTCAGGGATGGGTTATAAAGTGACGGTTGCCGCAAACGGCGTGGAGGCCCTCTTACTGATAGATGAGAAAAAACTCAGGCCCGACCTTGTAATTACCGATGTGGTTATGCCGGGACTTAGCGGTGCGATGCTTGTCGAGCGCCTCCGGATGCGCCTTCCCGGTCTCAAGGTGCTCTATATGTCAGGGTACGCCGATGACACTATCGCCCATCACGGTATTTTGTTCCCTGGCGCGCCTTTTATGAAAAAACCTTTTACAGGCATGGAGCTATCAGAAAAAGTGAGGTCGGTATTAGGAGTACCTGCAAGGAATCAATAACGGTCCCCGTTGCCGTCATCTGAAGGTTCAATGCTTAAGCCATTCTACTCTGATATGACTTCTTGCTCTGAGATCCATAATCATATAAATTTTGCGATCTCACCCAGAAAACTTTCAGGATTGATGGGCTTTTCGATATATCCGTTGCAGCCTGCCTCAAACGCCTTCTCCCTGTCCCCGGTCATTGCAAAGGAGGTTACTGCGACTATGTTGATGCTGCTCCGGGCTTCAGAAGCCCGGATTCTTCGGGTGACCTCCAGGCCGTCCATGTCCGGGAGCTGAATGTCCATCAATATGAGATCCGGTTTTTCTCGCACAGCCATTATAAAGGCCTGAGCCCCGGTTTTCGCCATGACTATGTTGTAGCCGCCTTGCTCCAGCATGTACTGCATGAGATAGCGGTTCTGCTCGTTATCCTCGACTATCAATATCTTTTTCATGACTTTCCCCCCGGATATACCAAAGGCAGAGAGAGGGTGAATTTGCTTCCTTTGCCTGGCTCGCTCTTAGCCGTAATCTCTCCGCCCAGAAGGGCAGCTATCCGACGCGACAGATATAGCCCGAGTCCCGTACCCTCTACCATCGGCCTGCTTTGGATATGGATGCGGCTGAACGCCTCGAAGAGTCGTTCCATGTCCTTCTCCGTCATGCCCACTCCGGTGTCGCTGACACTAATCTCAACCCTTCTTTCGCTCTTAGTGACGAATACCGCAACTGAACCCGCTTCTGTAAACTTGACCGCGTTTCCGACAAGGTTGACCAGTATCTGATTCACCCGCCTCCGGTCGCTCGTTACATGTAATTCTTCATCCGCTTGAAATTTCAGGCTCAAGCCTTTTGATGAAAGAGCGACGGCAAAGGATTCCTTAACCTCCAGGATCAGGGGACGAAGATCGAATACCTCTATGCCAAGGTCTGCCTTTCCCGCCTCGATCTTGCTTACGTCAATAACGTCATTGATCAAGGCCAGTAGGTGGTTGGCGCTGTTTTTTACCATGCCGAGCTGTTTACGCTGCACATCGGAGATCGGCCCCGACATCCCCATCAGGATTATGCCTGTGAAACCTATGATCGAGTTGAGGGGGGTCCTGAGTTCGTGGCTCATTGAGGCGATAAACATGGATTTGAGTCGGTCCAATTCCTGAAGGCGGAGGTTGGCCTGTTCCAGCTCTTTTGTTCTTTCGCGCACAAGGTCTTCAAGGTGATCACGGTATTTTCCGAGTTCCTCTTCCGTCCTCTTTCGTTGGGTGATATCCGCCACAATGACCTGGACGGCAGGCTTACCCTGATAAATCAAAGGGGTTGCCATTACTTCAACATTGATAGGTGATCCATCCAACCTCAGGTAAACGTCTTCGGACGGGTAAAGACCCTTCTCCCCCGCGAGCATGCGCAGGATTCTATCCTGGGCCTGCTTGATTCCATCAGGATGAATGATCTGCTGAATCGGTTTTCCTGCAATCTGTTCCTTGGAGGTCGCCCCCAAGAGATGCGCACCAAAAGGATTGGCGAAGACAATCTTACCCTCGGCATGCACGGCGATGCCTACGGGGGCGGTCTCCAGTAACGCTCGATAACGCGCCTCGCTTTCCTGCAGAGCATTGCGCGTACGTCGGCGATCGCTCACGTCTATTCCGACACCAATCAGGCAAGGCCTTCCGTCTATCTTTATCGTCAATCCGGTGAAGTAGAAGGGCGTCCGCGTGCCGTCTTTGGCCACGAATTCGGCTTCCACTTCCGATACACCCTTTATAAAGACCTCACTGATCCTTGCTTCAAGGATATTCCTCTCCTCCCCCACAAAGAAATCAAGCGGACTCATAACTGCTATCTCAGCGCCGGTATAGCCGGAAACCTGTTCAAAGTTTTTATTCCATCGCAGAAATCTCCTGTTCTCGTCGTACATATAAAAAATTCCCGGGAGACTATCAATGACCATGGATGAAAAATCTCGTTCTTTTCGAACAGTTGCTTCCGCCTGCTTTCTCTCCGTAAGATCAATGAAGGTCCCAAAGAAATCTTCGCCCAGGATGATGCCCGAGATTTCAACTGTGCGTTGCTCCCCGCTCTTGCAAGTGACCATATATTCATGCGGCTCAATATCTTTGCCTTCTTCTGCCGCCCGCCTAAGAGCATCATTCCATGTTTCCTTTACCCACCGGCGATAATCAGGGTCCGGGTAGGCGCAGGACCACCACTCAGTAAGCGTTGGAACATCATCATGCGTATATCCGAACACCCTGATAAACCGTTCGTTTCTGAAGATGATGCTTCCATCTTTGTCCACATGAAATATGGGCAGCGGCGCCATTTCAAGAAACCTCCGGAGCCTGTTTTCAATCTCAGCCCTTGCCTCCTCCTGCCTCCTTCGTTCGGTCATATCCCTGATTATCATGCTTGTTTTAAGGTTTCCGTCAGCGTCCTTGAAGACGGAGGAGGAAATCTCTCCAGGAAAGGAGGCGCCGTCTTTGCGCAGAAAGTTCAGCTCACCCCTGAAACGACCGGTCCGAGCGCGTTCCTCCAAAGCAGGCATCAGACGGGGGTCTGTCAAGTCCACCACCCCGTCCCTGCCTAGTTGTCTGAGTTCCTCCATGGTGTAACCAAATACCCTGCACGCTTCGGGATTGGCCTCAAGTATTCCGCCGTCCGGCGCTGTCAGGAAAACGGCGTCAATGCTTTGCTCAAAAAAGGAGCGGTAGCGCTCTTCGCTTTCCCGTAGATAGTTCTCGAATCGCTTCTGCTTGTCAGCCGAATCGTAGAGGAGCCTTCTTACAAGTGATATTTCGTTAATATTAGAGAAGCGCGCTCCCGGTTCCGGAGTCTTAGCCAGAGACGCTACGGCCCTTCCCAGACGGCGGCCGGTCAGCATGCCTCCCAGGAGACTTATCAGAGTGACGCCTAGAATGGCTATAGCTAGAGCTGCCGCCGCGTCAATCAGCGGCTTGCGATAGATGACCCTTGGAATCTCAAGAACCACTGACCATGGAGATATTGCCGACCTTAAGAGAAAGCGGCCGGAGCTATCCGCGTCAGTCTCAGGGTTATAGTCAGGCGGGTCATGCCTTGCGATTGCTTCTTTCTTTCCGTCCAGGAGGGCGAGCGACCAGCCTGGAGGCAATGCTATATTGTCAAGGCGATCCTGGAACCGGCGGGTCTCAAAGATGGTGAGAAAAAGAAAGGCCGTCTTTCCTGCACGCTTGACCGGCACAGCGATAGCGACCAGCGGCTCTTTTGCTATCGGCCCGAAGAAGACATCGCCGACTGCAGGTTTCCCAGTTTCCAAAACAGTTGTCACTGCGGCATGGCCCTTTGGGCGAGGCAGCATGGGCAGTTTGTCTCCGAAGGGCACACGTGTGTTAAACAACATGCGCATCTCAGTGTCAGCCAGAATCACGTGGCTTCCGAAACCCTGGTGAAAGCCCTGCGCTTCTTTATAGAGATCGTTCCAGCGCAAAGGATCGTCCAGCATAGGCGAAGCGGCCAGCATTTGCAGGGCGCTGATACGCGAGTCTAAGTGCTGGTCAACTAAAGCGGCGAAACTTTTCAGAAGGTTGGCGGCTTCGATGTCTCTTTCGGCCTGCTTATCAGCAACACTTTTGACAGATAAAAAGATAGCCAGCAGAACCAGTGGCCCTACACATAGCAAAATCAACCTTGCCAGCAAGCTTCTTAGTGACATACGCCCCTCTCCGCTAACGCCATTTTGGTCCGGTGGCTTACAAGAGATGCGAATATGTGGTTATGTTGCATAATGGGGAAACCCTGCTGGATTCCCGTTTCCGGATCGAGGGCAGGGACAGCCTTCGCGGGAATGACAAAATATGCCAAATACCAGTCATTACGGCGTATCCCGGATCGGAGTCCGGGACAGGCGCCGGAATTTAGAAACATCCTGTGAAAAGCAGTCTCCCCAATTATTGAGAAGATACTATCAAATTTACTGAAAAGCGTCAAACGAACTACCGGCCACTATGTGTTTTTTGCGTCCGGTACAGAACGGAAATAGTGAGGTGAATCTTGGATGCAGAATGCTCCGCCAGGAAAGATTGACGTTTTTAAGACACCGACAACACGCCTGTATTTCTAATACCTTAGAGGTCATTGCAAGATTGGGTGGTTGATGTTTTTATTGACTATCAGGCAGCCATTGACCGCCATGTGGTTGTGGTGCTAACACTCATTATAAAATCGCTGGCTCCAAAAAAGAAAAATCAGGTTTAGAGATTAAAGCAATTTTAGGGCGGCGCTTAGTATTGAGGATAAGGGAGAAAGGTTGTGAGCGAAGATAAGGTTTCCTATGAAGAACTGAGGGATCGCCTGGCTAGGGCTGAGGCTGCTCTGGATTTCCTGCACCCGGGGGAGGGTGATGGGCTGATAGGAGGGGCTGGAGACATGCCATTGCGCTTGAAATCTCTGATCGAGGAGAAGGAGCGGCTTTCAAGGGAGTGGCAACAGACCTTCGACAACGTGAAAGACGCTGTATGGATACTGGACGCTGAACAGCGCATCGTGCGCGCCAATCGAACCGCCGAAGAAATTTTTAACTGCCCGGCGGATGAAATGACCGGCAAACTCTGCTGCGAGGTAGTGCATGGCACCCATGAGCCAATCTTAGGATGCCCAATGCGGAGGATGGGAAAGAGCCTGCGGCGCGAACGCATGGAACTCCACTACAAAGAACGATGGTTTGAAGTGACAGTGGACCCCATTAAGGATGGCGAACATAACTTAGTCGGCGCGGTCCACATTGTGTCGGATATCACCGAGCGTAAACAAATGCAGGATGTGCTCCTGGAGAGTGAAACGCGAAACCGCCTCATCGCTAATCTGATCTCCGACTATGCCTATATCTTCCGCGTCAATGAACAGGGCCTACTCACGGGCGAGTGGATTACGGAATCCTTTACCAAGGTCTTCGGCCTGACCTTAGAGGAGATTGACGCACGAGGGGGATGGGTTAGTATGGTCTATCTGGAGGACTTGCCTCCGGCCCTTGCCCATGCCCGGAAGGTCGCCGGAGGACGGGCAGACATATGCGAGATGCGATGGCTCACCGCCGGCGGTGAGGTACGTTGGATTCGGGATTACGCCCAACCCGTCTTCGATGAATCGGGGAAAAGAGTCGTTCGCATTTACGGGGCCTCCCAGGACATAACCGATCGCAAGAGGGCCGAGGCTGAGCGCGACCGGTTGATCGAGGCAATCGAGCAGGCCGGCGAGATCATCATCATGACCGACCCCCAGGGGACCATCAAGTATGTCAATCCGGCCTTCGAGACTGTAACCGGCTACACGCGGAAGGAAGCCCTGGGACAGAACCCGCGCATGCTCAAAAGCGGTAAACAGGAACGGGCTTTTTACCGGGATATGTGGGAAACCATCACCAAAGGCCTGATCTGGCAGGGCCGCATGGTCAACAGGCGCAAGGACGGGAGTATTTACACAGAGGAATCAACCATTTCTCCTGTCAAGGACGCTTCCGGGAGAATCCTACATTACGTGGCTGTCAAGCGGGACATCACAGAACGTCTATTGGATTCCGAAGAAAAGGCCAAACTGCAGGAGCAATTGCAGCAAGCCCAGAAACTGGAATCCATAGGCCGGCTTGCTGGTGGCGTTGCCCACGACTTTAACAATATGCTGAGCATAATCCTGGGCTATGGGGATATACTTCTCAATAAACTCCATCCTCAGGATCCAATGAGAGATGCGGTATTTGAAATAGTGGAAGCAGGGAAGCGCTCGGCCGCCCTTACAAGGCAGTTGCTTGCCTTCAGCCGAAAGCAGACCTTGAGCCCTGAGGTGCTGAGTCTCAATAAGGTAATAAAGAATCTCGAGAAGATGCTGAGGCGCCTGATCGGTGAAGACATCCGGATGGAATTGAGGCTTTCGAATGATCTTTCAATGACCCTGGCCGACCCCGGGCAGATAGAGCAGGTGATAATGAATCTTTCGGTTAATGCCAGGGACGCCATGCCTGGAGGCGGGAGGCTTGTTATTGAGACCGGCGACGCGGATCTTGATGAGGCCTACGTGAAGGAACACCCTGACTCTCAGGCGGGAAGGCAGGTTATGCTTTCGATAAGCGATACCGGATGCGGCATGAGTGACGAAGTCCTTTCAAAGATATTCGAGCCCTTCTTTACGACAAAGGAGCAGGGAAAGGGAACAGGCCTGGGTCTTGCGACCGTTTACGGGATAGTGAGGCAATCAGGCGGTCACATCAGCGTCCAGTCTGAGCCCGGAAAGGGATCGGTATTCAGGATATATCTTCCGCCTACGACTGCCGTGATGGAGGCCAAGGGGCCGGAAACGGCCGCTGAAGAGGTCAAGGGAGAAGGTCAGCAGATACTGCTCGTTGAGGATGAGCCGTCTCTCAGAAAACTTTGCCAGGCCGTTCTTTCGAAAAAAGGCTATAAGGTCGTCTCAGCCGCAAACGGAGGCGAAGCCTTGATGCTTATTGAGGAAAAGGGTCTGCGACCCGATCTGCTTGTGACCGATGTGATCCTCCCCGGGTTCAGCGGAATGGTTTTGGCGGAGCGGCTGTTGAAGAGTCGGCCGGAACTCAAGGTGCTCTTTATGTCGGGTTATACGGATGAAACCGTGGCGCGTCACGGCGTGCTCAAGCCGGGGACGCCTTTTATTAATAAGCCTTTCGACATAAGAAACTTCACCGAAAAGGTGAGGCAGGTATTGAGCGGAAGGTGATTGTCAATCTGATCTTTCTTTCAGTTCATACCGGCTGCCGGCCCAAGGCATGTCACGATCGGGGGCATGTTTCTTGAACCCTCTCTTTTGAGCAACCCTTATTTTGTCCCCTGCCGGGAAATGCCGGCCAGCACATGGGCGGCCAACCAAGAGCTGAATCCCAGAAGGACTGTCTTCTTCATCTTGAGATGGAGTTTCACTCTTGCATGTATCACTCTTCTATGCCAATAAATGGCTCGTGAAAGGGAGGAAAAGATGACTGAATGCGGCTGTGAAATGGATGAAGTCGCCCGGTTGGAGAGGCGAACTCTGTGGGCGCTTCTTGCGATAAATGGTTTCATGTTCTTTGGAGAGGGGATGGTCGGCTGGTTGGCTGAGTCGGCCGGTCTTCTGGCAGATAGCCTCGATATGCTTGCCGACGCCTCGGTTTATGCAATTGCCTTGTATGCGGTCGGACGACATAGGCTCTTTCAGGCAAGTGGGGCCGGGGTGAGCGGTGTGCTGCAGATCGGGCTCGGCCTGGGTGTGATGTTTGAGGTTATGAGGCGATGGGTTTACGGAAGCGAGCCTGTAAGTGAGCTGATGATGATAGTCGGGTGTATTGCCCTTGCTGCCAACGTGTCTTGTCTTGTTCTTATCGCAAAACATAGAAGGGGTGGAGTTCACATGAGGGCATCCTGGATATTTTCTGCAAACGACGTCATTGCCAATATAGGCGTAATAATCTCAGGAGGTCTTGTTATGTATCTCGGGAGCCGCCTGCCGGATCTTATAGTCGGAGCCATTGTTTCCATCATAGTGCTGCGGGGTGGATTTCAGATAATGCATGAGGCAAAGGAAGCCAGATCGGCTTATTGCAAATAATCATTTTCGAATTTCCAGGACAAACACCGAATATTCAACTACGGCGCTGCCTGCTACAGCTTTATATGAAAATACATAGCCATAGCGGCGCAGGCCGGTGATTTATACCTGGATTCCGGATCAAGTCCGGAATGACATACGGCATTTTCGTGTTTCGTTGTGTCCCGACAGGGCATGAGCGTTTATATGAAAAAGCCCCTTCCCTTTACTGTCGAAACGTCGGGATGGGGCGGCATTATTCCCTCCCCCTGGACGGGGGAGGGAGGGGTGGGGGTGATTTTCATCTTTCGTTGTGCCCCATCTGGGCATGGCCGTTAGACGGAATATTCTGGAAAATTTAAGGTCAGGTAAAGACCTATATGCACAACTAGCAGTAACGGCTATAAAAAGCGGGCGGTTACAAGGCTTCAAACCGGCGGTTGCAGAAAACGCGGTCAAAAGAAATGTAGTTTCGGAGGGGCTATATGGAAAAAGGGCAAGAAAAAAAGCATGCAGGTGGTTGTGGTACTATCTCGGCGCCCACTGGCAAGGGGATATCCCTGGATGCTGTTTCTATACGGACTATATTCAGGGCATCACCCATCGGCGTATTTATTGTCCAGGGCGGGAGGTTTCAATTTGCAAACGAGGAATTCCAGCGTACAACCGGCCATACGGAGGATGAACTAATTGGAAGGGACGCTTCTGCGCTGGTTCACCCCGAGGACTGGGAAAAAGTGAGAAAAAACGCGATAAAAATGCTTAAAGGTGAGCGCAATTCTCCCTATCAATACCGGGTGATTGACAAGGCCGGAGAGATAAAGTGGATTGTCGAATCGGTCAGTTCGATTTCTTATCAAAATGGGCCGGCGACCCTTGGCTATTTCATGGATATCACCGAACGTGAGCATGCAAATGCGGCCCTTGCCCTGTCTGAGGAAAAATTCCGCAAGGCCTTTCGATCAAGCCCCGACTGGATAGTCATTACTACACTTGAGGACGGATATTATGTTGATGTGAATGAGGCGTTCAATGATACAACCGGATACCGGCGTAACGAGGTCATCGGCCGAACGTCGGTGGAACTAGGCATCTGGGTTGACCCCGGGCAGAGAAAGGAAATGGTAGAGATTCTCCGCGAACAGGGAAGGATCAGAAATCTGGAGGCCAAATTTCGAATGAAATCAGGAGAGATAAGGCATGTCCTTTGGTCGGCTGAAGCAATAGAATATGGAGAGGAAAAGTGCCTTATAGCGGTAACACGAGACATAACCGAGAGAAAGATCGCTGAAGAGGAGCGGTTGGAGAAGGAAAAACTTCGCGGGATTCTTGAAATTGCCTGTACAACCTCCCATGAGTTGAACCAGCCGCTTCAATATATCTACTATCTGCTGGAGGAAATCCTGGAAAAACTCCCTGGAGAAAAGGCCGTCGAGAAGCTGAAACAGCAATGCGACCGTATGAGAAGGGTAATGTCAAAGCTGGAAAATATCACTACTTATAGCTTGACAGATTATGTAAATGGGGAAAAAATGATAAATATCGGTGTGTCCGGCAGCCCTGAAAGGTAGAGCCCAAACTCCCTGATCTCGCATGATTGAAACAGCCCAAGTGATTTGCCGTCAACGTTCCTAACCGCTTTCCGGCCCAAGATCTTCTGTGGATTCTTGGAGGTTCATATGAAGAATGGCAAAACGATACTCATCATAGATGATGATGAGGACTTTGCTTCCGCCCTCAGGAAGATACTCGCGACAGCGGGATATCACATATTAACCGCAGGTGACGCGAAGGAGGGTATGAATGTTCTCGAGACCACCCACCCGGATCTAATTTTACTTGATGTCATGATGGAGCAATATGACGATGGATTCACCATGTGTTCAGCTATCAAGCATGATGACCGTCTCAAGGATATCCCGGTCATTATCGTGACGGCGGTAACCGAGGTGACCGGCTTGAAGTTTGATCCGGCTACCGATGGGGAATACCTGGAGGCCGAGGCCCTGCTTCGGAAGCCTATCAAACCCGATGAATTGTTGGGCAAGATAGCTGAATTGATCTGAATTGGAGCCGGTGACACCCTAGGGGTTTGGGGGGAGATTGGGAATGAACGACAGGTTGAAGGATGCGGCAGGCAAGAGGGAGAAATTCCCTTTTCTTGAAGGCAGCCGGGTTCTCGTGGTTGACGATGACGATATGATAAGGGATGCGTGCTCGCTGTCACTCAGTAAAGAAGGCTGCGTCGTCGAGACCGCTGAGGACGGCGAAACCGGATTGGCAATGCTTGAGGCGTTTAATCCTGATCTCGTATTGGTGGACCTGAAGATGCCCGGCATGAGCGGGCTGGAAGTACTCGAAGAGATACAGAAAAGGGCTCCTGATGTGGTCAGTATCGTCCTGACGGGCTTTGCTACTATTGCCATTGCCGTGGATGCCATGAAGAAGGGGGCCTATGATTTTGTTACAAAACCATCCACCCCTGACGAAATCCGCATTATAGTGGCCCGCGGGCTTGAAAAGAGGCGCCTTATTATGGAAAGCAAGGCGCTTAAGATCGCCCAGGAGAAAATCAGGCGGAACATGATATCGCTGGTCTCCCATGAGCTGAGGGCGCCCCTTGCAGCTACCGTCCAGTTTCTGGAGATAATCATAGGGGGCATGGCGGGCAAGGTCTCTGAAGAGGCTATGGAGATGATAGGCCGATCCAGCCAGCGTCTGAGGGAAATGCTGGACCTGGTCGGAAGGTGGCTCAACCTTGCCACATTTGATCCTCTAAGGATTGCGGATTATTTTAAGCCTGTTGACCTATCAGATATCGTGGGAGAATGCGTGAAGGCCATGGGCCATGTTGCCGGAGAAAAGGGCATAGAGATCATTCTTGAAAGGCCTGAGAACTTGCATACTATGGAAGGGAGCAGGGAAGCGCTTCAGGAGGTATTTAACAATCTGATAGGCAATGCCATAAAGTATAACCGGGAGGGCGGCTGGGTTAAGGTGCGGGTTTTCGAGGACGGGGACGATATATGTGCCGAGGTGCGTGATAACGGTAAAGGGATCGCGGAAGAACATATTTCGAGGATCTTCGATGAATTCTATCGGGTTGACGGCCGGCGCAATGCCCCCATAAAAGGCTCCGGGCTCGGACTGTCCATTGTGCAGACGCTTGTAAAGGCCCATTGGGGAACGGTTGCCGTAGAAAGTGAGCTGGGTAAGGGCAGCTCTTTTACAGTCAGATTTCCCAGAGAGGGCAAGGTACCTCGTGCTTCTAAGTCTGCGAGAAGGAGTCTTCTAACATAGTAGTACCGGTTTTGGCCGGCTGAAGGGGAGGCATTTGGAGGTGGGAGCGGAAAATCTAAAGGCGGCACCTGTTGATTTGATGTTCCAGCCGCATCCGGCAAGGATAGTGAGGGTCCTTCCCCAAATGGAAGGGCACAGGCTTTTCCAACTCCGTTTTGTGGATGATGATGCGATGCTGCTGTTTTCGCATGGCCCGGGGCAGTTTGTCGAGGTCGGTATTCCGGGAGTGGGAGAAGCCCCCATATCCTTATCATCCCCACCCACGCGCCAGGGCATTGTTGAGATATGTGTCAGGGAAGCGGGCCTGGTCACAAGCGCCCTGTTTCGGATGAACAAAGGGGACCAGGTAGCGTTGCGTGGTCCTTTTGGAAGAGGTTTCTCAACTGACCTCTTTAAGGGACATGACTTGCTCCTGGTGGCCGGGGGGCTCGGTCTGGCGCCGCTGCGCTCGCTTCTGTGGACAATACTGGATAACCGTTCTGAGTACGGGAAGCTGGTTTTGATGTATGGCTCAAGAAGCCCGGATGATGTGCTGTTCAAATATGAACTCCTGAGCTTGATGAATAGAGCCGATATGCAGTATCTATTGAGCGTTGATAAAGATGATGAGGGTATCTGGCGGCAGTATGTGGGGGTGGTGACGGGTCTGTTTGAAAAGGTGGAGCTTGACCCTGGTAACACATATTGCGCCCTCTGCGGACCTCCGATCATGTATCGCTTCGTCATCCGGGAGATACTAAAAAAGAAGATTTCCCCAAAACGTATCTTTGTCTCGCTGGAACGGATGATGAAGTGCGGAGTAGGCAAATGCGGGCACTGTGCCATCGGGCAATATTACTGCTGCACCGATGGCCCGGTCTTCAATTATGATGAGATAAGGGATGTAAAGGAGGCGCTATGATCCCCGGCGCACTTGTTGTCTGCCCCTTTTGCGGATGCGGATGCGTCTTCCATCTGGCAGTGAGAGACGGAAGGGCGGTGGGGATAACGCCGATCAATAGCCACCCGGTAAGTAGAGGATCCCTGTGCATCAAAGGTTGGAAGGCACACGAATTTATTAATCACCCGGCACGGCTGAGGTCCCCGCTCATCAGGGAACACGGCATTGTTCGGGAAGCATCGTGGGATGAGGCCCTCGACCTTGTGGCCAAGAGGCTCTGCGAAATCAAGGAGAAGCACGGGGGCAATGCGCTGGGATTTTTTTCTTCAGCTAAGGTGACCAATGAAGAGAATTATTTGTTCATGAAGATGGCGCGGGCGGCATTTGGGAGCAATAACATTGACCATTGCGCCCGTCTCTGACACTCCTCAACGGTGGCCGGTCTGGCCGCCTCTTTCGGCAGCGGGGCAATGACCAACTCGATTCCTGAAATGGATGATGCTGATGCCTTCTTTGTGATTGGTTCCAATACCACGGAGCAACATCCTCTAGTCGCTGCCAGAATCATTGAGGCAATGCGCCTGAAAAACGCGAAGCTAGTCGTTGCCGATCCGAGGAGGATCGGCCTTGCCAAGCTTGCCGATATCCACTTGATGCATCGTGTGGGCACGGATGTGGCCCTTCTGAACGGGATGATGCATGTCATCCTTGAAAAGGGATGGGAAAACAAGGCATTCATAGCGGAGAGGACGGAAAACTTCGATTCTTTGAGGGAAGTTGTAAAACGCTACCCGCCTGAAAAGACGGCCGCGATTACCGGCGTTGATCCTGGAACCCTTTCAGAAGCAGCGGAATTGTATGCGAAATCGGCAAAGACCATGCTTTTTTATGCGATGGGAATCACTCAGCACACCACGGGAACAGACAACGTCAAGACCTTGGCCAATCTTGCCATGCTCACGGGGCATATAGGGTTTCCTTCAACCGGGGTAAATCCTCTCAGAGGGCAGAACAATGTCCAGGGAGCCTGTGATATGGGTGCACTTCCGGATGTATTCTCGGGCTATCAGCGCGTAAGCGATGATGATGTTATACGGAAGTTTGAGAGGGCCTGGGGGGTTGGGGGACTTTCCAGGGAACCCGGGCTCACGGTCACGGAGATCCTGCATGAGGCCGGAACAGGCGGCATAAAGGGTCTCTACATCATGGGTGAGAATCCCGCCGTCAGTGATCCTGAGGCGAGGGCGGTGGAAAGGTGTTTGAGAAAAGTAGAATTCTTGGTGGTTCAGGACATCTTTATGACTGAAACGGCAAAATTTGCTCATGTTATTCTGCCGGCTGTGAGCTTTGCGGAAAAGACGGGAACATTTACAAATACAGAAAGGAGAGTGCAGCTCTCAAGACAGGCCATGAAACCGCTTAAAGGCTGCCTGGATGAATGGAAGATCATCTGCGGGGTGGCGACCAGGGCTGGATACAGGATGGGATATGATAGCCCCGAGGAGATTCTGAGGGAGATTAACGAGGTTACGCCGTCGTACCGGGGTATCACCTGGAAGAGGCTCGAAACTGACTGGGGCATTGCATGGCCCTGTCCAAATGAAGATCATCCAGGGACGCCGTTTCTTCACAAAGAGCGATTTGTCAGAGGTTTGGGGCACTTTGATCCCAGGGAATATATGGCGGCCTTTGAGGTCCCTGACGAACAATACCCTTTTCTCCTGACTACGGGAAGGGTGGGGGCCCAATATCACACAGGAACGATGACAAGGAAGATTCCTTTGTTGGAAAGGGAAGCCCCGGGCGCGGTTCTCGAAATAAGCCCTGAAGATGCTGTCGCTTTAAGGGTGCGGGAAGGGAGCATGGTGGGTTTGGAGTCAAGGAGAGGAGAACTCCGTCTGCCGGTCCATCTGAATCCAGATATACCTAAAGGCACCGTGTTCGGAACCTTCCACTTCAGCGAAAAAAACATGAATGCGCTGACAATCTGTGCCCTTGATCCCGTTGCAAAGATTCCCGAGTACAAAAGCTGTGCAGTCAGTGTAAGGAGGCTCTGATGAAGACACTGGCGAAAGAGATGCTAGAGGGTCTTCTCAGGGATATAAGCAGGAAGGCACTTGTCTATTGCCCCCAGCGAAACGAAAGGGGGGACCTTCTTCTTCTGCCCCTGGGCGAGGGGACAACCGATGGATGCATCGGCAAGACTCCTATTTCCGCTAAGATATGCCTGTTTCCCCAGATAGAGGATGTGGTCATGTTTGCCGGAGATGGAATTTCAAAGGTAACGGATGGGAGAGAAACGGTTGTATTCGGAGTAAGACCCTGCGACATGAGGGGGATTGTTTTTATGGACAGGTTTATGTCGAGAGACAACCTGGTTGATCCCCACTACTTCGCAAGGAGGGAGGCGATGACATGCATGGTGGTCGCCTGCAATGAACCACCGAGCGAGACATGTTTCTGCACGGCAACGGGCAAGAGGCCTTTCCTTACGGCGACCCACTATGATGTCCAGTTTTTCGATGCGGGAGATTATTTTATCGCCCTGGCAGGCAGTAAGAAAGGAAACCGCATTCTTGAGGATCGCCATTTCAAGGCGGCTGCCGAAAAGGACATTGAGAAGGTTAAACGGATAAAGGAGAATTCATCGGCCGCAGGGATGGCTGCGGGAGAACTGGAAGATGCCATTAAAAAACTGGCCGAGGACAGGGTTGATGGCCTTTTCTGGGAGAAATTGGCGCTCCGGTGCATTAAGTGCGGAGGATGTGCCTATGTATGCCCTACCTGCACCTGCTATAATGTGCAGGATTATCCCTTTGAGTTTGGGTACAGGCGATGCAGAAGCTGGGATTCATGCCTGTTTTCCGGATTTACCAGAGAGACAAGCGGGCATAATCCAAGGGCGACACAGGGCGCCAGGCTGGCTCGAAGATACGAGCACAAGCTCAAGTATGACTTGATGAAATACCATGAGATAGGATGCGTAGGGTGCGGGCGGTGTTCGGATGTGTGCCCCGTCGGGCTGGGTGCGATTGAGATTGTTCGTGAAATAGCCCTCATGCCCTGAAATGGGCACAACGAAAGATGAAAATCACCCCCACCCCTCGTCGAGGGGGAGGGATAAAGGGAAGGGGCATTTTCATATAACAGGCACTGTCGTAAGGAATTGACCGGCTGGTGGAGATGAGTTGTGTCCGTCTTAGCAATGCCGGAGAGTGAAAGGAGGGAGGACAATGGGAGAAAAGGGCAGGAAGATTCTTGTCATTGACGATGATCCTGATTTCGTGAAATCCACAGGGATGGTACTTAGATCCGGCGGCTATGAGGTGGTGGAGGCGTTCAGCGGAAAAGAAGGATTGGAAAAATCCAGAGCTGAGAAGCCGGATCTATATATCATAGACCTCATGATGGAGACTTACAGTGAAGGGTCTAACGTGGTAAAGGCCCTGATCGAAGATGAAGAGACAAAGACAAAGCCTAGGATCATGATAACTTCGGTGGACCTGCAAGGCCCATGGGACAGTTATCCTGAGGATGACTGGATGCCGTGTGATTTTGTCCTCCAAAAACCTGTTTTGCCCAATGAGCTGTTAGGATATGTCAAAGACGCACTAAGCAAAAAATAACAAGGTGTTCGGTGCTGTCCAGGCCCGTGCAGTTGCTGATTACCCGCAATTATGCCTTGAGGTATCATTTCAATAAATCGGGGGGATGGCTTTTCGCAGATGACAGGGCAAGCAGACCGGAAATCAGCTCCTGTAGGTGCGCCTTCAGGTGCAGGGTACGTGTGCTGCTGAAGCCGGAGCTGCTTCTGCACACCGGGATCCGGGTTGCGGGCATAGCCCGCCTTAGATTATGGACTCCCGTAGCCTCTTATTTACTGCCGTGGCAGCACATTCGCCGTAACTTCCGCTATGGTCTGAACTGCATTAAGGAGCCGAGTGCTTGCCATTGCGGTTCCCATCGTAAACGCCATGACCTCCAGGGAATCCATATCTTCCTGTGAGGGCCTCCAGGTCTCGCCGTGGTACAGGCGCAAGACGCCCAGAACGTCTCCTGCAAATATGATTGGCACGGATACTATTGAGACTATTCCCTCTTCCCTGGCCTTTTCGGGGTACTGAACGGATTTTTCCTTGCTAACATCTTCACAGAAAAAGGGCTTCCCTTTGAGATTATCTGCGAAGCTCTTGTCCGCGGAAAGAGTTCCTTTGGTAAGATAGGAAGGACTCAGGCCGAAGGTTGCAAGCATCTCCAGCTCTTTAAAGTCTGGATTAAGGAAGAATATCGCACACCCCTTTACGGCCAGATCGGCAACCAGAAGCTGAACAATACCATTTGCCATGTCGTCGAGGCTTTCTGATTCGGAAGCCACCCTGATGGCCTTCTTCATCGTCTCCATATCTATCTTATTCGGCACGCTCATTGAATACCTCCATCCGAAACAATCCGGGTTTCACCTAGGTGGGAATGCAAACCGTAACGTCTTTGACCGTGGAGAGTATCTTGTCATGGACGCTCTTGGCGAAAAGCCTGCTTACCTTACCGGGGGTAGGTGTAAGTACTACGATGTTGTATCGCCCCTTGATGACGGCATCTATTATTTCCTCTGCTATGGTTTTTCCCTTTTCTTAAAGACGATATCAATCTGGTCAGCGGAAAAGCCCCTGGTTGTAAGATATTGCTTTGCTATCTCAAGGCCTTCCCTCTTTCTCTTAAGTTCTTCGGACAAAAGCAGAAGGCCTCCTTTCATCTTGGATAGTTCCGGATTAGATGTAAGATCAATCAAAGGGGCAGGAGGATAGGCATTAAAGATGCTAACGGCCGCATCCCGCCTTCCCGCGAGCATGTTGACGATAAAGTCAAACGCCTTAAAGTCATGCACCGAAAAGTTGTAAGGAACCAAGACCTTAACCGTCGCCATATCTTCCTCCTTTCATTACTGGTTGATAAGAGCTACAAAAGCACAACCCTTTGAGGACAAAAAGCCATGGTTAAGAAAGGCTCCCTCTGCACAGAGCGCCGTTCAATCAGGCGCTAAATGAACCCTGAGGGAACTCATTTTATATTATATTAAAGCTATAGGAAAAATATAACGCCTGTCAACTGTAAACATTTTCCCGGCCGCAGGCCTTGAGAACCTGTCTCATGAAAACCTCGTTTCAAGCTGATGGAACTCCTTGGAACTGATGAGCTTCTATCTCGCAGCAAAGGGTTTGAGTTTGTAAACCAACCGATGAGTGCTTAAGATGAAACGTCAGGCTTTATTGGGGGTTTATGTGAAAATGCCCCTTCCCCTTTGCCCCTCCCCCTCGACGGGGGAGGGAGGGGTGGGGGTGATTTTCATCCTTTGTTGTGCCCCTTTCAGGGCATGACCATTAGTGAGGGGGAGATTATTAATGGTTAGAGAACAGGGGACGGTAGAGGAGATAAAGGGCGATAACGCCTTTATCAGGATAGAACGTACATCTGCATGTGCCGCGTGCGAGTCAAAGGCATCGTGCCATATAGAAGCCGGAAAGCCTATTCTTGTAGAGGCGGGAAACGATATCAATGCGGGTGAAGGGGACAGGGTGGAGGTCAGCATGCCTACGGCGTCTGTAATGAAGATATCCGCCTTTGTTTATATTGTTCCGGTAGCGGGACTTATCTTGGGCGCTTTCCTCGGGGGAGGGCTCACATACCTTATCCCAATGGGGGATAACGCATCCCGCGTAATCGGCGGGGTCCTGGGCCTGGGGCTCAGCCTTGCAGTCGTGATTTACTTTGACCGCTTGGTTCGCTCCAGGCCCGAATATCATCCGAAGATGACAAGGATCATCAGGAAGGCTGCCGAGACCCCTCCATCCGGCGATAACAGATAAGCCCGCATTTAAGACATCTTGAGGCCTCTGCCTTTGCCTGCTCCTCCGTGAGACCAAGTTCTATCTCGGCATTCGGATTTTCACGCCGCTCCGCGTCTTTCAATTCCGGCATCTTTGCGCGGGGTATATTTTCAAGAGGCTGCAGTTCCCGGACATTCAAGATGTCCATGCCTTTTCTTACCATATTGATGGGCGGCTCAATGTCTCTTCCTGTAAGAAAACGATTTACCGATACTGCGGCCCTTCTTCCCGCGCCTATGGCCTCCACAACTGCCTTATAATCTCCCACCGCCTCACCGGGCCTGAATATTCCTATATCCTGACTTGCAAACGGGCTCGCGTAAGGTGGAAGGCTCTGCCAGTTCACGGTGTCCTTTGTCTGGTCATCACCTTCAGTTTCCCTTGGGACATAGATAAGTTCAGGAAAGCGACCCGCCCCCACGAGCAGGAGATCAACCGCCAGAAGATCCCCCAGTTTATCTGCGGTTCCTTCACTTGAAATACGTGCTATCTCAACGTGGGTAAGGCTGTCTTCCTGCCCCATAATACGCGTTACCGCCCTGTTGAAATGCAATTTGATTCCGGCCGCCTCAGCCGCCTCAATCCGTTCCCTTGGCGCGGAAGATTCCGGGCCGGAACCCCGGAAAACCATGTGAACGCTTGAAGCGCCATTCTCCTTGGAGGCAAGGGCCGCATTGAAAGAGGCCGCGCCGCCACCAAGGATCATGACGTTCTTGCCGGCAGCCGTACCGGCCTGCCCCTTCATAATAAAATCAAGTAGCAGGCGGACTCCGGGCATCACCTTGTCTCTATCTGCGGCGGACATCTGAGTGTCCCAGCCTCCGACGGCCACGAGAACTGTTCTGAATCCATTACGCAGGAGGGAGGCTATGGTAAAGTCCCGTCCAAGCCTCTGACCCATCTTTGCCTCAACCCCGGCCTCAAGAATCCCGTCAATTTCGTAGTCGAGCACCTTCTGGGGGAGCCTGTTTTCCGCAATACCTGTCCGGAGAAGGCCGCCCAGCCGCAAAGAGCCTTCAAACAAGGTGACGTCATGTCCCATGCGGTTTAAAAAATAAGACGCGGTCAGGCCCTCGGCTCCGCCTCCAACAACTGCTACCTTCTTACCGGAGGGAGGGGCAAGAGGAATCTGGACACGGCTCCCGCTCTGCATCTCATAGTCTGCTGCGAAACGCTTCAGGTAATTGATCGCAACAGGTTCATCAACCATATTCCTCCTGCATTCATCTTCGCAGGGATGGACGCATATCCTTCCACACACTAGCGGAAGCGGATTGGTCTGCTTTATGACCCTGAGCGCCCCGGTAAAGTCTCCCTCCTTGATCTTACTGATATATATGGGTATCTCGATACCTGCGGGGCACGCCCTCTGACACGGGGCAGTGCATTCATCCGTCTTGTACTCCCTCTCGATCTTTCTCGTGCCTGAGGTAAGGGTGATGATGTGTTTGGGGCAAACCCTCTCGCAGGTTCCGCACCCGGTGCACTTATCCGTGTTTACTACAGGAAGATTGTCGGGCCCCATTGAAAGGGCACCGAAAGGGCATGCCCTTGCGCATGTCCCGAGCCCCAGGCATCCGATAGGGCATACCTTGGAGCCCCCGTGCAGGAGAGCGGCTGCCCTGCAATCCATAATGCCTTCGTAGATGAATTTCCTGTCCGCATCCTGGTACCCGTAAGTGCAGCCGGGCCTGGCGAAATCCGGCTCTTTGGCCTCCAGCGAAACGCCGAGGATTCTAGCAATATCGGCTGCTACATCCGGGCCTCCTGCCACGCATGAACTTGCGGTTGATTTGCCGGCGACTATGGCCTCCGCGTTTGCCCCGCATCCTGCAAATCCGCATCCGCCGCAGTTGGCGCCTGGAAGCGCGGCCGACACCGCCTCTATCTTAGGATCCACGTACACATAGAATATCTTCGAAGCCAATGCGAGACCCAGACCGCATACGGCGCCCAGCCCGCCCATAATCAAAATCCCCGTTAACATGAAGTTCCTCCTGATTCAACAACTACCTTCCCTCCCCCGTCGAGGGGTAGGAGCAAAGGGAAGGGGCATTTTCATATAAAAACGTTAATGCCATTTATAAACCGGTCGCTGCTTATGCCATTCCCTTGAAGGCGAAGAACGCCAGCGACATCATACCCGCGGTTACAAGGCCGATGGAGGTGTCCTGAAGGGGCTTGGGCACCCTGGCAAGCAGTATCCTCTCCCTGACTCCGGCAAACAGGATCAGGGCGAGCCCGAATCCGGCCGCGTAGCTGAACGATGAAACAAGACACTCTATGAAGCTATATTCTTCCTTGATGTTTATCAGGCAGACACCCATGACTGCGCAGTTTGTGGTAATAAGCGGAAGAAAGATTCCCAGCCCGGCATAGAGCGCAGGGATGCTCTTCTTGAGAAACAATTCAACAAACTGCACGAGGGCCGCTATGACAAGTATGAATGACATGGTCCTCAAGAACTCGTATCCGAATGGTTTCAATACAAAATACTCAGTTACCCAGGTTATAGCCCCTGCCATAACAAGAACGAATATAACAGCCATTCCCATTCCTACGGCAGTTTCCATTCTCTTGGAAGTTCCCAGAAAGGGGCAATTGCCAAGATACTGCATCAGAAGGATGTTGTTTACGAATATGCAGCTTATAAAAAGCAGTATGTAGTCTCCCATTATGTAGTCCCCCTACTTCTTCCCGATTACATTCATAACACAGAGCATAAGGCCTAGGCACATGAAAGCCCCGGGGGCCTCCACCATGAATCGGAACGGCTCGAAACCAGGTCCGAAGACTGCCATCTTGTAAAACGTTCCATTACCCAGGATCTCTCTTATTGCCGATAGGGCGCTCAGGGCAAGTGTGTATCCGATTCCCATCCCCAATCCGTCAGCCAGGGAGGCTATCACGCCGTTTTTGGCCGCAAATGCCTCGGCCCGGCCCAGCAGGATGCAGTTGACGACTATCAGGGGAATGAAGATGCCCAGTTGCAGAAAGAGCGGATAGACAAACGCCTGCATGGAAAGCTCCACCACGGTCACGAATGTTGCAATGATAACGATGTAGCAGGCAATTCTGACTTCCTTGGGTATAAGATTTTTAAGGAGTGATATCAAAACGTTAGAGCAGACAAGCACGAAGGTTACCGCTATTCCCATGCCTAATCCGTTATCCACGCTCTTTGTTATGGCCAGTGTGGGACAGAGTCCCAGCACCAGCCGGAACGGAGGGACCTCTGCCCATAATCCCTTTGAGAATTCCTGAAACACGCTTTTCTTTGCCATGTCTTGCCTCTCCTAAGCCTGGAATCAGGCCTTTTCCTTCAGTTTTTGGATGATAGCGGGTTTGAGGCGCTGGTAGGCCTCTGAAACACTCAGGATTGCCCCGCACACCCCCCTTGAAGTAACTGTGGCTCCGCTCAGGGCATCAACTGCCCCGCCGTCTGCCTTGACCTTGAAAGGGTCGTTTATTGTCTTGCCTTTGAACTGCGCGGTGAAAGCAGGGTCTTGCTTTGCTCTGGCTCCCAACCCCGGCGTCTCGCTGTGTGTAGTGACACCGATTCCCATGATCTGGTCATTTTCGATATTGATGGCGACGAGCACCCCGATATCACCCCCGAACCCTTTTCCGAATCCCTCGAGGGCCACGGTATTCTTCTTTCCGTCGAAAACCCCTACAAAGCAATTTACTTCATTCTTTCCCTCCGCGATCTTAAAGCGGTCAGTGAGGGGATCGTTTGCGGCGCCCTTAAAAATATCCTTGAGCACGGGTCCCTTGACGAACTTTAACTGCTGGTACTCGATTCTCTCCTGGGTTCCGTTCTTTACGGCTGCCAGCAGTCCGCCCGATATAAGACTTATGATGGTAACTGCAGCAAAAAGCCTGAACATCTTAGCCATGTCTTTAAGCCCTCCTTCCCAGTGCTCTCGGCCTGATCTTGTCAACCAGCGGATTGATCACATTCATTAACAGAATGGCAAAGACCACTCCCTCCGGAAAGGCCCCTATGTTTCGTATCAAGACAGTCATGGCCCCGCCTCCTAGTCCGTAAAGGATCATCGGTATGAAGTTCACCGGCGATGAAGAATTCTCGGTTGCAAAGAAAAATGCCCCTATCAGGCTGAATCCGGTTACAAGATGGAACACGGGGCTAGCGTACTTTTCCGGCCCTGCAAGGTTGAAAATAAGAGCCGTTAAAAAAATACCTGCCAGAAAAGACAAGGATATCTCCCATCTTATGAATCCCCTCACGATAAGGTAACAGCCTCCTATAACCAATCCCAGCCCGAAGACCGCCCCTATGCCTCCCAACTGGTTGCCCATGAGTAGTCCCCAGATGTCGTATTTGCCGACGACTGCGGGCCCGAAGTGTTTCAGCGCCACAAGGGGATAAAGCGGCGTAAAGGCGACCTCGTAGCTTACAAGTGCTGCGTCGTAATCAAGCATGACCTTCCAGGAGAGCGTAAGGATGGCAAAGGCAACGAGGACCGGATTCAAAGGGTTGCATCCCAATCCCCCGTAGATCATCTTCCCCACCACAATGGCTACAAAGGTTCCGGCAATGACCGCATACCACGGCATTGTAGCGGGAAGGAGCATTCCGAGGAGAAGTCCGATAAGGGCGGCATCCCCGTCAGCGATGGTGGGGGGTTTTTTCATGAGCCGGTTTATCAGGAGTTCCCAGACCATCGCGCTCGATACGGCGAGGGCCAGTACCCTCAGGGCCGGGATTCCAAAAAACAGGATACCTGCGATGGCGGCAGGAAGGGCTGCAATGATTATGTTGTAGTTCCTTGCCGTGATCCTATCTCCATTGTGCCAGAATGGGGCGTGAGCCCCAGCAAGAAGCTGTTCGTTAAGCATTTTGCACCTCCAGAGACCTTGCCCGTTCATACTCGAATTTCCCGAGCATCACGTAATGAAAGATGGGTATGGCTGCAGGGCAGACATAGCCGCACAGGCCGCACTCTATGCAGGATAGCATATCAAATGAACGCGCGGCTTCATCATAGAGCTTGTTTTCAAGAAGGCGGATAAGCATGTTTACCGGGACATGGGCGGGGCAGACCCTGACGCATTCCCCGCAGTTCACGCAGTGCGCCGCTGATATGGGGGGCGCTGCCGCTGCGTCCTGTATCATAAGGGCGTCTGTGTCGCCGCAAACAGGTGCATCAACGGAAGAAAGCGTTATGCCGGCCAGTGGCCCTCCGGAAATGAGCCTGTCTCCCTTTGCGATCTTAATCCCAAGCACATCCATAATGTGTCTTGCGGGTGTACCCAGCCTGACCCTGGCGAAGGCTGTCGATCCGTCCTTCTTTATTACCGTAATGACCTTGTCGAGAGGTATTGACCCGCTTGAAAAGGCCTTTCCTAGATTGCTTACGGCCTCAGCGGACAGAAATCCAGCCCCCATCTCATCGCATCTGATTCCCGTGGGGACCTCTATCGCAAGGATTTTTTTCATCACGATTTTCGGAAAAAACTGAGGATAGACCGCGGGCATTTGCTTAATCTCCACTCCCTCAATCTCCCCTTCAGGTCTTACTCCCTCTGGGAGAAGGTATATGATACGTTTTTTTTCAAATATTTTCCTGACAATTGCCATGCCTTTCTTCAGTTCTGCAAACTCTGTCTTTGCTATCAGGGAGTTTGTTGATACCAGAAGATCCTTGTCCATCCCTGAAACAAATACCGTCTTTAGATTGTCCCTGATGCCTGTCAGGAAACTGAAGTCCGGCTGGCCGGGTAAATAACCCAGGAAACGGGTGACCCTTTCAAGCTCAGATGAGCTTTCAGAGTTTCTGAATTCCTCATCAGGCCTGTCCTTACCATCCACCTTAAAGGAGACGGCCGTAAGGTTCTTCCCCATATATCCAACAGTAGCGGATATCGCCGCCACTGTTCCGGTTACAGGCGAAATGAAATAATTGTCTTCCCGGTCCCCGCATCTCTGACCGGTCTTGACCATGTCCCCTACCCCTATGCCCAACGGTCCGTTCAATGGGTGATCCAGAATCAACTGGGCCCTTTCAGGTAGCGGGATATCCACCGGTTTGGTGGAAGGGGTTGTCAGGATCGGATAGGTCAGTTTGGGGGCGGCCAAGCTGAAAAACGATCTCTTGATCATCTATACCTCCTGCGCCTGGGAGGCCTGTCTTGCCTCCACAGTTAAGTTCGATTTTATCTGACGTGGCACTGGGAGCAATCCACGGGCCCCGAGCCGGAATCCTTGTGGCATTCAATACACTGTTTATGCAATGCATCGGATCTCTTGGGAGCGTCACCGGGTTCATTCAAATGACACTCGCTGCAGGCCGAAGGCCGCTCATCATCCTTGTCAATGTCGTGGTGGCAATCCTTACATCCGTATCCATAACCGTCGGATGAGAAATGCTGCTTGTGATCGAAAAGGACCTTGCCGCCGATATTCTGGAACAATATCCTTACAGGTTGCTCCGGTGCCCGCTGTGGAAAAGCTACGTAAGCCCCTATGCCCACAACCAGCAGCACCACGAGTATCGTGTAAGCCAGTTTTAGTTCGCCTTTCTTCTCCATCTTACAATCTCCGTTATGAAATAGCGTCGGCCGGGCAGTTTGTTATACAGGTCATACACTTGATACACTTGTCCTTGAGTATCAAAGCCGGCTCCTTTTTCTTCCATTCGATGGCCTTTGCCGGGCATCCCTTGAAGCAGATGCCGCACTTTATGCATTTTTCCGGATCAACCTCAAACTTGAGCAGCTTCACGCAGCGTTTTGCCGGGCATCTCTTCTCGTAGATGTGCGCCTCATATTCGTGTCGGAAATATCTTAAGGTCGAAAGTACCGGATTGGGGCCGGTCTGCCCGAGGCCGCAGAGGGCTGAGTTCTTTATCATGTGACTCAGCTCCTCTAAAAGATCAAGATCTGCCGGCTCGCCCAGGCCTTGAGTTATCTTTTCAAGGATCTGGAGCATGCGCCTCGTGCCCTCGCGGCACGGGGTGCATTTGCCGCAGGATTCATCCTGGATAAAGTCCATGAAAAAACGCGCCATATCCACCATGCAGGTCTGGTCGTTCATCACGATCATACCTCCGGATCCCATTATGGCGCCGACCTTCATGATGGATTCGTAATCAACCGGCGTGTCAAGGTACTGCTCCGGCACGCATCCTCCGGAAGGCCCCCCGAGCTGAACCGCCTTGAATTTTCTCTTCTTGGGAATACCTCCCCCGATATCGAAGATTATCTCCCTGAGGCTTATACCCATCGGGACCTCAACAAGGCCGATGTTGCTGACTGCCCCTGTCAGGGCGAAGACCTTGGTTCCCTTGCTGGTCTCGGTTCCTATGGAGGCGTACCAGGCCCCTCCGTTTTGAATGATCTGAGCGATGTTCGCATAGGTCTCCACGTTGTTGAGAACTGTGGGCTTCTTCCACAGGCCCTGCTGGGCCGGGAAAGGAGGCCTTGATCTCGGCATGCCTCTCCTTCCCTCCAGGGACTGCATAAGGGCCGTTTCTTCCCCGCAGACAAACGCCCCCGCCCCCTTATAGACCTCTATGTCAAAGTCATGGCCGCTTCCCAGGATATCCTTTCCGAGCAGGCCGTAGTTCCTTGCCTGTCTGATGGCTATACCCAGCCTCTTTATGGCAAGAGGGTATTCGGCCCTGCAGTAGATGTATCCCTGATGCGCGCCTATGGCCTTGCCTGCGATAATCATGCCTTCCAGCACGGCATGAGGATCGGCTTCAAGAACGCTCCTGTCCATGAAGGCCCCCGGATCTCCTTCATCCGCGTTACAGAGGGCGTACTTGACGTCTCCCTTTGATCTGCTCGCAAATTCCCACTTGAGACCGGTAGGGAATCCTGCTCCCCCGCGGCCTCTGAGACCTGATGTCTTCACCTCCGCTATAATCTGCTCAGGGGTCATCTCAAGGAGCGCCTTTCCTAATCCGATATAGCCGTCCCTGGCGATATACTCATCAATATTTTCGGGGTCAACCGCCCCTCTGTTCCTGAGGACGATGAGCTTCTGCTTGGAATAAAACGGGATGTCGTCCATGCTGGGGATGGTTGCGGCAGAGGCGGGTTCTTTGTAAAAGAGCTTTTTGACGGGTCTGCCCTTGAGGAAATGCTCCTCAACGAGGTTTGGAATATCCTCAACCTTCAGCTTCTGGTAAAAAATATTGTCCGGCTGAACGATCATTATGGGGCCCTGGGCACAAAAACCGTTGCACCCCGTTTCTATGATCCTGATCTCTGTATCAAGCTTTTGGCGGGCAAGTTCCCGCATCAGGGCTTCCTTGATCTGGATGCTGCCCGATGCGCGACAGCCGGTGCCTCCGCAGAGAAGCAGATCGGTTCTGAATGTGGTCATGTGTAAGCCTCCTGTAAAAATCCTGTCTTTCCGCAGCCGATCTTACGGCAACCAATAATGAGTTGTCGCGGCATCAGATGCCTGAGAAACCGTGCTGTAGATTAAACTACTTAACTCTTGCGAGGGCAAAGTCGGTCTGCACTTCTCCGAGAAGGACGTGGCGCTTAAAGACCTGCCTCATCCTGTTTCTGTCCATGTGCTGGTAGATTACCGGTTCATTCCCGCTTATCTCCACGGTGACATTGGGCTCGCTGCTGCACATACCCATGCACCCGGAGGTGATCACCCTGATATCGGAGCGCTTGGCCTCGGTGACCTCCTGCAGAAGAGCGTCCATAACCTCTCTGGCGCCTGCCGCTATTCCGCATGTGCCCATGTGAACCGTTACTTTCACGCTGGTTTCCCCTTCACGCAGGGCGGTTGACTTCTTGGCGCTGTCTCTGAGCTTTTTCAAATCTTCGATAGTTAGTTTTGCCATATCATTCCTCTTTTATTGCTGTCTTTATCTCGGCAAGGCCTTCCGACATAAATTGCCTTAAAAAACCAATTACTTCCGGATGGGTGATGTCGCCTCCATCCAGTTGCTTTTTGACCTCTCTGGTGTCCAGCCTGAACCGTTTTCCATCCCTATCATGATCATAGATAAAATCAACGCCCGGGTTGCCCATTATGAGACTTATCATTGAACCGGTCATGTCTCCCAGGGGGGCAAGGTCAATATGATCTCTCCTGAAAATTATCTTTACCTCAGTCCCGCACCCCTCCTTCGATTCCAGCTGAAAATCGCCGTCGCACCTCTTTGCGGCCTCCTTCATGAGGGACAGGCCCAGTCCGACTCTCCTGGTCGTCCTGGTGGTGTAAAAAGGATCAAGCACTTTCTGAATCATCTCTTTCGGGATACCCCTCCCGTTGTCTCTTACGCTTATCCTCAACAGGTTGTCTCTAAAGGATTCTTCCACCAGTATCTCTAGAAGGTCGGCTCCGGCGTTTATACCGTTTTCTGCAATATCAAGTATGTGTAATGCAAGCTCCCTCACTTTCCCTCAACCCACATCCCTTCAACCCTCATTATCCCTCCAAGGCAGTTTGCGAAACCCTTCTTCCTTCCCTGCCTCCCAGCGCGAGCCTGAGTTCCTCCACGGCAGGCGCCTCCATAAAAAAGGTGGTGTGCGCAGATCCTATATCCTCGGGAAAATGGGCATCTGAAAAGGACACAATCGTGAATTTCTCGATGCCTGGTATCTCGGCTAAGGCCTTCCGGACCGAGGTGTGTCGCGAGATCTCGACTGCATCCAGATGGACTTCTTCAGGGAAAAATCCAAGCTGACTCATTATGCTGTAACTCGGACGATCCACATGGGATGCTATGCTGATTCCCCCAAGGCTGTGGACAGCCTCCACTATTTCATCCAGACCGAGCTGCACGGCTCCGATAAGAAGTCTGTCGTTAAATCCCTCCACCTCATCAAACTCGTTGGCAACCACCTGGTCGCCGAAAACCTCAGGCCTGTTGGTGCCGTTCATGTGAGCGTAGATGATATCCTGCAAACGAAGGATCTGCTCCTCGGTATCAAAGAAAGCCAGGCTGTGGACCTCTTCTCTTGATGAGATCTCCATGCCCGCAAGTACCGCAAGCCCTTTCTGCCTGCCGGCCCGCATCACCGCTCCGACATTTTCAGCGCTGTTATGGTCACACACCGAGATAAGGTCAAGCCCTTTTTCGAGCCCCTTTTCCACAATCGCCCTGGGGCTCATATCCAGTTCCCCGCAGGGAGAAAGGCATGAGTGAATGTGAAGATCAGCCTTGAAGGCCCTCAATTTCCTTCACCACCCACCCCCAGGCCATGGAGGATACCGGCGACCTCATAAGCCGATCTGGCCGAAACCAATAAGGGTATACCCTCCGCTTCGGCCTTCTTGATTGTTTCCTCCTCCGGAATGCGCCCGTTTACAAGGATTATTGCCGCCAGGTCCTTCAAGACGGCAACCGCCACTATGTTCTGGTGCGACTGCACGGTAAGCCAGAGATAACCTTTTCGGGCATTGGCCATGACATCACTCAACAGATCTCCGCAGTATCCTCCGAGGACCTCGCGATCCATTCCCATCGGCGATGGTTCAATTTTAAGATCAAGGTGATGAACTATTTCTGACAGCTTCAAATCTGCCTCCTAAACCACTATCTTATTCTCATTCTGATACACTCTTCAAGCATGGCTCTCCCGTCGGCAACATCTTCCGCAAAACTCCTGCAGCCGGGGGAACCGCAGAATCCGCACTCCTTACCGGGAAGGCCCTCCATGATCTTTGCTATCTTTTCCTGCCGTTCGATTTCGTGGATGATGCCGGATCTCTTACCTGCCTCCTCCGGCTGTTGGGGTCTCTTTTCGCTGAAAAACCATCCCTTCCTGTATGCCCTTTCCGCCTGGGCGTATCTGATCCTCTTATCGTGGCTGAACATCCTGGAGATATTCATGACGGTACGCTTTGCCTCATATCTGTCCGCCACCGTAAGCGGCCCTCCGATACAGCCCTCAAGGCATGCCCTGAACTCAAAATATTCAATATCTCTAAAAAGCCCCATCTCGATTTTTTCAAGATATCTGATGGTCTCAGGAAGGCCTGATACGGCCATATAGTTACCCTCCCCCATCGCGGCTATCTCTCCGCCGGAGATTCCCCACCCTATCGCAAGGCTGTTGGAGGGGCTTACCGGAGAAGTCTCATCGGGACCCGGAAGATTTCTCTTTACGGATTCAAAGACATCATTGATACCTATGGCTCCGTCGAGATAGGAGGTCTTGAGAAACATGGGGTTGTTTATGGAGATCATCTTGGCTGAGCATGGAGTTATATGGTAAACGCCGTAATCGGTTTTCTTCAACAGATCATCTTTTTCAATGCGGCGCTTCAGTTCTCTGGCGGCAAGTTCTCTTGGCGTGAGAATGGGGCTCAGATTCTTAAGAAGGGCGGGAAACCTGTAAGCGATAAGCCTGTTGACCACAGGGCAGACCGGGGAGATAAGCGGTCTTGAGGAGTCTTCCTTACCAGATGTCTCCTTGATAAATATTTCAAGGGCCACGTTGTATAGGTCAAGAAAATAGGTCTGGTCAAAGACATACTCAAACGTCTTTTGAAGGGCCGCCTGGATATCCTCGGGCAGTACGTCCTGACCGAACTGAGAGTATAGTACCGGGGACGCGCTTATAACCATATTGGCGGCAGGCGCCTTATAGTCGTCTCTGGTGGTCGTGGCCTTGACCGCTCCGTGCGGGCACACCCTTATGCATTCACCGCAATCCACACAGGTGCCCACTATCTTTGCGACCTTGAGGCCTCTTACCCTTATGGCCTTTGTGGGACATGCCTTCATGCAAAGAACGCAACCCACACAGCGTTTTTCGTCTATATGCACATAGTGAAGAGATGTCTTATCAGTCACTTTGCCACCGATCACGCTACAAAACCTATCCTTACCTCTGTCCCTTTACCCTTTGCGGAAATCACATCCAGGCTGTCACTGTTTTTCTTGATATTAGGGAGCCCCATTCCAGCGCCGAAGCCCATCTGCCTTGCTTCTTCAGAGGCGGTGCTGAATCCCTCCTTCATGGCAAGAGAGACGTCCTCTATGCCGGGGCCGCTATCCTTGATAGTTATATTTACATAATCCTCGCCTATCTCAATGGTCATTACGCCGTCTCCCCCATGCATGACGACGTTCATTTCAGCCTCATAGGCGCAGATGGATACCCTCCTTATTAATTCAGTTGCGAAACCTATCTTCTTCAGGAGCCCGTGGACTCCCATTGAGATCTCTCCCGCCTTCAGGTAGTCCCTGGCTTTGATGGGATAGCTTTTGGTCAAAATGGCCATAAGAGTCCTTGCTCTACTCCGGGCGTTTCTTTTCCACTCCTCTCAAGCCTGCGCTGAAGAGTCTCCCGCATGCTGTAAACATGGTAAAAGGGGTTGTCAGAAGCGGCAACCCGTTTTCCCTGGCCTGGTCCTTCATATCATCGTCGGGGATCTTGTCCCTGACCAGAATAAGCGCTGAAGCTCCCGCGATTACCGCCGTGCGCACCGACTGGATGTTATTGAGCCCGGAGAGGAGAAGCACTCCCTCCTTTGGGCCTCTGAGGATATCGCTCATCAGATCTCCTCCGGCCCCGGCCATGATCTCCATGTCAAGCCTATCCTCTCCAGTGGCTACTTGAGCCTTTAATATCCTTTTTACCTCTGAAAGCCTCATGAAAAATTGCCAGCCTCGTACATAGCGCCAAAAGATTATTTGTAACGGTTCAGGATATCAACGATTCTTTCGGGCGTTACCCCGCCGTGGGTATCTGAGTCCACCATCACTACCGGGGCAAGGCCGCACGCCCCCAGGCACCTCACGGACTCAAGGGAAAAACGTCGGTCAGGCATTGTGTTGCCTATCTCTATGTTGAACTCGGATCTGATCCTGTTTACTATCTCGTTCATGCCCCTTACGTAGCAGGCGGTGCCCATGCATACCCTGACCGTGTGTCTTCCCTTGGGGATCATGGAAAAAAACGAATAGAAGGTCACCACCCCATAGACAGTGCTCGCAGGCATGTTGAGGCCCCTTGCTATATATTCCTGGAGTTCAACTGGTAGATACGCCGTTACTCCCTGGCACTCTTCAAGCACAGGGATAAGACTTCCCGGGGTTCCCCTGTGCCTTGCTATTATCTCGTCCACCCGAGCCATCACTTCCGGGGTTAGGTCCTTGTTTATACTGTATAGATCTTCTGCGAAGGACATCCGTCAAATTCCTCCCTGGATCTTTTCAATTTTAACCGCGCAGACCTTGTACTCAGGTATCTTTGAGACAGGATCAATTGCGGGGTTTGTAAGTGCGTTGGCAGGCCCTCCGGCATAATGGAAAGGGACAAAAACGGTTCCACTCTTTGCCTTGAGAGATATCCTGGTCTTAGCGGTGATAGCGCCTCTTCTGGTTGAGAGCTTTACCGCTTCCCCGTCCTGAAGGCCGAGGCTTGAGGCATCCTCATTGGAAATCTCCACAAAGGACTCCGGCGCGAGCCGATTGAGCCCCTCGCTCTTCATGGTCATGGTGCCTGTGTGGTACTGGTATAAAACACGGCCTGTGGTCAGATAGAGGGGGAACTGCTCATCAGGAACCTCGGCCGGGGGAATCCACTCGATGCCGTGGAATACCCCGAGACCGCAGGTAAAACTATCCATGTGGAGACATGGCGTTCCGGGATGATCCGTCCCGGTGCAGGGCCAGAAAATACCGTCCTGCTCCAGCCTGTTATAATTAATTCCGCAGTAAGATGGGGTGACTCGGGTAATTTCTGCCATAATCTCCTGCGCATCCTTATAATTCATGGGATATCCCATGCGCGTAGAAAGATCGGCTATTATAGCCCAGTCCTCCTTTGCCTCTCCGGGCGGCGTAAGGGCCTTTCTCACCCTCTGGATCTTTCTCTCCGTGTTGGTGAAGGTTCCGTCCTTTTCGGCAAATGAGGCAGAGGGAAGCACTACATCGGCCAACCTTGCGGTTTCCGTGAGAAATATATCCTGCACTACCAGGAAATCCAGATGACCAAGGCCTTCCTTGACGTGTCTCTGATCGGGATCGGAAAGGATGGGATTTTCACCTATGATATAAATCGCCTTAAGGGTTCCCTCGTGGGCTCCATCCATCATCTCCATGACTGTAAGTCCCGTGCTGTCCGGCAGGTTTGAGACTCCCCAAGCCATTGCCATTCTTTTTCTCACCGCCGGATCGGATGTCTTCTGATATCCGGTGTAAACATTCGGGAGCCCGCCCATATCGCAGGCCCCCTGAACATTATTCTGGCCCCTTAAGGGGTTGACTCCTCCGCCTTCGATGCCGACATTTCCGCAGAGCATCGCAAGGTTGGCAAGGCTTTTAACGTTGTCGGTCCCGCAGGTGTGCTGGGTTATTCCCATACAATATATAATGGAGCCCGCCTTGGCGCCGGCATAAAGCCTTGCCGCTGCCTTCAGCTCTTCTGCCGGGATACCCGTAATCTTTTCAACGAATTCGGGGGTGTATTTTTCAACCACCTTCTTGACATCATCAAGGCCCACCGTGCGGGAGTTTACATAGGCCTCATCATAGAGACCCTCTTTGAGGATAACGTTCATCATGCCGTTTATCCACGCGACATCCGTTCCAAGGGTCGGCCTCAGCCACTTGGCCGCAAAATCGGCGAGCTTGATCCTGCGGGGATCAACCAGTATGAGCTTAGCCCCTTTTTGGGTCACGGCCCGTTTTATGTAGGAAGAAAGTACTGGATGATTCTCCGTTGTATTGGAGCCGGTTACCAGTATCACCTGCGCCTTTTCAATGTCGCCAATGGGGTTTGTCATTGCGCCGCTTCCGAATGCTGCAGCCAGACCGGCTACAGTGGAGGAGTGTCAAAGCCTTGCGCAGTGATCCACATTGTTGGTTCCTATGACGGCCCTCGCGAATTTCTGAGCCACGTAATTTTCTTCGTTAGTTATTCTGGCGCTCACAAGGAAGGCTATGGAATCAGGGCCGGTGTCCTTTTTGATCTTGCCTAGTCTGGTCTGGATAAGATTGAGTGCCTCATCCCAGGATGCCTCCCTGAAGGCGCCGTTTTCCTTGATAAGGGGTTTGGTGAGCCGTTCCGGGCTGTTAATGAAGCTGTATCCGAATCTTCCCTTTACACACAGGCTCCCGTAATTGGGGCCTATGCCTTCAACCCCCGTAACCTTTACGATTTTTTCCTTTCTCACGTGCAGATACATCTGGCAACCCACTCCGCAATAAGAGCAGGTGGTCTTGACAAGGCGGGTCTCACCCTTGGACGGGTCATTTTCCAGTATGTCCTGAACAGGAACAAGCGCCCCAACGGGACAGGCCTGGACGCATTCTCCGCAAAAAACGCAGTCCGAATCCTTTAGCGCCCTGTCGCCGCTTGCGACGATCTTGGATCTCGTGCCTCTGTAGCCGTAACTTATCGCGTTATTGACCTGCACTTCATTACAGGCCTGGACGCAGCGGCCGCACAGGATGCAGCGGGTAAGGTCCCTCACTATGAACGGATTGACGTCTTCTATCTTATGCCTGGGTTCGGTTGGCTCAAATCTCACCCCCCTTACCTGGTACTTTATCGCCAGCTCCTGAAGGCGGCAGTCCCCGTAAACAGGGCAAATATCTTTATGCCCGTCGGCCTTTAGGCTTCTGAGTTGAAAATCCGTCCAGGAATCCATATCCAGATCCTGCACCAGACAGTTATGATGACCTGAAGAGAGCAAAAGCTCGAGGTTGAGTCTCCTGGATTTCATCACATCGGGGGTATTGGTTTTGACGACCATCTTGGGCGCCGCAGGTGTTACGCAGGCCGCAAGCAGTGTCCTGGCCCCCCTTACCTCTACCACGCACATGCGGCAGGCCCCGGTGGGAGAGGCATTTTTCATGAAACAGAGAGTGGGGATGTCTATTCCGTTTCTCTGCGCCACATTCAGTACAGTCTCTCCAGCCTGGAATGGATATTCCTTGCCGTCAATGAAAAGAGTCTCTTTTGATTCCATCATCTTTCCTCACTAACCGCCATGCCCGGATAGGGCACAACGAAACTTGAAAATCACCCCTAGCCAACCCTCCCCTGTCTTGCTCATCAGTGCCAGCACCAAGGCCCGTGGCTAAAGGCCTATAACCTAACTAGTGCCCATCCGTAAATGGCTATTTTCACCGATTTCGGCGTTGGGCTCAAATTTTAATCCTCGAAATACGTCAATGTATTCCTGTGGTTAAAATTATTGCCCGCCTTGAACTCGACGAAACTATCTCATTTCCGGATGGACACTAACTACCCGTCTTGCCCTTAAAATATGTAAACCTTGGCCATCATTTTAACGCCTCGTTGCGCCTTCCGGGCGCATTGGCATCAAGCCATCTTTACAGGCTGTCAAAAAGCCCATTCCATTTGTCTTGCTCTTGCCGGGGGCGTATTTGCAGGCACGACCATTCATCCGGCCCCAATCATCACTGCCCCCGGGCATTTCATTCGGGAGCCGCTATCCGGTACTTGTTCATGCCTTTCCCGGAATGGCATACGGCATTACCATGTATAAAGAGTGGCTAAACTTTAGCAAAGGGCCAAAAATTTTCAAGTATTATCAAAGGAGAGTGAAGACTATCCGCGGTGTTGCTATTGCAGAACAAAGAAAGACTCCCCCCGGATAGCCCACCTTCTCTATTTGGGCGATAAACTATCCGGTAGAATCCAAAAAGACAAGAAAGAAATGGTGTCTTAGAACTTGAACACGAAATCCGCCTGAAGCCTGTCTTCATGGCCTCTGGATTTCTCATTGCTCCAGTTAGGGGATTTCGGGTCCCAGTCAGTTACAGGGTCGGTATAGAAGAAGGATGTGGCAAAGGTAAGCCTGTCGAAAGGCAGATAACTTAAAGTGAGTTTATGTCCTTTCCTGTTGGCTCCTTTTCCTGATCAAATACCCTGCCGGGAAAGCGCATGAGCTGCTTGATCCTTGCGCTCCTTATCTTCTGCTCATTGGTGTCTTTTTTTTCGAACGCCTGCCCGAGCTTGGAAAGGAGATCCTCCAGCTTTACCGGCTTTAGCAGGTAATCAAAGGCCCCGAGCTTCATTCCCTCTATGCTCGTTTCTACCGAGGCGTGGCCCGTAAGAAGAAGCACCTCCGCCAGAGGCTGAATCTTCTTGATCTCCCTGAGGGTTTGAATCCCGTCCATACCTCCGGGCATCTTCACATCCAGTATGACCACGTCGAAGATCTGTTTTTTCATCTCTTCAACAGCCGCCTCACCGCTCAAGACCCCTACGGTATCCACGTTTCTCTTGTTGAGACGGTTGACCAGTGTCTCGAGGAAATCCTTCTCATCATCAACGACGAGCACCCTGAAAAGATCCATTATCTTTCCCCCCTTTCTTAAGACAATAAGAGTTATTAAGGTTACTTCGTATCAGCTCAAAAATTCGGGGTAGGTGCGGCTTCAGCCGCACCTACAGAACCTGATTCCTGGCCTGAGGACATCCATCGCCTCCAGTTATTGACATGATAAATTACTTCTTCTTCGGTATAACGGCCGGTACTTTTACCGTGAAAATACACCCCCCACCCCGACCCTCCCCCGCGCGGGGGGAGGGAAATCCTCGACCTCGCAAAGTGTAAAGCCTCAGGAGGATTTTCATTAGCGGGGGCGACAAAATATTGCTATCAT
>Ga0210054_1000309_pt1 | contig 48202 bp, 43 predicted proteins | sample CryGeymeta201516_FD_185470 | JGI IMG/M metagenome (GOLD analysis project Ga0210054, IMG submission 185470) | Groundwater microbial communities from Crystal Geyser aquifers in Utah, USA - Crystal Geyser metaG 2015-16 (SPAdes) (version 2) | ecosystem: Environmental > Aquatic > Deep subsurface >... | reverse complement strand
ATTTCTGGCAAAGCAGTTTCGGACAGAGAAATACTATCGGTACGCATATAGGTGATAAAACCTTTTTCATAGAGTTTCTGCGCTGACCGCATCGTCCGTGACGGAGACATACCGAGGCGAGAACTGCTCGCCTGCTGAAGTGTCGATGTCGTGAAGGGAGCCTTGGGACGACGAAGGGCTTCGGTGGTTTTGACTTCGACGATTTCCCACTGCTTTTCTCGTGCGATATCGAGGATTCTTTCCGTCTCTTTTTTTGTCTTGGGTTCTTCACTGCAGGTGAAGAGGATGGTTTCTTTTTTCTTCGTGGTGCAATCAGCAGTGATGACAAAATATGTTTCGGGAATGAAACTCTTTATTTCTTTTTCCCGGAGAGCGAGGATATGGAGCGCAGGGGATTGGACACGGCCAGCCGAGAGACCATAGCGAACTTTTTTCCAAATGAGACCCGAGAGATCATAACCGACGAGGCGGTCCAGTACTCTTCTTGCTTCCTGAGCTTTGCGCAGGTTGGTGTCGAGCTCGGTAGGATGTTCCACAGCTTCTTTCACTGCTTTCTCGGTGATTTCATAGAAACGTACACGCTGTGGCTTCTTTATTCCACACGTTTCAGCCACATGCCAAGCAATCGCTTCTCCTTCACGATCAGGGTCGCTGGCGAGGAGAACAGTGTCGCTTTTTTTCACGAGTGCCTTGATATCTCGGACGACTGATTCTTTCCCAGGGGAGATAATATAGCGAGGAATGAAACCACCTTCGACATCGATGGCATCTTTGTTGGATTTGGGAAGATCACGGACGTGCCCGACAGAAGCGACGACTTTGTATTCACCCCCGAGGTATTTCTCGATAGTTTTGGCTTTTGATGGTGATTCGACGATGAGCAGTTTCATAGTGATAGAGAATAAGGAGAAAAATGTAAAAGTTTTTTAGGGAGCCATGCATCAAAACCTCTTTGATGCGGATCATCTAAAAACTTTTATGATTTTTCTCATCAGAAATATTATATATTGTTCTTTATGTAGTACATCCCGCCAATATTCCGTATGCACCCTTTTATTTCAAGCAGTGTCAGAGTAGAACTTACGAGAGCTGTTTCTAGTCTAACGGCTTTGACAATCTTGTCAATATGAAGTGGCTCGCATGAGAGTGTACTCAGAATTTTTCGTTCTGTATCTGTATACTGATGCTCTGCATCGAGGGTTTGTGTTTGATTGGGAGAAATTTTTTTTTCGGGCAAGGGAAATTCTTCGAGAATGTCTTGTATCGAAGTGACTATTTTTGCACCGGATCTGATGAGGCTATTGGTACCGACCGAGAGAGGGGAGAAGAGTGATCCTGGGACTGCGAAAACCTCTCTGTTGTAATCTAAGGCGAGTCTGGCAGTGATGAGAGCACCGCTTCGCTCTTCGGCTTCGATGACGACCGTGCCAAGACACATTCCTGCGACAATGCGGTTGCGAGCAGGGAAGGTGCGTTCTGTTGCTTGTGACCCAGGAAGATATTCTGAAACAAGAGCGCCATTTCGTATGATGTTTCGCGCAAGAGGAAGATGTGTTTGCGGAGCAATGGAGATGTCATCGACCCCACCAGCCAGGATGGCAATCGTCGCGCCTCCTGTGTTGAGAGCTCCTTTGTGTGAGACGGAATCGATGCCAAATGCCAGTCCGGAAACGATGGTATAGCCTGAGAGTGAGAGTTCGTGAGCCAGCTGATGAGCTACTTGTTCCCCATAGCGTGTACATTTGCGTGCTCCCACCAGCGCAATCATTGGCTTCTCTTCGGCGAAGTTATAATTTCCGCGAGTGAAGAGAACCATAGGGGCATCAGGCATTTCTTTCAAGAGTTTGGGATATTCTGCATCCAGAAAAGTAAGAATGTGTACGTCTTGATTGATGATTTTTTGCCACTCTTCTTCGGGACGGAGCAAAGATCTAAAATGAAGGAAATCTGCGACTGTTTTTGGTCCTATGCCTTTCGTTTCCAAAAGCGCTGATTCTGAAGCCTCCCAAAGAGCTTCTACAGTCCCAAAAGAAGAAAGCAAGTCTCTCAGTGTTTTATTTCCGATACCAGGCACGAGACTGAGTGTATAGAGGAGGGCAGATGATGACATATATATGAAAGGAAATTGCAGAAGTATTTATACTAGTATTGTAGTTTTATTTCTTCCAATCAGCAAATGAGCAGATACATTGTATGTTTTTTCATTTTGATTTTGTAAGAATAAACAGAAAAAGAAGTCGTTCATTATGAACAACTTCTTTATGGCGGGAGCGACCGGACTCGAACCGGCGACCTACTGCGTGACAGGCAGTCGCTCTAACCAGCTGAGCTACGCCCCCATATTTTTTGTTGTACTGTTCAGTTTCTTCTGTGTAGCAGGGGCGAGACTCGAACTCGCGACCTCAGCGTTATGAGTGCTGCGTTCTAGCCAGCTGAACTACCCTGCCATATTTTTTTTACTCGATTCTTTCGTGTACTCCTCCTCACCCACTTCATTCTTTCGTGTGCTTTAGGGGGTGGATTCGTCCGGGGAGCCTGGGTCGTCGCGGAACTTTGACCCTTCTCATCCACTCGTACACAAAGCAGTTTGTGTACTCCTCCTCACCCACTTCATTCTTTCGTGTGTTGCGGGGGGTGGATTCGAACCACCGACCTTCTGGTTATGAGCCAGACGAGCTGCCAGACTGCTCTACCCCGCTATATTTCTTCAGCTTTTCTCTCCCTTGTCCTGACTTCCAATATTTCTCTGTTCTTTCACTTGGTGGGTGATCCAAGATTCGAACTTGGGACCTCTACATTATCAGTGTAGCGCTCTAACCAACTGAGCTAATCACCCCTTTTGAATGAAATATCCTCAATCTCTATCATATGATGACATTCCGAACCCTATCACAGATGTGAGGAATATTCAAGAGGGGAAAGAGGGTGTGGACCGTACAGGACTCGAACCTGCCACCCCCGCATTGCAAATGCGGTGCTCTACCAGATGAGCTAACGGCCCATTTCAAATGCGGTTATTATAACGAATAAAAATTGTTTTGTCTAGGGCGAGCATATTCTTGTTTTCTTTGTCTTTTCTCTTATCTCTTGTATGCTAGAAAAGGAGAGAGAAAAGATAAAAGGATATTATTATTATGACAAATATTAAGGATATATCAAAAGAGCCATTTCTCCTCCACGTGTGTTGTGCGCCGTGTAGTATTGTTGTTATTGATGAGCTTTCGAGAGAGTACAATCTCATTGTGCTTTTTTACAATCCGAATATTCATCCTGAGGAAGAATATCTGAAACGGAAGAAAGAAGTGGTGCGTGTGTGTGAGGAATGGCACGTCCCGATGATTGATCACGATTACGACATAACGAGGTGGGAGGAGGAAGTACGCGGACTCGAGGGAGAGCCAGAAGGCGGATTTCGCTGTGTTTCGTGTATCAAGATGAGACTCCTTCATACCGCAGAAAGAGCCAAAGAGAAAAACATCAACCTTTTTGGAACGACACTCACGATGGGACGGAACAAAAGGGAGATAATGATTACGCCACTCGGGAAATCTGCTGGCGAAAAATACGGAATCGAATATTACGTGGAAGATTGGAAGAAAAAAGGAAGGGAAATGAGGGCTCAGCAAATGGTCAAAGAACGAGGTATTTACAAGCAGAATTATTGCGGATGTAAATATTCGATACGGGTTAAGAGAGAGGAATAGTAAAAAGAACAAAAAATATAAAAAATGGGGTTTAAAAAGATTTTAGATAAACCCGTCCGAAGCAGTTTCGCCCAATGGTTTCCTAAAAATCTTTTTAAACCCCATTTTATTTTTTGATTTTTTAGAACGTTTCTTCTGTTGCGAAGTACGGTATGACAGGGTAGTATAGGAGTATATTTACTGACGAATAGTATGACACAAAATGAAGCGCTTGCTCTCCTGAAAACTGGCGCCAATGTATTTCTCACCGGGGAAGCAGGATCTGGGAAAACCTACGTTATCAACGCATATACCGATTACCTCCGTTCACACGAGATTGATTTTGCAGTGACAGCATCGACCGGTATTGCTTCGACGCACATTCATGGAATGACGATTCATTCATGGAGTGGTATCGGTGTTCATCAGGAAGCGACCGAAGACGAACTGAAACATATTGCTGAGAATAAATACGTTGCCAAACGCATCAAGAGAGCCAAGGTGCTCATCATTGACGAAGTATCGATGCTCGATGGCAAGGTATTGACGCTCGTTGAGAGGGTATGTCGTACAGTACGGAAGCTGAGAATGCCTTTTGGTGGGTTGCAAGTGGTGCTTGTGGGAGATTTCTTCCAGCTTCCACCGATATCAAAACAGGGGAACGTCATCGAGTTTGCCTTCGATTCTGACGCATGGCAAGGACTTGATCCTGAGATTTGTTATTTGACCGAACAGCACAGGCAAGATGATAAAACCTTTCTTGATATTCTTTCAGCTATACGAGAAAATACTTTTGATGAAATGCATTTCGAAAGTTTGAGTGAGCGTATGAGATCGAAAGAATCCCTCCCGCGCGATGCGACGAGGTTGTTTTCGCATAACGTCAATGTTGATACTCTCAATACGGGTGAGCTTCGGAAGTTACCTGGCAAAACACGCTTGTTTGTTATGGCGGTCCGCGGTCCAGAAGTGTTGACAGATGCACTTATCAGAGGATGTCTTTCTCCAGAGCGACTGGAACTCAAAGAAGGGGCGAAAGTGATGTTTACGAAAAATAATGTAAGCCAAGGATTTGTCAACGGGACACTCGGAACCGTGATCGGTTTTGATAAAGAGACATCCTATCCAATGGTAAAAACGTCCGATGGTGTATGTATCACCGCAGAACCGATGGAATGGACCATTGCAGAAGGCGATGAGATATTTGCCAAAATTACTCAGATACCACTTCGTTTGGCATGGGCTATTACCATACACAAGAGTCAGGGTGTGAGTTTGGATTCGGCAGTGATTGACCTCTCACAGGCTTTTGAATATGGTCAAGGATATGTTGCACTTTCGAGAGTGAGGACGCTTTCTGGTGTATTTCTCCTTGGCGTCAATAAACGTGCATTCGAGGTGCATCCGATAGTGCAAGCAAAAGATGTCTTTTTTCGAGAGCGATCACTTCAGGTAACACAAAAAAGAGCAACACATTCTGAAGAAAGGCGAAAAGAATTGGAAATAAATTTCATAAAGATGTGCGGAGGAAAACAATCAAAAGAGAAGAAGCCAAGAATAATAAAAAAAGAAAAAGGCGAAAAAAGTGAGAAGCCCTTTGAGACGTTGAGGGAAAAGCATCCGAAAGCGTATATGAAGTGGACTAAAGAAGAAGATGAAAAATTGATACATCTTTTCAAAAGAGGCGTTCAGATGCGTGAGCTTTCAAAAGTCTTAGAACGGAAGCCTGGAGCTATCAGTTCTCGATTGAAAAAACTCGAGCAATGAGAGGTGTGATATAATAAAAGAGGATTTATTCTATAAGAAGAGAAACCTATGAATAATGAAATGTTGGCAAAATATGTTGCCGAGCGAAATCAAAAAGGTATTTCTAAGGCGCTCATTCTCGAAGAACTTATTGCAGTAGGCTGGTCAGAAGAGGAAGCAGAAGACGCCTATCGTGCAGGGCTGGTGCTTGCTGGCATTCCTGTACCGAGCGAGGGGAATACCAAAACAGTCGCGAAGAAATCTTCCACGGTTGATATTATCATCAATTTCTTTTCGTTTATTTTGCTGGGTATTATTGCGACAGCTCTTGGAACACTCCTTTTTGGTGTTATTAACAAATTTTTTCCCGATCAGCTTGATGTAATGAATATGTATTATGGAGAAGCTTCTGCATCGAGTTCGATCCATTATGCTATTTCGGCACTTATTATCTCGTTTCCTTTGTATTATTTTTCGCTTCGTTTGTGGTTTCGTACGTTTCGTGAAGACGAAGGACGGACAGAATCCAAGCTTTCTCAGTGGCTTACCTATCTTGTCTTGCTTGTGACTGCCGTGACGATTGTCGGAGATTTGATTACCGTGATATACACACTGCTCCAAGGCGAGATTACGATGCGATTTTTCCTGAAAGCCCTTACTATCCTTGTGATAGCAGGTATTGTGTTCGGTTTTTATTATTTGGAACGACGGAAGATTCAATACCACATTGATATTCCAAGGAAGGTGTTTATCACTTTCGGACGGGGGGTAACAGCGTTTCTCTTTCTTTCTCTTGTGTTAGGATTTTTGGCTTCGGGTTCACCAGAGGCAGAGCGGGAACGCACCTTCGATCGTACTCGGTCGAATAACCTGAGTTCTCTTGCAGATTGTATAGAGAGCTATGCAGGAACATTTGGGAAACTACCAGAAGCATTTGCTGATCTGACGCAAACGAGTCAATTTAGTTATTGTAGTAATTATATGAGGGATCCCGAAACCTCTCTGTCATACGAATATCGTATTGTAAATCCACTGCGTATGGAAGGTGAGGCAAAGGTAGGCGATTTTGAGCTCTGTGCTCAGTTTGCACTTCCTTCTGAGACATCAGCTACCCTTTCAGGTAGTCAAGGATCAGTATGGTATGAACATCCTGCAGGAAAGAGTTGTAGCACAATGAAGGCACAACTGCTTGTGCCAATCTTTCCCAGACAATAGCTTAGCATCAATCAGTCATTGATGAGGGTGCAAAAGAGGTTTATTAAAAAAGTGAGTCATATGACTCACTTTTTTATTTGGTTGAAAGTATCGATGACATTGGTGTAGAGAGTTTCCCATTCTTTCGCTATTTTGGTTCGTGAAAATTGTTTGACGGTAGCGATACCTCCTTCGCCAAGACGTTTTCTTTCTTCGGGATGTTCATAGAGAAATAATATTTTTTCGGCAAGTGCTTGATAGTCGCCAGGATCTATGAGATAGCCATTGCTATTATCGTGAATATATTCGGCGAGTCCGCGCGCATTAGCTCCGATGGGAGGAATACCTGTTGCCATAGCTTTCATCATACTCAGGCTCTGCGTCTCAGCAGTGCTCATAATGGCGAAGATGTCAGATGCTTGGTAAATGTGAGCATGATCTGTGTTACTGACGGTGCCGAAGAATTTCACTTTTTCGACGATGTTTAGTTCTTGAGCGAGTGTTCGAAGAGAGTCTTCTACATCACCATGTCCAGTGATGGCCAAACAAAGTCCTGGAATCTTCTCTTTGAGAATGGCTATAGCCCGTATAATATCGTCAATCTTTTTTTCTTGTGCCAATCGTCCAGTATAGAGAACAACGAAAGAATCGAGTCCAAATTCTTTTTTGAGATTTGCTTGTTCGTCTTCTTTCGCTGGGAAAAAATGATTGAGATCGATGGGGTTAGAAATGACACGACTGGGTTTATAAAATCCGTATTGTTTCATCTCGTCCAAGATGCTTTGCGATGGAGCAGTAACAAAATCACAGCGATTGTAATACCAGGAGACAAAACGAAGTGCAAAATTATTCAAAAATTTTGCTTTGATAGGGCTATATTTGAGAAATTCAGTGAGTGGTGTATGACTGGTTCCGATAAGTGGTTTATGTAAAAAGAAGCTCGCGAGCAGTCCTTCAAATCCGGCTCCGAAAAAAAGATGGGTATGAATAATATCTGGATGTTTTTTCTGTAAAGCAATCCACCGAAGAAATGTTGGAAGAATCATTCTCCCTTGTTTGGTCGGTGCTGGAAATGGCAGTGCGAAGAGGCGGTGAATAGAAACATTTTTGCCTATTTCTATTTCTTTATAAGGGAGATGAGAAACAGCGAAATCTTTTTCTCCATAGCATGGTACGAAAAAATCGATCTGGTGCCCGAGACGAGAAAGTTCGCTCGCTTGTTCGACGAGTGAATCAGAAATACCAGAGAGTTCTGGATAAAAGTTATCTGAGAAAACCGCTATTTTCATAAGAGAAAAATAATAAATCTATTAATTTTTTTTGAGGAAATATTCGCTATGTTGTTCTTATTTCAATAAAAAAATATCATTGAGAATTATGATTGAGTAGCTCCTAAAGAATAGAAGAGAAAGAGGTTTCTGTCTATGAGTGTTTGTGCTAGAATAAGGCTATATGAAACTCAGTATTGTCATTCCAGCCTATAATGAAGAGGCTTTTATCGGAAAATGTCTCGAATCAATAGCAACCGAAATTGCCCCCGGTCGTTTTGATGTGGAGGTTATTGTGGTAAATAATGCAAGTATGGACCGTACAGGAGAGGTGGCTCGGTTCTTCCCGTTTGCACGTGTTGTTGATGAGCCACGAAAAGGCTTGGTGCGGGCGCGTCAGACAGGCTATGAAGCATCGAGCGGTGAGCTCATTGCCAATGTCGATGCCGATACGCTTATGCCAGCAGGATGGATACAGACCGTTCTCAAAGAATTCTCAGCCGATCAAAAATTGGTAGCACTCTCTGGACCGTATATTTATTATGACCTCTCTTCTCTGACGAATTGGTCTATCTTGTTTTGGTATCGTATGGGGCAAATTATTACTTTCTTCAATACTCTTTTTACGAAACGGAGCGGGACGATGCTCCAGGGCGGGAATTTTATTTTGAGACGGACTGCTTTGGAACAGGCAGGTGGATTTGATCTTGATTTTGATTTTTATGGTGAAGATACGGCTATTGCAAAATTGATGAGTTATTATGGAAAAGTGAAATTTACTTTTCATCTGCCGATGTATACTTCTGGTCGAAGGCTACAGACAGAAGGAATTTCTACGATGGCAGTGAAATACGGTATCAATTTTCTTTGGACAATAATTTTCAGTAAGCCCTACACCAAGAAGTATAGAGATATCCGTTTATGAATAATGCATCGAAAAGAGAACAGTATATAAAAAGACTTAAAGAGCTTTGGTATATTATTTCGCGTAACATATTTCTTTTGACGAATGGGATTATTGCTCTTGTTGTGGTATTACTTTTATTTTTTGGTAACACCCAGTCAGGTCTCTTTCTGGGTTTTATTTTGATTATCAATGTAACCCTCGGACTTGCTCAAGATATTCGTGCATGGTATACGCTCCAAACATTGCAACTCTTGACGGCTCCCCGCGTGATACGTATTTTGCCAGATGGGAAAGAAGAATCTGTTTTGACCGAAGAGATAGTCAAAGGAGATACACTCAAACTGAAGACAGGAGATGTTCTTCCTTGTGATGGTACGCTTCTTGAGTCGTATACGATTGAGCTCAGTATGGGTCTTCTCACAGGGGAATCAAATTCATTTCCGAAACAGAAAGGGGATTATATTTTAGCAGGGAGCATCATCACAGCCGGATCGGGTTTGCTTATGACTGATACTGTTTTTAAGGAGAGTCGTATTGCACGCATGACGGAGGGCATTCGAGATTTCAGTGTGAACGAAAGTCCTATTCAGAAAGCAGTGAATAGCATTGTCCGATATTCTGGTTATATTTTGATAGGTGTTATTTTCTTTGTAATCGCACGAGGTTTTCTTCTGCACATATCAGGTGTTGTTGTGATAAAAAATATTGGTGCTCTAGCGAGTTCTATTGTGCCTCAAGGATTGGTATTTGCTCTCACTCTTCTCTTCGCTTATGGTGCGACACATCTTTTTAAGAGAAACGTGTTACTACAAGAAGTGAATGCGGTAGAAAAATTGGGACGAATAAAAAATCTCTGTATGGACAAGACGGGGACACTTACAGAGAATAGACCGATGGTCGAGAGGATGGAGGTACCAAGCGAAATGACTTTGGAACAAGCAAGGATCCTAACATCTCTCTATCTTGGTGGTTCGCAAGATGTATCGCAGACTATCCTCGCTTTGAAGGAGTTTATTGGGGATATCCATTTTTCTGGTCACATTATCGATATAATCCCTTTCTCTTCTTGGCATCCGTATGGTGCTCTCGAGGTTATTTCTTCTGCGGGTAAAAAAAATATTCTTTTGATAGGATCAGGAGAATATCTCGCGCAGTATCTTATAGATGCAAAAGAGAAAGAATGGTTGAGAGAAATTGAGAAACGGGAAGCTCTGCAAGGAAAACGCATTATCTGTCTTTTTCAATCGGCATCAGAGCATCTCTCGAAAGACCTCGTGCAAGCCAAACTTTCTTTCGTAGCTATTTTCATTTTATCGAGCAAGCTTCGTCCAGGTATAGAAGAGGCTATTACATTTTTTCAGAATCGTGGCACACATATCCGGATTATCTCAGGTGATCATCCTGAGACGGTACGAGCTGTCGCTCTCTTGGCAGGAGTGAAACATTGTGATCAAGTGATAACAGGAGCAGAAATGAAGGATTGGACAGATGCAGATTTTCTTGAACGTGCTTCTCATTATTCTCTCTTCGCTCGTATAGCGCCAGAACAAAAAGAGAAAATTATAGAAGCCTTGAAGCACAATGGTTTTACGGCAATGGTTGGTGATGGTGCTAACGATGCTCTCGCTATCAAGAAAGCAGACTTAGGTATTGCGATGTTCGAAGGAGCACCAGCGACGAGACAGCTTGCTTCGGTCGTCCTTATGAATAATAGTTTTACCGCATTGCCTGGTGGCGTGGAATTATCCGAGAGTATTATTAAGAACGCAGAGATTTTTTCTAGTCTTTTTTTTGGTACAGCACTCACAGGTTTGTTTTTCTTCTTAGGGATGAGTCTCCTCGGTTTCTCTTTTCCTCTTACACCACTCAATATTACCCTCATTAACTATTTTACCGTTGGATTCCCAGGCATTCTCGTTTCATATTGGACTATTTGGAATGTAGAAAAAGTGCACGCCCAAAGCACAGAGAAATTTTTGGAGAAAATATCACCATTTATTATTTCTTCATCTTTTTTCCAATCGCTGGTGATGCTCACTGTTTTTTTTCTCAGTCCTCAGAATATGAGAAATGATGAATCACATCTTTTGGTGATTCTTACGTGGTGTATTATTGGATATATTTTTTTTCTCTTTACGCCAGCCTTCTATCGCGGAGCACTCCTTCTTCTTCAGAGGAGAGATCTTCTTTTGCTGACTTTCTTCGAGGTCGGTTTTGCTTTTCTTCTCCTGCACATTCCTTTCTTGCTCCAATTTTTTGAGGTGGGAGGAAATCTCCCAGATATGCATTCTTTCCCTCTCCTGTTCATTCTCTTTGGATTATATGGGATACTCCAATACGGAATAGTATTTACTCTGAAGAAATATGTCACCCATATCTGACAAGGAGACATTACCTAAGTGAGTTGCTTTTTTTATAAAATATCAGTATTATTGAGTAACTTTCTGAAAACCAGTATGCAAAAAATCATCGCTAGACATAAATATTATTTAGCACAAAAACGGTATAGGAATTCTTCACTCGTAGGCTTCATTCTTTTTATAGTGAGTCTTATCGTCAATCGTTACGCGAGTTTCTATGCGACGGCACAGGCAAGTAATTCTGTCACTGATCTCCTCTTGGACAATATCCCTGTTATGAGAGTGGAGTGGATTGTAAATGACGTTGCTGCGCTTTTTGGCTTCTCGATGATCTTTTTCATTTTGTGGCAACCGCGCCGTATTCCTTTCTTACTCAAAGCAGTGGCTCTTTTTATTTTCATTCGTTCAGGTTTCATCGTCCTGACGCATCTTGCTCCTTTTCCTGAACGTGTCATTCTTGATCCGACAGATATTTTTCGCACACTGACGTATGGAGGAGATTATTTTTTTTCTGGACATACAGGTATGTCATTTTTGACTGCTCTCATCTATTGGAAAGAGAAGGCTATTCGTTACTTTTGTCTGGTTATATCGATACTTTTGAGCGTTGGAGTAATTATTGGTCATCTTCACTATTCGATAGATGTCCTCGCTGCATTTTTCATTACCTATAGTATATTCGTCTTAGCACAGAGACTTTTCCCCTATGCCTATTCTGTATTTTCAGAAGGCAGAGAATTGCCTCATGCTGATAAGCTCTCGGACATCGAAAAAGCAGTGAATTAATTTCTCCGTTGGATAATTATGAAAGACAAGGCACTGGAAGAAAAATTCTTAGCACTTTATGATGGTCAAGTAGACACTCTTTTCCGTTTCGTTTTTTTTCGGGTGAGTGATCATGAACTTGCCAAAGATATCGTGCAGGAAGCTTTTCTCAAGATGTGGCAGACACTGGATACGGGTCGTACGATAGAGAATGAAAGAGCGTTTCTTTTCCGTATTGCAGGGAATTTGGTTATTGATCGTTATCGGAAGGCCAAAGAATATTCTCTTGATAGTTTGGCAGAGGAAGGGTTTGATGCACCAGATGATATAGAGATACCTATCGAAACAAAGATTGACGTCGATACAGCGATGGAGAAACTTCAGTCTATTCCTGAGAAATATCGTGAAGCTGTTTGGCTTCGGGCCGTGGAAGAATGGTCAGTGAAAGACATTGCTGAACTTTTGGAAGAAACAGAAAACGTTATATCAGTGCGTATTCATCGAGGGCTGAAACTGTGGCGTGTGCTTGTGAAGGAATCATCTGGTAAGAAAATACCTCCTCAAACGTTATAAGGAGAAGAAACATATCTCCATGAAACGACCATTCCCATTATCAGAGAGCAGAGAAGAACACAATGTGTTTGCTTTACTTCGCCAAAAAACACTTCCTCAAGAGGAAAAAGCTCTTTTGAAACAGTCTCTTCAGAAATCAATACACTCACTACAGAACACTTGTTATTTATCATATAAATCATCTTTTATTATGAATATGCATTCTTTCTTCGCTCAACGTTCGTTTGTACTCTCTGCTCTTTCAGTAATAGTGGTCGTTGGCAGTGGGTTTGGTATCGCCAAAGCTTCTGAGAGTGCTCTACCAGGACAGACACTGTACCCAATGAAAATCAATGTGAATGAGCCTCTTATAGCAAAACTGAAATTTTCAGATGTTGCTCGTATTGCATGGGAGAAGGAGCGTGTTGGAAGACGACTTGCTGAGGCAGAAGCGCTCTCTGAGAAAGGTGAACTGGGAGAAATAGAGAAAATGCAAATAGAACAAGAACTTTATGAACACCGTAGAACACTCGAAAAAATTGAAGGACACGAAATTGATGATGATGATTTTTTTCCTGAAAACGTGAAAAGTGAAATGAAGAATGTGAATGTGCGTGTTGAATATAATACGAAAGATACTTTCATTCATATTGAAGAGCGTTTTGAAACAGAAGAAGATGAGAAGAGGGAAGTACAAAGCGGTTATCAAGATGAGGACGAAGATGAAAATCATGTTTTTGTAGATATTTATACCAAGGAGGGCGTGAAGGTGAAGAATGTTGAAAAGACGGAAAGAGAGGAAGAAAAAGAAAAGAAGATTGAGAAGAAAATTATTGAATTAAAAAAACAACAAGAGGTGTCTTCAGAGGAACAAGGAAAGATAACAGAGAATGAAGGTAACGATGAAAAGGAAATTGAAGAAAAGAGCTCTGATGATGAAGATAATAAGGAAACTGAAGTCAAGAAAGATACTGATGATAAGGAAGAAAAATAGACGCATCAATGAGAATAGAATTTTTTCTCGAACCACAGAATTGTCCTGTGGTTTTTTGGCTTACACTTGCCTTTTTTTCAGAAACGTGTATGCTAAGAGTGGTAAAAGAAAATTACCACAGGAGTTGTTTAAAAATTTCTTCAATCTCAGAAAAGGAGTGTTTTATGAAACATACAACACAGACGTGGCCGAAAAAGGCCATACCGGTCCCGCTAAAAGGCAAAAAACCATCGGCGGTCTTGAAAAAAATCATTGAGCAGTCTGGTCGTTTCTGGTCAAACAAGTTATTCATTCTTGATACCAATGTGCTGATTCATGATCCGATGAGTATTTTTCGGTTCGAGGAACACGACATTTGTATCCCGATGATGGTGCTCGAAGAGCTCGACAACAATAAAAAGGGAAGCACAGAAGTAGCCAGGAGCGCGAGACAAGCCAGTCGTATGCTTGATGAACTTGTTTCGGAGGACTCTGATGCTATCAGGGATGGCATCGATCTTTCGGAAAAATCCCATAGTCAAGCGACGGGGAAACTTTTTTTCCAGACGGAAGCGATTGATACCATTCTTCCTGCTTCTTTGCCGACTGCGAAGGCGGACAATCAGATCATTGCGGTACTCATACATTTCAGTACGAAATATCCTGATCGAAAAGTGGTGTTAGTATCGAAAGATATCAATATGCGTATCAAAGCGCAAGCACTTGGACAGCAGGCACAAGACTACTTTAGTGATCAGGTACTCGAGGATACCGATTTGCTGTACACAGGCACTTTGGAATTGCCGAGCACTTTCTGGGATATGTATGGCAATGCGATGAAAACTTGGAAGGAAGGTATGCATACCTTCTATGAATTCAAAGGAAAGGTATCTGTGGGGTTTTTCACTAATGAATTTGTATGGAGTGATGGTACTCGGCCTTTTCGTGCGATGGTGCAAGAACGAACAGATCAGCATGTGGTCCTTCATACGTGCACCGACTATACCCATGCGAAGAACAGCGTATGGGGGATTACGGCACGTAACCGTGAGCAAAATTTCGCCTTGAGCCTCCTTATGAATCCAGAGATTGACTTTATCACACTTTCTGGACAGGCTGGTACAGGAAAAACACTTCTCACGTTAGCAGCTGCTCTTGATCAAACAATTAACAAAAATCTGTATAGCGACATCATTTTCACTCGAGTGACGATGCCTATCGGTGAGGACATCGGTTTCCTTCCAGGTACAGAGGAAGAGAAAATGATTCCATGGATGGGTGCTATGGAAGACAATCTTGATGTTTTGGGAGCAAACAACTCTCCAGAACCCCACAAGGAAGGGGAAAAGAAACATCAGACTGATTGGAACAGGATTGCTGTAACAGGTGATTTGATTCGTTCTCGACTCAAAGTGAAGTCGCTGAACTTCATGCGTGGGCGCACGTTCATAAACAAGTTCCTCATCATCGATGAGGCACAGAACCTGACACCCAAGCAGATGAAAACCCTCATCACACGTGCTGGACCGAAGACGAAGGTGGTATGCCTTGGCAATATCGCACAAATCGACACTCCGTATCTTACAGAAGGGAGTTCGGGGCTCACATACGCAGTGGACCGTTTCAAAGATTGGGAACATTCTGGTCATGTGACACTGCTTCGTGGCGAACGTTCGCGTTTGGCTGATCACGCAGCAGAAGTGCTTTAATAAAGCAAAAGAAAAAACCGTATGGAAGAGAATATCTTCTGTACGGTTTTTTTTGTCTGATAGAGATATATAAAAAGTGTCTGTCACAGAAAGTGATAAGGTTCATTGATTAATTTTTATTGTATGTATGTCCTTTTCATTTCTTCTTTATCCTCAGCTCTCGATATTACTAGGAGGCGATTTCGCTCTGCTTCTGGATCTGTGATACCTGTTATGAGTTCTGTTTTGTTCATAGCAACATATGCTGGAACGCCAACTTTTTCCTTGTACTCTTTTGCGAGTCTTACCAATTCTTCTTTTTCAGTTTCGGCTGTGAAATCGAATTCGAATTGCTCAGGCATATTTCTAGAGGATTATGAAATTATATTCTTATTATACCGATATACGTTTCTTTCGTGAAGAGGAGGGAGAGCGGAACGGCATAATCATACTTTTTGTATTTGATATGAAGAACAAAGAAAAGATGGTAGAATAGGAAAAGGAAATAACAAGAAACGATTACCATTATGAGTGTGCTTTTTGTTGATGTACGAACAAAAGAAGAATATGAAGCGAGACATATGACTGGATCAGTGAATATTTCTGTAGAAGATATAGTTACCAGCGACTTGGGGATTTTGGAAACTCTGGCGAAAAACACGCCCATTCGTCTGTATTGTCGCTCAGGCGCTCGTTCGGAGAGGGCTAAAGAGATACTTCTTTCGTATGGTTTCACCGATGTGGTGAATATAGGAGGTTTGGAGGATATCTAAATGCGCAGGTAATTGACTTGAGGGTGTATAATAGAGATATAATTTGTAACATATTACCTATGAAAAAAGGATATTGTGGCAACATTGAAAAGCTGACACTCGAAAATGAAAATTTTCGCCAGGTACTGTATACGGCTGAGTATTGTCAACTTGTACTCATGTCGCTTCTCCCTGGGGAAGAAATTGGTTTTGAAACACATACAGGGAATGATCAGTTTCTGCGTTTTGAGAAAGGTGAAGGAAAGGTGGTTATCAATGAAATGGAATATTCCGTAGGTGACGGTGATAGCGTTATTGTTCCTTCTGGAGCGAGACACAATGTTATAAATACATCATCCGTAGATAGTTTAAAGTTGTATACCATCTATTCTCCTGCTCACCACCAAGATGGCATGATTCGTGCCACTCGTGACCTGGCAATAGCGGATGATCCAGAGTTTGATGGAAAAACAACAGAATAACATAATGAAACAGGAAATAAAGTCACTCTCTCGTTTTGATGCTAAAAAAATAATTGATTATTGGTCGATACCACATTTTCTCTTCGGGACAGTGATGGCTCTTTTGGCAGTCACGTTCCTTTTGCCTTTTGAGTTTGTGCTTGCGCTGACGCTCTCACTTGCCGTACTTTGGGAGATACTCGAGATATGGACTGGTCTTCAAGAATCGTTTATCAATCGGATGTCAGATATCGTGCTCGCCCTCCTTAGTTTTACGATAACTTTTTCCATGACCAATCATATTCATCGCAATATAACCCATCCTGATTCCCTCTTAGTTATTGCGATCCTTTTCTTCTTCTCCGTGAATTTTTTCGCATGGCGGGCACGCTTCGAACATGACCACGAATTTGAGAATTGACAACATTTTAGGTATACTAAACAATATCATTAAAATATACGTTATGGAGAATGAAGAAGTTTGGCAGAAGAAAAAAGTGTGTATCATCGATGATAATGATGATATCCGGGAAATCTATCGTATGAAGCTGACGATAGAAGGTTACGATGTCCTGACGGCAAAAAATGGTAAAGAAGGTATGGAGATTATACGAGAATCACATCCCGTTGTTATTTTGCTGGATATAGAAATGCCCGTGATGAATGGCATTGAAGTCTTGGCAGAGCTGAAGAAAGATCCTGTGCTCGTGAAAATTCCGGTGATTATACTCACGAACCAAGACAATGAAGGAGCTTTCAAGCAAGTAGGCGAATACAATACTGCTTTTTATGTCATCAAGGCTCTTGCGACACCGCAGAAGGTAGCTGATCTCATCAAAGAAGTGCTTCGTGCGAGGAGATAATTTTTTATAGCATATGTATGATTATTCCCTGGAAGGATGAATATAGTCTCGGGATTGCTTCGATTGATACTCAGCATAAAAAACTCATTGGTACTATCAATACCCTCGGAGATACCTTGCTTACAGGTTCGAAGAAGAGTGATATTGATACTGCTATTGCGCAGATGGAAACCTATATGAAAGAACACTTTTTCTTTGAAGAGGAATATTTCAAAACCTTGCAGTATGATGGGACAGCAGAACATATTACTGAGCATCAGGTATTCCTAGATAAAACGAAAGATTTTCGTACGCGTGCCCTAGATGAAGAAGATGCTATGCTCTCGATAGAAATACTTGGGTACCTCGAAGAATGGTTCCTTCATCACGTGCTTGTAGTGGACAGACAGTACGTCTCAGATTTTCAGGCACACGGTATCAATTAAGAATAGACAATAGAGAGTGTTAAGTTATGCAAAAAAGATATTTGCCTGTTTTATTTTTTACGCTCCTTATCGATATGGTTGGTATTGGGATGGTTATCCCTATTATACCGATTATTTTTACCGATCCCTCATCGCCTCATTTTCTCTTGGTTCACTACACAACAGGAGAGCAGTATGTATTTGCTGGTGCCGTCACCGCTCTCTTCGGACTGATGCAATTTATTATGGCACCTCTTTTAGGCGAACTTTCTGATGTGTTTGGAAGGAAAAGACTACTGACGATCGGTGTAGGCATCCTAGCGTTTTCACAGATTCTTTTTGGTTTTGGTATTGAGATTGCTTCGATTCCTCTCATTCTTCTTAGTCGTGCGATTGCTGGTATTGCAGGAGCGAACTTCAGTATTGCACAAGCGAGCATTGCTGATGTTACTGCTCCGAGAGATCGCGCAAAGAACTTTGGGCTAATCGGTGCTGCCTTCGGACTTGGATTTATTATCGGACCGATGCTCGGTGGTTTTGTGGCTTCTGCGACAGGGAGCCCGTCGGCACCCTTTTGGCTCGCGGGTATGTTTGGAGTTTTGAATGTGATGTCTATCTCACTTTTTTTGCCAGAAACGAATAAGCACCGAAGTGAGAAAAAAGGTTTCACCCTTCTCAAAGGCATACATAATATACAGTCTGCTCTCCGTGACAGAGATGAGAAGCCTCTGTATATCGCAAATTTTCTGTATGTCTCTGGTTTCACGTTTTTTACTTCTTTTGTGAGTATTCTGCTCGTTGCTCGTTTTCATTTTACAGAATCAAATATTGGTACGTTTTTCGGCATCCTTGGTATGTGGATTGTTTTCACCCAAGGATTTGTTCTAAGGTTCCTCACGAAGAAATATAATGAAAGAGCTATTCTTCGTTTATCATTGCTCCTCCTTATGATTGGACTTGCTCTGTATGCTATTGTCCCAAGTATACTCGCTCTGTATTTACTTTTGCCAGTGGTAGCTATTGCCAATGGACTCTCGATGGCAAATATGGCATCACTGATCAGCAAAGGTGTGTCTGAGAAGAAGCAGGGTGCAGCACTCGGTATCAATAGTTCACTTATGGCACTGGCCCAAGGACTCATTCCTCTCATTGCTGGATTTGGTTCAGGTATCGTGGGTATCAAGGGACCATTCTTCGCTGGTTCACTCTCCGTATTTTTTGCGTGGTATATTCTCTTTTTCCGTAAACAAAACACCTATGCATACGAGAGAAATCAGAGTGAATGATACGATGCAGAAGCATTATAGCTACACACTCACCGAACCGATGGGGGAACATTTTGATTCAGATTTCAAACCGGACCTCACCCCTCAGGAGATGCTTGAGCTCGGAGTTTTTGGTGGGAAGTATATGACCGATTGTCAGGGGGATGTTTTTTGTCGTCCTCGTCAACGCCAAGCCCTGCTTCACTGGGCATATGACAGCCGAAAGATGTGATGTGTCAGAACTATGTATATATCTTCTTTCGGGAATGCACGATTGACAAAAATGGGAGAGTGCGCTATAATAAAAGAGTGTTAAAGGCACAGCAGGAAACAGAGTCGAGTTTTCGCAGTATATAAGCAATCGTAAAAAAATCGTATGCAAGGAACTATCAAAACCCTTACAGACCGAGGATTCGGATTCATCTCTCGCGAAGGCGAAGCAAAGGATCTCTTCTTCCACTCTAAGGAACTCGTAGGAGTCACTTACGACGAACTCAAAGTAGGCGACACTGTCTCTTTTGAAGTAGTCAATGGTGAAAAAGGCCCAGCAGCTACAGGCGTATCTCGCGTGTAATTTTCAAGTCTTTTCTAGAGCACCCTCACTCCGAGGGTGCTTTTTTATTGTGGTATACTGTAAGGAAGATAATATATAAAAAACAATATGATGACCATACCACCTTTTAGTATTTTTGCCCTCTTCGCAGAATTTTGTGTGACCGGCATTATTTTTTATGTCATCTGGACTGCTATTTCTAATGTGCGTTTCAATAGGAAGCTTGCCTTCGGAGTGCTGGCCTATGAAGTAGTTTTCAATATTTCCTATATGGTGATGAAGTCATTCGGCGAGAGTAGTACACCTTCCACAATGAAAAGTAGCGGGGACGTTGCACTGGCTATTTTTCATGGAATATTTTCACTTTTTATGTTCGTTACGCTTATTCTCTTCTTTCTTGTCGCTGATAGACATTATGCTAAGGGCGAAAATTTCTTCGTTCATCATCATCGTCTGACAAGTGTCTTTCTTTATGCGTGGGGTATCTCCGTTTTCTCCGGCGCCCTCTTCTTCGTTCGTCTGTATATGTAAATGTGCTATACTAGAATTGAAAAGCCTTCAGAAAGGACTGCGAAAAATTGAGACCCACCTGGATTCTTCAGGGAAAAATAGTATTTTTTCCGTTAATCTTTTTCAAGGGACTCAGTCGCTCTCCCGTATTGAGGGCTTTTTATTTTGTCTTTTTGGCGGTGTGATGATACAATAAAAACGTTCACCTACAAAATATCTCCGTAAGGAAACTGTCTTTCTTATCCAATTGTGGATAGCGATGGGCAGTCGAGTTCCATAATTGGACTTCCTTACGGGCAGTTTTTTGTGGGTGAACAGCTCGGCTGTCCTTTTTTGTTGTCAAAAATGTAATAAGCAGTCGGCATAGCGTTCACCTATGCTTCAAGACGAAAAAGAGAAAGAACTTCTTGACCGTATTTCAGATCTCGAAATTCAAATCAAAAAATTGAAAGACCGTAAAAGATACGGTCTTGTTTGGGAAGAAAAAATTGAAAAATTTGAGAAGGAAAGTAAAAATGCTCTACCGATCTTGCGAGAAAAAGGAGGAGATTTCTCCGACATTGTTACTGATAATAAGAAAGATTTCAATATTCTCATAGAGGGAGATAATTACCACACTCTCTCAGTACTTGCCTACACCCACAAAAACAAAGTGGATGTCATTTATATTGATCCACCATACAACACAGGGAATAAGGATTTCGTCTATAATGATCATTTTGTCGATAAAGAAGACAGATACAGGCATAGCAAGTGGCTGTCTTTTATGGCGAAGCGATTGAAACTCGCAAAAAGTCTTCTGAAAAAAGAAGGGGTTATTTTTATTTCTATCGATGATAATGAACAGGCAGGATTAAAATTACTTTGTGATGAAATATTTAGTGATGTATCGGGCAAAGGCTATATTGGAACTCTTATTTGGCAAAGAGCAAAAGGTGGAGGAAATTCAAAAAAAGTTGTAAAAGGACACGAATACATTCTTTGTTATTCGAGGAGTGATGAGCTTACATTAACTCGTGAGGGTGATAAATCTTCTGAACACTTCAAGAGATATAGATCTGGGAAAGTAAAAGGAAAATACATATTTAAATCAAATAAACTCTATTTTATTAACGATGATATCATACGAAGAGTTTTTGGTAAATATGAAAAAGGAACGGAACGTCGTTGCGAATATGAGAATTTATTAAAATTTAAGGGAGAAAAATTAAAAAAAGAAGTTGATGAAAAAATTGAAAATGGAGAATATATTTTGAAGGAGATTACTAATGGGAATCATTATATTTGCAGATTAGAAGAGGTCGGCGATATGAGACAGGTCATGTATACGATTGTTCAGGGATTTTTATCTGAAGTGGGAAAAAATGATCTTGCTCAGTTAGAAATGGAAGAACTTTTTGAATATCCGAAGCCAGTTGGACTCATACAAGTATTGTTAAATACAGTTTTTGATGAACATATAACCGTTCTTGATTTCTTTGCTGGTTCCGGCACAACAGGTCAGGCTGTTTTGGATTTGAACAAAAAAGATGATGGCAATCGAAAGTTTATTCTCTGTACGAACAATGAAAATAATATTTGTGAGAATATTACGTATGAACGAATTAAGCGAGTTTCAATTGGGTATAAAAATGCGAAAGGCGAAAAAGTAGAGGGTTTAGGGGGAAATTTGAAATATCTCAAAACCGATTTTGTTCCACTGGAAAAATCAGCTGATTCGTTGAAGCAAAAAATAGTAGAGGGATCGGTGGAAATCATTTGTTTGAAAGAAAACACTTTCGATCTGGTTTCTGATACGTATAAGAAGAACAAAATTAAGATCTTCCAGAATCAGAAGAAGTACACAGCTATTCTCTTTGATCTTTTTTATTTTGATGATTTTGTAGAGCAATTGAAAACATTGAAAGACAAACCCGTAGCTATCTACGTCTTTTCCTATACCAAAGATTTCTCGAAAGAAGAGTTTAGTGATGTGGGTATCGATTTTACTGTCGAGCCAATCCCGGAAAAGATTTTGGAAACATATAAGAAAATATTTCATTTCTAGACTATGAATAATATTACGCTGAAAAAATACCAACAGGAATTGGTAGACAAAATATTTTTTAAAGCAGATGAATTTTTGAAGTCTTCTGATGGTGTCAATTTCAAAAAAATTCTTTTCCGAGCACCGACAGGATCAGGGAAGACAGTAATGATGTCTGGAATCATTGAACGGTTGGCTTTCGAAAGTGAGATGAATGTTTCTTTCGTATGGATTTCCAAAGGCGTCTTGGCAGAACAAAGCAAAGAAAGTTTGGAAGAAAACATCGGTGGCGGTGGAATAACGATGTCTTTTCTCGAAGATATTCTCGATAATGAAATAAAAGAAAATGAGGTGTTATTCATCAACTGGGAACAGATTTTTTCCAAAGCAGGAAGAGACAACCCAGACAAGGATATCAAGAAGGGAGATCCTATCAACAAATTTATGAAGGATAATGAGTATGATAGAAATTTGCGAAAATTTTGTGAAACGGCAGAAGGAAATGGAAGGAAGATTGTTTTGATTGTTGATGAAAGTCATTTGAATATAACATCAAACACGATTCAGATTATTGAAGAAATTATCAAACCAGCTTTGCAAATAGATATGACCGCCACTCCGAAAAATGGCGGTGGGTACGCTTTCGGAGACAGAGAAGGGGAATATGTGGATTTGCAAACCGTGAAAGATGCACAAGTGATCAAGAAGGAGGTTGTTATCAACCCCGATATTTCAGAAAAAGATCTGAAAAGTGAAAAAAGTGGTGATCAGATTATTTTTGAACGGGCATTGGAAAGAAGGGCTCTATTGGAAGCATTGTATAAAAAAGAAGGTTCAAATATACGACCACTCGTCCTCGTCCAACTGCCGAACGAAGGAGAAAAAATGAGTTCGCTCGATAAAGATAAACGGGAATGGGTGGAAGAATTCCTCGATGATAGAGGTTTCAATTATGCGAATAAGAATCTGGCACGCTGGCTCACAGGAGATGATAAAGAGAATCTTGAAAATATCAAGAAGTTTGATAGCCAAGTAGATTTTCTTATTTTCAAACAAGTAGTAGCTACAGGGTGGGATTGTCCTCGAGCACATATTCTCGTCAAATTCAGACAGACCAAAAGTGAGATATTTGAGATTCAGACCGTGGGCAGAATTATGAGAATGCCAGAATTCAAACATTACGTAGCAGAAGATCTGAACCGAGCGTATGTCTATGCGAACCTCGAAGAGATAAAAATTGAAGAAGATGCTCTCGAATATCTCAAAGTGAGAAAGGCGGAGAGGATACAAGAGTATGAAAACAGAGATCTCCCATCAGTATATCTGATGCGAGGAGAATATAATGATTTGATGTTGGATTATCGAAGATATTTTTTTGTTGAATTCATTGAGAAAATCGGTGGCATATTGGATGAGAATGAAGCAAAGAATAATTTAATGCTTCTGAAGAAATATAAGAGTGCTGACGGCTCCTCTCTGATTCTCGATAACAAGAGACTCGAAGAAGGAATCATCATTGATAGTATCGTCGGGAATATAGATGAGGAACGTCAAGATATCATTGCCAATGAAGAAGATAGAGTGAAGATAGATGATAATGACGTGGAACGGAAATTCATTGTTTTTCTGAAAAAGAATTGTGGTGAATTTCAGCAAGCCAGATCTTTTGATAAGATACGGGTTGCTCTGTATCAGATGTTCGATAAATATCTCGATAGTAAAGATGTCGATAGAACGTATGTCCAGAAAATTGTTTTGAAGAATGCTGGATTTTTTCAGAGTATCATTCAAGATTCTGTGAAAAAATATGCAAAAAATAGAAATAAAGTTGCAAAGCAGTACAAAGAGATTCCAAAATGGAACGTACCAGAAGAAGATTACTATGCTAAGAATACTATTGTTGGCGATTATAAAAGATGTGCTATGCATCCTGCTTATATTTCGCCAAAATGGAAGACTGAAATAGGGTTCATAGAAAATTATCTGGAAAAGAACAAGGGTATTGTTTGGTGGTTTAAGAATGGCGATGCGAGAAATGAAATATATCTTGGTATTCCTTATGTCGATGAAAAAGGAAAATCAGCTACTTTCTACCCTGATTTTATTGCTTGCTATGAAGATGGAGAAATGGGAATTTTCGATACCAAAGGAGGGCAAACAGTCGTGGGTATAGAAACGAAGTTGAAAGCAGAGGCGCTACAAAAATACATAAAGAATAATAAACAGAAAAAACTTTTTGGTGGCATAGTGAAGTCGGACACAGAGAACAGTATTTGGAGGATCAATCAAGAGGCTGTTTATGATGGCGAAGATGGAAAGTGGGAAGATGTGAATTAAGACCTTATCTGAGTTATTTTTTGACAGAAGAGCTTGATTTTTTGTTGCTTTTCAAGGATAATAGATGTGTAAGAGAGCAATACAATATAAGTATGGAAAAACAAGAACTCAAGCAAAAAATCAGGGAAGCTATCGAGCAAAGCGAATTCAAAGATGATATTCAGAAAGTCTCTCTTTTTGGTTCGTATGCTTATGGTACACCACGTGAAGATAGTGATGTGGATCTGCTCATCGAATTTACACCAATGTCGAGCGTTGGATTTTTCAGGCTTTATTATATTCAGGAAGATTTAGAAAATAGAGTGCAGAAGAAACTTGATTTGATAACCCCAAAGGCTTTGAGCAAGTTTATTCGTGATGACGTTGCTTCTTTAGCGGAACCTATTTATGAGAAAAATGGAAAAAAATGATGATCTCTATATCGGACATATCCTCGAAGCTATCGGAAAGATAGAGGGTTATTTGGGGCAGACAAGTCGTGATGATTTTTTTAGAAATAATTTACTTATTGACGGTGTAGCACGGGAGCTCGGTATCATTGGTGAAGCGACAAACTGTCTCAGTCAATCTTTCAAAGAAGAACACACAAAGATCCCGTATAGGCCGATGATTGCTATGAGAAACTATCTAATACACGAATATTTCGGAGTAGATGACGAAGTAGTATGGAAAACGTGTAAGGAAGATTTGCCAAAGTTGAAAGTAACCCTTTCTATATTTCGTTCAGAAGGATAATATGAAGTATTTTCAGAAAACAATTATAATCAGCCTTGTTGTATCGCTTGTATCATTTGCAGGAGGTTTTTGCACGCGCCCTATGATGGTGGAAGCACATTCTGCTGAGATGGGGATGGATATGATTCATCCTTCGGTTGGGACACAGAATTGTCTCTCTTTTTCATCAGATGAAACATCGCATTCAATCAATGTGTGTGCTATCGATTGCATCACAACGGTGCCAAAAGTAACCAATACAAAAAAAGTAGACATTGATCATATTCTCCAGATTTCTTTGATTGATGCATTGAGTGTCAATAACCTCCGAGGACCGTCCTCCGTAGGATGGGATAGAGTAGATGATGCTTTTGGCATTTCACCACCGTCGCCCGATATTCTTTCTTCTGTTTTCAAACGGGAATAAATTTTTTCAAACGCAAAGAAAAGCGAAGAACTACTTCTTTTTTCTCTGCGTTATGCTACCATTCTATCTATACAGAGAATGGTTTTTATTTTTTTGAATAAATAAAAAATATATGAATAAAATAACCATCGATATCACAGGAATGACCTGTCGGTCGTGCGAGCTTCTCACCGAAGATGAACTCTCGACTGTCACAGGTGTGAAAAAAGTAAAGACGAATTTCCGTAAAGGAATAGCAGAAATATGGTACGAAGGATCAAAGCCAAGCGATAGTGCTATTGAGAAAGCGATCGTGAGTGCTGGATATAGGTTAGGAAAAGAAAGTCGCAAGTGGGTGAGTAATGATATGTCAATATGGATAGAAACACTGTTCGCACTCTGTATTGTACTTGTTTTGTATCTTTTTGCGAAAGCATTGGGACTTTTCAATATTTCTCTTGGAGCTGGTGAGCAATTATCAAGTTTGCCTTTTGTACTCCTGCTCGGAGTTGTGGCCGGACTTTCGACGTGTATGGCTATGATAGGTGGACTCGTACTTGCTGCTTCGGCACGGTATAGTGAGATGCATCCGGAGGCAAGTATGAAACAGAAATTCTTTCCCAATATATATTTTAATATTGGGCGCATCGTAGGTTTTGCTTTTCTTGGAGGATTACTCGGACTGATAGGTGCGACGTTTCAACTTTCATCACTGACAGTAGGGTGGGTGACTCTTTTCATTGGAGGGCTGATGTTCATTATCGGACTGCAACTTCTCGAACTCTTTCCTCGTCTTTCAATGTGGAAACTTCAATTACCGAAAAGTATTGCAAAGGTTCTTGGTATTCAGTCGCAAACAAAAAAAGAATATAGCCATCGTCGTACGATGGTGCTTGGTATGATGACATTTTTTCTTCCGTGCGGATTTACACAGCTCGTGCAACTGTTCGTCGTATCACAAGGCAGTGTGTTTGTGGGTGCCATCACGATGGGAACATTTGCACTGGGCACAGCTCCCGGACTTCTTGGTATTGGCGGTATTGCAGCGAGTGCGGAGGGTGCATTCAAACGTTTTTTCTTCAAGACGGCGGGTATTATCGTAATCGCTCTTGGTATTTTTAACTTTCAGAATGGTTCTGTTTTGATAAAATTAGGGTCAGAGAGAACAGAGGTAAAAGTGAATACAGGAAACATCACTAATACTACCGCGAAGCAAGAAGCGCAAGTAATCCGTATCGTGCAGGATGCAAGCGGATATACTCCGAAACAACTGACGGTGAAGAAAGGGCAACCAGTGAAACTTATTATCGATTCGCAAGATTCATACACCTGTGCTACGAGTTTTACTATGCCGAAAGCTGGTATCAGGAAAACTCTCAAGCCAGGAGAAAATGTGCTTGAGTTTACGCCAGGTGAAGCAGGCACTCTTCCGTTTAGTTGTTCGATGGGTATGTATCGTGGAGTGATCAATGTAACAGAATAACTCAAACATATATGAACTCAACAAAAAAAATGAGAGAAAAGAGGGTAAGTCTTTCTCTTTTTGGTATGCACTGTTCGTCGTGTGCGAATATTATCGAGAGACGACTCAAGAAGGTTCCTGGTGTAAGAAGTGCAACAGTCAATTTTTCGGCTGAAAAAGCATCTATTGTATTTGATGAAGATATTTCTCAAATAAGAACACTGATGGACGCTATTGCGGAAGCAGGTTATAAAGCCGAAGAAGTGGATGAGAAAGACACAGAATATGAGACGCGGAAACGAGAGAAAGAAACTTCAATCTACTTCAATAAGCTTTTCTTTGGTGCTATTCTGAGCTTTCCAATGCTTTACTTTATGCTGTTTGATTTTGTCGATTGGCTCCCCGGAGAAAAAGCATTTGCACCTTATATTGGTGTATTTTCACTCCTTCTCACCCTCCCTGTGCAATTTATTATCGGCGTAGGATTCTATAAGGGAATGTGGGCAGCACTCAAAATGAAAACGTTCAATATGGATAGTCTCATCGCCATCGGAACAAGTACAGCCTTTTTCTTTAGTTTGTACAATTTTGTAACGTATGTGATTACAAATAAATCTGTTATTGGCATTGGTGGAACGAAAATCCCTGATCTGTATTTTGAGACGGCAGCTTATCTGATTACATTTGTTATTTTAGGAAAGTGGCTCGAAATTCGTACGAAAGGCAAGACCTCTGATGCCATCAAAAAATTGATGGGATTGCAATCCAAGACGGCTCGCGTCGTGCGAAGTGGAGAAACAATGGACGTCGCTATCGATGATGTTGCTCACGGTGATATCGTTATCGTCCGTCCTGGAGAGAAGATTCCTGTTGACGGAAAAATTATGAAGGGATCTTCGGCTGTTGACGAATCAATGATAACCGGTGAAAGTTTGCCAGTGGAAAAAAATGTTGGCGATACGGTTGTTGGAGGAACAATAAATAAAACAGGGGGTTTCGAATTCGAGGCGACACGTGTGGGTTCGGAAACGACATTAGCACAAATTATTCGTTTGATTGAAGAGGCTCAGGGGTCAAAAGCACCGATTCAGAATTTTGCAGATAGTATTTCAGCGTGGTTTGTCCCAGCAGTTATTATTACAGCTATACTCACATTCGTTGTGTGGTATGTGATTCTTGGATCAACACTCACATTCGCTCTCATGGCATTTACTTCAGTGATTGTTATTGCTTGTCCATGCGCTCTCGGACTGGCGACGCCGACGTCGCTAATGGTAGGAACTGGCAAAGGTGCTGAATACGGGATACTTGTGAAGGGCGGTGAGGCTCTCGAAGCAGCGAGTACTGTTTCTGCTGTCATATTCGACAAGACAGGGACACTCACTAATGGAAAACCAGAAGTGACTGATGTGATTTCATTTGGATCTGTAGATGAAGACGAAATTATGGCAATTGCAGCCAGTCTCGAAAAACTTTCAGAGCATCCTCTTGCAGAAGCAATTTACACATATGCAGGGGAAAAAGGTACCCAATTGGAAGAAGTATATAATTTCAATTCAATTCCAGGTTATGGCGTGCAAGGTGATGTGAATGGTACAACGTACTATTTCGGGAATCGTAAGTTGATGCAAGAAACACTTGGTTTGGAAGTACATAAAATCGAACGAAAGATGTCACGACTGGAAGAGCAAGGAAAGACCGCAATGATTCTCGCAACAAAGGATGGATTAGTGGGCACAATTGTTGTAGCTGATACTGTAAAGGCTACTTCACGAGAAGCGGTAATGAAACTTCAAAAGATGGGTATCGAGGTATGGATGATCACTGGCGATAATATTCGTACTGCCAAGGCTATTGCCAAGCTCGTTGGCATTGATGAAAAAAATGTATTAGCCGAAATATTACCAGAAGGAAAAGCTCAAGCGGTAAAAGACTTGCAGGAAGGGAAGTTTGGAAATTGGAAATTAGAAATTGGAAATTCCACCCGTAGGGTGGCTATGGTTGGTGATGGTATCAATGATGCCCCAGCATTGGCACAATCGAATGTGGGTATCGCGATGGGGTCGGGCACTGACATTGCGATGGAAGCAGGAAATATCGTGATTATGAAGAGTGATTTGAATGATGTCGTCACTGCGTTCCAGTTATCAAAAGAAACGATGGGGAAAATAAGGCAGAATATGTTTTTTGCTTTATTCTATAATGTGATTGGTATTCCGATTGCCGCCCGTGTGTTTTTCGTATTTGGACTTGTTTTGAAACCAGAATTGGCAGGTCTAGCGATGGCGATGAGCTCTATCTCTGTCGTAGGGAATTCTCTTCTTCTCAGACTTTTCAAACCAGGCAAAAAAAATTATATTTCACTCATTGCTCCATTGGTGATGATGGCCGTTTTCACCTTTGGATTCTTTGAATTTGCGAAGTTCAGTTCCGGTATGGAAACAAAAACAAACGATACTATAATCATTGAACAAACTGGGACAACACTCGATATTCAAGTAAAGAAATAAGCGGTAATAACAAATATATGGAAACAACGAATTATGGATTCAGCAAGGTGGTATCGCTCCCGTTTGCGGAAGCAATAGCGAAGGTGAAAGAAGTCTTGGCGCTCGAGGGATTCGGTCAGTTGACTGAGATCGATGTGCAGACTAAAATGAAGGAGAAGGTTGGGGCGGATATGGAGCCGTATGTTATACTGGGGATGTGCAATCCATCGTTGGCATATCAAGCACTTCAGATAGAGACAGAGATTGGACTGCTTTTACCGTGTAACGTGATTGTCTACGAGAAGGATGGCATCGTGCGTATCGCAGTCCAGAAACCGAGTCTGATGTCGCGAGTCGTCGGAAAGGAAGCACTCAAGCCGGTGGTGGATGAAGCAGAAATACGTATGCTCGAAGCGATGGAGAATATCGAATAAATAATTTATTTAAGAATAATTTTTTAACAATAAATATATGATGGGAGAATATATTGGAGAAGGGTATGGATATATGGGAGGATTTGGATTCTTCTTTATGATTCTGTTTTGGGGACTGATTATTTGGGCGATTGTTGCTGGCGTGAGGATGATGTCTTATGGTTACCACGGGGGTCATCATGGCGGTGGATCTTGTTGTGGTGGAGCCCAGGGCGATGAAGCTGAGAAAGTCCTCCGCGCACGCTACGCCAAGGGAGAAATCACCAAGGAACAGTTTGAGCAGATGAAAAAGGATTTGAGTGTATAAATTTTTCATCGGAAAAACGAGAATAGCCTTGCAAGAGTGAGGCTATTTTTTTGTTGAGAAAACCGAAATTGAAAATGATGGAAGCTCTGAAAAGCCTCTATTAAGCCGTCCAAAAAGGGGTTGTACAAAAAGAAGGAAAAGGAGTAATATAGAAGAAGAAAAAAAGAACGGTACCTCACTCAAAAGCAGAAATACACTATATGTAGTGTGCTATAATAGAAATACAGTACACTTCAATTTCAAGAGAGAGATATTTCCTTGAAACGAGAAAGCACTTTTTAAGAAACCTTTTTTCTTTCAAAAAGAGAAGTATCGTGAAGAAAAATTTAATCAACATAAAGAGAAGTATATGCCGATTTACAAAGTGCAGAAACGTAACGGAGGGATTGTGGATTTTGACTTGGAGAAGATCGAACGTGCGATCGAGAAGTCAGCTGAGGCAGTTGGAAAGAAAAATGAAGTGAAGGTGTCTGTACTGGCGAAGGAGGTATATAAGGATCTTGAAAAAAAATTTGAAGACGGCATCCCAACGGTTGAGGACGCTCAGGACAGCGTTGAGCAAGTTTTGATTGAACATGATTATGCTGATATTGCAAAGGCGTATATTCTCTATCGAGAAAAACGTCGCGAAGTGCGCGAAGAGAAAAACGTCGTTATTCAGGTTGAGAAGGCAGTGACAGAATATCTTGAGAAGCTTGACTGGCGCGTAAATGCGAATTCCAATCAAGGCTATTCTCTGGGTGGCCTGATTCTCAATACTGCTGGCAGTGTTATTGCCAACTATTGGCTCTCACATATTTATCCCAAAGCCATTGGTGATGCTCATCGTAATGGTGATTATCATATTCATGATCTGGATATGTTCTCTGGCTACTGTGCTGGATGGAGTCTTCGTGTGCTCCTCGAAGAAGGATTTAATGGTGTTCCAAACAAAGTAGAATCTGCTCCACCGAAACATCTGAACTCCGCTGTATCACAGATGGTAAATTTCCTCGGAACACTTCAGAATGAGTGGGCAGGCGCTCAGGCATTTTCGAGTTTTGATACTTATATGGCACCATTTGTGAAGAAACACGAGATGGAACTGCGGGCCGATGTGAAGGAATATGGCATGAAGTTTCCTTCGAAAGAAGCAGAAGAAAAGTACATAGCTGAAGAGACCTATGATTATGTTCATCAAAATATTCAGTCTTTTGTTTTCAATTTGAATATTCCGTCACGTTGGGGAACACAAACACCATTCACGAATATCACGCTTGATTGGGATTGCCCAGAAGATATGAAGGAGAAAAGACTTTTCCTCGGTGGCAAAGAATTTGAATACACCTTTGGTGAACTTCAAAACGAAATGGATATTGTGAACCGAGCTTTTATCGAAGTAATGTCACACGGAGATTCCAAAGGACGGACATTCACCTTTCCGATTCCGACTTACAACGTGACCAAGGATTTCAAATGGGATGATCCGAAGAATTTGCCTCTGTTTGAAATGACGGCGAAATACGGTACGCCATATTTCCAAAACTTTGTGAACTCTGATCTCAATCCGAGTGATGTACGTTCGATGTGTTGTCGTCTCCAGCTCGATTTGAGGGAGCTCCGTAAGCGTGGTGGAGGACTCTTCGGTTCTGCTGAAATGACGGGTTCTATCGGAGTGGTGACAATCAACGCTGCTCGCATCGGCTATATCACCAAAGGTGACAAAGAGAAGTTTTTCAAACGCATCGAATATCTGATGGATCTTGCTAAAGTATCTCTCGAAATGAAAAGGAAAGAAGTACAGAAGTGGATTGATGCTGGACTCTTCCCATATACGAAACGCTATCTTGGCTACTTGAAGAATCATTTCTCGACGATTGGTGTGAACGGTATTAATGAAGCTATTCGTAATTTTACTGAAGACAAAGAAAATATTACAACAACTGAAGGTCACAAATTTGCTCTCGAGATTCTCGATTTTATGCGAGAACGGATCAAGGATTATCAGGAAGAAACAGGAAATTTTTTCAATCTCGAAGCAACACCAGCCGAAGGGACGACGTATCGTTTCGCTAAGGAAGATAAAAAGCGTTTTCCTGATATTTTGCAGGCAGGGACAGAAGAAGCTCCTTACTATACAAACTCTTCACAGATACCGGTCGGGTATACCGATGATGTTTTTGAAGTATTGAAACTTCAGGATGATTTGCAGACGAAGTATACTGGTGGTACCGTGCTTCATTGCTATATGAATGAGAAAGTGAGCTCGGGTGAGGCTTGCCGTAATCTCGTGCGAAGTATTCTCTCCAATTTCCGTTTGCCATATATCACTATCACGCCGACCTTCTCGATTTGTCCGAAGCATGGGTATCTCGAAGGGGAATATGATTATTGTCCGAAGTGTGATAAAGAACTCGGTATCGAAAATGGAATGCGATTCGACACTGAAGCTCGGAAGAAGTATCAAGAAGTAAAACAAGTGAAATAAAAAATAATATAATAAGCATAATACAGACACTTATGTCAGGAAACAAAGCAGTAGTAGAGGAAGGAGAAACACTTGAAGCCAAGAGAACACATTGCGAAGTGTGGACGCGTGTGATGGGGTATCATCGTCCTGTTTCTCATTTCAATATTGGGAAGAAAGCCGAGCACTATTCCCGCAAGCACTTTCAAGAAACCGTCGCTGCTAACAACGAGTTCTGTGAAAAATATCAGTTTGTGGCGTGTTGATTCCTGTAATTTTTTCAGAAAAAGCAGAAAGAATTTTTTCACAAGAATCTTTCTGGGAGGCTTGAAGTTTTTTTCAGCATGGTTTCGTCGTTTCGACGGATGAAAAAAAGTTCACGCAAGAAGTTTTCTCGCTGGAGAAAACGACTGTCTCCCCAGAAAGGTTGCTTGTGATAATAATTCTTTTTTATTACAAAATTACTGAATGAAGAAAGTTCTATGATTATCAGTGGTATTCAAAAGTTTACGCTCCTAGACTTCCCTGGAAAGATTGCTTGCATCATCTTTACTGGTGGGTGCAATTATCGTTGTAAATTTTGTCACAATCCAGAATTTGTCTTGCCGGAAGAACTGAGAAAGATTTCTCAGAATTTCATTCCTGAGGTGGCAGTACTGAATTTCTTGAAGGGACGAAAAGGGCTTCTTCAAGGTGTTGTCATCACTGGTGGTGAACCGACGATTATGCCAGACCTTGAAGCCTTTATTGTGAAAGTGCGCGCTCTCGGATTTGCTGTGAAACTTGATTCGAATGGCAATCATCCAGAAGTATTACGGACATTTATCGAAAAAAAACTAGTGGATTATATCGCGATGGATTTCAAGACGAGTCTCCCTGAATATCAAAAACTCGTTGGTACAGGAGCGGATGAGAAGAAAATACTTGAAAGTATCGATCTACTCAAAGAAGGGAAAGTAGACTATGAATTCCGCTCGACGCTCATCCGTGAAATACACACGCAGGAGATCCTCGAAGCGATGAAGGAAACTCTGAAGGGGGCGAAACGACTTTATCTTCAGACATTTCGGAGTGGCATCACTCTTGATCCGTCTTTCAAAAACCTTCATCCTTTCTCTGGAGATGAAATGGAAGCTACCGCACAACTTTTTCGTACCACGGTTTCCGAAGTGTATGTGCGCGGGGAATAAGGAATATTTGAGAGTGATGATATGAATCGGAAATTATTTTCTACTCTTCTTGTAGTATGTGCACTCGGAATAGTGGTAGGGTTTTTGTTAGTTTCTTCTCCGAGGGAGGCAGAGATACCTACTCAAGTCCTTCAAGATGTTGTTTCAGAGGAAGAGGAAATAACCAGCACTGTTCCCATAGTATCAGAAGAAACAGTGAGTAGAAGCAGTGAACAGTCTCCTCTAATGAGTGAGGAAAAGAATGAAGCAAAGAGTAGTCTTCTTCGCAATGTCCCCTTTACAGTGCAGGCACCGTTTGGCGAGTGGAGTGATGAAGTATTTCAAAATGCTTGTGAGGAGGCGTCGATTGTGATGGCAGAATATTGGCTTATGGGAAAAATACTGACAAAAGAAATTGCCAAACAAGAAATTATTTCTCTCTCGAAATTTCAGAAAAAGACAATCGGACAATCAATCGATACGTCTACAGAAGATACAGAAAAACTTCTCAGAGAATATTATGGTGTCACGACTTCTGAAGCGAAGAAAGACATCACTCTTATCGATATAAAGAAGGCGCTGACCTCAGGGGCACTCATCATCATTCCAGCTGACGGAAGAAAACTTTACAATCCGAATTACAAACAGCCGGGACCGACGACGCATATGCTTGTTATTATTGGATATGATAGAGAGAAGAAAGAATTCATCACCAATGATTCAGGTACTCGGAATGGCAAGGGATACAGGTACAAGGAAGATATCTTGTTTGAGGCAATCAGAGATTATCCGACAGGGAATCACCTGCCTATCAAAGAAGGGAAGAAGGGGATGATAGTAGTGAGGAAAGAGTAGATTCTTGTGATATAATAAGAATGTAATACATCAATTGAAAGATCGATGCTTTTTGCAAAAATCTTTCTGGGAGAGTTGGAGTTTTTTCGAGCACGGTGCCGTCGTCTCCGACGGATTGAAAAAAGTCCATAAGAGAAATTCGCCACTGGGCGAATGAATGGATCCTAGGAAGATTGTTTGTAAAGAACAGAGAAAATATATGCATATGGGACTTTTTTTTCCATCAAAAAAATCAACAGTATCGTCAAATAGTAGTATACATCCTTCTGACCAGAGCGATAGTGTGCACCGTGCTTCTAATCAATATGGATCGAGGAGTGGTGAAATAAATCATGCTGAATTGAGACATGGGATTGACCACGATCTTCATCACGTATTCCATCATGACACAGAAAGGAAAACCATTGAAACGATGCTGAATATGGAATTAGATAATAGTCGAAGGAGTAATCGTCACGTTATAGATCGAAGAGAAGTAGAAAGAATTGTTGAAAATGTTCATGGTATATATCCACAACATTCAGAAAAAGTACGAAAGATACTCGAAGAAAGAATGTAAATAATGCGCACGATTGATTTGGGAGATAACATCACGGTTACGATGAAAAAAAGTGTGCGCGCAAAACGGATACGTATTATTGTGCGTCCTTTTTTGGGTACAACAATTGTACTTCCTTTCTTCGTATCGTATGTAAGCGGTGAACTTTTTCTGAGACAGAAGAAAGAATGGATTGCAAAGAAATTGCAGGATTTTGCATCGCGCCCATCAGGTTTCCTTTCTCGTGGGAGTAAAGAGGAATATAATGTGTGCAAAGAAGAGGCAAAAAAACTCATCGAAGATCGATTGGAAGAGTATCAGAGTATATACCAAGTTTCGTGGAACAAAGTGAGTATTCGCAATCAAAAAACGAGATGGGGGAGTTGTTCTCGTCAGAAAAACCTTTCTTTCAGTTATAGGCTTTTCCTCCTCCCTCCACGTTTCTGTGACTATGTGATTGTCCACGAGCTCTGTCATTTGAAAGAAATGAATCACTCGCCGAAATTCTGGGCCCTCGTGGCACGCACCTTCCCTGATTACAAGAAATTAAGAAGAGAGATGAAAGCCCTTTGAGAATCGAGAAGGTGAATATGCATGCTCTTGACAAGGAATGATTTTCCTGCTTTAATGAAGTTCTTACTCGTGAGCTTCTCTGTAAGCTCCTATTTCCTTTGATTGAGTCCTATCTCTATCGGAAGGGAGAGATAAGACTTAATTTCCGAGATACCCACAGGAGTGGGTTACTCTTTATATGTAGACTATGTTTAGTAGAAACAAGAGAGGTGTGTCCTCTCAAAAACGTGTATCCGTCAATCGTTTTGGGCGACCAAACGTACGAGGGAGGCGCAAGCGTCCATCAGAACGCGAACTTGATTTCACGCAATTTGTGAAAAAAGCTGTACAAACAACAGAAGTAGAAGCATGGAATCCGACGCATCGTTTTGCTGATTTTGAAATGCATAGCAAACTCAAAGCCAATGTAGCGAAAGCAGGGTATGTCCACCCAACACCGATTCAGGATGGGGCTATTCCTCATATCTTGGAGGGGAAAGATGTGATTGGTGTGGCCAATACTGGCACAGGCAAGACTGCAGCGTTTCTCTTGCCACTCATTCACAAGACATTTAAATTTCCAACTGAAAAAGTACTCATCATTATTCCAACTCGTGAACTTGCTTTGCAAATCGAAGATGAACTCCGTAAATTCGCTGATGGATCAGGACTGCGTTCTGCTCTCTGTATCGGAGGATCTCACATAGGGGATCAGATACGAAGTCTCTCTCGCAACCCGAGTTTTGTTATTGGCACACCAGGACGATTGAAAGATCTCGTAGAACGAGGGAAACTTCGTCTGACTGATTTCAATAATGTGGTACTCGATGAAGTAGACCGCATGCTCGATATGGGATTTATCAATGATATCAAGTATCTCATCGCGCTCCTCAAAACTCCTCGTCAATCACTGTTTTTCTCTGCAACAATGCCAAGAGAGATTGCTGAACTCACAAAGAAATTCTCAAACAACGCTGTAACCATTACAATCAAGTCGAGAGCAACCTCAGAGAACGTTGATCAAGATATTGTGAGGGTACTCCCCAAGGAAGATAAATTGGAGGTACTGCATAATATGCTTCTCAAACCAGAGTTTACGAAAGTACTTATTTTCGGACGAACGAAGCATGGAGTAGAAAAACTTGCGATGCGTCTCGAAGAGCGTGGTTTCAAATCTGATTCTATTCATGGTGATAAATCGCAAGCCCAGCGTCAGAGAGCACTCCGTCGTTTCAAACAGGATGAGATTGTGATTTTGGTCGCAACCGATGTTGCTGCCAGAGGGCTCGATATTTCTGATGTTTCTCACGTGATCAATTACGAATTGCCAGAGAATTACGAAGATTATATCCACCGTATCGGTCGTACGGGTCGTGGTGCCAAGAAGGGTACTGCTCTGACATTTGTCGACTAAATATCTAATCTCTTTGGAAGAAGAAAAAAAGTCTTGTTTTATGGCAAGACTTTTCTTTTTAAGATATACTAGAAGGGTTATAAACAAATACAGTATATGCATTTTTTCCGTTTTATTGAACACCTGATGACGAATTTTGCAGGAGCAGTGCCTCTGCCAATTTTTGTGTTCGTTGGGTCTTTCCTTGAGGAAGTGATTAGCCCTATTCCTTCTGCTCTTGTTATGGGGACAGCAGGTTCTTTTGCTCTGGTTCAGGGAAAAACCTGGATCTATCTCTTCTTTCTTGCTTTCATTGGCAATTTTGGAAAAACACTTGGTGCCTGGTTTTATTATTTTATTGGTGACAAACTTGAAGATATTTTTGTGAAGCCAATCACAAAATATCTCGGAGTGAAGCATACGGATATAGAAGACATCGGGAAGCGTTTTATGGGGCACCATTTGAGAGACGGTAGCGCACTGTTTCTGATTCGTCTTCTTCCGCCGTTCCCGACGACACCTGTTTCGGTTGCGTGCGGTATTATAAAAATGGATGTCAGAGTATTTCTTCTGGCAACGTATCTCGGTAATTTTTTCAAAGATCTTGTTTATCTGTATATCGGCTACGCTGGTCTGGCGAGCCTCCATTCACTCTGGAGGAGAATCGATCACGTGAAGTTTTTTGTTAACATTGGTGTTGCTATTGCCATCATTTCACTTTTTATTTTTTTCTTTCTTCATCAAGGACGAGGAAGGAGGTTTCTGAAGAAGACAAGGAAATACAGCGTCACTTTGTGGCATCGTTTGAATGGAAAGAAATAAGTCTATGTCTATTTTCACGCTCAAATCAAAATATAAGCCAGCAGGAGATCAACCACAAGCGATTGAGGGTCTTGTGTGTGGTATCAAACAAGGAAATAAGTTTCAGACACTCCTCGGCGTGACAGGATCGGGAAAAACATTTACCGTTGCCAATGTCATTCAGCAAATAAACAAACCAACGCTCGTTATCGCACACAACAAAACACTGGCTGCTCAGCTTGCAGAAGAGTACCAAGAATTTTTTCCTGATCATGCAGTACATTATTTTGTTTCCTACTACGATTATTATCAACCAGAGGCATATATGCCTTCGTCTGATACGTACATCGAGAAAGATGCTCAGATCAATAAAGAAATCGATCGTTTGCGTCATGCTACAACGCAGTCGCTTCTCACTCGTTCTGATGTGATTATTGTGGCATCGGTATCGTGTATTTATGGACTTGGCAGTCCAGAAGAATACAAGAAAGAAAATATGCATCTGGAGGTCGGAATGCGAATGGTGCGAACGGAGCTCCTTCACAAACTCATATCCATTTTCTTCGAGCGAACCAATGTCGACTTGAATCCCGGACAATTCCGGAGTATTGGCAATAGGGTAGAAATTATGCCTATTTCGGAGAATTTCACCTATCTTCTCGAAATCACTGGTGGGAAGTTGTCGGCTATTACGCAAATTGACCCAGTGTCACAAAAAATACTGGGCACACCAAAAAATATTTTTCTTTTCCCTGCGAAACATTTCATCACTGACCCGAGACAAAAAGAAAAGGCGCTTCTTTCTATTCGCGCTGAACTAGAAGCAAGACTAAGAGAACTGGCTCAAGAAGGAAAAATACTGGAAGCAGAACGACTGAAGCGTCGGACAAATTATGATCTCGCGATGATGGAGGAGATAGGGTATTGCAACGGTATCGAGAATTATTCGCGTCATCTCTCAGGCAAGAAGCCTGGCGATCCACCAGAAACGCTTCTTTCATATTTTCCACATTTGGATGATGGTACGCCAGATTTTCTTACGGTGATTGATGAATCACACGTGACATTGCCACAGCTTCGTGCGATGTATGCTGGGGATCAATCACGCAAGAAAACTCTGGTAGAATATGGTTTTCGTCTTCCGAGCGCACTCGATAATAGACCGCTCCGTTTTGAAGAGTTCGTGAAGAGTGTGGGTCAAGTACTTTTCACTTCTGCGACGCCAGCAGATTTTGAACGAGAAGAAAGCAGTCAGATAGTGGAGCAAGTTATTCGCCCGACTGGACTTATCGATCCAGAGACGACGGTACTTCCAGTGCGTGCAAATGCTGAATATCTTGGACAGATTGGAGATTTCATCAGACAAACAGAAGAAGAAGTGAAGAAAGGTGGACGTGTCATCGCAACGACACTCACGAAAAAAATGGCCGAAGATTTGAGTGTCTATCTGAAAGAGCACAAAATAAAATCCGAGTATTTGCACAGTGATGTGAAAACTATTGATCGTATCAAGATACTGACGTCGTTTCGTAAGGGTGAATTCGATTGTCTCGTCGGAGTCAATCTTCTTCGTGAAGGACTCGATTTGCCTGAAGTGACATTTATTGGGATTCTCGATGCTGACAAGGAAGGATTTCTCCGCTCTGAAACATCACTCATTCAGATCATCGGGCGTGCTGCTCGCAATGTGAATGGGAGAGTGGTGCTGTATGCCGATCGTATGACGGGGGCGATGGAATACGCACTTCGTGAAACGAATCGTCGTAGGAAACTCCAGGTGGCATTCAATACTGCTCATAACATCACTCCGAAAACGATTCAGAAGAAAATTCATGATATTACCGAATCGATGGAGAGCACTCATGACAAAGCTGTTTTTGCAAATGTACTTCTTGATCAGGAAATATTTGCGAAGGATCCGAAGAAGCTCATCAGGCTCAAGACAAAAGAAATGCAGGAAGCGGTGAAGATACTCGACTTCGAAACCGCTGCCATCCTCCGTGATGAGATACGATCTCTTGAAGGCACGACCGAGAAAAAGAAAAAATTCAAGAGAAAATAAGAGTTGTCTCTTGTCTTGCTGACAGGGAGTTTTTCTGACAGAATAGAAATGTGAAGAAGTTTTTCAAATGTATATATGCAAGAAGAAATACGCAGAAAATTTGTGGTGACGGCAGATGATTATGGTATTCGCAAAACTGCGGAGCCGATACTTCATCTCGCAAAGAAGGGGAAACTCGATCGCGTAGCAGTGATGATACGGTATGTATCAAAGGAAGAAGCTGAAGCACTTCTCAAGACAGGGGTCAAAATCGATATTCATTTGGAGCTCATTCATATTTTGAAAAGTGGCAATGAAATGTATGACAGCGCTCTCAAGAGAAGTATCAATTTTGCGTGGCGGTATATGCTGAGAGTGGTAACGAAGAAGAAAGTAGAAACAGAGTGGGAAGCACAAATAGAACATTTTCGAACACTGTTTGGACGCTTGCCTGATGGACTGGACTCTCACGAACACCTGCATTATTTCCCACCTTTCCTTCATGTGTGTATGAGTTTGGCAGAGAAGTATCATATTTCTTTTGTGAGATTTGGAAGAAAAGGTTTGCTCCCACATCTGCATCATTCTCTCTCAGGGAAAATTCTGTCATTTTTCTGGTTACAGACGCATAGGTTCTTTGAGAGTACGAAGAGAAATACGACAGATTACGTCGTGAGCCTTGATTGGTTCCCCGAGTTCACTGATTTCACCAAACATCTCCCCGAAGGAACGATCGAACTCGTCGTCCATCCCGAGCGGGAAGAAGACTACCAATCGATACTGAAGCACTTCTAACAAGCCACTTTGTGGCTTGTTTTCTTTACGAAATGGGTAAATTGGAGTAGTCTAAAGGGGTATAGATTAGTCTATAAAAAGAAATATGCCGAAAATAAAGGATCTTCCGAAAGTCGATATGCCAAGAGAAAAACTTGAGCGATATGGTCTTGGAAAGTTGCGAGATTATGAACTTCTGGCAATCTTGCTCGGATCGGGAATAAAAGATCTCAATGTTTTACAGCTCTCAAAAAGGATTCTGAAAATTCTTGTGAAAGATGGGGTGGACAAGACTACCTTCGAACAACTTCTCAAGATAAGGGGACTCGGTAAAGCGAAAGCCTCGCAAATTGTTGCTGTCATTGAATTAGGTAAACGCCTCCAATCCAATCGCAATCAAGAAATTCTCTCCCCGGAAGATATTTGGAAATCATGTGCTGATTTCCGTGATTCGAAAAAAGAACACTTCGTCGCCTTTTATTTCGATACTCAGAATTGCCTCATCGAAAGGCAGATTATTTCTATCGGTACGCTCAATACCAGCCTCGTCCATCCGAGAGAAGTTTTCGAGCCCGCAGTTGCTCTCCATTCTGCCAGTATCATTGTTGTCCATAATCATCCCTCTGGGAACCTTGAGCCTTCTTTGGAAGATAGAGAGATGACGGACCGACTCATAGAAGCTGGAAAAATTCTAGGTATTGAGGTACTTGACCACGTAGTTATTTCAGAGAAAGGCTTTACAAGTGGTAGAAAAAAGACCATTATTGGATAAGATGCTTATGAACAAAAAGAACCTCACCGAACAAGATGTTTGCTCAAAATTTATCCTCCCCGCTGTCGTATCGGCAGGGTGGGATTTGAAGTACCAAATTCGCGAGCAAGTCTCCTTTACAGCGGGGAAAATAATAGTTCGTGGAAAAACTGTCTCCCGAGGAGAGCGAAAGCGCGTTGATTTTATTCTTTACTATAAGAATAATTTACCGTTGGCTATTATTGAAGCAAAAGACAACAAACATAGTGTTGGTGCCGGGATAGAACAGGGACTTGATTATGCAGAGTCACTCGATATTCCATTTGTGTATAGCTCAAATGGGAACGCATTTATTGAACATGATAGATTTTCTACTGAAGGGATAAAAGAACGAGAAATTGAAATAAGTAAATTTCCAACACCAGAAGAATTATACGGACGATATAAGGCAGAAAAGGGGATAACGGAAGAGATAGAACCAATCATTTCGGAAGACTACTTTCATGAGATAGAAGGAAAAACCCCACGTTATTTCCAATCAGTCGCCATCAATCGCACCGTAGAAGCTGTCGCAAAAGAACAAAAACGCATCCTTCTTGTTATGGCGACAGGCACTGGAAAGACATACACCGCTTTTCAAATCATCTGGCGACTCTGGAAATCGAAGACAAAGAAACGAATTCTTTTCTTGGTAGATAGAAATATTCTTGCAGATCAAACAATGATCAATGACTTCAAGCATTTTGGAGACAAGATGACAAAGATTGAAAATAGAAATGTAGATAAATCATACGAAATATTCTTGGCACTCTACCAGGGTATTACAGGGGTAGAAGAGCAAAAGAATATTTTCAAACAATTTTCTCCAGATTTTTTTGATCTTATTATCGTTGATGAATGTCATCGCGGAAGTGCCAAAGATAATTCTGCTTGGCGTGAAGTGCTTGATTATTATTCAAATGCGACTCAAATCGGTCTTACTGCTACACCAAAAGAAACAAAAGATATATCGACACAGTCATATTTTGGAGACCCTATTTATACATATTCACTTCGACAGGGGATTGACGATGGCTTCCTTGCCCCTTACAAGGTAATTCGTATTGTTCTCGACAGAGATGTCGAGGGGTATCGACCAGAAGCTGGAAAAACTGATAAATATGGAAATGAAGTGCCGGATCGTATATATAATACAAAAGATTTTGACAGAGATCTTGTCATAGATGAACGAACGGAACTTGTCGCCAAGAAAATAACGGAATATATGAAGGAAACTGATCGTATGCAGAAGGCGATAGTTTTTTGTGCGAATATCGATCATGCTGTGCGTATGCGTCAAGCTCTAGCCAATGAAAATGCTGACTTGGTATCTGAGAATCGTAAATATATTGTTCGTATTACCGGAGATAATGAAGATGGCAAGCGTGAGTTAGATAATTTCATTGATCCAGAAAATCCCTACCCAGTCATTGCTGTTACTTCTAAGCTTATGACAACGGGCGTAGATGCTCAGACCTGCAAGCTCATTGTACTTGATCAGAATATCGCTTCGATGACTGAATTTAAACAAATTATTGGTCGTGGTACACGTGTACGTGAGGATTATGGGAAAATGTATTTTACCATTATAGATTTTAGGGGTGTCACAGAACTTTTTGCTGATCCGGATTTCGATGGTCCGGCAATAGTTGTATATGAGCCAAAAGGAGATGAACCAATCAATCCTCCAGACGATGAGACTATTGTCGACCCAGAAGAGTCATCAATCACATATCCAAAACCAAATATAGATATCGATGATTTTACTATTTCAGAGCCACGAAAAAAGTTCTATGTAAATGGAGTCGACGTAAAGATTATCAATGAGCGAGTGCAATATATCGGAGAAGATGGCAAGCTCATTACCGAATCACTCAAGGATTATTCGAGGAAGAATATTTTGAATGAGTATGCTGTACTCGATGATTTCTTGCAGGCGTGGACACACAGTGACAAGAAGGAGGCTATCATAGAAGAGCTCGAAGACCGAGGTGTTTTTTTCGAAGAATTAGAGAAAGAGATTGGCAAGGATCTCGATCCTTTTGATCTGATTTGTCATATTGCTTATGGGAAGAAACCGCTCACGAGGAAAGAACGAGCAGAGAATGTGAGGAAGAAAGACTATTTTACAAAATACGAAGGTAAAGCACGTGAAGTCATCGACGCTCTTCTCGAGAAATATGCTGATGAAGGTATTTCTGCTATTGATGATATTGGTGATTTACGGGTTTCTCCTTTCGTAGAATTTGGCACGCCTGTTCAAATCGTGAATAATATTTTTGGTGGAAAAGAAGCATATTTGTCCGTTATTAATCAGATTCAATCATCGATTTACGCAGAATAAACTCTATGGCCATACAAAATGTTATCAAAAATATTCAGGATATCATGCGTAAAGACGCAGGAGTGGACGGGGACGCCCAGCGTTTGTCTCAACTCGTCTGGTTGCTTTTTTTGAAGATTTTTGATGACAAGGAAAAAGAATACGAACTCGTAGATTCGAAATATCACTCTCCTATTCCAGAAGCATTACGTTGGCGTAATTGGGCGAGCGATGCCGAGGGCATCACGGGTGATGAGATGCTTGATTTTATCAATAATAAACTTTTCAAACAGTTCAAAGATTTGAAATTTAATGAGAACGACGATCCTCGAGGACTTATCGTCAAAGAAGTTTTTGAAGACACTTACAACTATATGAAATCGGGTACGCTTATTCGCCAAGTGGTGAACAAGATAAATGAGATAGACTTCAATAGTAAAGATGATCGCCATCATTTCAACGAAATATACGAACATCTCCTTAAGCAACTCCAAAATGCTGGCAATGCAGGGGAGTATTACACGCCTCGTCCTCTCACACATTTTGTTGTTAATATGCTTGATCCAAAGCTTGGTGAGAGTATTCTTGACCCGGCTTGTGGTACAGGCGGGTTCCTTATCAGTGCTATCGAATACATCAGAAAGAGCGGTGAGGTGAAAACCAAGAAAGATGAAAACAAACTCGAACAACAAATTCGTGGAGTAGAACTGAAACCGCTTCCACATTTACTCGCTATTACGAATATGATTTTGCATGGTGTAGAGATCCCACAACAGATTCGTCGTGGCGATATGCTTTCTCACCCGCTTCGCGAGTATGGTCCGAAAGATCGTGTCGATATTATCATTGCCAATCCACCCTTTGGTGGAAGTGTGAAAGATGGTACGGAAGCAAATTTCCCCGCAGACTTCCGTACGAAATCAACAGCCGAACTTTTTCTTGTTTTGTTTATGACGCTTCTGAAACAAGGAGGAAAAGCTGGCGTTGTTCTCCCTGATGGTTCACTTTTTGGTGAGGGTGTGATGGCTCGTATCAAAGAAAAACTTTTGGAAGGATGTAACCTCCATACTATTGTCCGTCTCCCACCCGGAGTTTTTCAGCCATATGCAGGCGTAAATACGAATCTTGTATTTTTCACCAAAGGTCAACCAACGAAAGAAGTATGGTATTACCAAATGCCCTTGCCAGCAGGATTGAAACAATACACCAAGAATCGTGGTATTGCTGAGGCTGAATTTGAACCGATAGCCAAGTGGTTCAAGAATAAAAAGGCAAATGATAATGCCTGGAAAGTTTCCATTGCTGATATAAAAGCCAGAAATTTTAACCTTGATTTCAAGAATCCAAAAGGCGGGGAAATTGTAGAAGAATTGAGTTCAAAAGAATTGATTAAGAGAATTCTAGAGAAGGAAGAGGAGATTAAGAAGAGTTTTAAAAATTTATGAAAATTATCGGAGTTAGTTTAAGATATTTTAAATGCTATGAGGCAACTGAATTTGTCCCTCTATTTTTTAACAATCAAAAATTTGTTGGATTCATTGGGGAAAATGGTGTTGGTAAAAGTGCTGTCTTGGAAGCTCTTCATTCTTTTTTTACAAATCAACATTGGATAAGAAATAAGACAGCAAAGAAGGGTGAGGGAACATCTATTGTTGCCCCAGTACTTTCTTGTACTGATGCTGATTTTCCAAAAAAGAAATTTGCTCCTAATGAAATAAAAAAAATCAAAGATTTTTCTAAGGCGATTAGTAAAAATATTAAACGTAAAATTGAGCTTGAAGATGACATTAATGTAATCTATTTATCTGCTGCGTTGTTTCAAAATGGTGAAATAAAAATATTTGATGGAAGTCAGATTATTAAAGATCAAGATGAACTTGCAAAAAAAATACGGGAATTTATTCTAGCATCCTTTCGGTATATTCACATTCAAGCAGAGGTTGATATCAATAATGCTACTGATATAAATTCTAAGACACTCGAATTTATTAAGGGATCAGGGATTACAAGTGAGATTACTTCTATACTCGAAAAAGTAAAAATATTAGATAATGGCACAGAGAAGAAAATTTCTGAAGTTATTAATGACAAGGTTATAAAGTACCTCGAGACTGAAATTGTTAAGAAATTGCAAGAGGTGGATGAAGGCTATGACTATAAAAATCTGAAGACTGGCGTAATCTCAAAAATTTCAGAGAAACATATTAGTGAGCTCGCAACCCAGGCACTTTTCGATAGCAGGGAGTTAACGAAGAAAATAAAAAATAAACATATCGGTATTTCCAATATGAGCTCAGGACAACGTCGACGAGCGCTTCTTGATTTTGTTTTAGTTATGATAAGTAATCTCAGTGAAGATAATCGAAAAAAAATAATTTTAACAATTGACGAACCGGAATTATCAGTCGATGCAGGTTCGCGAATCCAGCAGTTTGAAAAGTTATCCAAGGCAACTGAGGATGGGCCTAGTATTATTTTTACAACGCATTGGTATGGTTGGATTGCTCAGTTGATAAATGGTAATGCTGTTCTCATAAAGGAATCCGATCAAGGAAGAGAAATAATCTCAAGTAGTATTGAAAAATTCTTAGAAAAAGATGCCCAACAAAAAGTTCCTTATGAAATGAGAATGATGTTTGATTTCCTATCTTCTCTTGGAACATGGGCTGAATCAGGTACAAAAAATAAATTTGTGATATGCGAGGGAGTAACAGACTATAATCTAATCATTAAACATTTTTCTGACTACAAAGTTATTCCGTTAAGGGGTCTCGAAGAAGTTGTTCGTTTATATAAAATATTCTCAGATTATTATCTAAAAGTAAATCAGAAGCCAAAAAACATCGTCTTTCTTATTGATACTGATCCTGAAAAAAATGTCAATTTAAAAGAAACAAAGGGTGATAATCTAAAAAGAATAAGTCGCGATAATAATGGAGAAATTAAAATTGTTAACAACCTTGATAATTATTCTGAAAAATGTTCAATTGAGGATATTCTTCCGGCAGCGCCTTTTCTTACGGCATTGAAAAATGCAGTTGATCTGGTGGAATTAGATCAATCGGAGAAAAAATTTATAAACGCTTTGGCTATTACATATAAAGATCAAACAGGTGTTAGAGCTTTTAGTTTAGATGATGTCAAAAAAACGCAATTTAAAAAAATATACAAAGGTCAGTTTAAAAAGATAGTATCTGAGCTGTATAAACCATCAGATGATGAAAAAAGAATATTTATGGATTTACTTAAGCTTTTTTAAATTATGGTTTGGAAAACTAAAAAACTCAATGAAGTTTGTGAAATTTTAATTGGTGGAACTCCATCACGTGGCGTTGTTGAATATTGGAAAAATGGAACACTTCCGTGGGTGTCTATTCGTGATATGTCTCGTGAGGGAAAATTTATTACTGAAACAAAGGAAAGGATTACAGAAAAAGGTGTGAAGGATTCGAATGTGAAATTGATACCGAAAGATACGTTGCTCTTCAGTTTCAAACTTTCAATAGGGAAACTTGCTTTTGCTGGTGAAGATTTGTATACGAACGAAGCAATTGCCGGATTTGTTATTAAAAATAAAAATGAATTAGATAAAAATTTTCTTTATTATTTCTTACGGTCATCGACCTTTGATACGGCTCAAAGAGCAGTAAAGGGAAATACTTTAAATAAAGAAAAAATGAAAGTTCTTGAAATCCCACTTCCGTCACTTTCGGAGCAAAAGAAGATTGTGAAGATACTTGATAAGAAGATGGGAAAAATTGCTGAGATGAAGAAGTTACGCGAAGAGGTGCTTGCCGACACCGAAAAAATTCTCTCTCAAACCCTACACGAAATCTTTGAAGAAGGAAAACAAAAAGGATGGGAGGAAATATACTTTGGGGATGAAAGATATTTAAAAATTATTGATGGAGATAGGGGAAAGAATTACCCAACAAAAATGGAGTTTTCTAGAGATGGTTATTGTTTGTTTTTGAGCACGAGTAATGTTAGGAAAGGCAACTTTGATTTTTCTAAAATGGATTTTATTAAAAAAGAAAAAGATGAATCACTGAGAAAAGGGAAAGTCTCGCGTGGAGATTTAATATTAACTACGCGAGGAACTTTAGGGAATTCTGCGTATTATGATAGTACTGTGCCATATAAGAATATCCGTATTAATTCGGGAATGGTTGTTTTGAGAACGGATCAAAAAAAACTGTTACCGCAGTATTTAATTTATATTATTAACTCTGACGAATTCATAAAGAAAACAAAAGAGGCAAACTCTGGGAGCACGCAGCCTCAACTGCCAATTAAAGTTTTATCAAAATTAAGCTTTTTACTCCCACCTATTACTGAACAACAAAAAATTGTGAAACGTTTGGATGCACTTTCTGAAAAAATCAAACAATCTGTTGAGCT
>Ga0210054_1000304_pt1 | contig 48677 bp, 52 predicted proteins | sample CryGeymeta201516_FD_185470 | JGI IMG/M metagenome (GOLD analysis project Ga0210054, IMG submission 185470) | Groundwater microbial communities from Crystal Geyser aquifers in Utah, USA - Crystal Geyser metaG 2015-16 (SPAdes) (version 2) | ecosystem: Environmental > Aquatic > Deep subsurface >... | reverse complement strand
TGCGTACCAACACACAGGTGCCAGATTGCGTGTGGCGCCAACAGATAACCGACCAGCATAAAAACCACGACCGTCGCCCACAGCGGGTACGCCAGCAGGTTGGCGGCGTTCGCCAGCATCAGAGTGAAGGCGAACAATCCCGCATAGGCCAGGTAAGCCAAGGGCATGAGAAACGGGACGGCCTTGATGCGTGAGTAGGCGAACAACAGCGCATACAAGGCACCCAGCATGATCACCATCGCGGAGCTGAAGAAGATGGTGAAGAAATTCGCAAGACTGGCCGGTTCAATCATATTGCCCCCTCAAAAATCAACGGTATTTAAGATTCATTTGCTAGCAATGTATTCCTGTTTTTTCAAACATGCAACAGTTTTGAATGTATTATTCATGCGCCCAACACCCGCCCGCCTGTCGCCTATAATTCGCGCAGGCTCAAACAGAGGAATTTGCCATGCAACTCAACTTATCCACCGATATCGCCCTGCGCACCCTGATCTATCTGGGGCAAAAGGGCGAACCCGCGACCATCGCCGAAATCGCCAAAGCCTTCGACATCGTCAGGACCCACCTGATGAAAGTCGTGATGGCGTTGGTCGCGGCGGGACTGGTGAGCAGCGTGCGCGGGCGCAACGGCGGCATCCTGCTGGCGCGCGAGGCGCGCGCGATCCGCGTCGGCGAGGTGGTGGAACTGATGGAGACCAGCATGGCGCTGGTGTTCTGCATGAAGGACGGCACGACCAATGACGCCTGCCCGCTACTGCCGGCTTGCCGCCTGCGCAAACTTTTTTTCAAGGCGCAGAAATCGTTTCTTGCCTCGCTCAACGAAAGCACGCTGGCCGATTTGTTGCCGGTGAAAATCACCCTGCCAAAATGAAACCGGTCGTCTTATTCCAATCGTTCAAGCCGCACCCCCTGCCCGCCACTTTTGCCGAAAAACTGCGCAGCGGTATGGCGGGCGGGCTGGGCATCTTCCTGCTGGCCGGGGCTCTGCACCTGTTGCCGCAACCACAATTCCCGTTGTTGCTGCTGGGTTCGATGGCGGCCTCGGCGGTATTGCTCTATGCCGTGCCGCATAGCCCGCTGGCACAACCGTGGAATCTGGTCGGTGGTCATCTGTTTTCGGCGATCTGCGGCTGGTTGAGCATGGCGTACGTGGGCGATCCGCTGCTGGCCGCCGGGGTCGCTGTCGGCGCCGCAATCTTCCTGATGTATGTGCTGAACTGTCTGCATCCGCCCGGCGCGGCGACCGCGCTGACGCTGGTGCTGGGTGCCTCGCAGTTCCAGCAAATGGGCTTGCTATGGAGCGCGCTGATCGTGCTGGCCAATGCGCTGATCTCGCTGCTGCTCGCTTTGCTTGTCAACAATTTCCTGCCACGCCGGCGTTATCCGCAAATGCCGCCCAAGCACATGCCCGCCGCGGAAAAACCGCTGATGATCATCCCGCAGCAGGAAGACCTGGAATGGGTGCTGACGCAACAGGACAGCTTGCTCGATATCAGTATCGACGATCTGACCGAGGTGTATTGGCTGGCGCAGCAACGGGCGCAGGCACGCTTCGATCTTGCCACGTGCTAGACAGGAGGACGCATGACAGCACTCAAACTCGTCCACATCAGCGCCGCGGCGCTCAGCTTTACCCTGTTTTTTTTGCGCGGCGTCCGGTTGTTGCGCGAATCTCCCGTGTTGCGCCACCGCTGGACAAAAATCATCCCGCACACCATCGACACCGTCTTGCTGGCCAGCGCCATCGCGCTTGCCTGGCAATTGGGCTACACCCCGTTCAACTCGCCCTGGCTGGCGGCCAAGATCATTGCCCTGCTGCTTTACATTGGCCTCGGCATGCTGGCATTCCGCTTCGCCCGCAGCCGCCGCGCGCGCCTGCTGGCCTGGCTGTCAGCGCAGGCGGTATTTCTCTACATCGTCGCCGCCGCGCTGTCGCACGATCCTTTTTTGGTTGGCTGAACCATGACACAGCAGACATCTGCCGGCCGGGTCGTGATCATCGGCGCCGGTCCCGCCGGGCTAATGGCCGCAGAAGCGCTGGCGCAGGCCGGAATCCGCGCCGGCGTCCATGATGCAATGCCCAGCGCGGGACGCAAATTCCTGATGGCAGGGAAAGGGGGACTCAATATTTCCCACGCCGAAGTCTTCGATGATTTTGTGGCGCGCTACGGCACGCGACGCGCACAGATCGAGCCGCTGTTGCAGGCTTTTCCGCCCGATGCGCTGCGCCGCTGGGTGCATGGCCTGGGGCTTGAAACGTTCGTAGGCAGCTCCGGCCGCGTCTTTCCGGACAGGATGAAAGCGGCTCCGCTGTTGCGCGCCTGGCTGCACCGGTTGCGCGAACAGGGGGTGACCTTTCACCTGCGCCGGCGCTGGCTGGGATGGGACGAATCCGGCTTATTGCGTTTCGCCACGCCGGAAGGTGAATGTCGGATAAGTGCCGATGCGACAGTGTTGGCGCTCGGCGGTGCCAGTTGGCCGCAACTCGGCTCGGATGGCGCGTGGACCGCGTTGCTGGCTGCGCGCGGCATCCCCATTGCGCCGCTGCGTCCGGCCAACTGCGGTTTCGACATCGGATGGAGCGATCACTTCCGCCAGCGCTATGCGGGTGCACCGCTTAAATCTGTTGCCGCCTGTTTCGGTGAGCTGCGCCGGAACGGGGAGTGTCTTATCAGCACACATGGCATCGAGGGCGGCCTGATCTATGCGCTTTCTGCCGCCCTGCGCGACAAAATCGAAGTTAACGGAGAGGCGGTGCTGCATCTCGATCTGCTGCCGGACTGGGCATTGCAACGGGTGCAACGGGAAGCAGCACACCCGCGCGGCGCGCGCTCACTCGCCAGCCATCTGCAAAGCCGCCTGGGGCTGAAAGGGGTAAAAGCCAATCTATTGCGCGAGGTGTTGAGTGCAGAGCAGATGCACGACCCTGTTCTGCTGGCACAGACCATCAAGATGTTGCCGTTGCGACTTGTCGCGCCGCGCCCCTTGAACGAAGCCATCAGCAGTGCGGGCGGGGTGGAATTTGCTGCACTTGATCAACGGCTGATGTTGCAAAGAATTCCCGGCGTATTCTGCGCGGGCGAAATGCTGGACTGGGAAGCACCCACGGGGGGCTATCTGCTGACAGCCTGTTTCGCCAGCGGTCATGCCGCCGGCAAAGGCGCGGCGCAATGGTTGCAGGGGTCGCACCGGTAATCCGGCACCTGTTTTTTGGTCAACGATTGGCGTCTTTGAATCCAACCCACAGCGCCCATCCACCGAGCATGACATACCAGATCAGCGACCACTCCGGGATGCCGAGCGCGAGGAAAGTCCAGCCCTTCTCCGCGCATTCGCCGGAGCCGTGCATCAGCTCCTGCCACACTTCGGCCAGCGGAAAGTTCTGCAACAGGTAATCCAGGCCGGGGCCGCAGGCGGGCACCTGGTCCTTCGGCAGATGTTGCAGCCAGATGTGGCGCGATGCGGTCGCCACGCCACCCAGCGCGAACAGCGCGATCAGGGCCGAGTAGATGCGGCTGCCGATGCGCCCCGCGTTGTGCGCGGCAGCAATCAAAAACAGCATGCCGATGGCGATGAAGATGACGCGCTGCAGCATGCACAACGGGCAGGGCTCTTCGCGCAGGATATATTGCAGGTAGAGCGCAGCCGAGAACAAACCGCCCACCACCAGCGCACCGGCCAGATACAGCCAGCGGTTCGATATTGCGTTCAATCGTTTCGCCATCTCATTCCGCCTCGTCGATCCAGGTCGCCTGAATCGCTTCCAGCACCTTTTCGCCGCCGTGGCCGTGGTCGTCATCGAAGCCATCCAACCCGACCACATAATTGTGCAGGTCAACGAAGTTCACCTTGAGCGGATCGACTTCCGGATATTTCTCGGCCAGCGCGATCGCGATGTCGCGCACATCTTTCCATTTCATTTGCTGTGTCCTTCCTTCGCCATATTGATCGAATACTTCGGTATCTCGATCACCAGATCCTGTTTACCGACAATCGCCTGGCAGCTCAGGCGCGAGTTGGCTTCCAGCCCCCACGCCTTGTCCAGCATGTCTTCTTCCAGTTCACTCGCTTCGGCCAAACTGTCAAAGCCTTCGCGCACGATGACGTGGCAGGTAGTGCAGGCGCAGGATTTCTCGCAGGCATGCTCGATCTCGATACCGTGATCGAGCAGGGCATCGCAAATGGATTTGCCCGGCTGTTCCTCGAACAGCGCCCCCTTGGGGCAAAGTTCTTCATGCGGCAATACGATGATTTGGGTCATGTTAATTTTTTTCCAGTTCGGACATCTTGTGCCCCTTCAATGCGCGCGACACGCTCTGGTCCATGCGTTTCTGGGCAAAGCTGACCGTGGCCTGATTCAGCGCCTCGATACCGCGCTTGATCGCGTTGTGGTCACCGCCATCGACCACCGCGCGCAAACCGTCCATGCTCGCGCGGATGCGCTGGCGCGACGCCTCGTCCAGCAATGTACCATCCTGCGCCAGCGCATTATCCACCGCTTCCAGCAATTGGCGCGCCTCGGTCTGCTGCTCGCGCAGGGCGCGCGCCAGCATGTCGTCGCGCGCGTGCTGGTTGGCGTCCTGCAACATGCGCGTGATGTCGTCATCCTGCAAACCATAGGCGGGTTTGACCGTTACCGCCGCCTCCACGCCGCTGTTGGTCTCGCGCGCAGACACACTGAGTAACCCGTCGGCATCCACCTGGAAGGTGACACGGATGCGTGCCGATCCCGCCACCATGGGCGGAATGCCGCGCAGCTCGAACTTCGCCAGCGAACGACAATCGCTCACCAGCTCGCGCTCGCCCTGCAGCACATGGATGCTCATCGCGGCCTGCCCGTCCTTGTAGGTGGTAAATTCCTGCGCGCGCGCGCTCGGGATGGTGCTGTTGCGCGGCATGATCTTCTCGACCAGCCCGCCCATCGTCTCGATACCGAGACTGAGGGGGATCACATCCAGCAACAGCCAGTCATCGCCACCGCGATTGCCCGCCAGCACATTGGCCTGGATTGCCGCCCCCAGCGCCACCACCTTATCCGGATCGAGGTTGGTCAGCGGCGTCTGGTTGAAGAATTCGGCGACCGCGCGCTGCACCTGCGGCATGCGCGTGGAACCGCCAACCATCACCACACCTTTGACTTCGTCGACCGAGAGTTTGGCATCGCGCAGCGCGCGCCGCGTCGGTTGCAGCGTGCGCGCCAGCAAGTTCTGCGTCATCGCATCGAACTCATCGCGCGTCAACGTCACATTGACCAGTTCGCCCCCGCCCAACACGGCGGTGATCTGCGTCTGCGCATTGTCGGTCAGTTGCTCCTTGGCGGCGCGGGCATGGGTCAGCAACAAACGCGTATCGTTCACGCCCAATTGGGAGAGACCGGATTTTTCCAGTATCCAGCAGTAGATGCGCTGATCGAAATCGTCACCGCCCAGGGCGGAATCGCCATTGGTCGCCAGTACCTCGAATACGCCGCGCGACAGTTTCAGAATGGAAATATCGAAGGTGCCCCCGCCCAGGTCATAAACCGCATACACGCCTTCGGAAGCGTTATCCAGGCCGTAGGCAATGGCGGCGGCGGTCGGCTCGTTAAGCAGGCGCAACACATTGATCCCCGCCAGCCGCGCGGCGTCCTTGGTCGCCTGCCGTTGTGCATCGTCAAAATAGGCCGGCACGGTAATCACCGCGCCCACCAGCGCGCCGCCAAGCGAACGTTCGGCGCGGTCGCGCAACACCTTGAGGATTTCGGCGGAAACTTCGACCGGGCTTTTTACCCCGGCGACCGTGCGCAATTGCACCATGCCCGGCGCATCGACAAAACGATAGGGCAGATCCACCGCGTCGCCGATATCTTTCAGCCCGCGCCCCATGAAGCGTTTGACCGACACAATGGTGTTCTGCGGATCTGTACTCTGTTCAGCCTGCGCCGCCTCCCCCGCCACCACCGAACCGTCGGCAAGATAGCGCACGACGGAAGGCAGCAGCGCCGCACCAGCATCGTCGTTCAACACCACACTGATGCCGTTGCGCACCGTCGCCACCAGCGAATTGGTGGTGCCGAGATCAATACCGACGGCAAGGCGGTGCTGGTGCGGCGCAGCCGACAGGCCGGGTTCGGAGATTTGCAACAGTGCCATGATCAGGAATCCAGTTCGTCGAATGCGGCGCCAATTTCTTCCGCGATCTTTTCCATAAATTTAAGCTTGCGCACGATACCGGCGGCGGCCGCGTCATCCCGTTGCTCATCCAGCGCCAGCGCAAGTTGCTGTTGCAGCGCACCGATCATCTGTTTCACCCGCGCCTCCAGCTCATCCAGCGCCGCCATCTCCTTGCTTTGCCGCGCCTCTTCCAGCGCCTCGCGCAATTCCATCTGCTGCATCAGAAAATCAACCGGCATCGCCGTGTTGGTTTCCTCCTGCGTATCCACTCCGTGCAGCGACAGCAGATAACGCCCCCTGGCCAGCGGCGAACGCAAGGTCTGGTACGCCTCGTTCACGCGCGTCGCCCACTGTACCGACAGTCGGCGTTCGGTATCGGAGAGATGGGCGAATTTATCCGGATGAACCTGATTTTGCAGTTCGCGATAGCGCGAATCGAGCGCTGCGCTGTCGAGCTGGAAACTGCGGGGAAGACTGAAGAGCGCGTAAAAATCCTGCTGCAGATCGGCGGAGCCAACGTTCATGCCTGAATCCTTGTTCGTGCGCGCAATTTCGGACCCATCAAACCGTGAAGCTTTCGCCGCAGCCGCAGGAATCCTTGACGTTCGGGTTGTTGAATTTGAAGCCCTCGTTCAGACCTTCGCGCGTGTAGTCGAGCTCCATGCCGTCGATATAAGGCAAACTTTGCGCATCGACCAGCAGTTTCACGCCGTGGCTGTCAAATTCCAGATCGCCCTCGCCGACTGCATCGGCAAACTCCAGCTTGTAGGCCATGCCGGAACAGCCGCTGGTGCGCACCCCCAGGCGCAAACCAACGCCCTTGCCGCGCTTGGCCATAAAGTTCTGCACATGCTTCGCCGCATTCTCCGTCAGCGTGATGCCCATGCCAGCCTCCTATTTGTTCGCGTTGCAGGCGGCAGTCTCCACCGTCGCGCCATGCTTGGACTTGTAATCGGCGACCGCCGCCTTGATCGCGTCTTCCGCCAGGATCGAACAGTGGATCTTCACCGGCGGCAACGCCAGTTCTTCGGCAATGTGCGTGTTCCTGATTGTCAGCGCCTGATCCACGGTCTTGCCCTTGACCCATTCCGTCACCAATGAACTGGAGGCGATGGCCGAACCGCAGCCGTAGGTCTTGAATTTCGCGTCCTCGATCACGCCGTCCTTGCCGACCTTGATCTGCAATTTCATCACATCGCCGCAGGCGGGCGCGCCCACCATGCCGGTGCCGACGAACGCGTCATTCTTGTCCATCGAACCCACGTTGCGCGGATGTTCGTAATGATCCAGTACTTTTTCGCTGTATGCCATTTTTTTCTCCTCTATCAGCCTGTCAGTGAGCCGCCCACTGCACGGAATTCAAATCCACACCTTCCTTGAACATATCCCACAACGGCGACAGTTCGCGCAGCTTGCTAATCTTGTCGTGCAGCAAAGCGATCGCGTAATCCACCTCCTCGACGGTGGTGAAGCGGCCGACGGTGAAGCGGATCGAGCTGTGCGCCAGCTCGTCGTTGCGCCCCAGGGCGCGCAGCACATAGGACGGCTCCAGACTAGCCGAGGTGCAGGCCGAACCGCTGGACACCGCGATGTCCTTGATCGCCATGATCAGTGATTCACCCTCGACGAAATTGAAGCTCACGTTCAGATTGTGCGGCACGCGGCGTTCCATGTCACCGTTGAGATACACCTCTTCCATGTTCGACAACCCGGTCCACAGGCGATCGCGCAGCATGCGGATACGCTCGTTCTCGGTGGCCATTTCCTGCTGCGCAATATGGAACGCCTCGCCCATGCCGACGATCTGGTGCGTCGCCAGTGTGCCGGAACGGAAACCGCGCTCATGCCCGCCGCCATGCATCTGCGCTTCCAGTCGCACGCGCGGTTTGCGCCGCACATAAAGTGCGCCGATGCCTTTCGGCCCATAGGTCTTGTGCGCGGAGAAACTCATCAGATCAACCTTGAGCTGTTGCAGGTCGATCACCACCTTGCCCGTCGCCTGCGCCGCATCGACATGCAACAGCACGCCCTTTTCGCGACACAGCTCGCCGATGGCGGGAATGTCCTGGATCACGCCGATCTCGTTGTTCACATACATCACCGACACCAGAATGGTATCGGGGCGAATCGCGGCCTTGAGCTTGTCCAGGTCGATCAGTCCGTTCGCTTCCGGGGCCAGATAGGTCGCGCTAAAACCCTGCCGCTCCAGCTCGCGCACGGTATCGAGTATGGCTTTGTGCTCGGTCTGCACGGTGATGATGTGTTTGCCCTTGCTCGCGTAAAAATTGGCCGCGCCTTTCAGCGCCAGATTGTTCGACTCGGTCGCGCCGGAAGTCCACACGATCTCCTTCGGGTCGGCGTTGACCAGTGCCGCGACCTGTTCGCGCGCACGCTCGACCGCGGCCTCCGCTTCCCAGCCGTAAGCGTGCGAACGCGAGGCCGGATTGCCGAATTTTTCGGTCAAATACGGAATCATCGCCCCCGCCACGCGCGGATCGACCGGCGTAGTCGCGGAGTAGTCCATGTAGATCGGAAGTTTCATTTGCTTTGCCATTTTCTGTTTTCCTCAAGCCGCAAGGGGCGCGCTAACCGTCTTGGTCGGCATCACGATGGTGGAAGTGCGTGAGCTCTCCGACTTCACCTGCCCGTTAGCCACCTGTTGCAAGCTCACCTGATGCAGATATTCGTAGATGCGGTCGCTCAGCTCCATCCACAACTCATGGGTCGAGCACGGCTTGCCGTCCATGCAGGTGCCCATGCGCCCGCAGTTGGTGGCATCCAGCGGCTCATCCACCGCCAGCACGATCTCCGCAATCGAAATCTTGCTGGCCGGCCGGGACAGACAATAACCGCCGCCCGGACCGCGCACACTGGCCACGATATTGTTCTTGCGCAGCTTGGCAAACAACTGCTCCAGATAGGACAGCGAAATCTTCTGCCGCTCGCTGATTGCCGCCAGGGTGATCGGCCCCTTGCCGCCGCGCTGGGTCAAATCCACCATCGCCGTTACCGCAAACCTGCCTTTAGTTGTCAGACGCATCGCCATACCCCTCGAAAAAGTTGGAAGCCCCAGCCTCTGCCGGACAAGCACCCTTTGCCGACCGGACTGGCGAGAATCATAGGATACCTGATTTTTTTAGTCAACTATCTTGTTCAGGTAGTTTGGATCGAACTTGTCGGCCGTCGCCTGCTCGTCTTCGAGCTGCACACCCATCTTCTCGAGTTGTTGCAGGATGTGTTCGATGCGCTGATCGACCGATACACTGTGGCCGATCAGGCCGTGCAGCGCTTTTGCCACCGGGTCGTTCTGGTCGATGCTGAGGCCGTAGGCGTTGAAGCCTGACGATTTTTTGGCATCGTCGAGAACGCGCGCCGGAATCCCGGCGGCCGTCGCCCCCGCCGGCACGTCCTTCACCACCACCGCATTGGAGCCGATCTTGGCGCCGGCGCCGATATGGATCGGCCCCAGCACCTTGGCCCCGGCGCCGATCACCACCCCGTTGCCCAGCGTCGGGTGGCGCTTGCCTTCCTTCCACGATGTGCCGCCCAGGGTCACCCCGTGATACAACGTCACGTCGTCACCAATCTCGGCGGTCTCGCCGATCACCACGCCCATGCCGTGGTCGATGAAGAAACGCCGCCCAATCGTCGCCCCCGGATGGATCTCGATGCCGGTCAACCCGCGCGCGAGATGCGAGGTGAAACGCGCCAGCCATTTCATGCCGTGTTGCCACAGCCAATGGGTCAGGCGGTGCGCGATCCGCGCGTGCAAGCCCGGGTAGCAGGTCAGCACCTCGAACGTGGTGCGCGCCGCCGGGTCGCGCGCGAAAACGCTGGCAATGTCTTCTTTAATGTTCTTGAACATCGGGATGCTCTTCCGCATAACGTTTTTTCAGGCGCGCATTGTACGCGGTCGCCGTGCTCAGGACGCCGCGCAGAATGTTGATCTCCTCATCTTCCAGCCGGGTGCGTGAGAACAGGCGGCGCAGTCGCCGCATCAGCCGCGCCGGGTTCTGCGTGGTGAAAAAACCGATCTCGACCAGTGTCTTTTCCAGATGCGCATAAAGCCCCTCCACACGCTCATGCGGCGCGGGCTGAATAGCCGTATTTTCCGGTTTGAACGCTGCCGCTGCCACGCTCAACTCATATCCAATCACCTGCACCGCTGCTGCAATATTGAGCGAGGAAAAATCCGGGTCAGTCGGGATGTTCACCCCCACGTGCGCTTTACCCATCTCCTCGTTGGTCAAACCGGACATCTCGGTGCCGAACAACAGGGCGACCGGGTGCGCGACGGCCTCCTGCAACACCTGCGGCATCGCCTCGCGCGGGGTTTTGACATCGATCGAAATATCGCGCAGCCGCGCCGTCATCGCCACCGTGAACACCACGCCCTGCAAAGCGTCATCCACCGAGCTGCACACGGTCGCGTGCTGCAAGACATCATCCGCACCCGCCGCCATCGCGGTCGCCCGGGCATCGGGGAAATGGCGCGGATTGACGAGATATAAATGGCGCAAGCCCATGGTCTGCATCGCCCGCGCCGCTGCGCCGATGTTGCCGGGATGGGTGGTGTGGCTGAGCACGACGCGGATGTTATTTAACATTAAATACTCAATTCAAAAACATACTTTGTTCCCGCAGATTACACAGATTCGCGCAGATTGAAAGCCAACAACCAAACCAAAAAATCGCACCCTAACTCGGGGATTTAATCTGCGTCAATCTGTGTAATCTGCGGGCAAATGCTTTTTTGGTTTATTCGAAAGACAATACCAACTAAAATGAGCGCCGGATCTCCCCAGCTCATTAAAAAGGTCGTACCAATTATGCACCCCATGCTCAACATCGCGGTGAAGGCCGCGCGCCGCGCCGGCAATCTGATCCATCGTGCCGCCGACAACCTCGACCATCTCACCGTGACCAAGAAATCCCATGCGGATTACGTCAGCGAGGTCGATCGCGCCGCCGAGCGCATCATCGTGGACGCTTTGCTGCAGGCTTACCCGACCCACGCGATTCTAGCAGAGGAAGGCGGCGCCCAAGGCGAGTCGGAATACCTGTGGATCATCGATCCGCTCGACGGCACCACCAATTTTCTGCACGGCGTGCCGCAATACGCGGTCTCCATCGCGCTGCAACACAACGGCGTTCTAACCCAGGCCGTCGTGTACGACCCCACCAGTAACGACCTGTTCACCGCCACGCGCGGGCGCGGCGCATTCCTCAACGACAAGCGCCTCCGCGTGAGCAAGCGCAAAGAAATGGAAGACAGCCTGATCGGCACCGGCTTTCCCTACACCCGCTTCGAGCATATTGACGCCTACCTGGCGATCTTCAAGGATGTCATGCAGAACACTGCCGGCCTGCGCCGCCCCGGTGCCGCCTCGCTCGATCTGGCATGGACCGCAGCCGGTCGCTACGACGGCTTCTTCGAGACCGGTCTCAAACCGTGGGACATGGCGGGCGGCGCGCTGCTCATTTCCGAAGCGGGCGGCATTGTCAGCGACCTCGCAGGCAACCAGAACTACCTCACCAGCGGCCACATCTGCGCCGGCAATCCGCATATCCATGAACAATTGCTCAAGCTGATCGCGCCGCACCTGACGGAAGGTCTGAAAGGCTGAAACAACCGCGCTACTTGTTGTCCTCTTCCACCGCCAGCTTGAGCATTTCGAAGATATCGGGGATGGCCGCGATCACCCGGTTCCAGTTTGGAATCAGCGGGGTGCCCATCGGATTCTCCACAAAGGCCTGCGCCGCCATGGCGATGGCGCGGGTGAACTTGTGGCGATGATAGAGCGGTGCAACGTAATCGAAACCGCCGTCCAGCAGCGGCTTCAGCAGCAACTCGATCCATTCCGGCGTGATGCTGCGCAGGTCGGAATCGACCACCACGCAGGCCTGGGCATCCAGCGCTTGCGCCACCTCGAACACGGCGCGGAAGGCGCTGCCCTTGCCGGGAATTCCGGAGTACGGGAACGCCATCTTGAGCACGGGTTCGATGCGGTGATGCAGCAGGATGGTGCCGAAATCGCCAATGGAAGTGTTGTGCACGACTTCCATGGTGCCGTCGCTGGAGCCGCCGTCGGAATTGACGATAACCGCCTTGTACTCGGGGAAATACTTGGCCAGCCCGCCCTGCACCGCGCGCACCACATGGCCGATGGTGTGCGCGCTGTTGAAGCTGGGGATGCCGACAACAATATCGGCCTTCCCGAACTGTTCGAGCTGCTGATGGATATCAGCCCTGAGCGTGACTGCGTCCATAACCCGGATGGCCTCCTTGAAGATGAAACTCGCGCAGCAATTCGTTCGCCCCCTCGCCCGCTTGCGGGAGAGGGTTGGGGAGAGGGAACGGGCATGGCGAGTTTCATAATCAAGGGGAACTACTCGCCATGCCCGTTAGACTGCTTTCACCTTATCACGACGGCTGCGGGATCGCAGCCGCCTTTTCCAGCCACAGCAACTGCATATCCATCACGTTGGTGCCAGTCGGCCCGGTGACGAGATGGCTGTGCTCGCCCGTTGCCTCGTCGTAACGCCGGAAGAAGGTCCAGGAATCGTTGTCGTCGAGATAAGCCTGCGGCTCGATGCCCAGCGCACGTGCACGGGCAGCCGTCCGGCCATCGACCAAAGCGCCGGCGGCATCGGTCGGGCCGTCACTGCCGTCGGTACCGGCGGAGAGCAGCGTCACGCCCTCCAGCCCTTCAATCTCCAGCGCGAAGGCCAGCGCGAGCTCCTGGTTTCTGCCGCCTTTTCCCGCGCCGTGCACGGCGACGGTAGTCTCGCCGCCGCAAAGCAGGCAACAGCGCCCGCCCGCCACCATGCCATCCAGTGTGTCCCGCGCGACCAGCGCCAGCCAGGCCGCCGCATCGCGCACTTTGCCGTGCAGTTCCGCGTCGATGATTTCACAGTCCACCCCGAGCCGGCGCGCTTCCGCTGCCGCCGCCTCCAGCGCCAGGCTGAGCGCGCCGACGATCACGTTGTGCGTGCCGTCGAAACAGCGCTCACCCGGTTTCGCCGTCTCCGCCAGCCTGCCATCCGCGCCCTGCCGCAGATGCGCGATCACCTGCGGCGGCAGCTTCTCCTCCAATCCGTAGCGCGCGATCACCGCCAGCGCATCGGCAAAGCTCGAACCATCCGGCGCGGTCGGGCCGGAAGCGATCACGTCGAGCCGGTCGCCGATCACGTCGGACAGCAGCAGCGCGAGCACCCGCGCCGGACAGGCCGCCTGCGCCAGCCGTCCGCCCTTGATGGCGGAAAGGTGCTTGCGCACCGCATTCAGTTCGTCGATGGATGCGCCCGCCCGCAACAGCAGCGCCGTCGCGTCCTGCTTGTCACGCAAGGTCAGGCCTGTATCCGGCGCGACCAGCAGCGCGGAAGCGCCGCCCGACAACAGGCACAGCACCAGCGTCTTTGCATCGGCCGCGCGCACCATTTCCAGGATGTGACGCGCGACCGCCTCGCCCGCCGCGTCCGGCAGCGGATGCGCCGCCTCCACCTGCTCGACGAATTTCAGCGCAACAGCATGCCCGTGCTTGACCACGATAAGACCGGCCGTGATGCGCGCGCCGAGCAATGTCTCGACCGCCTGCGCCATGCGCGCCGTGGCTTTGCCGCCGCCGACCACCAGGATGCGCTCGAACGCGCCGAGGTCGTAGTCGGCATCCGCAATCCGCAGATGATCGCCCTCGACCTTCGTCGCGCGCAGCACCGCGTGATACGGATCAACCGCCGCCAGTGCGGCATCGAACAGCGCGCGCAAGGGATGGGGCGCGTCCAGCATTTGCAACACCGCCTCGTTCCAGCCGGCGGGGCCCGGCAGCCGCGTCTTGTGCAGCCCGGCAATGTCGATGCGCGCATCGTGCGTGCCGTCGTCGTGCCTCACCAGCACCGGATGGTCCACTGCCTGTAACAAGGGCAAATCGTTCAGGCTATCGCCCAGCCCAATGCTCTCGACCGCGCCGAACTGCTGTTGATACAACGTCTGCAGCAGGCGCAGCGCGCGCCCCTTGTCATGCCGCCCCATGATGTGGAACAACCGCCCCTCGGTCCAGCTCAGGCCGTCCGCCTCAATCGCCCGCAGGAAGCGCTGGTCCGGCGCGCCCTCGAATACGAAAGGCTCGTCGAAATCGCGCTGCCGCGCGCGCTGCGCCGCGTCGGCGGCCAGCCCGGTCAGCGTAGCCACCTCATCGTCCGTCATGTCGCCGAAACCGCGCACCTTCGCACCCAACGCATCGCGCAAGCGGATGAAGCGGCGACGGATTTCCGCATAGGGCGTGCCCAGCGTGATTAGCCGGTATTCAGCCGCGTCAACGGCGTCGAAAGGTACAGTGAAATAGCCGCGCGGGATGAACACCCCGCCGCCGTTCTCGCTGATGAAGGGATGGGTGTTGCCCAGCTCGCGGCGCAGCACCTCGATCTCGGCGCGCGTCTTGCTGGAACAGAGGATGAGGGGGATGCCGCGCGTGCGGATCAGGTTCAAGGCTGGCGCGGCAGTGGCACAGGAATAAGTCGCGGCATCGAGCAGCGTTCCATCCAGGTCGGTGATGATAATGGTCTTGGGCACCCTGTCTCTCCCACTCCGCGCGTGTATCCCCGCCATGGAAAAAGTATACTCTCGCCACTTCATCACAACCCGTTCGAGTTAGCCTCTCTGCCGCACCACCGATGACCGACACGCCAAGCAAACACACGCCGATGATGCAGCAGTACCTGCGCATCAAGGCAGAGCACGCCGACAAGCTGCTGTTCTACCGCATGGGCGATTTCTACGAACTGTTCCATGACGACGCCGTGCGCGTCGCCAAGCTGCTCGACATCACCCTCACCCAGCGCGGTGCTTCCAACGGCCAGCCAATCAAGATGGCGGGGGTGCCGTATCACGCCGCCGAGCAATACCTCGCACGGCTGGTGAAGATGGGCGAATCGGTCGCCATCTGCGAACAGATCGGCGACCCCGCCGCCAGCAAAGGCCCGGTCGAGCGCAAAGTGATGCGCATCGTCACCCCCGGCACCGTCACCGACTCCGCCCTGCTGGAAGAAAAGCGCGACAACCTGCTGCTGGCGCTGCACCCGCGCGACAACGAAGCCGGCCTCGCCTGGCTCAACCTCGCCTCGGGTCAATTCACCCTCGCCGAAGTCGCCGCCAGCCAACTGCCCGCCGAACTCGAACGCCTGCAGCCATCAGAAATCCTGTACGCCGAAAGCTCCCTCTCCCCCCGGGAGAGGGTTGGGGTGAGGGATAGCGTTTCCCTCAAATCCCTGCCCGACTGGCACTTCGAGCGCGACACCGCGCACCGCGCGCTGTGCCAGCAATTCGGAACCAGGGACCTCGCCGGTTTCGGTTGCGAAGAATTTACCGTCGGACTGGAAGCCGCCGGGGCGCTGCTCGGCTACGCCAAACTCACCCAGGGACAGAGCATTGCCCATATCCGCAGCGCGCAGGTCTATCACGCCGACGCATACGTGCGCATGGACGCCGCCACCAGACGCAACCTGGAGATCACCCAGACCCTGCGCGGCGAACCCGCGCCGACGTTGCTATCGTTGCTCGACACCTGCGCCACCAACATGGGCAGCCGCCTGCTCGCGCACTGGCTGCATCATCCGTTGCGGGATCGAGAAGTGTTACGCGCAAGACTGGAAGCCGTTGAACAACTCATACTTCCCTCGCCCTCTGGGAGAGGGGCCGGGGGTGAGGGAATCAGCGGCGAGACGAGCACAGAGCGTTCCCTCGCCCTCTCCCGGGGGGAGAGGGAACTGTTCAGAGCCCTGCACGAACATATCAAACCCAGCGTAGATGTCGAACGCATCACCGCGCGCATCGCCCTGCGCTCTGCCCGCCCGCGCGACCTTTCCGGCCTGCGCGACACGCTGAAGACCTTGCCGCAGTTGCAAGCCGCTCTTGTAGGTCGGGTTTCAACCCGACACGATAATGAAGATGTCGGGTTGAAACCCGACCTAGAGAATCCTTCGCACATTGAACGCCTTGCTGATGCGCTGCAAGCCGACCATACGCTGGTCGATCTGCTGCAAAAGACCATCAAGGACGAACCCTCCTCCATTTTGCGCGAAGGCGGCGTGATCGCCGACGGTTACGACGCCGAACTGGACGAGCTGCGCGGCATCCAGACCCACTGCGGCGACTTCCTGCTGGCACTGGAGAAGCGCGAACGCGCCCGCACCGGTATCGACAAACTCAAAGTCGAATACAACCGCGTGCACGGCTTCTACATCGAAGTCAGCTTTGCCAATGCCGACAAGGTGCCGGACGACTACCGCCGCCGCCAGACGCTGAAGAACGTCGAGCGCTACATCACGCCGGAACTGAAAGCCTTCGAGGACAAGGCACTCTCCGCCAACGACCGCGCACTCGCGCGCGAGAAATTCCTCTACGATCAGCTGCTGGATGCACTCGCCCCGAGCATTCCGCAACTGCAAGCCGTCGCCGCAGCCATCGCCGAACTGGACGTACTCGCCACCTTCGCCGAACGCGCCACCACGCTCAACTTCTGCGCACCGCAGTTCAGCGACGACGCGCAACTACACATCAAGCAAGGTCGCCATCCGGTGGTGCAAGCGCAAGTGGACACCTTCACCCCCAACGACTGCACGCTCAACGACGCGCGCCGCATGCTGCTGATCACCGGCCCCAATATGGGTGGTAAATCGACCTACATGCGCCAGGTCGCCATCATCGCGCTACTCGCGCATGTCGGCTGCTTCGTCCCCGCACAGCAAGCGGTACTTGGCGAGATCGACCAGATCTTTACGCGCATCGGCGCATCGGACGACCTGGCCAGCGGACGCTCCACCTTCATGGTCGAGATGACCGAGGCCGCCAACATCCTGCACAACGCCACCGAGAAAAGCCTGGTGCTGGTGGACGAGATCGGGCGCGGCACCAGCACCTTCGACGGCCTTGCCCTCGCCTACGCCATCGCGCGCCACCTGCTGGAGATCAACCGCAGCTACACCCTGTTCGCCACCCACTATTTCGAACTCACGCGACTGGCCGAAGAATTCAAACAACTCGCCAACGTCCATCTCGCCGCCGTCGAACACCAGCACAGCATCGTCTTCCTTCACTCTGTGAACGAAGGCGCGGCCAGCCAGAGTTACGGCCTGCAAGTCGCGGCATTAGCGGGTGTGCCGAACAGCGTCATCCGCAGCGCGAAGAAACAACTGGTGAAGTTGGAACAGAATAGCGCCGCGCAGAACCCGCAGGGCGACCTGTTCGCCGCCGCACCCGAAGCACCGGAGCCGGAAGAGCATCCGCTGGTGTCGGCGTTACGCGATTTGCAGCCGGATGAGATGAGTCCGAAGGAAGCGCTGGAGCGGATTTATCAGTTGAAGAGGCTGGTGTAGCAAGACTTTCAGAATGTTGACAAGGCACGAACAAACGCCGTCTAAATCACTGCCAGCAAAGCAAGGAGAAACATCATGCCAACGAGCTTTGCCCTCAATCCCCACTTTGAGCAATTCATCCGCACCCAGATTGATTCCGGCCGATACAACGACGAGAGCGAAATAGTGCGCGCCGCGCTTCGTTTGCTGGAAGATCAACAATCGAAGCAGGAATAATAGGGGATGTACCACGGCTTCCAACCCACTCAGCAACGCCCCTCACTCCATAATCTGATACGGCTCCATCGTGACAGTTTCCACCCGGTCGCCCAGCATGATCACTTCCCCTTCTCTCCTGCTGTTTCCCGTTTCACTGAATTCGAAACGGTAGGTGCGGCGCAGTATCCGGCGTCCGTTGACGTCGCGTGCCAATCCCAGCCTGGTGCCGGCGACGGTGTCGTCAAGGAATTGCACGCCTGCCCTTGCGCACACTTGCCGACCGGCATAGCGGGCGATCTCGAGGATGCGCAGGCTGTGTAGCCAGAACCAGATCGCCAACCCCAATCCGGCCAGCAGCAATAAACTCGCAAAGTCCATGGGATTGCCGTTGCCCGTCAGCCGGGGAGCGCGGCATCAGGTTTTGCCGATTTGCTGAAGGCGCGGAGTTTTATGGTCTTTTCCATAATGTCATTCTCGTGAATGCAAGCCGGTTGTGCAACACTGTGCAAAGATTGGTTTGACCGGGTTCGGAAAAACGGGATATTCAACCCGCCAACAAGCCCGTTGAGTAGAATGCCTTTCTGCAATGCTATCCCCCAATCCCAAGGAGACTCCAATGAAAAATCTGCTTCTCCCCCTTGCCCTGCTCTGCCTGACCGCGCCCGCCCTGGCTGCGGTGGAAGGCGAAGAGGTCACCTATTCCGCGAACGGCACGACGCTGAAGGGCTGGCTGGCATATGAAGGACATGCAATGGGCAAACGCCCTGCCGTGCTGGTGGTGCATGAATGGTGGGGACACAACGCCTATGCGCGCAAGCGGGCGAATATGCTCGCCAAGCTGGGCTATGTCGCGCTGGCGGTGGATATGTACGGCGACGGCAAGCAGGCGCAGCACCCCGATGACGCGGGCAAGTTCGCCACCGAAGTCTCCCTCAACAAACCGATGGCAAAAGCGCGTTTCGAGGCGGCGATGAAGGTGCTGCGCGACGATCCCCGCGTCGACGGCGGCAAGCTGGCGGCGATCGGTTATTGCTTCGGCGGTTCGGTGGTGCTGAACATGGCGCGCGCGGGCGAGGACTTGAAAGGTGTGGCAAGTTTCCACGGCGGACTGGCCACCGATGCGCCGGCGCAGAAGGGCACCGTAAAAGCGCAGGTGCGTTCCTTCACCGGCGCGGACGACAAGATGATTCCCGCCGCCCAAGTGGCCGCATTCGAGCAGGAAATGAAAAATGCGGGCGTGAACTACAAGACAGTGGTGTATCCGGGCACGCTACACAGTTTTACCAATCCTGACGCGGATGAATATGGCAGGAAATTCAATCTGCCGCTGGCCTACAATGCCCAGGCGGACAAGGATTCATGGCTGCAATTGCAGGACTTCCTGGCTGAAGTATTGCACTGAGCAAGACGGACATGCCGCTTCAGTTCGATGGCGGTGCGGACGGTGGCGGCTGGCTGGCCAGCGGCGCTTCGAGGGGATTCTGTAATCCCGGCGAATCCGCCACCGCGCTACCGATGACGGGTTGAACTTCTGCCGGTGCAATGGCCGGAGCACTGACGGCACGGCGCTTTTGGGTTGGGACCACGGGCGCGGACTGGGTCGCAATGGCCGGCGGCAAGACCTTGGTTGACACAGGTACGGAGTCTGTACGGGCGGGCGGCAAATTTACGCGGGGCATGACCGCCGGGGCCGGTGGTTTGTCGTCACCCTGCACCGGTTCGCTCTGCACCGCGGCGGAAGGTGTCACTTTTTCAGCGGCGGACGTCGAAGTCTTCCGCATCACAGGCAACGGTGCAAGCGTCCACACCAGCCACACCGCGCCGCTGATCAGCATGATACAAAATACAGTCCAGCGCCATGCCATGCGCGTGTCATCCTGACGGCGACGGATGCGCACTCTGGCTTTGCCGAATAGCGTGTGAGCGACTTCCGCCTCGCCGATTTCGGTCCACACACTGGTACTCTCCGGCGCCGTATTCTCCCGCGCAAGGCGATCGTGAATGTCTAACGGGTCTGTCTCTTCGGGCGGCATATTTTTCATGGAAGGTGCAATGCTGACCCGCGCATGATAGCAAGGAGCACGTTCGAAAAGTAAAACCGCCGTGCCGACCCGGCGCAGGCCGCGAGTTCGTTTTATGATGCGTATTCCTGGCGACGAAAGAGCGAAATGAAACTGCGTGTATTGATCCTGGGCTATGGCGAGATGGGGCATGCCATGGAATATCTGTTGGCGGCGCGGCACGATGTGCGCATCTGGAACATGGGTACGGTGGTGAAAGGCAACAATGCGACGCTGGAGGAGGCGGCCGCCGACGCGCAGGTGATCCTGTTCTGCCTGCCGGTGAATCCCCACGACGAGATTGCCCGTCGCATCGCGCCGCATGTCGTGCCGGATTGTCTGTGCCTGACCATTGCCAAAGGACTGGACGAAGCGGGGCGCAGCGCGGCGCAGGTGTTCGAGCGGGTGTTCGCGGGTAGGTGTCATTACGGCGTGGTGTACGGGCCGATGATCTCGGAAGAACTGCGTGCGGGCCGCCACGGTTTCGCCGATGCGGTGCTGTCGGACGCGGCGGATTTCGCGGTGATCCATGCGCTATTTCTGGGCAGCACGCTGGTCTGCCAGCAGGCGAGCGACCTGCACGGCCGCAGCTGGTCGGTGATTTTGAAAAACGTGTACGCCATCCTGTTCGGCGTGGCGGATGAGCTGCAACTGGGCGACAACCTGCGCGGGCATCTGATGGTGGCCGCCCTCGCCGAGTTGAGCGGCATCGTGCAATCCTTCGGCGGCAAGGCCAACACGCCTTACAGCTATGCCGGGCTGGGCGATCTGCTGACCACGGCGACCAGTGCGGACTCGCACCACCACGAGCTCGGCTGCAAACTGGCGCGCGGCGAATGGTCGGATATCTCCGGCGAGGGCGTGCATACCCTGCGGATGGTGGAGAAATATCGCCTGTTCGACTGGCGCGGCTATCCGCTGTTTGCCTTGGCACACGACATCGTCAGCGCGCCGCAGACGCTGCATGAGCGATTAGAGGATTATCTGCGCCAACTGCGCGAGGTGGAGCGTTGCGCGATTTGAATCGGCCGATACCCCACCTCGTCGTCTCCATCTCCGGTCACGGTTTCGGCCATCTGGCGCAAACCGCGCCGATCCTCAACCGTTTGCAGCAATTGCTGCCGCCGTTGCGCATCACGCTGCGTTCCGCCCTGCCGCCGCTCCTGCTGCGTTCACGCATCCACGCCCCGTTTGAACTGCTGCCCAGCAAGGGCGACCTCGGCATGGCGATGTCTTCGGCGATCGACGTGCTGGCCGCAGAGAGCCGCGCGGCGTATCGCCGTTTTCATGCCGACTGGGATGCCCGCGTCGCGGACGAAGCGCGACTGCTGCGCGAGCTGGAGACGGATCTGGTGTTCTCCAATGTCGGTTATCTGCCGCTGGCCGGGGCGCAGCGCGCGGGAATCGCCAACGTCGCGCTGTGTTCGCTCAACTGGTTTGACATCTACCGCCATTACTGCGGCGCGGACGGGATCAGCGCGCAGATGTTCGCCAGCTACGCCAATGCCGATGCCTTCCTGCGTGCGACACCGGGTATGGCGATGAAATCGCTGCCCAATCTCGTGCCGGTCGCGCCGATTGCCGACATCGGCCAGAACCGGCGCGACGAGCTGAACCGCCATCTGCATTTATCCAGGCACGAGAAACTGGTGCTGGTCAGTCTGGGCGGCATCGCCAGCCGTTTGCCGCTGGAATGCTGGCCGCGCATCGACGGTGTGCGCTGGCTGGTGCAGGACAGCTGGCAGGTGCGGCATCCGGATGCCATCGTGCTGGAATCGCTGCCGCTGCACTTCAGCGATCTGCTCGCCAGTTGCGATGCGCTGCTGTGCAAGCCGGGCTACGGCAGTTTCGTCGAGGCGGCATGCAGCGCAGTGCCGGTGCTGTATGTGAGCCGCGCCGACTGGCCGGAGTCACCCGCATTGATCGAATGGTTGCAACGCCGCGGACGATGCCGCGAAGTGTCGCGCGCGACGCTGGAACGCGGCGACCTCGCCGCCGCGCTGCATGCCCTGTGGCAAGCGCCACAACGTGAAGCGGCCATTGCGCGCGGCGCAAACGAAGTGGCGGAATGGCTCCTGCAGCGACTCTCCCGTTGACATGAAACTCGCGCAGCGATTCGTTTGCCCTTTCTCCCGCAGGGATTGAAAGGTGCCTTTCTCGTTCGCCTCCTCGCCCGCTTGCGGGATAACCAGCGACTTGCACAGTTTTATCGTGCTTAGTCGAATGGCTAGTAGCTTCACCAGAGGATTGAGGAGAGGGTATCGGGGGAAAGTTAGACAGGGGGAAACCGGCATGGCAAGTTTCATCATCAGGGTTGGCATACTTGCCGTGCCCGTTCGGGTGATTGATTTCGCCCGGCGCGCAAGGCAGGATGCGCAACGTTCATTCCACTTGCATGCCCGATGATCGATTACATCTTTTTTGCAGCCGTACTGCGCGACCGGTTCGTGGCTTTTGCCGCACAGCGCGGCGTGCCTTGTCTCCTCCGCGACGACCCGATGGGGCTGGTGGTGGAAATTTCGGAAGATCTGCCGGAGGTGCTGGCGGATGAGTTGGAGGATTTCAACGCTGTGCTGGAACGCGAGCAGGAAAAAATGAGCCTGACCGATGGCGAGCTGAACCGGCTGGCCGGATTCGGCTTCAAGCTGCCGGATGGACAAGCGCGCCTGGTTCCGGTGGCTGCCGACATGGCGAACCGCCTGCTGGAAAACTTCACGCTGGAAGAGATACAAGGGCTGCTGAACGCGGTGGCGCGCTACGCGCTGGAACCGCCCAACGAGCATCTGTGCAAACTGCTCGCCGAACAGCTCGCGCAAAAAGAAAGTTAATCCGGCGGCTTTTTTTGCCGGAACCTTATTGCGGCGGTGCGCCTCGCTCGACTGGCAGCCCCGCTGCCGCCCACGCGACCATCCCGCCATCAACGCTGACCGCCTGCGTGAATCCGGCTTCCTGCAACTGTTTCACCGCGCGCGCCGAACGGCGGCCGGAATGGCAGATCACCGCAACCGGCTGGCCCTTGTACCGCGAGATTTCCCCCATCCTCGAACGCAACAGCCCAAGCGGAAGCAACATGCTGTTCGGCGCGCGAAACTCCCGATATTCATCGGGCTGCCGCACATCCAGCAAAAGTGCGCCCTGCGCCTGCATGGCTGCCGCTTTTTGCACATCCACCAGCGGCACGTTTTCCGCGCTGCAACCATTCACCAACCCGAACAGCAATGCACCCAGCAAGAGCAAAAGCCGATGGAATTTCATTTTTATCTCCCCGCCTTAATGATGGTGGCCATCGTCGCCGTGCACATGGCCGTGCTCCAACTCTTCCGCCGAAGCAGCACGCACGCCGCTGATGACACCGGAGAAGGTGAGCGCCTTGCCCGCCAGCGGATGGTTGCCGTCCACGGTGACTTCATCGTCGTTCACTTCGGTCACGGTGTAGAGCATGTAATCTTCATCGTCATCCCCCTCGGCGCCGCCCTCGAACTGCATGCCGACAGCGAGTTCTGCCGGAAACATGCTGCGCGGCTCGACGCGCACGAGATCGTGCTCGTATTCTCCGAACGCATCGTCCGCCTGCATGCTGACCACGAACTTGTCGCCTGTCGATTTGCCCTGCAACGCTTCTTCCACCAGCGGAAAGATCCCGTCATAGCCGCCGTGCAGGTAGCTGATCGGGCCGTCGGCCTTTTCGATCAGCGCGCCGCTGGCATCGCTCAATTCATAGGTCAGCGAAACGACTGCATTCTTTTCGATCTTCATTGCATTTCCTTTATCAGTTTAAGTATTTCCTGCGGATGTCCGTGGGCATGCACATCATACAAAACATGGCGCAACTTGCCCTGTTTGTCGATGACAAAAGTCGAACGCCGGATGGCCGGTTTCTTTTTACCGTCGGCCTCTTTTTCGTACAGCACACCGTACTTCCTGCACACCCGTCCTTCGGGATCGGACAGCAATAATACCGACAATCCGTATTTGTCGCGAAACGTGGCATGGCTGATGCAATCGTCGCGGCTGATCCCGACCACGAGGGTGTCTTGGCGGGCGAATTCCTCCTCCAGATCGCTGAATTCGTTCGCCTCCATGGTGCATCCCGGCGTGTCGTCCCTGGGATAAAAATACAGCGCGACATTATGCTTCCCCTGCTGGGCGGCGAGTCGAAAGGGATGCATGTCTGCATCAGGCAATTCGAAATGCGGCGCCTCGGTTCCAGCCCGGAGCGAGACAACTTGTAGTGGCATAACTTCCTCCCGAAGTCCGCATTCTATCCAATTTTTGTGCCCGCGCCGTCTTGAATTTAATTTCCATTACGTCAACCAAGGCTATAATCCGCGCATGAAAAACCCTCTGCTTGGCGGCCTGACGCCGCAACAATTCCTGCGCGATTACTGGCAAAAAAAACCGCTGCTGATCCGCCAGGCGATACCCGGTTTTGCCGGCCTGCTCGATCCGCGGCAACTGATTGAACTGGCCTGCAACGAGGATGCGCAGGCTCGGCTGGTCACCCAACAGCGCGGCAAGTTCGGCTTGCGTGGCGCGCCTTTTGGGGCCGGGGATTTTGCCGGCTTGTCAAAAAAAGGCCAATGGTCGGTGCTGGTGCAGGGGGTCAATCACTTCCTGCCGCAAGCGGCGGAACTGCTCAAGCGTTTCGATTTCATCCCGCATGCGCGGCTGGATGACCTGATGGTGAGTTATGCCCCCAAAGGCGGCGGTGTCGGCCCGCACTTCGATATTTACGATGTGTTTTTGCTGCAGGGCTACGGCCACCGGCGCTGGCAGATCTCGACCCAACAGGACCGGACGCTGATCGAAGGCGCGCCGCTGCGCGTCCTCAAGGATTTCAAGGTGGAACAGGAATGGGTGCTGGCGCCGGGCGACATGCTCTACCTGCCGCCGCAATGCGCGCACAACGGCATCGCCGAAGACGATTGCATGACCTATTCCATCGGCTTCCGCACCCCCTGGTATCAGGAATTGGCGGAACAGTTCCTCGTCTATCTGCAGGACCGCATCGAGATCCCCGGCACATACAGCGATCCGGATCTGAAATTGCAAAAACATCCGTCCGAGATCGGCAAGCCGATGCTGCGGCAGGTGGCCAAACAAATCCGCAAGGTAAAGTGGGACGACGAAGACGTGGCGAATTTCCTTGGCTGTTATCTGAGCGAGCCGAAACCGCATATCTTTTTTGTTGCACCGGCCAAACCACTGACTCAAGCGCGCTTCACCTCCGCCGCGCAGAAACACGGGCTGATGCTCGACCTGAAGACCCTGATGCAGTGCCACGGCCGCAGCGTGTTCATCAACGGCGAAGCCAGCCCGCTGCCCAAAGCCGATTACCGTCTGTTGCGCGAACTGGCCGACACGCGCGAACTGGCGCCGGCGCAGGCGATCCCGCCCGCCGCCGCCGCATTGTTGTACGAATGGTATCTGGCCGGTTATCTCGCCCCGGCCAACGGGAGACGCGGATGAGCCAGGAGGTTCTGCAACACACCCCATTCGACGGCGTGGCAGACTACATCACCGCGCTCGACCGAGTCTGCGCCGCCGCGCAGCGCAGCCTGATCATCTTTGAAAAAGATTTTGCCGACATCGGCTTCAACCGCGAAGCGCGTTACGACGCCCTGCGTCATTTTCTGCTCGGCAGCAGCACCGCGCGCCTGCACCTGCTGGCACACGACCCGCAGCATCTCATCCGTTACTGTCCGCGCATGATGCTGCTGCTGCGCGAATTCAGTCACGGCATGGCCATCTTCCAAACCCCGCCGCACCTGCTCGGCGTGACCGACCCCTTCGCCGTTGCCGACGATGCCCATTACGTGCGCCGCTACCATTTCGACGACACCCGCGGTCTGCTCGCCCTCAACGATGCGCAAGGCGCGCGCGAACTGCATGCGCGTTTCGATGAAATGTGGGAGGCATCCCATTCCGGCGCGTCAGCCAATCATCTCGGTCTGTAATAACCGCCGGTTTTTCAGGTTTATCGTTCAGTCACCCTCGAACTCGCACAGCGCAAACACCGTGTGTCCGCGCTGCTCCAGCCGCCCTCTCCCGCCGATGTCTGGCAGGTCGATCATGAACGCGCATTCAACGATATGGCCGCCCATTTTTTCAATCAGGATGCAGGCGGCCTCTGCCGTGCCGCCGGTGGCGATGAGGTCGTCCACCAACAACACCTTTTCGCCTTTCGCGATGGCATCGGTGTGAATCTCGATGCGGTCGCTGCCGTATTCGAGTTCATAGTCGTGGCCGATGGTCTCCGCCGGCAGTTTGCCTTTTTTGCGGATGGGGATGAAACCCTTGCCCAGCGCATAAGCCAGCGGCGCGGCAAGGATGAAGCCGCGCGATTCGATGCCGGCGATCTTGTCGATCTTCATATCACGATAACGGCGCGCCAACTCGTCGATGGTGGCGCGCAAGCCGATCGGGTCTTTGAGGACGGTGGTGATGTCGCGGAACATGATGCCCGGCTTCGGATAATGCGGGACGGTTCTGACACGTGACTTGATCGGCATGGCGGCTTCCTGAATGAGATGGCGGATTCAAAAACTGTTTTTCCGCAGATTACGCAGATTTGAATCGCCTTTAATCTGTGCAATCCGCGTAATCTGCGGGCAATGGTTTTGCTTCAACTCCGTTTTTTGTATTCGACGAACTTCGCTTTCACTTCATGCATCTGTTGCGCGGTGAGCAGCTTCGGTTCACCCAACGACAGCGTGCGCCAGTAGATCTCGCACAGGAACTCGACTTCCTGCGCCACCACCAGTGCATCGTCAAGATCGACCCCCAGCGCGATCATGCCGTGGTTGCCGAGCAGGCAGGCTTTGCGTCCCTGCAAGGCTTCCAGCGCATCGTCGGAAAGTTGCTGTTCGCCGAAGAGGCTGTAGGGCATGCAGCGGATCGAATCGCCGCCGGCCAGCGCGATCATGTAATGCACGGCCGGCACCTCGCGGCGCAGGCAGGCGAGCGTGGTGGCGAACGGGGAATGGCTATGCAGCACCGCACCGATTTCGGGGCGCGCCTTGAGAATATCGCAGTGGAAACGCCATTCGCTCGATGGTTTGCCGCCTTGCAGCACTTTGCCGTCGAGTGTCATTTGCACCATGTTCGACGCTGTCATCTCGGAGACCGGCAAGGCAGAGGGTGTAATCAACAGCCCCTCACCGCAGCGCACCGAAGCGTTACCCGCCGTGCCGCGATTCAAACCCAGTTCGACCATGCGGCGCGACACATCGAGCAGCGCCGCGCGCAGTTCACGTTCGTTGCTCATTTCAGCACCCGCCCCGCCACCGCGCGCAATTTTTCCACCAGCGCCGGATCGCGTGCCTCGGGTGCGGTGATCAGCGCGTGCTGCAGCACCGTGCGGCAGCCGCAAGTGCAGGCGTCAGCGTCCGCGGCGATGCGCGGCGCGGCCTGTTGCACCAGCGTGCGCGCCTTGTCGGCATTGGCCAGCAACACGCCGATGATCTGCTCGACGGTGACATCATCGTGATTCGGATGCCAGCAATCATAGTCGGTGACCATCCCCACCGTGGCGTAGCACAACTCGGCTTCGCGCGCGAGCTTGGCCTCCGGCATATTGGTCATGCCGATCACATCGCATCCCCAGCCGCGATACAGTTCGGATTCGGCCAGGCTGGAAAACTGCGGCCCTTCCATCACCAGATACGTGCCGCCGCGCACGACCATGATGCCGGCATCACGGGCAGCGGTTTCCAGATGATCACCCAGGCGGTGACACACCGGATGCGCCATCGACACATGCGCCACCAGACCGGTGCCGAAAAACGATTTTTCGCGTGCGAAGGTGCGGTCGATGAACTGATCGACAATGACAAAGGTGCCGGGCGGCAGGCCTTCGCGCAGGGAACCAACCGCGCTGACCGAAATGACATCCGTCACGCCGGCACGCTTCAGCGCATCGATGTTGGCGCGAAAGTTGATCTCCGAGGGAGGGATGCGGTGGCCGCGCCCGTGGCGCGGCAAAAAGACCAGCTTGATCCCGTTAAGTTCACCGAACAGCAAGTCGTCCGACGGTTCGCCAAAAGTGGATTCCACCCGCTCCCAGCGCTTGTGCGAAAGTCCTTCGATGTCATACACACCGCTACCGCCGATGATGCCAATGCTTGCCTGTGCCATGTTGCACCCTTATCCTTGAAACGGGTGTGGATTGAAACAGGAAACCCTGTTTGACTCAAGGTGTTATGTGTGAGGTTTCTCACAGACATCATGACCACCACCGCCTACAATGCAACCTCCGTTCAACCATTCCACAAAAGGAGCACACCATGAAATTCAACGTTGGCAGCACTGATCGCGTTTTGCGCATTATCGCCGGTCTGGTTCTGATCGGCCTCGCCGCAACCAACACGGTCGGCATCTGGGGTTACATCGGCATCGTGCCCCTGCTCACCGGCCTCTTCAAGTTTTGCCCGGCCTATGCCATCTTCGGCTTGAGCACTTGCCCGATGGAAAAAAAATAAGCCGTTTCTCCCTCTCTTGCCCGACCCTGTCGGGCATTTTTTTATCCAGCCATTAGCCAGGGAACTCACATGAAAAAATCACTGCTGCTGTCAACCCTGCTCGTCTTGTCCATGCCCGCCATGGCTGACAAACTGGAAAAATACCGTGAAGAAAGCCGTGCCGTTGTTGGCCCGTTCATGCAACAACTGATGGCCGAAAACAAAAAAGCGGTGAGTGAAGGCGGCTCTGAATCTGCCGTCAAGGTCTGCAAGGACATCGCTCCGAAACTGGCTGGCGATCTCTCGCGCCAGCACGGCTGGAAACTGACGCGCGTCTCAAACAAAGTGCGCAACCCCCTGCTGGGCACCCCGGATGGATGGGAGCAAAAGGCACTGAAGAAGCTGGAGAAGCGTCTGGCCAAGGGAGAAAAACCCGAAACGCTGGAAGTCGTCGAAATCGTGAAGGAACCCAATGGCAAGTACCTGCGCTACATGAAAGGCATCGTGCTGCAACCCGGTTGCGTGGCCTGCCATGGCAGCGAAAGCGATATCTCTCCCGCGGTCAAAACTCGCCTGGGCGAGGAATACCCGCATGACCAGGCCACCGGCTACAAACCGGGTGACTTGCGCGGCGGAGTGAGTATCAAACGCCGGCTGTAAATCATGTTAAATTCGGCGCGCCATGACTAAAAAGACAGAACACGCCGAATTGCAGATCACCGGGATGCACTGCGCCTCCTGTTCCGCGCGCCTGGAAAAATCTCTCAATCAGCTTCCGCACGTCACCGCCGTGGTCAACATCGCCACGGAAAAGGCCAGTATCAGTTTCGATCCTGCCGCCGCCAGCCTCGACACTCTCATCCAGACCGTGCGCGACACCGGTTTCGACGCCCATCCGGCGCGCGACTTCGCCGCCGAAAAGGCGGCACGTCGGGCCGTGCTGCGCCGCGATCGCCGGCAATTCCTTATCGCCCTCCTGCTCACCCTGCCGCTCATCACCGGGATGCTGCTGATGTTCGCCGGCATCCCTGTCCTGCTGCCGCTGTGGCTGCAATGGCTGCTCGCCACGCCGGTGCAGTTCTGGGCGGGGGCGCGTTTTTACAGCGGCGCCTGGAGCGCGCTGCGTTCCGGCGGCAGCAACATGGATGTGCTGGTCGCGCTCGGCACCAGCGCCGCCTACTTCTTGAGTTGCGCGGTATGGCTGCTCGGCCTCAATCAAGCGGTGTATTTCGAGGCCAGCGCGACACTGATCACCCTGGTGCTGCTGGGCAAACTGCTGGAAGCAAATGCCAAAGGAAAAGCTTCCTCCGCGCTGGAAGCACTGATCAATCTGCAACCGAAGATGGCGCACACCGAACGCGACGGCAAGGTGATCGACGTTTCCGCCGGCTCCCTGCGTCCGGACGAGATTTTCGTGGTGCGCCCCGGTGAAAGCATGCCGGTCGATGGCATCGTGCTCGACGGCAGTTCCAGCGTGGATGAATCCATGCTCACCGGCGAAAGTTTGCCGCAGAGCAAGCAGGCGGGCGACAAGGTCTATACCGCCACCCTGAACCAGCAGGGACTGTTGCGCTGCCGCGCGCTGGCGGTCGGCTCGCGCACCCAGCTCGCCGCGATCATCCGCCTGGTGGAACAGGCACAAGGCTCGAAGGCGGCAATCCAGCGCCTGGCCGACCGCATCTCGGCGGTATTCGTGCCGGCGGTGCTCGTTATCGCCACGCTCACCTTTATCGGCTGGTGGGAGTTCGGCGGCGACTTCAGTGCGGCGCTGATCAACGCGGTATCGGTGCTGGTGATCGCCTGTCCCTGCGCGCTCGGCCTCGCCACGCCGACGGCGGTGGTGGTCGCCACCGGCCGCGCCGCGCATGCGGGGATTCTGGTCAAGGATGCCGCCGCACTGGAGCGCGCTCATTCACTCTCGATGCTGGCTTTGGACAAGACCGGCACCCTGACCGAGGGCAAGCCCGCTGTCACGGATGTTTTGCCCGCGCCTGCGGTGGCCGCGGAAGAATTGCTGCGCGTCGCTGCCGCGCTGGCGCAACACTCGACCCACCCGCTCGCGCGCGCCCTGCTCGACCACCCTGGCGCGCAACCGCCCATTGAGGTGAGCGAAATGCATGAACAGGCCGGACAAGGGGTGACCGCCCGCATCGGCGGCGCCGATTGCCTGCTCGGCTCCCCCGCTTTTGCCGCGCAACAGGGTGTCGCGCTCGATGACCGTGCTCTGGCCGCTTTGCAGCAACAGGGTAAATCGCTGATCGTGGTGGCACGCGATGGCGTTGCGCTGGGCACCCTCGCGCTCGCCGACCGCCTGCGCGACAGCAGCCGCAGAGCGATCGTGCAACTGCGCGGCATGGGCATCCATGTCGTCATGCTGAGCGGCGACAATCACGCCACGGCGCAAGCCATCGCGGCGCAGGCGGGCATCGCCGATTTCCGTGCCGAAGTGATGCCACAGGACAAGGCCGCGCTGATCCATACGCTCAAGGTGAAGCCGGATGACATCGTCGGCATGGTCGGCGACGGCATCAACGACGCGCCCGCACTGGCGGCGGCGGATGTCAGCTTCGCCATGAAGAGCGGCAGCGACATCGCGCTGGAAGCCGCCGACATCACCCTGATGCACAACGACCTGATGGCGGTGGCCGATGCCATCTCGCTGTCCCGCGCCACCCTGCGCAAGATCCGGCAGAACCTGTTCTTTGCCTTTGCCTACAATGTGCTCGGCATCCCGCTCGCGATGCTGGGGCTGCTCAACCCGGTGATTGCGGGTGCGGCCATGGCGATGAGTTCGGTCTCGGTGGTGAGCAACGCGCTGTTGCTCAAACGCTGGCAGCCCGCCGACCCGACTCCGCCAGGCGGGGCACCGGGCATCAATCGCGCCGTGTAATGTTGCGGCATGAAGAACGACTGAACCAAAATGCGGCGCGCGCGGTCAAAATTCGGCTTTCAATCTCAACCCATTCAAAAAGGAACCTTGGCATGAACCCAAAAACCCTCATCATCATCGGAATTAGCGCTGTGCTGGCCGCCTGTGCCGCCGGCAAATCCGGCGATGTTTATACTCGCGACCAGGTCCGGCAAGTGCAGACCTACCGGATCGGCTATATCGAGGGAGTGCGCGAGATTCGCATCGAAGGAACCAAAACCCCGATCGGCACCGCGGCCGGCGCGGTGGTGGGCGGGGTGGCCGGAAGCAGCGTGGGGAACGGCAAGACCGGCCAGATTGGCGCGGTCGTGGGCGCGGTCGTGGGCGGCATGGTGGGCGCCGCAACCGAGGAGGGAATAACCCGGGAAAACGGTTTCGAGTTTGATATCCGGATGGAAGACGGCAGTTACATCTCGGTGGTGCAGGCCAAGGCGGTCAAGGACGAAACCTTTGCCGTGGGCGACCGGGTCCGCATCATCAACAGCGCCGGCGTGGTGCGTGTCGCGCATTAAGCGCGCGCCAAAAAAAACAGCGGTCTGAACGCCGTTTTTTTGCCCAAACCCGCCTATTCAACCGTCGCGATGCGCAGCGGCGGCTGGCTTAGCTCGGTCGAAAGCTTAAAACTCTCCACCCTGGCGCGGGCGGTTGGCGGCGGCAGCACCAGCGCGGTATCCAGCACCGGTCGCGCGGGGCTTGGTGCGGTCGGCAATAGCCATGCCCCGCCCCCCAACAACAGCAGCGACACGGCGAGCGCGCCTTGCAGAGCGCGATTAAACCGCAGACTGCGGCGAAGTTTTCCCAGCAACAATTCGCTATCCAGGCGAGCATTGGCCGTTTCCAACACCCCTCTCAATTTCTCGTTTTTGTGCGCCTCGCGCTGCAGCACCGATTCTTCCAGCGCAATAATCTCGGCCTGCATGGCGGCGTTCTCTTCCGCCGCCCCGCGCGCGGCACGTTCGGACGCGGCGCGTTGCGCGTTCATAACAAACAATCTTCGCGCGGCTTCCAGACGTTTCTGCGCTTCTGCTTCTGCGGCCTGCTCCGCCTCCTCGTGCGCCTGCTCCATCTCGGCGATGCGCGCCGCGATGAGCGCATTCTTTTGCGCCAATTCCGCCTCATGGCGCGCCTGCACGGCACGTTCTCGCGCGAGCAACTCAAGCTCTGCCGCCGCCGCATCCGCATTGCGCTGTTGCAGTTCGGTCAGCGCCTGCGCTTCCTGTTCCTTGCGTAAAGCGGATTGCGCGGCGGCCTCCGCCGCTTCGATACACCGGCGCGCCGCCACCACCTCGCGCGCATCGGCACGCAACGCCTCTTCCTCCGCACGGATCGCCTGTTTCCTGGTTTCGGTTTTCAATTTCGCCATATTCAGCGCGCGCACGGCCTGTTCCTCCCCGGCACGATTCGATTCGAGCAATGCCTCATCCTGCGCCTGTTGTGCCGCCGCAATTTCCTTTGCCCGCACTTCCTGCTCCAGACACTGGTTATTGGTCTCAATCGCCAGCAACTCGGCATCCATGCGCGAGGTGATTGCCTCGATCGCCGCCTGCTCGGTTGCCGCACGCTCAAGCGCGACGCGCCCGGTCTCGGCTTCCAAAGTCGCGCGCTGCCGCGCCGCTGCCGCGGCCTGCTCCTCGGAGGCGATCCGCTGCTGTACGGCACGCTGTTCTGCCAACTCGGCATCCAACTTGTCCTGTTGTGCCCGGCAGGCGCCCAGGGCCAGCCGGACCGAATCTTCGGAGGCAGCCAGCTGGCCATTGATGGCATCCAGTTTTTGTTGCAACAACCGCGCTTCCTGTTTGTCGTTCGCCGCCTGCTGTTGCGCCGCCAAATAGAGTTGTTGTTCGGATTCGGCCTGTTGCCGCGCCAACTCGGCGGCGCGCTCCGCCATTTCGCGCTGCCGCATCGCGCCGGTGATCGCTTCCTGTTCGGCGGCAAGTTGTTGCTCGACCGCGCGTGCCGCAAACATTTCAGCTTCCGCCCGCTGTTGCGCGCGACTCACCAGCTCCCGCTGCGCCTGCGCGCGCGTTGCGGCCGCCTGCCTCGCCTGTTGTTCGGCCACCATCAATCCGCGCGCATCCTCCTCTGCCTGGCGCAGCAAACGGTTGGCCTCTTCACGTTCCTGCTGCGCCTGTTTTTCGGTGCGGGCGCGTTGTGCAAGCAATTCCATCGCCTCCTGTTCGGTCTGCAATTTAAGTTCTGCCGCTTGGCGTATTTCCTGTTCTTTCGCCAACGCCTCGGTGGCAACTTCGGTCGCGCGACATTCCGCCGCGTTGCGCGCGGTCGTTTCTTCCTTTATCTCCGTTTCGACTTGTGCGCGCTGTTCGATTTGCCGGGCCAGCGCGCGCTCTTCCTCTGCACGCGCGGCGGCGGCGCGTTCGGCCTCCTGCTCGGCCGCAACTCGTCCCTGCATTTCAGCCAGCGCGAGCGCCTCACTGCGCTCGCGCGCGACCAGCGCCTCCTGTGCCGAACGCTCGGCAGCCAACTTTGCGTTGACCTGCGCAATCACCTCTTTTTCCTTCTTCAGCTTGTCTTCGGCGACCCGGATGAGCAGCGCTTCGCTGTTTTCCTGCTCCCGCGTTGCCAGCGCCGCCTCATGCTCCGCTTCGGCACGACGGCGATGCGCTTCGTGCAAAGCCTTCTCGGCGGCAATACGCTGTGCCAACTCCTCCCGCGCCGAATCCTCGGCTTCCCGCCGCAGGCGGATGGCTTCATTCAGTTGCACCTCTGCCGCCCGCTTCTGTTGCGCGGCCCGCGCCAATGCGCTTTCCTGCTCCAATCTGGCGCGCGCTTCTTCGACCAGCATTGTCTCGGCGCGGGTGCGCGCTTCTATCCGCCCCGCGATTTCGCTTTCACGTTGCGCCTTTTCATGCGCAATCGCGCGCGCATGGGCTTCGGCACGCGAGCGTACCTGCGCCGCCAGTTGCGCATCGATTTCCGCCTCGACCCGGCCGCGCGATTCCCGAATCGCCGCCGATTCGGCCAGACTTTCGTCGTCGTTGGAAGAAACCAGACGTATCTTATTGGGAGTGGACATGCTTCACCTCGTTATGCGCGAATGCCCAAGACGGGCACGAGGCTAAATTAACAGTCGCAGTGGACGGGCATGCGTCGAATAGATGGGGAAAAGCGGCTCATTTCGCGGGTCAGGCCGGCTACGCCGCACCATGCCGGTACCACGCCACTCAGATAAACCGCGCTTGGGTACAAGTCATCTGTTCGTGGCGGGCGCCCCCTCCCGCACCGCCGGCTACGCCGCACCGTGTCGGGGTCGCTACTCAGATCAACCGCGCTTGGGTACAAGTCATCTGTTCGTGGCGGGCGACCCCTCCCGCACCGCCGGCTACGCCGCACCGTGTCGGGGTCGCTACTCCCACTCAATCGTCGCGGGAGGCTTGCCGGAGATGTCGTACACCACGCGGTTGATGCCGCGCACTTCGTTGATGATACGGTTGGAAACTTTGCCCAGCAAATCGTAAGGCAAGTGCGCCCAATGCGCGGTCATGAAGTCCTGTGTCTGCACCGCGCGCAAGCTGACCACCCATTCATAGGTGCGGCCGTCGCCCATCACGCCGACCGATTTCACCGGTAGGAACACGGTAAAAGCTTGTGAGGTCAGCTCGTACCAGGTCTTGCCGCTGGAATCTTTCGTATTGTTCAGCTCTTCGATGAAAATCGCATCGGCGCGGCGCAGCAGTTCGGCGTATTCGCGCTTCACTTCGCCGAGGATGCGCACACCGAGACCGGGGCCGGGGAAAGGATGGCGGTACACCATTTCCGGCGGCAACCCGAGCGCCACGCCAAGTTCGCGCACTTCGTCCTTGAATAGTTCACGCAATGGTTCCAGCAGCTTGAGGTGCATCGATTCCGGCAGACCGCCGACGTTGTGGTGCGACTTGATGGTGTGCGCTTTTTTGGTTTTCGCGCTGGCGGATTCGATCACGTCCGGATAGATGGTGCCCTGCGCCAGCCATTTTGCCTGTTTGAGTTTGGCCGATTCGCGCTGGAACACCTCGACGAATTCGCGCCCGATGATTTTTCTCTTCTGCTCCGGATCGGTCACGCCGTTCAGGTGTTTCATGAACTCGCCGCTGGCATCGACATGAATCACTTTCATATTCAGATTGTTGCCGAAGGTTTCCATCACCTGTTCGCCCTCGTGCAGACGCAGCAAACCGTTGTCCACGAACACGCAAGTCAATTGGTCGCCGATGGCGCGATGAATCAAGGCCGCCGCAACGGAAGAGTCCACGCCGCCGGACAGGCCAAGGATTACCTCCTCGTTGCCGACCTGCGCCTTGATCTTTGCCACCGCTTCGCCGATATAGTCGGGCATGTTCCAGTCCTGGCCGCAGCCGCAGATGTCGTGCACGAAGCGGGCAAGAATCGCTTTGCCTTTCGGGGTATGGGTGACTTCGGGGTGGAATTGCACCGCGTAGTAGCGGCGCGATTCATCCGCCATCGCCGCAATCGGGGTCGACGCGTTGGAAGCGATCACCTTGAATCCGGCAGGCAGTTCTGCCACCTTGTCGCCGTGGCTCATCCATACGTCAAGCAGACCGTGTCCCTGCGCATTGTTCTTGTCCTGGATGCCGTCGAACAATGTCGAATGGCCATGCGCGCGGATCTCGGCATAGCCGAACTCGCGCACGCGGCCGGACTCGACCTTGCCGCCGAGCTGCGCCGCCATGGTCTGCATGCCGTAGCAGATACCCAGTACCGGCACGCCAAGATCGAACACCGCATGCGGCGCTTGCGGCGTCTCCTCCTGATACACCGAGTTGGGCCCGCCGGAAAGGATGATGCCAGCCGGATTGAACGCGCGAATATCCGCTTCACTTATGTCACATGGATGGAGTTCGCAATACACATGTGCCTCGCGCACACGGCGTGCGATCAGCTGGGTGTATTGGGAACCGAAGTCGAGGATGAGGATTTTTTTGTGCATGATTTAAAGCCTGGGAAGGGAGAGGGGAGAAGGGATCGCGCCCGCTGCGCTAAAGGGAAGATGCGGCGGTTTTACCCATACCTCTCCCCCCCTTTCCCCTTCCCGGTTAGTCGATATGGTAGTTGGGCGCTTCCTTGGTGATCTGCACGTCATGCACGTGCGATTCGCGGATGCCGGCCGAGGTGATCTGCACGAATTCGGCCTTGGCGTGCACCGTGGCAATATCGGGACAACCGAGGTAGCCCATGCTGGAACGCAGACCACCCATCAGCTGGTGGATCACCGCCAGCGCGCTGCCTTTGTAGGGCACGCGGCCTTCCACGCCTTCCGGCACCAGCTTGTCCTGGTTGGCTTCGTTATCCTGAAAATAACGGTCGCTGGAACCCTGCTGCATCGCGCCCAAGCTGCCCATGCCGCGGTAGGATTTGTAGGAGCGCCCCTGAAACAGCTCGATCTCGCCCGGCGCTTCCTCGGTGCCGGCAAACAAACCGCCCAGCATGACCGCATGCGCCCCGGCCGCGATCGATTTGGCAATATCGCCGGAGAAACGCACGCCGCCATCGGCAATCAGCGGCACACCGCTGTCGGCCAGCGCCTCCGCCACATTCTGGATCGCGGTGATCTGCGGCACGCCGACCCCGGCCACAATGCGCGTGGTGCAAATCGAGCCGGGGCCGATCCCCACCTTGACCCCGTCCGCGCCATGCTCAACCAGCGCTTTGGCGGCGGCGGCAGTGGCGATGTTGCCGCCGATCACGTCGATCTGCGGAAAATTCTGCTTGACCCATTGCACCCGGCTCAACACCCCGCGCGAATGGCCGTGCGCGGTATCCACCACAATCACATCCACTCCGGCTTCCGCCAACAGGGTAATCCGGTCTTCGGTGCCTTCACCCACACCCACCGCGGCGCCGACGCGCAGACGGCCCTGGCTATCCTTGCAAGCGTTCGGGTGTTCGGTTGATTTAAGAATATCCTTCACCGTCATCAGGCCGCGCAACTCGAAGGCATCGTTGATCACCAGCACGCGCTCGATGCGGTGCTTGTGCATCAGCGCGCGCGCCTCATCCAGACCGGCATTTTCCTTGACCGTGATCAGACGCTCGCGCGGGGTCATGATGTTGCCGATCGACTGGTCGAGATTGGATTCGAAGCGCAGGTCGCGATTGGTCACGATGCCGACAACCTGTTTGCCCTGCAACACCGGCAGGCCGGAAATCTTGTGCTGGCGGGTTAGATTGAGCACGTCGCGCACCGTCATGTCGGAGCGCACGCAGATCGGATCCTTGACCACACCGCTCTCGAAACGCTTGACCTTGGCAACCTGCGCCGCCTGCTCTTTCGCCGTCATGTTCTTGTGCACCATGCCAATGCCGCCTTCCTGCGCCAGCGCAATCGCCAGGCGCGCTTCGGTCACGGTATCCATCGCGGCCGACAGCAGCGGAATATTCAACTCGATGTTGCGGGAGACACGGGTGCGCAGACTGACGTCGCGCGGCAGAACATCGGACTGGGCCGGCAACAACAAAACATCGTCGAAAGTAAGAGCGGTTTGGGTAATACGCATGGAAATCCCTTCGGCAAAACGCGGATTATAGCAAAATTGGGCTGCGTTCCCGCAGCGTCAAACCCCTATTGATGCTTTTGCGCCATCACGTACATGACATGCTCAAAAAACAGTTCGCACCAGTCCATCTCGCTGATGCGCAAGGCGTTGAGCAGTTTGTTCACCTGCGGCAAAGGCCACCCCGGATCAAAATTGACCAGCATCTCCAGCGGGTAATGCTTCAGTAATTTTTCCAGCTTGGTGCCGCGCTGTTCGATTCTCTCCAGCATGATCGCCAAATCGCGATCCGTCGCCGCATCTGCCGTCATGTCGCCGTAATGTTTTGGGTTCTCCCGTGTGTGGCGGATAAACCGGCTCAACAGGTAAAAAAACTCGCCCTCGTTGTCCTGCGAGACTTCATCCCCCAACACAAAGGGGAAAGGCGCCAGTTCGAGCCAGTAATAATTGAGCTTTGGATTACGCCACTTGCACACTCCAACGTTTCCCTTGCGTTGCTGGGCGCGGGCAATGCAATCATCGATGATCAAACGGTCGGATGCGCGATCCACCAGCTCGGGGTCTTTCAGCACGATCGGTTTGACCAGGAAGAAATCGGGAAAGTCATCGAACAGCTTGCCCGTGGTCAGATGGGAGCGGTAATACGCGCGAAACAACCTGAGCACAAGATTCTGGTTGCTTTCCACCGGCAAGAAATCTTGCAGGCTCTGGCCCTTCAGCTTTTTGTGCGGCATGCGCCCCCCCGGTCTGAATTCAGAATTTCATTCGCGCTTATTATTACCCGCAAGGCAAAGCGCGCGAATCCGCCCGCAATGATAAATTGACGCGCGGCAAAAGAATAGGTAGCTTCAACACAAAATTTTATGGAGGCTTGGCATGAAAACTCTATTCGCACTCTCCCTGCTGACGATTTTCGCCTTGAACGCCCGCGCGGAACTCAATAAATGGGTCGATGAAAATGGCGTGGTGCATTATTCGGATACCCGGCCGGCCGGTATCAATGCCGACACGGTGCGCAACGTCACCAGCAAGGATACGGCCGCCGCGCCTGCCCAGGACGCGCCCAAGAACTACGTCGAACGCGAGGCGGAACTGAAACAAGCCCTCCAGGAAAAACAGGCGGCCAACGACAAGCTGGCGAAGGAAAAAGCGATACAGGAAGAGCGGCAGCGCAATTGCATCAACGCGCAGGAAAGTTTGCGCACCCTGGAAAGCGGAACACGCCTCTCCGCCTACGATGCCAACGGCGAAAGATACTATCTGGATGACGCGGCGCGGGAGCAGCGTCTGCGCGATGCGCGCGAGGCCATACAGGTGAATTGCGATTAGGTTAAAAGCCGCAGTTGGCCACGGACTGACACCTATAAACACCGATAAAAACACGCGGGATACTGGTTGGCACTTTACTCAAAGGGTGATGGCGCGCCCTAACGTATTCGTTGTTCATTTGTGAACATCCGTGTTCATCCGTGGCCCAACTTCTTTAAGATTAAGCAATAGTCTCTGCCTGGTTGTGATTGTCGCTCAAGCGCATCGCCTCTTCGATATCCACCGACACGATCTTTGACACCCCGCGTTCCTGCATGGTGACGCCGATCAGCTGGTGCGCCATCTCCATCGTGATCTTGTTGTGGCTGATATAGATGAACTGGGTCTTCTCCGCCATCTTCTGGATCAGCTTGCACAGCCGCTCGGTATTGGTGTCGTCCAGCGGCGCATCCACTTCGTCCAGCACGCAGAACGGCGCCGGATTGAGCTGAAACAGGGAAAACACCAGGGCGATGGCAGTCAGCGCTTTTTCGCCGCCGGACAGAAGCTGGATGGAGGCATTCTTCTTGCCGGGCGGATGCGCCATCACCTGCACCCCGCTATCCAGGATTTCGTCGCCGGTCAGCACCAGACGCGCTTCGCCGCCGCCAAACAGCACCGGGAACATCTCGCCCAGGTGCCCGTTCACCGCCTCGTAGGTGGCCATCAGCAGCTCGCGCGATTCCTTGTCGATACGGCGGATCGCTTCTTCCAGCGTACCGATCGCCTCGTTCAGGTCTTTCGCCTGGGCATCGAGGTAGGCCTTGCGCTCCTGCGCCGCCTGCAATTCCTCCAGCGCCGCCAGATTGACCGCGCCGAGGGCGCTGATCTGGTTGCCGATACGGGTCAGCTCGGCTTGTAGCCCGCTGGCCTTGGCACCCTCAATCAGCGGCAACAGCGTGCCCTCATCCACCCCTTGCAGCTGCTCCGACCATTGCTCGGCTTGCAGCCGTGCCTCCTGTTCTTTCAGCGTCAGTTCGCTCGCCTTTTCGCGCAGCGGATTCAGCCGCTGCTCGCAGGACAAACGTGCCTGTTCCAGTTGATTCAGGCTGACTGTCGCCGCCTCCAGCGTATTACGCGCTTCGGCCAGTAATTGTTCCTGTGTTTGGCGTTGTTGCAACACGGCCTGTAACTGCTCCTGCACGCCATCATCGCGCATCCCCTCGAACTCGCTCCGGCTCTGTGCCAGGGCTTCTTCCTGCTCTTGCAAAGCAAGGGTCTGCTGCCGGATATTCTGTTCCAGATCGGCCAGTTTGTCGGCGCAGGTCTGGGCAAAAAAACGCGCCTCCTGCAATTCGCGCTGGGCGTGCTGCGCGCGCTCGCGCACCGCGCGCAGGGCCGCCTCCTGCGCGTTCGCCTGCAGCCTGGCCTGGTCGCACTCGACCTGCTGTGCGGCGGCGCGCGAGCGCGCCTCCGCGATTCCGGCGGCGATTTCGGCCTGCTGTTTTTCGGCCTCGGCAAAACGCTGTGCCAGTTCATCCAGTTCCTGCTGAATCTGCGCGCCGCGCTCGCGGCTGCGCTCATGCGCCTGGGTCAGTTTAAGAATCTGCAACTGGAGCTGATGCCGGCGCTGCTGCAAGGCCGTGCCGTCGTTGCGTAGCGCAATCAGGCGGGCATCGAGATCGCGATACCCTGCCTCGGCCTGCTCCAGCACGGTCTTGCCCTGCGCCAGTGCATTGCGCCGTTGTTCTGCCTCCAATTGCAACGCCTCGATCTCGCGCTGGCGCGCCAGAATGCCGTGCACCTGGCTGTCCGGCGCATGAAACAACACACTGTGCGCGCCGACCAGATGGCCCTGGGGCGTGACCAGCCATGCGCCCGCCGCCAGTTCGCCGCGCTGTGCCAGCGCCGTCGCCAGATCAGCCACCGCATACACCTGCGCCAGCCAGTCGGCCAACACGCGCTGCGCCCGCTCATCCCGGGTTTGCACGTGATCGGCCAGCGGCACCCGGCCGTTGGGCGCCGGCAGCGCGGCAGGCGCGGCACCGTCCGCCGCATACACCGCCAGTTTGCCCGGCGGCGGTTCATCCTTCCATGCCTGCGCCTGATCCAGTTGCACCAGCGCCAGCGCGTTGACACGCTCGCGCAATACCGCTTCCAGCGCGTTTTCCCAGCCCGGTTCGGTGCGCAGCGATTGCCACAGGCGCGCCGTGTCCTTCAGTCCATGCCGGGTCAACCAGGCTTTCAACTTGTCGTCATTATCGAGCTGCGCCTGCAATTGTTGCAGCGCGTGCAGGCGTGCCTCGGTCTGGGCCAACTGCCGCTCCAGTTCCTGGGCGGCGTTGCGCGCATCACACCGCACACTGTCCGCCTGCGGCAATTGCCCCTGCAATTCGGCCAGCATTTGCTGTTGCTGTTGCGCTTCGTTTTGCGCGGTTGCCTGCTGCTGTTGCGCCAGGTCCAGCGCGGCCAGATCGTCGGCCGGCAGATTGTCGCGCTCCAGCAGCAGGCGCGAGCGGCGGCTGTCGAGTTGCTGCACATTGCTCTGGATGTGCCCGCGCCGCGTTTCCGCCAGTTGCACCTGCTGTTGCAGCAGCAGCAATTCGCGTTGTGCCGCATTGTTTTTTTCCTGTGCCAGCCGCGCTGTTTCTTCCGCCTGCGGCAGGTCCTGAGCTTCGCTGTTGGCACGCTGCCCGCACACCTCCGCGCGGGTTGCGCCTTCCTGCTTTTGCTGCTGCCAGTGCACCTGCAACGTGTGCATGCCCTTCAATTGGGTATGCTGCTGGGCAATCTGCCGCTCGCCGTTCTGAATCTGTTGCGCCAGACGATTGCGCTGTTCGGTGACAAAGGAAATCTGCTGCTCCAGCCGCGCCACTTCGGCGTTGGTCGCATACAGATCGCCCTGTTTCGCATGCAGCGCATCGGACAAGGCGAAATGCTCGCTGCGCGACGTTTCCAGCCGGCTTTCGGTTTCACGCAGCCGGGCGATCTCCGCTTCCAGCTCGATGCGGGTTTTCTCCGCTTGCTGGGCGAAACGCGCGCGTCTGGCTTCGGCTTCCTGCTTGTTGACCAGCCACAACAGGCGCTGCGTGGTTTCGCGCCGCGTTTCCAGTTCGCGGTAGGTTTGTGCCACTTCGGCCTGGCCGGAAAGATGCACCAATTGCTTGTCCAGCTCATGCAGAATATCGGACACGCGCGACAGATTGACCCGGCTGTCGGCCAGGCGCAATTCGGTCTCGCGCCGCCGGTCGCGGTATTTGGACACGCCGGCCGCTTCTTCCAGGAATACCCGCAGTTCTTCCGGCTTGGCCTCGATGATGCGCGAGATCATGCCCTGCTCGATAATGGCGTAAGCGCGCGCGCCGACCCCGGTGCCGAGGAAGATGTCGGTAATATCCTTGCGCCGCACATTCTGGTTGTTGATGTAGTAATTCGAATCGCCGTCGCGCTGCAGCACGCGCTTGATCGAAATATCTGCATAGCTCGCCCACTGTCCGCCGACCTTGCCCAGCGAATTATCGAAAATCAGTTCGACACTGGCGCGGGAGACCGGCTTGCGGTTGCCGGAGCCGTTGAAAATCACGTCCTGCATCGATTCGCCGCGCAGGGCGGAGGCGCGCGACTCGCCCAGCACCCAGCGCAGGGCATCGATCACATTCGACTTGCCGCAACCGTTCGGCCCGACGATGCCCACCAACTGCCCGGGCAGGGAAATGGCGGAAGGATCGACGAAGGACTTGAAACCGGCGAGTTTGATCTGGCTGAGACGCACTTGGGCAATGAGCAGGCGTTATAATGCGCCGCATTCTAACTGAACTGACCAAGGCCACCAAACATGAGCACCCGCCCCGCCAAAACCCTGGAAACCTTTCCCAATCCGCAGCCGGGACGGGATTACCACATCCACATGGAAATCCCCGAATTTACCTGTCTCTGCCCCAAGACCGGGCAGCCGGATTTTGCCACGCTGATCCTCGATTACATTGCCGATGCGCAGTGCGTCGAGCTGAAAAGCCTGAAACTGTACATGTGGTCGTTCCGCGAGGAAGGCCATTTCCACGAGGATGTCACCAACCGCATCCTCGACGACCTGGTGGCCGCCACCCGGCCGCGCTTCATGCGCCTGACCGCCAAGTTCTATGTGCGCGGCGGCATCTTCACCAACGTGGTGGCGGAACACCGCAAAGACGGCTGGCAGCCGGCACCATTTGTCGAACTGGGCGCATTTTCCGGCCAGTCCAACACGCGCGGATGAAGCAAGATGGAATACCGCACCCTCGGCAGCAGCGACCTCAAAGTGTCCGCCCTGTGTCTGGGCACGATGACCTTCGGCGAACAGAACACTGAAGCGGAAGCGCACGCGCAACTGGATTACGCCGTGTCGCGCGGGGTGAACTTCATCGATACCGCCGAGATGTATCCGGTGCCGCCGCGCGCAGAAACCGCGCACCGCACCGAGCAATACATCGGCGACTGGCTCAAAAAACAGCCACGCGACAAACTGGTCATCGCCACCAAGATTGCCGGCCCCGCGCGCGGCTTTGCCTGGATCCGCAACGGACCGCGCATCAACCGCGAACAAATCAACGCCGCCCTCGACGGCAGCCTGCGCCGTTTGCAGACCGACTATGTCGACCTATACCAGATCCACTGGCCGGACCGTTATGTGCCGATGTTCGGCACCACCAGCTACGATGCCAGCCAGGAACATGAGACCACCCCCATTGCCGAGCAACTGCAGGCGCTGGCGGAATTGGTCAAGGCAGGAAAAATACGCCACATCGGTTTGAGCAACGAAACGCCGTGGGGAGTAATGGAATTCGTGCGCTGTGCGGAGCAACTCGGCCTGCCGCGGATTATCAGCATACAGAACGCCTACCATCTCCTGAACCGTACCTTCGAGAGCGGCCTGGCCGAGGTCTGTCATCATGCCAACGTCGGCCTGCTCGCTTACAGCCCGCTGGCTTTTGGCTGGCTCACCGGCAAGTATTTGGACGATCCTGCCGCGCCGGGGCGCATCACCCTGTTCCCCGGCTTCGGCCAGCGCTACAACAAGCCCAATGTCGCCGCTGCCGCCGCCGAGTATGCGCACATCGCCCTTGCCGCCGGCCTGACACCCGCCACCCTGGCGCTGGCCTTTGCCCGCACCCGCCGTTTCACCGCCAGCACGATCCTCGGTGCCACATCATTGGCACAACTGAAAGAAAACCTCGACAGCGCGACTGTCACGCTTGCTTCGGGGGTATTGGAACAGCTTGAAAGGGTGCATCAGCGCCATCCCAGTCCCGCACCATAAACCCCCGCGAAAATGCGTTATGATGCGAAAAATTTCCGCCTCGACATGCAATCACAAAGGAGTCCGCGATGATCAAAAATCTGATGTTGGTGGTGCTGCTGGTATTGGCGGCCGGCGCCTGGTTCTATCTGGACCAACTGGGCAGGGAAGAGCAGCAGATCGCGCACCAAACCCGGCTGGAAATAATGCAGACGCGCGCCGAAGGGGAAATCAGAACAGCCCGTACCGAGGCCGCGCAGGCTGCATTCAAGGCCAATATGAAAACCTATCTCGCCGAATGTATGCTGGCAACGGAAAAAGCCCGCGCAGACTTTCTTGTCAGTCAACTGCAGCCGGCGCGGCGCAACAGCGGCCCGTTCACGCTGGCGCAATCCGTTCTCGACCAAGCCGAAATCTCGGTGCACGCGGGACAGGCGGCGTGCCAGATGGACTACGAACAAAAGCTCGCGACCGGAGCATAAATTCTCGCCGCCCCCGCCATCCGTCAACCCAGTTTTACGCCGCGACTATGGTGGGGGAGTTCAAGATAATGCAGCGTTTGCATCTCGGCCAGGCGGCTGGCAATGCGCCTCGCCTCTTCTTTTTTTTCCCGCCCGTCATCGCCGTACAACTGCTGCGGGCTCACCCTGAATGAAGCAACCAGTTTGACGTGATTGTCGTACAGCACGTCGATCAGCCAGGTGAAGCGCCGCGCTTCTGCCGCCCGCTCCGCGGTCAGGTGCGGAATCGACGACACGAACACCGTGGGATAGCGGTGCGCGATCTCCAGATAATCCGCCGCGTCGTGCGGGCCGCCGCAAAGCTCGGCGAAATCAAACCACGCCACCTCGCGCGCCAGCCGTTTGGCCGGGATTTTGCGACCGCCCATCAGTATCGCATCCGCACCGTCCCGCACCCCCGCAGTCAGACGCCGAAACAGAGCCTGCATGCGCGCCTCGCTGGCCGCATCGTCCGGAAAATGAAACAGCGGATCGCGCGCCATCTGCAGCAGGCGATAATCGGAATCGCCATCCAGATGCAGCACTTTCAATTCGCGCTTGAGCAGGGCAATGGCGGGCAAAAAGCGCTGCCGCTGCAAACCGTTCCGGTACAAATCATCCGGCGCATAGTTGGACGTGGTCAGCACCACCACGCCGCGCGCGAACAGAGCCTCCAGCAGACGACCGAGGATCATCGCGTCGGCAATGTCGTCCACGTGGAATTCGTCCAGGCATAACAAGCGGGTGGACTGCTCGATCACCCCGGCCACCGCCAGCAGGGGATCGGGCGCATGCGCCAGCCGCCGCATCTCGTGATGCACTTCGAGCATGAAGTTATGAAAATGGATGCGCCGCTTGCGCCGGTAGGGCAGGCACTCGTAAAAACCGTCCATCAGAAACGTTTTGCCGCGCCCCACCCCGCCCCAGACATACAAACCTTTCGGCACCTCCGGCCTCAACAGGCTGCGCCCGAGGAACTGGTTGCGCCGCTGCTTGAATTCCACCAGTTGCCACCACAAGACTTCCAGCTGCCCGATCGCGGCAAGCTGCTGCGTGTCGCAGACAAAACCGGACTGGTCGCAGGCGGCCTGATACCAACCTTGCGGGCTGCAGTCGTTCCCGTTCATATTCCCGCCGTCTCGATGAACTCCAGCGCGTTGCCATCTGGGTCACGGCAGAACAGGGCGCGGCGTCCGGACCGGCTCAATGTATAGGGGATGCCGGCGCCTGCCAGCCGCGCCATCAGTGCCGCCAGATCGCCGACAGCCAAAGCCAGATGCCGATCCCTGCCGCCGTGTACGGGGCGTTGCGAATCCGTCGGCGGATTGGGCAAAGACATCAAATGAATCTGTTGCCCGGAGTGGAGGCGGTACCACACCCCGTCAAAGGCCATGGCGGGGCGGGATGGATCCGCCTGCAAACCTAGCACACCCTCGTAAAATGCGCGCGACCGCGCCAGATCGTCGCTGAGAAAAGTGGCGTGATGAATGGCGCGGATCATTTCCGCACCGGAGTCACTTTGGCGGCCGCCAGTTTGGCGCGACTGCGCGCCTCGCCGGTATCGCGGCCATTTGCCAGCGCCACTCCCATGCGGCGTTTTTTGAACGATTCCGGTTTGCCGAACAGGCGGATATCCGATTCCGGGACGCGCAGCGCTTCGTCCACACCGTCAAAGGCAATGCCTGCCGCTTCGATCTGGCCATAGATCACCGCCGACGCGCCCGGCGCGCGCAGCGACGTGTCAACCGGCAAGCCCAGGATCGCGCGCGCATGCAATTCGAATTCGTTCAGGCGCTGGCTGCACAGCGTCACCATGCCGGTGTCATGCGGGCGCGGGCTGACCTCGGAAAACCATACACGGTCGCCTTTGACAAACAGCTCAACGCCGAAAATACCCAATCCGCCGAGATCTTCCGTAACCTTCTGCGCGATGTCGCGCGAACGCTGCAGCGCGACCCCGCTCATCGCCATCGGCTGCCAGCTTTCCACATAATCACCGCGCACCTGAACATGGCCTATCGGCTCGCAAAAGTGCGTCCCGACCGCTCCGTTCTCGCCCATCGCGCGCACCGTAAGCAGGGTGATCTCGTAATCGAAATCGACGAAGCCCTCGACGATGACCCGGCCACGGTTAACGCGCGAGCCACTGGCGGCGGTATCCCACGCGGCCTGTACTGCATCCGCATTGTCCACTTTGGACTGACCTTTGCCGGAAGACGACATCACCGGCTTGACCATGCAGGGATAGCCGATGCCGCCGTCGATGGCGGCCCGCAATTCTTCCACACTGTCGGCGAATTTGTAGGGTGAAGTCGGCAGCCACAATTTTTCAGCCGCCAGGCGGCGGATGCCCTCGCGGTTCATGGTGAGCTGCGCCGCACGCGCCGTCGGGATCACCCGCGCCAACCCCTCTTGCTCGATCCGCACCAGCATGTCGGTGGCAATCGCCTCAATCTCCGGCACGATCAGGTGCGGCCGCTCCTGTTCAACCAATGCGCGCAACGCCGCGCCGTCGGCCATGTCGAGGACATGGGCACGGTGCGCCACCTGGTGCCCGGGCGCGTTGGGATAACGGTCCACCGCGATGGTTTCCACACCGAGGCGTTGCAGCGCAATGATCACTTCCTTGCCCAGCTCGCCACTGCCGAGCAACATGACTTTTGTCGCGGCAGGGGATAGCGGGGAGCCAAGAGGCAAAGTGGCAGATGTTGGCATGATGAATACCCTGAATTCAGACCTGTGCATTCTATGCGAATCGGCGGTTTCAGTTTGGAAGTGCAAGCGCCCGTGCCTGGTTTTTGTCGCGCATTTCGATGCTGATGAATATCCCTTGTTGCCAGATACCTTTGCAGGGCGGCGATCGGCCTGGCGCCCCCGCGTATCCGCGCATTCCGAATTCCAACTCCCCTGGAAATCTCTGCCGGCGCGCGTTGCGGGACCGCAAATATATTGTTCTCCCCCGCCATCTTTTCCCCCGCCGCTCGCCACAATAGCGCGCCTTTTCTTTGGGAAGGTTACAGAAAAGGTGCTCGCCCCTAACCTTCACTCCTGAAACCGCTGCTCCGGTTGCCGCACCTGCAGCAAAGTAACACGCATCACTGAAACGACAAGAAGCCGGCGCAAGCCGGCCTTTTTTCTGTACCCGTTGAGCTCAACCGATCCCGCGCCAGTCCAAACCTTCCGCCTGAGTGGCGACCGCAATCTCATCCTCGCGACAGGACAACACCGCGCTCAAAGCGCGCACCGCCAGCTGCGGCGTATTGTTGTGCGCGCTCAGATGCGCCACCACGATGTGCTGCAGGCAACTGGTATCCAGGCCGGCCAGAAACTCGGCGGCCTGCTGATTGTTGAGATGGCCGAAGCGGCCGCCCACACGCTGTTTGAGACTGGCTGGATAGCGCCCGTTGCGCAACATCTCCGCGTCGTGGTTGCATTCCAGCACCAGCGCGTGGCAGGCATCGAACATCGTTGCGATGTGCGGCGTGATGTGCCCGGTATCGGTCAGTACGCCCAGCCTGCACGTGCCGTCGCTGAACACGTACTGCACCGGCTCGGCCGCATCGTGCGGCACCGGGCAGGGCTCGACTTCGAGATCGCCGATACAAAAACCCTGGTGCGCGCTGATTTCATGCACGAGCACCCCGCTTAATTTTTTTTGCTGAAAACGCAGGGTGCCGTGCGTCATCCACACCGGCAGATTGAAACGGCGTGCCAGCCTGGCCACGCCGCCGAGATGATCGCTGTGTTCATGGGTGACGAGGATGCCGGAGATCGACGCGGGATCGAGTTGCAGGCGCTGCAAGCGCAGAAGGGTTTCACTCAACGAAAATCCGCAATCCAGCAGGAGCAGGGTCGCGCCGGACTGCACCACCAGTGCGTTGCCCTCGCTGCCGCTGCCGAGCAAGGCGAAACGCATCACAACAAACTACTGCGCCAGGCGCTGTTGAATGGATGCCAGCAGGCGCTCGACC